>WNGB01002577.1_pt1 | contig 29119 bp, 32 predicted proteins | sample 5400681 | NCBI WGS metagenome assembly WNGB01 (sample SAMN13153367, study PRJNA577476) | soil metagenome | isolation source: 115 cm soil or saprolite under grassland replicate 2 | place: USA:California | collected 2016-06-15
TGAGGATGAACGGCCCGAAATTCGTGCGCGCCGCCTCGGCCGAGACGAACGCCATCGCCGTGATCCCGAGGCCGAGGCCGCCCCACTCCTTCGGCATGTGCGGCAGCCACACGTTCCACTCGTGCGCCTTCTGGCGCAGCTCGATGATCATGCGCACGATGTCCGAGCGGTCGGGCTCGCCGTTCGGCGCGTTCGCGTAGATCTTCTCCTCCGCCGGGCGCACCACCTCGTCCATGAACTCGCGGACGCGGCGACGCGTCTCCTCGACGTCGGGCGGCAAGGTGAAATCGATGCTCATGCCGAGCAGTGTTCCCGTCGCTTGACCGCGTGGTCAAGCAGGGGTCAGGCGAACGTGCGGTAGTGGTACCGGTACGAGGTCTCGAACCCAGCGCGCGTATACAGCTGGCGGGCGCCGTCGTTCGTGACCTCCACCTGGAGATACATGCGCGCGGCCGCACGCTCGTGCGCCCACCGCGCGAGCGCCTGCAACACGGCGGTCCCGGCGCCTCGCCGGCGCGCTTCGGGCTTGGTGCCCATCGCGTACACGCCGGCCCAGCCCCGTTCGAGCACCGCGAGCCCGACCGCGGCCGGCGTCGCGTCCACCGGCAGCACGGCCGTGGCGACGGCAGGCCCGAGGTGACGCAGCATGCGTCCGTACGCCCGGAGTCGATCACGCGCCATCTCGTCCTGGCCGAAGGCCGACGCGTACTCGGCCACCCAGTACTCGTCGATCCCCTCGCCGACCATGACCGCGCCGATGTCGTCGCGCAGAGTGTGCTCGACCACGCGGCCGGTGTCGGCCACGAGCACGAGCGTGGGCTCCTCGATCTCGTAGCCGCGGGTCTCGAGCATGTCGTCGAGGCCGACGGGGAACGCGGCCGGGCTCATCTGGAAGCGGGCAGGGAGGTCGCGCGTCCCGTAGAAGTCCTCGACCATGCCGATGCGCGCCTCGAGGCCGATGCTGTCACCGCCGTAGGGGAGCGCGGAGTTGCAGCGCCGGAACGGGTACCCCGGCGAGACACGCAGGAGCCATCCGTCGACGAGCTGCGTCGTGGTGGCGGCGGTGGCGTTGGCCGCCAGCTCGTCGATCAGGCGGATGGTGTCGGTCTCGGTTCGGCTCATCGGCGCACACGGTACCGACGATGTGCTCTCGTCAGCTGGGCCGTTTGACGGTGGCCCGCGCCTCTTCGACCGGCGCCCGGCAGTGGCAGTCCTTGAGGTGATCGTTCACGACGCCCAGGGACTGCATCGCCGCGTAGACGGTCGTTGGGCCGACGAAGCGAAAGCCACGGCGTCGTAGCTCCTTCGACAAGTCCTTCGCTTCCGGTCGGAACGCGGGCAACTTCGCAAGCGTGCGGGCCGGTCCCGCCGGCGCTGGTTCGTAGCGCCAGAACAACGCGCCGAGGGATAGCCCTGTGGCGCGCAACTCGATGACGGCTCGCGCGTTCGCGATCGTCGCCTCGATCTTGCCCCGGTGCCGGACGATGCCGGCGTCTCCAAGCAAGCGATTGACGTCACGCTCGTCGAAGGCCGCCACCGCTTCGATGTCGAAACCGCGAAAGGCGCTGCGGAAGCCGTCACGCTTGCGGAGGATGGTGAGCCACGACAACCCGCTCTGGAACCCTTCGAGGCACACCTTCTCGAAGATTCGGGCGTCGTCGACGACCGGCCGGCCCCACTCCTCGTCGTGGTACCGGCGATACTCCGCCGGCTCGACACCCCACGGGCACCGCTTGAGGCCGTCGAGCGGATCCTGGACGACACGCTCCACGACTACGAGCGGTACGCGCCGGTCCCGGCGAACATGCCGCGCCGCCAACGGTCGGGTGTGAGCAGCAGCGCCCGGGGATATACCTCGAACATCCAGCGGGCGAAGTGGCGGCGTGTCCACGGCGTCAACCCGGCCGTTCGCACCGCGAGGGCTGCGCCTCGGCGCGAGCGCAGCACCCGTTGCAGCGCGGCGGCGAAGCGCAGGTCACGCCCGAGCGCGCGCCGGACACCCGCTCGGTACCGCTGTCCGACGCGGTCCGCCCCGCCGTCCGCGATCGCGTCGACGGCGAGCGTGGCCGTCTCGATCGCCTGCGCGATGCCCTCGCCGGTCAGCGGGTCGACGACGTTGGCGGCGTCGCCGACGTACAGCACGGGCCCGTCGGCGAGGGCGTCGTAGTCGAACGACGCCGGGATCGGCCACGCGCGGTGCGTCGCCTCCGGCTCGGCGTCGGGACCGAGGACGGTCCGCACGCTCGGCCGAGCGAGCACCTCGCGCCAGCGGGCGTTGAGCTCCTTGCCCGTCATGCCCGGATGGCGCAGCACCCCGAATCCGACGTTGGCGCGTCCCTCCGGCAACGGGAACACCCACGCGTACCCCGGGAGCAGGTCGGGCTCGAACAGCACCCAGAGCCGCCGGTCGTCGACGCCGCGGAAGTACTGGCGGAACGCGTGCCACGTGCCGAGCTCCGGCGGCGTCGCCTGGCGGAGACAGCGGCGCACGAACGAGTAGTGCCCGTCGGCGGCGACGAGGAAGCGGGCGTGCACGTCCTCGCCGCCGGCCATCGTCGCCACCACGCTGTCGCCATTGACCTCGATTCCCGTGACCGCGGCGCCGTCCCGAACTTCGACACCCGTGCTGCGTGCGGTCTCGACGATGGCGGCGTCGAGCTCCATACGCGGGACGACCGCGGCGTAGTCACCGTCGGCTGCCAGCGGGAGCGAGACGCGCCGGCCATTCGGTCCGACGAGGACCGTCTCGTGCACGGCCATGTAGCCCGGCAGGGCACGGAGGTCGACGCCGAGGTGCTCGAGCATCCGTAGCGCGGCGGTGGTGAGGCCGTCGCCGCATGTCTTGTCGCGCGGGAAGGTCGCCTTGTCGACGACGAGGGTGTCGAGGCCCCGTCGGCGAGCCGCGAGGCCGGCGGCCGCGCCCGCGGGCCCGGCGCCCACCACGAGAACATCGACCTCCGCCGGCATGGGCACCGACGGTACCGCCGCCCCGTGCCCGTCGGATTCGATCGCTTCGACTCGGGCGGCCCCGCCGGGCCAGAATCAGCGCCGGCCTATCTGGGCACACAGGAGTGGTATGAACATCGCCGTCTGCGTCAAGCAGATCCCCGACCCGGCCACCCCGGGTGAGCTCGACCCCGAGACGAAGACGCTCAAGCGTGAGGGCAAGCTCATCCTCGACGACTCCGACAGCTACGGCGTCGAGATGGCCCTCCAGCTCGCCGACGCCGCCGGTGGCGGCGACGTGACGCTGATCTCGATGGCCCCCAACGACGAGGTGTCGGGCCTGCGCACGGCGCTGGCCATGGGCGCGGCGAAGGCCGTCCTGGTCTCCGACCCGGCCCTCCAGGGCTCCGATGCGCTCGCCACGGCCAAGGTGATCGCGAAGGCCGTCGAGCGCGCCGGTGACATCGAGCTCGTGCTCGCCGCAACCGAGTCGACAGACGGCTACACCGGCACCATCGCGGCGCAGGTCGCCGAGCTCCTCGGCTGGCCCTCGCTGACGTTCGCGAAGCACATCGAGGTCGCCGACGGCAAGGTCAAGATCCAGCGCCAGACCGAGGCCGGCTACGACATGGTCGAGGGGCCCCTTCCCGCCGTCGTCAGCGTGACCGCCGGCGTGGTCGAGCCGCGCTACCCGTCGTTCAAGGGGATCATGGCGGCGAAGAACAAGCCGGTCGACCAGGCGAAGGCGGCCGACCTCGGGCTGTCCGACGACGAGGTCGGCTGGAAGGGAGCTCGCCAGCAGATCGCGTCGATCGAAGCCGCTCCCGAGCGGCAGGCGGGCGAGAAGATCGAAGACGAAGGCGACGCGCACGAGCGGATCGTCGCCTTCCTCGAGCAGCTCAAGGTCATCTAGGAGGCCACGCGGATGACGCTCCCGAAGGTGTGGGTCTACTCCGAGGGCGAGGACGGCAAGGCAACGTCGGCGACGCTCGAGTTGCTCACCAAGGCGCGTGAGCTCGGCGACACCGTCGAGGCCGTGTACGCCGGCGCCGACGCCGACACGATCGCACCGCAGCTCGGCGAGTACGGCGCGGCCAAGGTCTACGCAGCCGACCACGGCTCGTCCTTGAGCGGCGTGGTCGGAGGGGCGCTGCTCGCCAAGCTCGTCGCCGACCAGCAGCCCGACCTGATTCTGTTTGCGCAGAGCTACGACGGGCGCGACGCGCTCGGCCGGCTCTCGGCAAAGCTCGATCGGCCGGTGCTCACCAACGGCAACGGCGTCGAGATCGACGGCGACAAGGTCGCGGTGAGCACCGCGGTGTTCGGCGGCAACACGATCGTGACCGCCACCTTCGAAGGTGACAAGCCGTACCTCGCGGCGATCCGGCCGAAGTCGTTCCCGGCCGAGCCGGGTGGAGGCGGCGCGGCCGCGGTCGAGAAGGTCGATGGTGTCGACGCCGGGCGCGCCGCCGAGGCGCAGGTGCTCGAGCATCACGTCGAAGAGCAAGAGGGCCCCAAGCTGGAGGACGCCGAGGTCGTCGTGTCGGGCGGCCGCGGGCTCGGGAGCGCCGAGGCCTACGAGCCGCTCGTGGAGCAGCTGGCGAAGCTGCTCAAGGGCGCGTCAGGCGCGTCACGCGCGATCGTCGACGCCGGCTGGGTGCCGTACGCGAAGCAGGTCGGCCAGACCGGCAAGACCGTCAAGCCCAAGGTCTACATCGCCATCGGTATCTCGGGCGCCACGCAGCACATGGTCGGGATGAAGGGCTCCGACAACATCATCGCCATCAACAAGGACGCGGAGGCGCCGATCTTCGGCGTCGCCGACCTCGGGGTCGTGGGTGATGCGTCGAAGGTCGTGCCCAAGCTCATCGAGGCGCTGAAGGCCAAGACCTAGCGCCTACGGGTGCATGTCCTCCGGGGCGATGTCACGCGTGTGCGTGGCGAAGTTCCACTGGTGGCCCTGGGGGTCCTCGGCCCCGTAGTTCCGATCCCCGTAGAACGCGTCCTGGAGCTCCATGACGATCTTGGCGCCCGCGGCTTTCGCCTGCTCGAAGTGCTTGTCGACGTCGTCGACGTACACGTACACGAGCTGACTGTGATGCCCGTGCCGGCTGGGATTCTGGTAGTCGGGCCCGGGCATCCCCATCATGACGACGCCGTCGCCGAGCCGCACCTCGGCGTGGTTGACCTTGCCGTCGGGCCCGGCCATCCGAACCTCCTCGGTGAAGCCGAACGCCTTGGTGAGGAACTCGAGCGCCGCCGCGCAGTCCTCGTACAAGAGGTACGGCGTGATGCGGGGGAAACCTTCGGGCGGGTTCGCGACCATGACAGCCCTCCTCTTCGCGTCGAGAGCGAATCTACGCCCGGGCCCGCCGGTCTGCTGCGGGCGTAGTCTGCGGGGGTGACGACCGTCGCGGAGCGGCTCCGCGAAGTCCGAGCGAAGATCGACACCGCGTTCGACGCCGTCCGTGCCGATCGGGGAGCGTCGCCGGTCCTGACCGCGGTGATGGGCGAGTTCGCCGCCAAGGCCGAGAAGGCGGCGGGCGCCGCCGACGAGCGAGCAGCCGTCATCGAGCTCGAGCAGGCGGGGGACAGCGCCAAGGTCGCGGCCGAAGCGGACACCGGTGTGACAGACGGGACTCGAGCGGCCGTGCTGGACGCGCACCTGGCGATCTGCATCGCCAAGTCGAAGCTGTAGGTCCGGCTGGTCGCTGGTCACATCAGACTCGTCGCGATTGTTACACCCGCAGCACGCGCATGGTCCACCTGTCGCCGCGTGAGGCAGGGGGAATGAAGATCCGCGCGGCGCGGCCTGACGACGTTGGCGTGGTCCTCGACGTACTCGGCGACGCGGCGGCGTGGTTGCAGGCGCGGGGCATCCGGCAGTGGCCGGAGCGGTTCGACTCCGACTGGGTGATGCCGGCGATCGAGCTGGGCGCGACGTGGCTTGCCGAGGTCGACGGCGAGATCGTCGGCACGCTCGTCGTGCAGTGGGACGACCCGATCTTCTGGGCCGGCTACCGGGCCGACGCCGGATACCTGCACCGGCTGGCGGTACGTCGTCCCGGCACCGGGCGCGGCCGCGCATTGCTGCGCTGGGCGGAGCGGCACGCCGTCGAAGCCGGCAAGCGCTTCGTGCGCCTCGACTGCGTCTCGTGGAACGAACCGCTGCGGGCGTACTACGAGTGCGCCGGGTACGGGCACGTCGGTGAAGTGACGGTCGGTGAGTACACGCAGAGCCGCTACGAGAAGCGCGTGGGTGGTTAAATGCGCGCGTGCCGGAGCTCGCAGGAATCTCGCACGTCGATCTGACCGTCACCGATGTCGACCGCAGCGCCCGCTTCTACACGGAGGTGCTCGGCTTCGAGGTCGTGCGGCGAGCCGACGAGCATGCCTGCCGCATCGCCGATCTCCGGCACGCTGACCTCGCGACGGAGCTCGCGGTGCGTCAGCCGACCAGTGGTGACAGCGTCCGGTTCGACGAGCTCCGCACCGGGCTCGACCATCTGTCATTCCTCGTCGCGACCCGCGACGAGTTGGAGCGGTGGCAAGAGCACCTCGAGCACCACGGGGTTTCGTACACGCCGATCGTCGACGCCCCCTACGGCGCGGTGCTCGTATTCCGCGATCCCGACAACATCCAGCTCGAGCTCATGGCCGGGCCCGGCACCTGAGCTGTTACGCGGCGCCGTCGGGGATCCACGAGCCGTGGAATCCGAACGGAACCCGCTGGGGGAGGTGCACCCGGGCGACCTCGACGAACTCGCGCGCGTCCAGGATCACGAGATCGCTCGCGTTGCGGCCGTCGTCGTAGACGATCGAGAGGACCCAACCCTCGTCCTCGCCGGCTCCCGGCGACGCGGCCACGAAGACGCCTTCGCCGGCGTGGGTGCCGGGCCCGAAGGTCGTTGCGTCGACGCCGCCGGTGCGCAGGTCGTGTTTCAGCAAGCCACCGAACTGGATGCCCTGGTCGTCGAGGCCGAAATGGGCCGCGTAGCCGAATCGGTGCGGCCGGCCGACGACCCGGTCGTCGACCCGTGGGAACTCCTGGGGCCGGTCGTCGAGCCGTTCCTCGATGACCTTCCCGGCGTCGATGTCGATGGTCCACCGGTCCAGGGTCGGCGGCAGCTCGGCTGGTCCGTAGATGTCGGTGGCGAACATCTTCGGGTGCCGTGCGACGTCGATGACCACCCGGCCGTTCTCGTCGTACGCGTTGAGCGGATGGAAGACGTAGCAGAGCTCGACGTCGAACCACCGGACGTCGGCGTTCCCGCCGTCGCGAGGCATCACGCCGACCCGCGCGCCGTAGTCCGGCTTCCACGCCGCCGGGAACGGGCGCTTCCCGACGAGGTCGAAGTCGAACACCACGGGCAGGTCGAGGAAGACGACGTTGCGTTCGGTGATCGCGAAGTCGTGCACCATCGACGGGCCCTGGATGTCGATGTCCTCGCTGCGGACGAGCTCGCCGTCGGCGTTCACCGCGTGGAAGCGGAGCCACGGCGGGCCGAACGGGTCGTAGCCGAAGAAGAGCATCTCGCCGGTGACGGGGTCGATCTTCGGGTGCGCGGTCATCGCCGAGCGCAGCTTGCCGCCGAAGTCGTACCGCCCGACGGTCGACAGATCGGGTCGCACCTGCGTCGGGAGGCACACCTCCACGAGGGCGAAGATCTTCCCCGCGTGCGCGACGACGTGTGTGTTCGCCGAGCTCGAGCCCACGGGGAAGACGTCGTCGGGTTGGCCGGGGATCGGGTCCTCGCCGAGGAGATCGAGCGCCTGGTCGGTTCGCACCCACCGGTTCCGGTAGGAGACGGCCTTCCCGTCGCGCAGCTCGACGGCGTGGAGCATGCCGTCACCCGTGAACCAGTGGTACGCCGCCGGGTCTGGCGCGATGGGATTGGGTCCGTTGCGCAGGTAGCGGCCGCTGATCTCGGGCGGAATAGCGCCGTCGACGGGCAGATCGGTGACGGTGAGCTCGTCCTTGACGGGCGCGAAGTTCCCGACCAGGTACCGATTCTCGACGGTGGTCATGATTGCTCCTTGGGTTCGTGAACGGATTCGCTCAAGCCGCGCATCTGGACGTCACACACGTGGTTGACGAGCGCGTCGACGTCGGGCCACGGGAACTGCGGCACCGAGATGAGCAGGGATGTGATGCCGTGCACCGCGGTCCACACCGCGGTCGCGGCGAGGAACGGATCGACGGGCCGGAACGCGCCGGAGGCCATCGCTCGCTCCACTGCGTCGACGAGATGCTGGAACGCACGCGCGCCGGCGCCGGTGATGGCATCGAACCGGCGGTCGCCCCCGGTCCGGGACATGAAGAGGATGCGGTAGGGCTCCGGGTTCTCGAGCCCGAATTGCACGTAGGCGCGCCCGCGGCGCCTGAGGCTCTCGACGGGATCGTCGGCGGTGGCGCCGGCCTGTTCGATCACCGAGTCGAAGACCTCGAAGTGCCGCTCGCACACCGCGACGATCAGTGCTTCCTTGTCGGGGAAGTGGAGATAGATCGACGGCGGTGTGACACCCACGGCGTCGGCGATTGCGCGGATCGAGACCGCGTCGGCGCCGCCCGATTCGATCATCAGCCGCTCGGTCGCCTCCAGGAGGTCGCCGCGCAGCTTGTTGCCCTCCCCGCGGCGCGCACGGGATCGGACCCCCACGGCGGAGCTACCGGCGGCCGTCATGGCGAGCCGACCGGCTCGGGGATGCGGTCGTCGGGGAGCGCCTCCGGCGGCCGCTCGGGCTCTTCGCTGATCCCGATCCGCTCGTGCAGGCGCCGCATCCACATCGGCGCCCACCAGTTCGCTTCGCCGGCGATGCGCATGAACGCCGGTACGAGCGTCGCACGGATCACGAACGCGTCCATCAGCACTGCGATCGCGAGGCCGACCCCGAAGATCTTGATGAACGACACGCCCGATGTCGCGAACGCGATGAAGACCACGCTGATGAGCACGGCGGAGGCGGTCACGATCCTGCCCGTGCGCTCGAGCCCCATCGCGACCGAGCTCCTGTTGTCGCCGGTGCGGTCGTGCTCCTCCTTGATGCGCGAGAGCAGGAAGACCTCGTAGTCCATCGACAAGCCGAACGCGAGGCAGAACAGGAGCAACGGGATCGACGCCGGCAGCGTGCCAGTCGGGGTGAAGTCGAGCACGCCTGAGAAGTGTCCGTCCTGGAAGATCCACACCAGCGCCCCGAACGTCGCGCTGAGGCTCAGCACATTGAGGATGAGTGCCTTGATGGGCACGAGGATGCTGCCGAACATGAGAAACAGCAAGACGAACGTCGCCAGCGCGATGAGCCCGGCGGCGAGCGGCAGCCGCGAGAACAACGACACCTTGGAGTCGACCAGCTCGGCCGAAGCCCCGCCGACGAGCACGGGGAAGGGCGCGGGCGTCTCGCGAACGGCGTGGGCGAGTCGCTCGCCCGCATCCGAATACGGCTCGACCGAGGGGACGACGGACAGCCACGTGGCGTCCTTGGCCTGGAAGCGCGCCGTCACCGCTCCCGGCCCGGCGACTTGCTGCCCGTCGACGTAGCTCCCCGTGACGGCGTCCACGCGAGCCGCCCCGCGGTGTCGCGACAACGCGGCGGCGTACCGGTCGATCTGGTCGGCCCGGGCGCCTGGGTCACCGATGCCGCTCGCCACCACCTCGAGCGTGCGCGCCTCGTTGGACGCGAAGCGCGAACGGATGTCGTCCTGCACCTGGCGGCTGGACGCGCTGGTGGGCAGCACGCGGTCGTCGGGAAGGCCGAACTGGATCCGCAGGAACGGCAACCCGAGAAAGATGAGGAGCGCGACGACCACCACCGCGATCGGCACCGGGCGGCGCATGACGAACGTGGCGATCCGATGCCAGATGCCTTCGCCCGGCGGCTTCGGGTCGCGCCGCCAGAGCCGCAGGGAGTCGACCCGGTGGCCGAGCACCGCCAGCAGCGCCGGGAGGGCGACGACAGCGGCGATGCCGGCGAGCAGCGCCACGCCGATGCCGGCGTACGCGAACGATCGCAGGAACGCGAGCGGGAAGACGAGCAACGCGGCCAGCGCCACCGCGACGGTCAACGCGCTGAACGCGACGGTCTTCCCCGCGGTCTGGACCGTGCGGACCACGGCGTCGTGCGGCGCGCGCCCCGCATGGAGCTCCTCGCGGTAGCGCGACACGATGAACAGGCTGTAGTCGATCGCGAGGCCGAGACCCATGCCCGTCGTGAGGTTGAGGGCGAAGATCGACACGTCCGTGAGCGAGGCGATGACGAGCAGCACGAGGAACGTCCCGACGATCGCGAGCACGCCCACCAGGAGCGGCAGACCGGCCGCGACCACGCTCCCGAACACGAGGATCATCAGTACGAGCGTGATGGGGAACGCGATGAGCTCGGCGCGCACGAGATCCTGCTCGACCTGCTGGTTGACTTGCCGGAAGACCTCGGAGAAGCCGCCGACGCGCACGGTGACCGCACCGTGGTCGCCGGCATAGCGGGGCGACAGCTCCTTGGCCGCGTCGAGGACCTGCTCGTCGTCGCCGCGCAGCGAGGCGAGGACGAGCGCCTGGCGACCGTCGGTGCTGCGCAACGGCGGCGGACTCCCGATGCTCCAGTACGACACCGCCCGCGCGACCTTCGGCTCGGCGGCCAGCTCGGACGTCAAGGCGTCGGCGGGCGTCCCGACATCGGCGTCGTCGACCGTGCCGCGCTTGGCCGTCACGAGCAGCACGAGGTCGGGCTGCTGCCTGCCGAAGTCGTGCTTGATCGCGTCGGCGGCCCGGCTCGATTCGGAGTCCGGGTCGTTGAAGCCACCGCTCACGAGGCGGGAGGCCACCCCGCCGCCGAGGGTGACCGCGAGCACGAAGAACAGCGCGGTGCCGGCGAGCACCGCCTTGCGATGTGCGACCGTGAAGCGACCGAGTCGAGCGAGCACGGGCGGCCCCGCAGGGTTGAGTTATCACCGATAAGTCAACGCCGGTCCATCATCGGCTCCCGCCCCCGCAGTTGCCAGATGACGTCGGTCACAGGGCACGAGGGAGAATGGCGCCATGCCGCCCGCGCCCGCACGACGACGCGCCTTGGAGCTCACATGACGACGCCGCTCCATCCCGACGTCGAGGCGCTCGCGTTCCTCCTGGGCGAGTGGCGCGGCGAGGGGCGCGGCACCTATCCGACCATCGAAGACTTCGCCTACCGCGAGCAAGTGACGTTCGGCCACGTCGGGAAACCGTTCGTCTCCTACACACAGCGGACATGGGCGTTGGACGACGGCCGCCCGCTGCACTCGGAGACCGGCTACCTCCGTCCCCAGCCGGACGATCGTCTCGAGCTCGTGCTTGCGCTGCCGTCGGGCCAGGTCGAGATGGACGAGGGCACGAGCCGCGGCGGCCACCTCGAGCTGACGAGCACCCTCGTGGCGCGGACGCCGTCGGCGAAGGAGGTCAGCGAGATCCGGCGGGTCCTCGACGTCGACGGCGACACCCTTCGCTACCTCGTCGAGATGGCCGCGGTGGGCCAACCGCGCCAGGTCCACCTGGAGGCGGAGCTGCACCGCGTCTGAGGACGCGACCTCTGAACCTCCGAACGGGTCGAACGAGTGATGGACCGGACGTCGCGCAAGACCGTCGGGATCGCCCTCGCGCTGGCCGCCGTGCTCTGGCTGTTGGTGTGGCTCTCCGTCGCGGTCATCGTGCCGCTGTTCGAGGAGGCCCAGTGCTCCGGCATCGTGTTTCGCGCCGGCGCGTCCAGCCCTTCGAGCGAGCCTGCAAATCGACCTCCGATCGGAGGCACGGGCGGGCTCGCGGGGAAGGTGCGCGCCGCGCTCCGAGGAGAGGACTCGGCGGTCTACTGCCGCGACTTCGCCGATCCGTTCGTCCTCGGGGTGGGGAACACCTACTACGCGTACGCGACCGACAACCAGGACCACCACATCCCGGTCCTCACCTCGAGCGGGCTGTTCGGCACCGCGCACATCAGCGAGGCGCTTCCGAAGCTTCCGGCATGGTCGTCGCCCGGCGGCGTCTGGGCCCCGGCCGTGCTGCCTCGCCCGGGTGGGTACGTCCTCTACTACACGACGCTGGCGCACCATCCCGACCGGGAGTGTCTGTCGCGCGCGTTCTCGAAGGAACCCGGGGGGCCGTTCGTCGACGACTCGAGCGGTCCTCTCGTCTGTCCCGCCGACAGGGGAGCAATCGATCCGAGCCCGCTCGTCGGCCCTGACGGCCGCGCGTATCTGTTGTGGAAGAGCGATACCACCGCGGGCATCGTCGCTCAGGAGCTCGCGCCCGACGGCCTCACGCTCGTTGGCGACGCGCAGCCGATCCTTCGAGCGGATCAGCCCTGGGAGGCCGGCGTCGTCGAGGCACCGAGCATGGTCGGGTACGAGGGCCGCTACTACCTCTTCTACTCGGGGAACAACTGGTCGACGGCCGGGTACGCCGTCGGGTACGCGGTGTGCGACTCACCGACGGGGCCGTGCACGAAGCCGGCGGACGGGCCGTGGCTCGCTTCCACCAGCAAGGCGGAGGGGCCCGGAGGCGAGGAGGTGTTCGTGGACGAACAGGGCCAGCTCTGGATGGCGCTGCACGCCTGGGTGCGCGGAAAGGTCGGCTACCCCCAGGGCGCGCGCAATCTCTTCGTCGTCAGACTGACCTTCGTCGACGGCGTACCCGCCGTCGGATAGGGCGTACGCGGCGTTACGGCTCTGTGCCCGGGAGGTAGTCCCGGAAGACGTCCATCTCTTTCCACTCCGGCACCGGCGGGACATGGCCGGGGCGTGGCGAGTACACGGAGTGTTCGACCACCTGCATCTTGTGGATGTACCGGGGACAGTTGGGGAAGATTCGCTCGGCGCGCACGCGCACGATCAGCTGCGCGCCCTCGAACGAGCTGAGCAGCTCGTCGTCGTCGTGCAGCGACGCGATGCCGTTGATGCGCATGCGGTTCGGGCGCTCGAAGTCGACGAACAGCATGCCGACCTTCGGGTTCACGAGCACGTTGCCGAGGCTGCGGAACATGCCGTTGCCGTCGTAGCTGGGGAAAGCGAGCGTGCTGTCGTCGACGACCCGCACGAAGCCGGGCTGTCCTCCCTTGTACGAGCAGTCCGGCCATCCGTCGGCGCCTGCGGTCGCAAGGAAGAACATCGGGACGCGTTCGATGAAGGCGCGGTCGTCGTCGCTGAACCGGTCGTGAACCGTGATCTGCTCGAGACGGTCGGCGATGCGCCGGCTGTCGAAGCGGTCCTGGAGCTCACGCGACCCGTCGTTGTACATGCCCATGCCGCCCACGGTACGCCCGCTGCGCCGCCGTGGCCGACGAGCTCAGGACGGGTCGACGTCGATGTCCAGGAACAGCGGAGCGTGATCGGACGGAAGCTTGCCCTTGCGGGCGAAACGGTCCACGAGGCCCCACCGGATGCGCCCCACCAGCGGCTCGGTCACGTACGCGAGGTCGATGCGCATACCGCGGTGCTCATGGAAGTCGCCCCGCCGGTAGTCCCAGTATGTGAACAACTTCTCCTGGTCGTACAGGGCGCGGAAGCCGTCGACGAACCCCCAGTCGCGCAGTCGGGCGACGGCGGCTCGCTCGGGCTCGGTGACGTGCGTGTCGCCTTCGAACGCCTGCGGCGACCAGAGGTCACGGTCCTCGGGCGCGACGTTGAAGTCCCCGAGCATGATGATCGGGTCGCTCGCCTTGTAGGTGGCGGCGATCCAGTCGTGCAGGCACTCGAGCCACGCCAGCTTGCGCTCGTAGAACTCCGTCCCGACCGCCCGCCCGTTCGGGACGTACACGCAAATCACGCGGACACCTCCGCACATTGCAGCGAGCAGACGGGCGTCGCCTTCGTAGGGGTCGACGAGCTCTGTGCCCTCGAAGCCCGACGTGACGTCTCCGACACCGACGCGCGACAGGATCGCCACGCCGTTCCATTGGCCCGGGCCGTGGTGCACCGAGTCGTAGCCGAGGGCGGAGAAGGTCAGCTGCGGGAACGTGTCGTCGGAGAGCTTGGTCTCCTGCAGGCACAAAACGTCGGGGTGCGCGTATTGGAGCCACTCTTCGACCCGTGGGAGCCGGGCCTTCAGCGAGTTCACATTCCAGGTCGCGATTCGCACGGTGATCGGAACCTACCCGAGGTAGTCGGGGTTCGAGACCAGCAGCTTGTCGCGGACCGACGCTCGCACCGCCGCGATCACCTCGGCGCGGCGGTCGTCGAGCGACCCGTCGCGAATGCGGTGTGACAGGTCGCGGGTCAGGGCGGGCACGTCGTCGTCGTGGCCGAGCAGCCCGGCGAGCCGCGCCCGCTCGGCGGCGTCGAGCTCGGGGCCGAGGTCCAGCTCGCGCTCGAGCATCCCGAGCGCATTCACCGCGACCCGGCTGTGGAACCGGACCCTGCCTTCCACGGTCGGCATCACGTCGTGCTCGACGAACTCGCGGATCGCCTCGAGCAGCTCGACGGCGGTCGGTCGGTCCTGCATGTCGGCCATCACGCGCCCCCGTCGATCAGCTCGAGGAGATCCCACTCCATCTCGGCGACGCGGCGTCCGAGTGTCGCCAGCTCGACCGACCGCACCGCGCCCTGCAGGTGCGTGAACGCCTGGATCTCGCAGATCACACCCCACTTCAGCGTGCCCATGGCCTCCCAGAAACGGAGCTCGGCCGGGTCAAGGTCGCGCCCTCCCGCGGCGCGATACCCGGCCAGCAGTTCCTCGACACCTCCGAAGCCGCCCACGGCCTGGTCGGTCACGCCGAAGCGCCACGATTTCACGCACAGCCACCCGAGGTCCTCGACGGGGTCGCCGAGGTGCGCGAGCTCCCAGTCGAGCACGGCGCGGAGCCCGTCGGGACCGACGATGAAGTTGCCGTTGCGGAAGTCGCCGTGGACGAGGACGGGGTGGGGCGGATCGGCGGGCGCGTGCTCCACGAGCCAGCGGAACCCGAGCTCGAACGCGGGGTGCGGTTCACCGAACCCGTCCATGTACTCCCGATACAGCTCGATCAGGTCGCGCGCGCCCTGCACCGGGAGCTTTGGGAGCGATGACGGGGCGAGCGCGTGGATGCGCGCGGCCTGTTCGCCGCACTGCCGCGCGAGTTGGGATCGCGCCGCGGCGTACGCGTCGTCCCGCAGGATGCGGCGCGGAATCGTCTCGCCGTCGACCCGCTCCATCACGAACCCGGAGCCCAGGGCGTCGTCGGGCTCCAGGAGGAACCACACGCGGGGGACCGTGACCCCGCCGGCGCGGGCGGCGTCCAAGAGCGAGAACTCGACGCTGCGGTCCGACTGCCCCGCGAACTCGCCCGGGTCGCGCCGTAGCACGAGCGGACGGCGCTCGCCGCCGCCGGTCACGGCGTCGAACGACCACGTCTCGCGGGACGCGCCGCCCGAGAGGCGGCGGAGGCCGTCGATCGTCACCGGCTCCTCGACACGACGACCGACCGCGGCCGCGAGTACCTGGTCGTCGACGCCGGCGGGCACGGTGCGGAACGGTAGCCCTGCCCACGGCCGGTTAGATTCCCAGCCGTGCGTTTGGGCCGGGATGCTTTCTTCGCTGGACTCGCCGGGGCGATTCTCGTGCTCGTGTTCTGCGGTCCGGCGGCGGCGGGGACCACAACCCAGCTCGGGCCCGAGCAGATCTCCAGCTACGAGGTCGACGTCCGCATCGAGCCCAGCGGTGTGGTACGGGTGCACGAGGTGATCGACTACGACTTCGGCGTTCACCAGAAGCACGGGATCTTTCGGGATATCCCCGTCCGGTTCGACTACCCGCAGAAGGCCGATCACGACCGCGTGTACCCGCTCGACGTCCTCTCGGTGCGGGCGTCAGAGGGAACGCCGGGGGGTTACACGATCGAGAGCGGCGACAGCGACGGCGTCGGGTTGAAGCGCATCGAGATCGGCGACCCCGATGTCACGATCACGGGGCCCCACACGTACGAGATCACTTACACGCTCCGAGGTGTGCTGAACGGGTTCGAAGACCACGACGAGCTGTACCTCAACGCGATCGGTCCGGGCTGGAAGGTTCCGATCCGGCAGGCGACCGTCGACGTCGAAGCCCCTGCCGACATCACGCGCGTCGGCTGCTTCAGTGGGCCGCTGCGGTCGAACCTGCCGTGCGCGAGCGCCACGAGCAGCGGCCCGACGGCGACCTTCACGCAGGACGACATCCCGCCGAACGCGGCGTTCACGGTCGTCGTCGCCATCCCGAAGGGCGCGGTGCCTCCGCCCCGGCCCATCCTCGAGGAGCGCTTCAATCTCGGGAAGGCGTTCGCGATCACCCCGGTGATCGTTGGGGTCGGCGGCGGGCTCCTTCTCGTTGTGATCCTCGTGTTCGCGTTCCTCATGTACCGGTTCGGGCGCGACCGGCGCTACCGCGGCTCCGCGGTCGACCAGGCCTACGGCACCGACAGCGGCGCCGACGAGCTCGTGCCCGTGCTCCACCACGAGGAGACCCCGGTCGAGTTCGTCCCGCCCGACAACCTGCGGCCAGGGCAGCTCGGCACGCTCGTCGATTTCACGGCCAACCCACTCGATGTGACCGCCACCATCGTCGACCTCGCCGTGCGCGGATACCTCGTGATCGAGGAGATCCCGGCCGAGGGAGGGTTCCTGCACAAGCCCGACTGGAAGCTGACGAAGAAGAAGGAGCCGGACGCGGAGCTCAAGGACTACGAGCAGAAGCTCCTCGCCGGATTGTTCGAGGACGGGAACGAGGTGCAGCTCTCCGACCTGCGCTACACGTTCCACACGAAGATGGAAGAGGTACAGGGCGCGCTCATCGAGGACGCGATGGACCACGGTTGGTTCGTTCGACTGCCCTCGAGCTCCCGACTCCAGTGGGGGTTCCTCGGCGTCCTCGTGCTGCTGGCCGGCGCAGGGTTGCTCACGCTGCTGATCCTGTTCACGCACGCGGCGCTGCTCGGCATCCCGCTCCTGGTGGCCGGCATCCTGCTCACGTTCGGGGCGTACTGGATTCCACAGCGCACGGCCAAGGGCACCGCGGTCCTGCGGCACGCCGAGGGATTCCGGCGATTCATCAACGAGTCGGAGAAGGAGCGCGCCCGCTTCGCCGAGCGGAAGAACCTGTTCTCGGAGTATCTCCCCTACGCGATCGTCTTCGGCGCGACGGGCAAGTGGGCGGCGGCGTTCGCCGGCCTCGACGACCAGCCGCCGGACACGTCGGCGTGGTACATCGCGTCGACGCCGTTCACGTTCCTTGCGTTCTCGAGCGCCATCGACGGCTTCACCGTCTCGACGTCCGGGACGCTCACGTCGACGCCCCCGTCGACGTCGGGTTCGAGCGGCTTCTCCGGCGGCGGCTTCTCGGGCGGCGGGGCCGGCGGTGGAGGCGGCGGCAGCTGGTAGCCGGCGTCAGTCTGGGCTGCGCGCGGTGTCCAAGCCCGCCCACACCGGACGGAGGCGGGGGGAGAGCCGGGCGAGCTCTTCGAGCGTGACCGCGGTGAGCTGGTGCAGTGTCTCGGCGCCGCGCGCCGTGAGGTGCAAACGGACGATCCGGTGGTCGTCGCGGTCCTGACGTCGGCGGACGAGCCCGGCGGCCTCCGCGCGATCGACCAATCCGACGGCGCTGTGATGGCGTAACAGCAGGCACTCGGCCGCTTCCCCGATCGTGGGGCCGCGTGGATCGGTATGGCCCCGGACGGCGAGCAGCAGCTGGTGCTGAGCCGGTGAGAGACCGGCAGCTTGGGCCTGCTCCTCGCTCCAGTGCAGGAACCGCCGCAGCCCGGTGCGGAACTCGAGCAGGCGCCGGTAGTCGTCGTCGGTGATTTCGCCAGCGCGTGAGATCGAGGCCGGCACAAAAACTATCGTACCACGATATAATTCGCGTATGCGGTCATCTCCTGGGCGGCTCGTGTTCATGTCGCTGCTCGCCACCGTGCTCGGACTGGCGGGCGGCGCTGCGGCGTGGCTGCTCGTCAGGCTGATTGCGCTGCTCACGAACGCGGCGTTGCTCCATCAATATGGGTGGGAGTTACCGTCGTTCCGGCATTTCCATCCCGGACCCGACCTGTTGCTCGTGGCTGTGGCAGGCGGGCTCGTCGTGGCCGTGATCGCGCGATGGTCGCCAATCATCCGTGGCCACGGCATTCCCGAGGCCATGGACGCCGTGCTGACACACCAGAGCCGCATCTCGCCTCGCGCGGCGGTCACGAAGCCGACGTCGGCCGCAATCGCGATCGGCACCGGTGGGCCGTTCGGCGCCGAGGGCCCGATCATCGTGACCGGCAGCGCGCTCGGATCGATCGTCGGCCAGGTCATCCGGGTCTCGCCGTCCGAACGCAAGATCTTGCTCGCGTGCGGGGCCGCGGCCGGTATGTCAGCGGTGTTCGGCGCGCCTCTTGCCGCAGTCGTGCTCGCGGTCGAGCTCCTGCTCTTCGAGTTCTCGGCCCGGGCGCTGGTTCCACTTGTCGTCTCGGCGAGCATCGCCGGCGGTGTCCACGCGGCCGTGTTCGGCACCGGCCCGCTGTTCACGGTGCCGCATCACGACTTCGCGGGGCTCAGCACGCTGGGCGTGTTCGCGCTTCTCGGATTGGCGTGCGGTCTCCTCGCCGTCGTCGTGGCAAGGGGCCTGTTCGCGGTGGAAGCCGCGTATCGCCGTTTACCGATCCCACAGTTCTGGCATCCGGTCATCGGCGCCCTCGGGTTCGCGCTCATCGGGTTAGCGGTCCCCCGCGCGCTGGGTGTGGGGTACGACGCGATCGACGACGTGCTTGCCGCAAAGCTCACCGTGGGCGCGCTTGCGCTCCTGCTCCTCGCCAAGGTGTCCGCGTGGTGGATCGCTATCGCGTCCGGCACCTCGGGCGGAACGCTTGCGCCGTTACTCCTCATCGGCGGCGCGTTCGGTGGGCTCATCGGAGCGGGCATCGATGCCGTGTTCCCAAGTCTGCACCTGTCGCCCGGGGCAGTGGCCCTTGTGGCCATGGCGGCCACGTTCGGAGCGGCAACGCGCGCCACGTTCACCTCAATCGTCTTTGCGTTCGAGCTCACACGTGATTACGCAGCGGTTCTGCCGTTGATGCTGGCCGCGGTGCTCGCAGACATCGTGTTCAATTCGCTCTCCGAGCACAGCGTGTTGACCGAGAGATTGGCGCGCCGGGGTGTGACCGTGCCGCGTCGCTACGCCCCTGACATTTTGCAGCTGCACTCAGTGCGCGAGGCGATGACGCGAGATGTCGAGACCCTCGCTGAGCACGCGACCATGGTCGACGCCCGTCGGCGTTTGGAGGCGGGCCGCCACGCCGCCTACCCACTCGTTGACGAGGGCGGCGCCCTCACCGGGATCGTGAGCCGCGCTGATCTGCTGGTCCGAGATATTTCCGAAGGCTCACCGGTGACGGAGATCGCCAGTTCCGACGTCGTGACCGTCGCGCCCGACGACAGTCTGCTGACACTGCTCGAGCGAATGACAGAGGAGGGCGTGGATCACGTCCCCGTCGTCGACCACGATCGGCTCGTCGGGATCTGCACCCGTACCGACCTGCTGCGGGCGCGGAGCCGCTACCTCGAGCACGAGCGGCGTCAGGAAGGCTGGCGACCCCGGTTCCGCCGCGCGCAAAGGAATGGAGAGCGCTCGACCGCCTGACGTTCAGATCAGCCCGCGGCGACGGTGGCTTTGCCGACCGGCGCCGCGCGAAGGCGGCGGCTTGGCCGACCGCCGAAGCACGAGCCGGAGCTTGCGACGGCGACCGAGAACCCAGGAGCCGGAGCTTGCGACGGCGACAGATCAGTCCTTGATGCCCACGGGCTGCCCGTCGACGATCTGGTCGAGGTACTCCGAGAGGCCGAACCCGACTTTGCCGTCGCAGCGCCACTCGGTCATGCCCTCGGAGATGCGCGTCAGCAGCATGTCGCCGTCGGGTGTCTGGCGGCGGTTGCGCAACGGGATGAGCGACAGCACGCTGCCGGTGATCTCGTAGTCGCGGTCAGCGGTGTGTGCAGTCGCTCGCATCTCCTGGTGGTACGTGTCGGCGCCGCGCCATTCGGTCTCGAGCTTGGCGTCGTCGATCGTGCGGTACTCGCCGTCTTCGAGCACGACACCGCCGATGCGTTGGCCGCCGTCGCGCGACGTGATGATCGAGATCACGAAGCCGAAGTCTGCGCCGAAGTTGGCGGTCAGCCACCGGTACCACCACGGCGACTGCCAGTAGCGCGGCCCCCATGAGTGGTCGCGCAGCCCGAAGCCGTCGATCTCCCACTCCTCGTCGGCGACACGCACGACGCCGCGGGCGCCGACGTGCTGCTCGTAATGGCCGCGGGCGAAGCCCTGCTCGGCGTTCTCGGTGATCGGCGTGCCGTCGTCGTTGACGGGCTCGCCGCCCCACATGGGCGACACGCCCCGGTAACCGAGCTCGACGGTGGCATCGACCCACGGGTTCTCGGTGAACGCCTGGCGGGGGTTCGCCATCTCGAGCGGGCGCTCGAGGAGCGCCACCTTGCCGTCGTACGAGACGCGCTGCTCCTCGAAGGGCGTGATCACGTCGAAGCGCATGCCGCCGGCGTCGAAGGCGTCGTTGCTTGCGATCTCCGGCCGGCCGAACATGAAGCCGACGCGGCCGTCGGGAAGATACAGGCACGTCGTCATCTCGGCGTAGCCCTCGTTGGCCCGGTTCCCGAGCCGGACCCAGCCGCCAATGCGGTCGGCCGGATCGAAGAAGTTGAAGTACATCGACTCGTTGAAGTTCTTGGCCGACTCCAGCGGGTGCATGTACTCGTCGGACGGCTCCAACCGCAGCTTCATGCGTGCCATGCAACCCGCCCTTGACCGAGCGGTCAAGGGCGTGCTTCGCTCCGCGGCGACCGGAGAGGTGGCGGCGAGGGGGGAGAGCATGGACCCGGAGATCACTGAAGTCGCGACCGGCCTGCGGTTCCCCGAGGGCCCCGTGTGGATGTCGGACGGCAACCTGCTGTGCGTCGAGCTGCTCGGCGGCACGGTCGTGCGCGTGCAGCCCGACGGCAAGAAGGAAGTGGTCTCGGAGAACGGCGGCAGCCCGAACGGACTTGCGATCGGACCGGACGGCGCCGTGTACGTGTGCAACAGCGGCGGCTACGGGTCGCACGACATCGGTGGCCTCACGATTCCGGACAGCTACCTGCCGCAGGACCACACCGGCGGGCGCATCGAGCGCGTCGACCTCGCAACGGGGGATGTCACCGTCCTGTACCGCGAATGCGACGGCCATCACCTCATTGGTCCCAACGACCTGGTGTTCGACGACACGGGCGGGTTCTGGTTCACGGATCACGGCCGCTGGCGCGAGCGTGACAAGACCCATGGCGGCCTCTACTACGCCCGTCCCGACGGCTCCGAGATCCGCGAGGTCGTGTACCCGCTCGACGGCCCCAACGGCGTCGGCCTGTCACCCGACGGGAAGCGTGTCTACGCGGCGGAGACCTACACGGGTCGGGTCTTTGCATGGGACCTATCCGGTCCGGGCGAGCTCGGCGCGCCCGCGCCACCGGTCGGCAACGGTGGCCAGCTCGTGTGCGGGCTCCCGGGGATGCAGCTCTTCGACTCGCTGGCGGTCGACGGCGACGGGAACGTCGTCGTGGGGACGCTCGTCAACGGCGGGCTGACCGTCACGTCGCCCGACGGCAGCAGCGTCGAGCACGTGCCGTTCCCCGACCCGATGGTGACGAACGTGTGCTTCGGCGGCGACGATCTCCGCACCGCCTACGTGACCTGCTCGGCAACGGGGAGGCTCGTGTCGACGCCGTGGCCGCGGCCGGGCCTGAAGCTCGCCTTCTAGCTCTCTGGTCGCACTTGCTCGCGCAAGTGCTCCAGCCAACCATCGTCTCGATCCGGGGCCGGGGGAACCCCGGCCCCTGTCGGAGGTGCCCTCCAGGTCTGGTCAGATCCGCGCCGGGTGCACCGGCGCGCCGCCGACCCCGGCGGTGATGCGGAAGATCGTGCCGCGCCGGTCGGGCTCCTCGGTGTTGTCGGCGGTCACGACGTAGAGGTCGTGCTGATCACTGCCGGCGAAGCAGAGCGAGGTGACGGTCCGGGCGGGCACCTCGAGCACGCGGTCGATCTCGCCGTCGGGCGTCAGGCGCGCGACGCAGCCGGCACCGGCCGACGCGACCCAGAGGAGGCCTTGCGCGTCGACGGCCATACCGTCCGGTGCGCCGGGCGGGAAGTGGAACGCGCGGCGGTCGCCGGCGGTGCCGTCGTCGGCGAGCGTGTGCACGAGGATCACGTTGTTGCGCGTGTCCGAGTGGTAGATGGTCTGCTCGCCGGGCGACAGCGCCACGCCGTTGGCGTGGAGGACGTCGTCGTACAGGCACGTGGCGTCGCCCTCGGCGTCGATGCGCCAGAGCTCACCGGGCACCGGCGTGGCGTCGCGATCGAACACGGCGAAGCGGATCGAGCCGGCGTATACGTGTCCGGCGGAGTCCGTGCAGATGTCGTTCCACCCCGGCAGCCCGTCGATGGAGAACAGGGTGCGATTCTCGCCGTCACGCACGTGCACGATGTCGCGACCCGACACCACCACGCCGCCGTCGGCGTGGAGCACGACGCCGCCAACCCCTCGGCGTTTCGGCACGACCGTCGTGATGTCGCCGTCGGGGTCGCGGCGGTACACGCCGCCCCCCATGACGTCGCTGAAGTACAGGTTCCCGTCGCCGTCGACCGTCGGCCCTTCGACGAGCCCGTACCCGGAAGCGAGCGTTTCCATCGGAGGCATATGAGTTACTTCAGCGGTGTCGCGAACCACCAGCGGTAGCCCTCGAGGTCGCGAACGCCGTACTCGCGTTGTCCGTAGGGTTGGTCGGCGGGCTCCTGGTCGATGTCCGCGCCCGCGGCGCGCGCCTGCGCGAAGTGCGCGTCGACGTCGTCGACGCGCACGACGAGCCCGCCAGTCTGGGCTTTCATCGAGTGTGGCGACGCGAGCTCGTGCTCGGGGGTGACGCGATGAAGCCAGATCCGTTCGCCTCCCGCGACCACCTCGCCGTGGACGACCTGTCCGTTGCCGTCGCGCTCGACACCGCCGGCGCCGAAACCGAATGCGTCGACGAGGAAGTCGTGCGCGCGCTCGATGTCCTCGTAGACGAGAAGAGGAATGACGCTTTGGATCGTTGGCATGGCGCGACGGTAGCCCGGGCATGCGCGGAGGTCCGCTGACCGCGTCGAGGTAGTGTCGCCTCGACACAGGATGTGACGGAGGACGGCGACGTGGGACCACTGTCGGATGTGAAGGTCGTCGAGATCGCCGGCATCGGGCCGGGGCCGTTCGCGGCGATGCTGCTGTCCGACATGGGCGCCGACGTCGTGCGCGTCGACCGCGCCCAGTCGGTCGAGCGCGGATTCGACCCCGGGTGGATGGAGGTGCTGAACCGCGGCCGGCGGTCGATCGGCGTCGACCTCAAGCAGGCCGACGGCGTCGAGACGGTGTTGCGCATGGTCGAGCAGGCCGACGCCCTCATCGAAGGGTTCCGCCCCGGCGTGGCCGAGCGGTTGGGGATCGGGCCCGACGCGTGTCGTGCCCGCAACCCGAAGCTCGTCTACGGCCGCATGACGGGCTGGGGCCAAGAGGGTCCGTACGCGCAAGCCGCCGGCCACGACATCAACTACATCTCGCTCGCGGGGGCGCTGGCGCACTTCGGGCGTGCCGGCGGCAAGCCGACCCCGCCGATGAACCTCGTCGGCGACTTCGGCGGCGGTGGCATGCTGCTGGCGTTCGGCGTCGCGTGCGCGCTCCTCGAAGCCCGGTCGTCGGGTGAGGGGCAAGTTGTCGACGCGGCCATGGTCGACGGCAGCGCAACCCTCATGGCGATGACGTGGGGACTGCGGGCCTTGGGCGCGTTCGACGAGGAGCGCCTCGGCGGGAACGTGCTCGATACGGGTGCGCCGTTCTATGACACGTACGAGACTGCCGACGGCAAGTTCATCTCAGTGGGCTCGCTCGAGCCGCAGTTCTACGCCGAGCTCATCGAGAAGCTGGGCTTGTCGGACGCGGACCTCCCGGCGCAGATGGACCGCAGCGGTTGGGACACGCTGCGGGAGAAGCTCACGGGTCTGTTCAAGTCCAAGACGCGCGACGAGTGGTGCACGATCCTCGAGCAGACCGACACCTGCTTCGCGCCCGTCCTCACGATGAGCGAGGCGGCGAACCACCCGCACATCAAGGCGCGCGACACGGTCGTGGAGCACGAGGGCGTGCTCCAACCCGCTCCTGCGCCTCGGTTCTCGCGCACGCCGGGCGCGATCTCGCGGCGCGCAGCCCAACCGGGACAGCACACCGACGAGGCGCTCGCCGATTGGGGCTTCGGCGCCGACGAGCTCGCCAAGCTGCGCGACGCCGGGGCGATCAAGTAGGCGGCGATGTCGCTGGCGATGACCAGGGCCGAGCGGGAGGAGTTCCTCGCCGCGCTGCACGTCGGCGTCGTCAGCGTGAACGCCGAAGGTCGGGGCCCGCTCACGATGCCGATCTGGTATTCGTACCAGCCCGGCGGCCTTGTGAGCTTCATCACGGGCAAAGCGTCGCGTAAAGGCGTCCTCATCGAGCGCGAGGGGCGACTGAGCCTGTGTGCGCAAACCGAGGCTGCTCCTTATCAATACGTCAGCGTCGAAGGCCCGGTGGTCGCGGTCGACGACGAGGTGGATCCCGAAGAGCGGAAGGCGATCGCGTACCGGTACCTCGGGCAGGAGTTCGGTGACGCCTATCTCGCCGCCACCGAGGCCGACGTCGGGGGAAGCGTCGTCATCAGGATGCGCCCCGAGCACTGGCTGACAGTCGACTACTCGAAAGAGTTCGGGTGAGGAAGCAGGACACCGCGTGGTTCGCGTCGGTGGCCACGGGAGTCGCGGCCGGTGGTGCGCTCGTACGGCGACGGCTTGCCTTGGCCACCGTGCTGGCGCTCGGCGCTGCGGGCCTGGGTGTGGCGACCCGCCGGTGGAGCCGCGGCGCGCGGGCCCCGTTTCCTTCCTCCTTGCGCTGGATCCTCGCGTTGCCGCATCCGATCTCGCCCGGTTTGGTTCGGCGGGGGATCGAGCCTGCGGCGGGTGACCGTGTGCTCGAGATCGGCCCGGGGACTGGCCGCCATGCGGTGCAGGTGGCCCAGTGGATCGCGCCGACGGGAACACTCGACATCTTCGACATTCAGGAGGACATGCTCGACGCCGTGATGCACAGGGGATTCGACGAAGGACTGTCGAACATCATCCCGTCGCGTGGGCAGGCCGGCGAGCAGCTGCCGTACCCGGACGGACGCTTCGACGCCGCGTACCTCGTGACCGTGATCGGCGAAATCCCCGACCCCGACGTCGCGCTTCGTGAGCTGCATCGCGTCCTGCGACCGGGCGGCCGGCTCGCGGTCGGCGAGGTCGTGCTCGACCCGGACTACACGACGCTCCGGGAGCTTCGCTCACGTGCCGAGGCGTGTGGGTTCCGCTTCGTGCGGCGCGAGGGCTCGCCGTTCGCTTACGTCGCCCGCTTCGAGGCCGCCTGATCGCTCGCCGTCACGACGCGCGTTGCGGCGTGTTGCCCGAGACCCAGGCCATGTCCGCGTAGCGCTCGCCCGACACTGCATCCGTCGACGCAACCGCCTCGAGCTCCGCGATGTCGTCCGCAGTGAGCTCCACGTCGACGGCGCCGACGTTCTCCTCGAGGTAGGTGCGACGCTTCGTGCCCGGGATGGGCACGACGTCGTCGCCCTGGGCTTCCACCCAGGCCAGCGCGAGCTGCCCCGGCGTCACGCCCTTCTCGTCCGCGATCGTGCGCACCCGCTCGACAACTTCCGCGTTGCGGTCGAAGTTCTCGCCCTGGAACCGGGGAGAGCCGCGCCGGAAGTCGCCACGGGACAGGTCGTCGGCGCTGGTCACCCGACCGGTCAGGAAGCCGCGTCCGAGCGGGCTGTACGGCACGATCCCGATCCCGAACCCCCGGGCCGTGGCGAGCACCTCGTGCTCGATGTCGCGGCTCCACAGCGACCACTCGCTCTGGAGCGCGCTGATCGGGTGCACGGCCTGTGCTCGGCGGATTGTGTCGGGCGCGGCTTCCGACAGGCCGAGGTGCCGCACCTTTCCCTCCGCCACCAGCTCCGCCATAGCCCCGACCGTCTCTTCGATGGCGACGCCCGGATCGGCGCGGTGCTGGTAATAGAGATCGATGTGGTCGACGCCGAGGCGCTCCAGCGACGCGTCGCACGCGTTGCGCACGTAGTCCGGCCGGCCGTTCACGGTCCGCACGCCGGAAGCGTCGGTGCGTACGATCCCGAACTTCGTGCCCAGCACGACCTCGTCCCGGCGCCCGGCGATGGCCCGCCCGACGAGCTGCTCGTTGTGCCCGAGGCCGTACACATCGGCGGTGTCCAGGAAGTTGAGGCCGAGCTCGAGGGCACGGTGGATGGTCGCGACACCCTCGTCATCGTCGGCGGGGCCGTACACCCCGCTCATGCTCATGCACCCGAGCCCCTGTGCCGAGACCACGAGACCCTGACCGAGGGAACGCGTCGCGACCGTCATGCGTCGGAAGCTACCCGACAAATCAGGGCATCGAATCCGCCGCACCCGAGATACTCGGGTCGTGACCGACACGCACCGCAAGACGGTTCGGGACGGGTACGACACGATCGCCGAGCGGTATCTCGACGAGCGCGTGACGGGCGGCGACATGCTGCTGCTCCCCGAGCTCGTGTCTCGCCTGGCCCCCCACGACGCCGTGCTCGACGCCGGGTGCGGCGCCGGCGTGCCTGTGATGCCCCGGCTCGTCCGCGCCGGCCTCCGCCCGGTCGGCCTCGATCTCTCGAGGACCCAGCTCGGGCTGGCGCAGTCGCTGGTCGCCGGCACCGACCTCGTCCAAGCCGACCTGGCCGCCCTGCCGTTCCGGGGCGGCAGCTTCGCGGGCGTCGTTTCCTTCTACTCCGTGATCCACGTGCCACGTGCCGACCACCCGACGGTGTTCGCGGAGTTTCGACGGGTCGTGCGGCGGGGCGGGATCGCCCTCGTCTGCCTCGGCGCCGGTGACCTGCCCGAGGACGACGACGGCGAGAGCTGGCTCGGCACCCGCATGTTCTGGAGTCACTTCGACGCTCGCACCAACCTCGAGCTGCTCGCCGAAGTGGGATTCGAGATCCTTCGCCACGAGATCGTCCCCGATCCCATGAGCCACGGCCGCCACCTCTTCGCCCTCGTGAGGCGGGCGTGACGATGCCCCGGACCGACTACGAGGGCTGGATGGCCACCGCGTACGACGCGGGCCGGGCGTTGACGCCGGCGGCGGTCACCACCTGGCGGGACGCGGCGACGCCGTTCCTCGACGGCGACGACGCCGGGCGCGTGCTCGATCTCGGCTCGGGCACCGGACGCTTCTCGGCGCTGCTGGCCGAGTGGGCATGCGGCACGGTGGTCGCGGTCGAGCCCGCGCTCGCAATGGCGAGGCAGGCCAAGGACAAGGAGCAGGCCGACGTCGACGTGGTGAACGGCCGCGCCGAGTCGATCCCCCTGCGTGACCATTCCGTCCGGGCGGCGTGGCTGTCGAACGTGATTCACCACGTCGACGACCTGGACACGGCAGCGTCACAGCTCGGCCGGGTGCTGCAGCGCGGCGGTCGTGTCCTGCTTCGAGGCGCGCTCGGGATCGAGGGCATGACACGTCCAGGGAGCGCCGACGCTCGGATCCTTCAATACTTCCCGTCCGCGCTGAAGTACGCGAGAGCATTCCCCGGCCGTCGACGAGTCCTCGACGCGTTCGGTCGAGCGCGCTTTTCCGAGGAGGCGACGGTGACAGTTGCGCAGGTCACTGCTCCGAGTCTGCGGTCGTTCTCCGAGCGCATCCGCACCCGCGCCAATTCGGTACTCGCGCAGCTCGACGACGATGACTTCGCAGCTGGCCTGGCAGCGCTCGAACGCGACGCGGCGCTCGAGGCGTCCCCGCAGCCGGTGGTGGATCATCTGGACCTCGTCGTTCTGCGGGCGGGCGCGGATTGAGGAGACACTGGTAGAGGACGGAGGAGGTCGGCGATGACGAGGACGCAGGCGTTCGTGTTCGAGAAGGTGGCCGTGCTCGTCTTTCCCTGGCACGAGCCGATGCAGCCGCCCGAACGGGGTGCCCGGATCGAGGTGCGCCTTCTCGCCGACGAGCCGCCCCGCGGGACGCGCTTCGCCGCCCAGCGCGTTGTGATCGACCAGCCCGTCTTCCGCGCCGATCTGTTCGATCAGACCGACGGTCCACCCGGGAACCTGCGCAGCGCGCATTTCCATCCCCGCTTCGACGGTGTCGAGCCGTGTGAGCGCCAGTGGCGCGACGACGTCAAGGTCGACCCGACGGGTTGGCTCGGCGCGCAGCTCGGTGACCTCCGCCAACTGCTCGAGCAGTCAGGGGTCGACGCCGGCGACGGCGCGGCGCTCGACCGGGACGCCGCCGCGCTGCGCGATGCGGTCCCGGACGTGGTGGCCGCGGTCGAGGCGACCTGGGCCGACGTCCGTTCGGATTGAGCGGCTACGCCGGGCAGTACCCCAGTTGGATCGGCGGGATTCCTCGCAGGCAGAGCGGCGGAACAGGAATCGCGCTCGACGTCCGGGTTTTAGCCGAGCGTCTTCTCCGGGTGGCGACCGTCGACATGGCCCATGAACGGCGGGTGGATGCTGTAGCCGAGGAGCTGCCGCAGGCGCGGGGGCAGGTCCCGCGCCATCTCGGGCGGGACCGCGAGCAGGTAGCTCTCCTGCTGCCGCGCCCACGCCACCACGTACTGGATCGACACCCCGAGCCGGAACCCGTCCGTGGTGTTCGCGCCGCCGGCGTGCCACAACGTGCCGGGATAGATGGCCACTGAACCCGCCGGCATCTCGAGCGAGACCAGCTCCACCGACGGGTCGGGTCGCCCGTCGCCCCAGTGCGTGCTGCCGGGCGCGATGAGCGTGCCACCGTTCTCGGCGGTGAAGTCGTCGATCGCCCACAGCGTGCTGAGCGACAACGGCCGCCGCGGGCGCGGGAGCCCGTAGTAGAAGGCCTCGTCGTAGTGGAGGTCCTGCGCCGTCTCGCCCGGACCGAGGTTGATCGCCAGCGCCGCGGTGAGGAGGAAGTTCGGGCCGAGGATCGCGCCCGCCACGTCGAGGACCCGCTCGTCCTCGATGAGCCGGTCGAAGGCCCGCGACTTCGCCGGCAGGCTGTAGACGCGCTTCGTCTGGAAACCCTCGAAGTCGTTGCGCCCGAACGGGCCCTCGCCGAGGTGCGG
>WNGB01002578.1_pt1 | contig 29109 bp, 26 predicted proteins | sample 5400681 | NCBI WGS metagenome assembly WNGB01 (sample SAMN13153367, study PRJNA577476) | soil metagenome | isolation source: 115 cm soil or saprolite under grassland replicate 2 | place: USA:California | collected 2016-06-15
ATCCCCGGCGGCCCGGTGATTCACTACGACGATCTCGACGCCACGTCGGCGCGCATCGCCAACGTGCTCTCCGCCGCGGGATGCCGTCCTCGTGATCGCGTGGCCGTGCAGACGGAAAAATGCTGGCAGTCGCTCGCGCTCTATCTCGCCTGCCTTCGCGCAGGACTGGTCTACCTGCCGCTCAACACCGGCTATCAGAAGAGCGAGCTCGAATATTTCTTTGCCGACGCCGAGCCGACCGTGATCGTGTGCCAGCCCGATGCCGCGGAGTCCACGGCCGCGTTGCGTCCGCAGTCTACCGTCCTCACGCTCGATGGCGCGGCGGGGACGCTGCTCGATCGCGCTGCCGACCAGCGCGACAGCTTCGAACCGATATCGTCCATGCCCGACGACCTGGCGGCCATCGTTTACACGTCGGGCACCACGGGACGCTCCAAAGGCGCCATGCTCTCGCACCGTAATCTCGCCAGCAATGCGCTCACCCTGGTCGAGCAATGGGGCTTCACGCGTGGAGACGTCCTGCTTCATGCCCTTCCCGTCTACCACGTGCATGGCCTGTTCGTCGCCTGCCACTGTGCGCTGCTCTCGGGAAGCCGGATGCTTTGGCTGCCGAAGTTCGATGCAGCCGAAGTGATCGGATTGCTGCCGCACGCGACTGTGATGATGGGCGTGCCGACGTTCTACACGCGCCTGCTCGCCGACCCGTCTTTCGACGCAGACGTTTGCCGCAGCATGCGCCTGTTCGTTTCCGGCTCGGCGCCGCTTCTCCCCGAAACCTTCGAAAGCTTTCGCGCGCGCACGGGACACGCCATCCTCGAACGCTACGGGATGACCGAAACCGGAATGAACACCGCGAACCCCCTCGCGGGCGAGCGCATCCCGGGCTCCGTCGGACCGCCCTTGCCCGGAGTCTCGGTGCGGATCGCCGATGGCGATGGACGTGCCTGCGGGCCGGAAACCGTCGGCGCCATCGAGGTCAAGGGACCGAACGTCTTCGGCGGATACTGGCGCATGCCCGAAAAGATGCGTGAAGAGTTCACTGCCGACGGCTACTTCAAAACCGGCGACATGGGTGAGTGGCTCCCCAACGGCTATATGAAGATCGTCGGCCGCGCGAAAGACCTGATAATTACCGGCGGCCTCAACGTCTATCCTGCGGAGATCGAAGAAAAGATCAATGCTCTGCCGGGAGTTGTCGAATCGGCGGTGATCGGCGTGCCCGATCCGGATTTCGGCGAAGCCGTCACCGCGGTAGTGGTCACCCGGCCTGGGGATGCGTTGAACGAATCGGAGCTGATCTCGGCGCTGAAAGCCGATATCGCGAGCTTCAAGGTGCCCAAACGCGTACACCTGGTTGCCGACCTTCCGCGCAACGCGATGGGCAAGGTGCAGAAAAATGTCCTGAGGGCGTTGTATTCGCCAAAGTGACGCGAGCTTTGGCGAGGCCCGGGAGCCAAGGTGCTGCGCCCGTGCGGCTACGAGCTTGGGTCCCGGCCTTCGCCGGGACGACCACCGCTGCATCATCGGGCGAGCCCTTAGCCTTCGCTCTGGACCTGGCTGCGCGAGACTCTGGATCCACTGTCCTGCGAGTGGCTTGTAACGCCGCATTCGGCGCTACCGCCGCAGCAGTTTCGCGTCAATGAATTTCCACTCCCCAGGCTCGACCGGCGTGATCGACAGGCGGTTGCCACGTTGCAGGAGCCGCATCGCTGCGAGCTCGCGTTGCGTACGCAACTCGGCGAGCGGAACGAGCCGCGTCTTCTCGACCAGCGTCACTTCGACGTTGAACCAGCGCGGTGCGGCGCGCGTCGCTTTGGGGTCATAGTAGGGGCTCTTGCGGTCGAATTGGCTCGCGTCCGGGTATGCGGCCTTGCTGATGCGTACGATACCCGCGATGCCTGGCTCCGGACAGCTCGAGTGGTAGAAGAAAGCGAGATCGCCGACCTGCATCTGGTCGCGCATGAAATTCCGCGCCTGGTAATTGCGCACGCCGAACCACGCGATCGTCTTGTTCGGCATCGCCGCGAGGTCGTCGATCGAGACCTCGTCCGGTTCCGATTTCATCAGCCAGTGGCGCATAAGGGATCGAAAAAACGCGGCGCCGTTTCAAAGCGACGCCGCGTGAGAATAGGCCCCCCGCCTGTGCCGTGCCAACCGTCATCTTGAACCTGGGTTCAAGAGGGTCGCCTACCTGGACCATTAGGCGCTTCCGCGTAGGGAGCGCACACCGGTCCGTTCAAGGCGCGGCGACCACGCTATCGTAGCATTGGTTCAAAGAGTGTATGGCCAGCTCGAACACCGCAGGGGACGAACGTTGCAGTCGAGCAGGCTTTCGACAACTTCAGAAAAGCTTTTCCTGCTCCGCCATCGCACGATCGATGGCCGTCTGCATGGCGGAAATTCTACGCTGAATGGCCGCGCTGTCAAAACCGCCGGTCGCCGGAGTTCCGCTTCTGGCGCGCAGCACTTCGTGCGCGATATTGAGCGCCGCCATCACGGCAATGCGCTCTGTGCCTGCAACCTTCCCCGAGTCGCGGATCTCGCGCATCCGCTGATCGAGAAACTGTACCGCCTGCAGCAACTCGTCCCGCTCCGACTCCTTGCACGCGACGCGGTACTCGCGGCCGAGGATCGATACGTCGAGAGTGAGCGAACGATCGTCCACGAAGGGCCTAACTTGTCGACTCGGGCAACTGTTGCAGCAGCGAATCGAGGCGCGCGGTCGCGGCTGCCATGCGGGCCGCGAGCGCCCGATGTTGCTCCTGGGCGCGCACCAGCTCGCGCTTGAGCGATTCATTCTCCGCCCGCACCCGATGGTAGTCGGCTAGCAATACGGCGAGTTTCTGCTCGAGCCCGGCGAGATCGGAGTCCATGGGGCACTATAGGCGGAACGTTTCAGCGCCGTCAACCTGCGCGCCTTTGCAAGTGCGTTGATCCGCGCATGGAGCCGGCAGGCGCGGTGAACGGCCGAATGCACTCGGGCCCTGCGACAGTCTCAGCCGCTTGTCGCGAGCGGCTCGTAGCGCACGTGCAGAATTTCGAGCTGCTCGACACCGCCCGGCGTGGTGAGCGTGACCATGTCGCCTTCGCGCGCCTTGATCAGCGCCCGGGCCATCGGCGATACCCAGCTGACGTATCCGCGGGCGGTGTCGATCTCGTCGATGCCGACAATGCTGACGGTGCGCTCTTCGCCGCGCAAGTTGGTCACGGTCACGGTGGCGCCGAAGAAAATCTGGTCGGCGTTATCCGCATCACGCCGCGCCAGTGGATCGACCACTTCCGCGCGGTCGAGGCGCCGGACGAGAAAACGGATGCGGCGATCGATCTCGCGCAAGCGCTTCTTGCCGTAGATATAGTCGCCATTTTCGGAGCGGTCGCCGTTGCCCGCGGCCCACGCCACGGTCGCAACGATTTCCGGACGTTCCTTGTCGACGAGCTGGCTCAACTCGGACTTCAGGCGCGCGAACCCGCCCGGCGTCATGTAGTTGCGGCTCCCGGCGGGCAGCGGCGAAGCTTCCTCGACCTCGTCGTCGAGGTCGGTTTCTTCTTCGCGGGTGAATGCTTTGCTCATGATCAACCGATTCGGCGACCCAATGCCCCGGAACCGTTGGATGCAAAATTATAGGCCAGCGCGCCGGAGAAGGCGCGGGCTCCCTTTTTGCGCCGGGCGCCACAGCACACGGGCTATAATCGCCGCTCCTGCCGGCTCGCCCTCTCCAAGCTTTTCGTCGCGATGTTCCGGATTTCCGCCGTTCCCGCCCTGCTCGCGCTCGCTGCTATCGCGCTTGTCGCAATCGCGCTGGCGCTCTCCGCCGGCAGCGTAGCGATCGACCCAGCGTCCGTCGTGCGCGCGCTGTTTGCCTCAGGCGACTCGACGCAACAGGCGATCGTGCGCGAGCTCCGCTTGCCGCGCGCGATTGCGGCATTTGCGGCTGGAGGATGTCTAGCGCTCGCGGGCGCGCTTCTCCAGGTGCTCCTCAGGAATTCTCTGGCAGATCCGTACGTATTAGGCGTGTCAGGCGGCGCTGCGGCCGGCGCGCTGATGGCGATGCTGCTCGGCGGCGCTGCGTGGCTCGTCTCTGCCGGCGCATTCGGCGGGGCAATGGCGTCGACCGCGATCGTCTTCGGTCTGGCGCGCGGCGGAGGTCCTTGGTCGCCGACGCGGCTTCTGCTCACGGGGGTTGTCGTCGCAGCCGGCTGGGGCGCCGTGGTGGCGCTCATCCTGTCGCTCGCGCCCGAGGCACAGTTGCGTGGCATGCTCTTCTGGTTGATCGGCGATCTCTCGGCGCCGCCGGCTGCGTGGTCCACGCTGGGCGCGCTGGTGCTCGCGATCGCAGCAGCGTTGCCTTTCGCCAGCGACCTGAATGCGCTTGCTCGCGGCGACACCGCCGCCGCCGCGCTGGGCGTCGACGTCCTGCGCCTTCCATGGCTGCTGTTCGCGCTCGCCGCGTTCCTGACCGCCGCCGCGGTGACGACCGCCGGCGCGATCGGCTTCGTCGGCCTGATCGTTCCGCACGCGGTGCGCCTCGTGCTGGGCAACGATCAACGCGTGCTCCTGCCGGCATCCGCGCTCGCAGGCGGGACACTGCTGCTTGTCGCCGACATACTGGCGCGCCAGATCGCCGCGCCGACGCAGTTGCCCACGGGTGTCATCACTGCCCTGATCGGTGTGCCGACCTTCCTCTACTTGCTGCGGAGAGAGCAGCGATGACGCCGCCACTGCTCGCCGCGTACGGCCTTGGCGTGACCATCGCCGGTAACCAAGTATGCACCGGCCTCGATCTCGCGGTCCTGCCCGGCCAATGCTGGGCGATCCTGGGACGCAACGGAGCGGGCAAGACGACGCTGCTGCACACGCTGGCGGGACTGCGCAGTCCGGTGGCCGGTACGATCGAGCTCCGTGGAAAGCCGCTGGCAACACTCGCGCGCCGCGACGTTGCGCGCCTGCGCGGGCTGCTGCTGCAGGATGATAGCGACGCGTTTCCCGCGACCGTGCTCGAATCCGTGCTTGTCGGTCGCCATCCGCATCTTTCGCGCTGGCAATGGGAAAGCGCGGAGGACGTGCAAATCGCACGCGAGGCGCTGGCGGCCGCCGATATGGCGGGCACCGAAGCGCGCGACGTGCGTACGCTTTCCGGAGGCGAGCGGCGGCGCGTCGCGCTCGCCTCCCTGCTGGCACAGCAACCGCGCCTGTTTCTGCTCGACGAGCCTTCCAGCCATCTCGATTTGTCGCACCAGCTCACGCTGCTCGAGCGGCTGGCCGCCGCAGTCCGTTTAGATGACAAAGCGCTGATCATGGTCGTGCACGACCCCAACCTTGCAGTTCGCTATTGCGATCACGCGCTGTTGCTTGCGGACGGCGAAGCGGTCGCCGGGTCGGCGCAGGAGCTCCTCACCGCGGAACGGCTTTCCGCCGTCTATCGCGTCTCGCTCAAGGCAGTCGCCGGCCCGCGCGGCAGTCTATTCGCTCCCGATTAGAAACGGTTCAGCGGCCGAGGTTTTCCCGCGCCCGATCGAGTGCGGCGCAGAGCTGCTCGGCGCCTGCCGCGAAGCGGGGCCCGGCACGATGCAAAAGATTCGCGTCGACCACGAACAGGTTGCCGCGAGCGACCGCGGGGAGCTCGCTCCAGTGTCTCCATTCGTCCAGCCAGGCCGGCCGGACCGCATTGTCGGTGGCGGCGATAATCGCCTCCGGTCGCGCCGCGAGCACATCCTCGACGCCGACGGCGGGCGCTGGCGCGGCGAGCGCTTCGAAGACGTTCTCGCCGCCGCACAAGCGGATTGCCGCAGTAATCAGATGCTGGCCGCCTACCGTATAGAGCGGCTGGTGCCAGATTTCGTAGAACACGGAGAGTTTCGCTGTGCCGCGATCGTGCGAGTCCAATGCCGAAAGCCGCGCGCGGAACGCCGCTGCCGCGCGCGCCGCCGACGCGCGTGTGCCGGCCAGGGTGCCCAGCCGCTCGAGCTCTACCGCAATCGCCGCCGGCGTGTGGGGATCGGACACGAAGACCGCGATGCCCAATGCGCGCAAACGCTCGATCTGCGCCGGCGCAAGATAGGGCCACACGATGACGAGGTCGGGCTTGAGTGCGACGATGCGCTCGAGATCGAGGCCGCCGGCGGTTCCCACGCGCGGCACCCTTGCCGCCTCCGGCGGCCAATCCGCTGGGGCGAGGACGCCGACGATGCGCTCCCCCGCGCCGGCGGCAAACAGGAGCTCGGTGGCATGCGGCGCGAGGCTCACGATGCGCTCGGCCGGGATAGCGAGCGCTATCGACGCGCCTGTCGCGTCCTCGGCCGCGACCGCCGCCATGATCGTCGCAGGATGACACGCCGCCAGCAACGCCGGCAGTGCAAGATGCAAGATCGTCCGCCGCATCGCTTTAATACCGGTAACGAACGCCGGCGAACGCGTTGGCGCCGGCAGTATTGTAATCGGCAGCGAGCTCGTAGCGCTTGTCGAACGCGTTGTCCAGGCGGGCGAAGAGCGTCCATCCGCGGCCCAGCGCGTAGTCCGCAGTCAAGTTCACGATTGCATAGCCGCCCATGCGGCGAGTGTTCGCTGCATCGTCGAAGCGTGCCGACGAGGCGATCAGCTCGGCGCCAACGCGCAGGGCGCTCCACGATTGTGCCACCGCGACCGCGGCATGCCGGCGCGCGCGGCGCGGCAGCAGATTGCCGCTCGCGTCGTCTTCGGGCCGCTGGAAATCGGCGCTCGCCCTGACAACGAGATCGCTCTCGCGCGCTTCGAGCTCGAGCGTCACGCCCTTGAGCGTGGCGTTGGCCACGTTCTGCGGCGCGCAATTGAAGGAGGCATCGCACTCAAACACGATCAGATCGCGCACGCGGTTGCGATACGCGACGATACCCGCGGCGAGGCCGCGGCCGGCGTAGCGCAGCGCCGCCTCGGCGTTGTGCGCGGTTTCGGGTTGCAGATCGGGATTCGAAAATCGGGGGAAATAAAGGTCGTTGAACGTGGGAACCTTGAACGCCGTGCCGTAGCTCGCGCTGGCGCGAAATCCGCCGCCGAACGAGTAGCCATAGGCGAGTGCGCCGGTCGTCCGTCCGCCGAATTGCGTGCTGTCGTCGCGGCGCAGGTTCGCCTGCAATGCCTGCGGCCCGTCTCGCCATTGCCAGACTCCGACGGCCGCGCTGGTGTTGCGCGCGCTCACGGGAAAGTTCGCGTCGCTGTCGACGCGCTCCTCGCGCCGCTCGACGGCAACCGACAGCATTACCTGCGGCAGCGAGAAGTCGTTCTGCCATGCGTACTGCCGCTGCCGCGTCTTGAACCGTGACGGGCCGAAGCCGGTCTGCGACAGGCTGTCGTCGTCTCCTTCGCCGGCCTCGAGCCTGCTCGTCCAGAACGACGTCAGCCGATTCCGGCTCGCGATCGAGTAACGCGCAAGGGTAGTGATGGTGCGATCGTCGTACCCTGGACCCGCGTCGAATTGGGCGTTCTGCCGGCTGCGGAAGAACTGCGCCGAGAGTTCCTGCTCCTCCGCGAAGCGGAAAGCCACGCTGCCGCTCGCGCTGTCGTCGCGATAACCGTCGCGGTCGGGGTTGTAGCTGAAATTGTCGGGATTGCCGATGGCGTTGAAACCCTCGCTCTTGCGTACGCCCGCCTGCAGCGCGAAGCGCCACGGACCGCCGCCCCACGAGATACCGCCAGACACGGCGCCGGTGCGGTAAGTGCCGTAGCCCGCGCTCGCGTTGGCCGATAGTGCCCCATCACTCTTGCGGGTGAAGATCTGGATTACGCCGCCGATCGCGTCGGCGCCATAGAGGCTCGATGCGGGTCCGCGCAGGATTTCGATGTGATCGATCTGATCGCGCGGGATCGCCTCGAAGGCGGTCGCACCGTCGGTCGATGAGCCTATGCGCAAGCCATCGACCAGCACCAGCGTGTGCCCGCGATTAGCGCCGCGCAGGAATACCGAGCTGGTCGAGCCGGGCCCGCCGTTCATCGCGATCTCTACGCCTGGGACGCGGGCGAGCAGTTCGGCGAGGCTCTGTGCGCCTGCGCGCGCGATCTCCTCGGGTCCGATCGTGGTCACATCGGCGATGAGTTCGGCAAGCGGCTGTGGTGAGCGCGCCGCCGTGACGAAGACCGGCTCGATCGTCGTTTGTTTGGGCAGGACCTGCGCGTCGGGCGCGCTCCCGAAAAAGGCGAAAACAGCGGCGAGCAAACTGGCATTGCAGCAACGGGACGGAATCAGGGACAGGACAGGCATTGCAGTTTCTCCGCGTGGGCCGTGCATCCCCGCACGGCGGGTGGATCGAATCAACGCGGAATGAAGGAGTCGGCGGATGGCCGCTCGAGTAGCAGGAGGCGACCGTCCGGCCGCATGCCGCCACCCGCGGTGCGCCTGGTTCCGGCGCAGTGCGCCGGACGCAGGCCGGTCTCCGGGCTCGTCAGTTGATGCTGGAGGCCGTCAAAGCCTTCCCGCTCGCCTTAAGAGCGAACAGTGGCGTCGTCCGACGGCCGCACTGACCTACCGTTGCGGGGGCAGCGCCGGCATGGTCCTAAGGGCTTCGCCCCGCGACTTGACCGGCTTCCCGTTTCACCCGCCGCGCTCGAAGGGGCGCAGCGGACACCTGCTGTAGCCATTATAGCGCCCGTCGGAGGCAGCGGCGCGCGCGGATGGTAGCTGCTATACTATCCGGCTTTTCACGCGCCTATTTCGATGGTCCGTAAGCTGTATATCCGCACGTTCGGCTGCCAGATGAACGAGTACGACTCGGACAAGATGGCTGACGTGCTGCGCGAAGCGGACGGGCTCGAGCTGACCGAGCGGCCCGACGAGGCCGACGTGATCCTGTTCAATACCTGCTCGGTGCGCGAGAAGGCACAGGAGCGTGTCTTTCACGACCTGGGCCGGGTGCGCGGCTTCAAGGCGGCGAAGCCCGAGCTCATCATCGGCGTTGGCGGCTGCGTCGCGAGCCAGGAAGGTGCCGCGATCGTGCGCCGCGCGCCTTACGTCGACATCGTCTTCGGACCGCAGACCCTGCACCGGCTGCCCGAACTCATCGCGCGCCAGCGCAGCACCGGGCGGCCGCAGGTCGACGTCAGCTTCCCCGAGGTCGAGAAATTCGATCATCTGCCCCCGCCGCGGGTCGACGGCGTCAGCGCCTTTGTGTCGATCATGGAGGGCTGTAGCAAGTACTGCAGCTTCTGCGTCGTGCCGTACACGCGTGGCGAAGAGGTCTCGCGGCCGTTCGACGACGTGCTCACCGAGGTCGCCGATCTTACCGACCAGGGGGTCAAGGAGATCACGCTGCTCGGCCAGAACGTCAACGCCTACCGAGGCGCCATGAACGCCGATGGCGGGGTTGCCGACTTGGCGACACTGCTTGAATACCTTGCCGAGTTTCCGGGGCTCGAGCGCATCCGCTACACCACCTCGCATCCGAAGGAGATGACGCCGCGGCTGATCGAGGCTTACGGCAAGCTGCCGAAGCTCGTATCGGCGCTCCACCTCCCGGTGCAGTCGGGATCCGATCGCGTGCTCGCGGCGATGAAGCGCGGCTACACCGCGCTCGAGTACAAAGCGATCGTCCGGAGGCTGCGCGCCGTGCGTCCGCAGTTGTCATTGACGTCCGACTTCATCGTTGCCTTCCCCGGCGAGACCGATAAGGATTTCGAGCAGACGATGAGGCTCGTCGACGACGTGGGCTTCGACGGCAGCTTCAGTTTCATCTACAGCCCTCGGCCCGGAACGCCGGCGGCCGATTTTTCCGATCAGGTCCCTCCCGCGATCGCGCAGGCGCGCCTCGCACGGCTGCAGGCAGCGCTCGACGCCCAGTACTGTGCGCACAGCGAGCGGATGATCGGCAGCGCCGAGCGCGTCTTGGTGACCGGTCGTTCGGCGAGAAGCGAGGGCGAGCTGGCCGGCCGAACCGAAGCCAACCGCGTGGTCAACTTTCCCGGCGCGGCCAGTCTGGTCGGAAACTACGCCGAGGTGCGCATTACCGCGGCGCTGGCGCATTCGCTGCGAGGCGAGCTTGCGGCCGCTTGACGCCTCGGATTCCTTCTCCCGCGCGAGACCCGCAGGTCCGCGGATTCATGTCGTTGTCTCACTGACTTAGAGGTTGTCGCAATGGTTATCTCAAGTTCTCCGATTTCCTTCTTCGCGACCGGATTGCGGCCCGTACGTCTGGCGCTCGCGGCGGTCGCGGCCACGACGTTCCTGGCGGGCTGCGCATCGGCGCCTTCAAACGGCAACGGCGAAACCCCGGTCATCGCCGCCGCGGCCGCAGCGGCCGCAACGGCCGCGACGGACGCGACCGCTGCGACAAGTCCGGCAGTCGCTCCCGGTAGCGCCGCGCGTCCGCCCGCACCCGTGGTCGCCGCGGCTGCAGCGGCAGCCGCGGCCGCGATGGCGCAGTCGGCGAAGCCCTTCGCCGATGTCGTCAAGGACGCGCACGAGACGCCCGGGTTGTTCCGCGTCTGGCAGAAGGACGACAAGGTCTGGCTGGAAATCGCGCCGAATCAGTTCGACCAGCCCTTCTTTTTTTCGGTCAATCTTTCGCGCGGTCTCGGAGAGAAATTCTTCTTCAGCGGGCTGATGGGCGAAAGCCATATCGTCTATTTCCATCGCCTCGGGACGACCCAGGTGCAGCTGCTCGCGCGCAACACGAATTACTTCGCGCAGCCGAATACGCCGCAGGCGCGCGCGGTGAGCGAGGCCTTTTCCGACAGCCTGCTCGCGGCGGCGCCGGTTGTGAGCCAGCCGCACCCGGAGCGCAAGTCGATCCTGATCGAAGCCAATATGCTGCTTTTCGCCGACATCCCCGGCGCCAACGGCGCGCTCGAGCGCGCCTTCCGGCAGGGTTACTCGTTCGACCCGCGTAACTCGGGAATCGTGAAGACGCGCGCAACGCCGGAGCTCGTCGCGATCGAGGTCAACGCCCACTACGCGCTATCGCGTGTCGCCCAGCCTCCGGCCGTTCCCGGTCCGATGCCGCCCACGCCGCCGCCGGCGACAGTGCCCGACATCCGGAGCCTCTTCCTCGGCTTCTATTACAACTTCGCCAAGCTTCCCGACGAGCCGATGCAGCCCCGCGTAGCCGACGACCGGATCGGCTACTTCATGAACAGCCGCTACGACTTCAGCAGCGACAGCAAGCTCACGCCGCGCGTGAACTATATCCATCGCTGGCGCCTGGAAAAAAAGGATCCGGCGGCGGAGATGTCGGAGCCGAAGCAGCCGATCGTGTTCTGGCTCGATCGCAACATTCCCGAAAAGTATCGCCAGGCGGTCATCGACGGCGTCCTGGAATGGAACAAGCCATTCGAGAAGATAGGTTTCAGGAATGCGATACAGGCCAAGATCCAGCCCGACGACGCCGACTGGGACACGCTCGACGCGCGTCATGCCTCGATCCGCTGGATGACGACCGCGCGGCCCTTGTTCGGCGGCATCGGTCCGAGCCAGGTCGACCCGCGCAGCGGCGAGATCCTTGACGCCGACATCGGCATCGACCCCGTACGTTTCCGCAATCGCCGCTTCCAGCGGGTCGAGCAGATACCCCAGCCGAGCGCGATTCCGGGTTTTCTCGAACACCCGGATAAGATCTGCCAACTGCAGGAGTACGCGGCTCAGGAGATGAACTTCGCGCTCGACCTCCTCGAAGCCCGCGGCGAAATCGATCCCGACGGCCCCGAGGCCGAAGCGTTCGTGCTCGCCGACGTCAAGGATATCGTGATGCATGAAGTCGGCCACACGCTGGGGCTGCGGCACAACTTCCGCGCATCGATGATCTATTCCCAGGTGCAGCTCAACGATGCGGAGTTCACGCGCGCGAACGGTATCGCGGGCTCGGTCATGGAATACAACGCGGTCAATATCGCGCTCAAGGATGAGCGCCAGGGGTCCTACGGCATGAACACACTCGGGCCCTACGATTACTGGGCGATCGAGTACGGCTACGCGGAGATCCCTCCGGCTGAGGAGTCCGCCCGCCTCCAGCAGATCGCGGGGCGCAGCGCCGAGCCGCAGCTCGCGTACGCGACCGACGAGGACTCGTCGTTCGCGATCGATCCGGAGGCGAACCAGGCGGATCTTGGCAACGATCCGCTCGCCTTCGCGCGCCGGCGCCTTGTCCTGGCGCGCGAGCTGTGGGACCGCTGGCAGAGCCGCGATCTCAAGCCGGGCGAGAGCTACTCCGTGCTCCGGCGCACGGTGACGCGGGGTCTGCTCGTCGTCGGGCAGTCGTCGACGACGGTCGCCAAGTACATCGGCGGCGTCAGCACGCTGCGCGACCACGCGGGCAGCGCGCGCGCACCGCTTACGCCGATCGTCGCCGCGAAGCAACGCGAAGCGCTGAAGATCATCGAAAGCGGCCTTTTCTCGGCCGATAGTTTCCGCTTCAAGCCCGAGTTCATGCGCCGCCTGCAAGTGGACTATCTCGATCGCAATGACATGTACGGCGTCGGACTGTCGACGCCGGGCGTGGACTATTCGCTGACCGGACAGGTGCTGGCGATCCAGCGCTCGGTCCTCGACAACCTCATGAGCGATGCCATCGCGCAGCGGATCCTCGACAGCGAGGTCAAGCTCGACAATCCGAAGGCGGGCTTTCATCTGTCCGAGCTGTACGAGGCGCTGCACCGCTCGATCTGGAGCGAGTTGAGGAGCGGCCAAGAGATATCGCCGCTGCGGCGAAACCTGCAACGTGAGCACCTGGCCCGCGTGGCGAACGCGCTGATCCGGCCTTCGCTGTCGATGCCGCCGGACGCGAGAGCGCTGCTGCGCCAGGATGCGCGGGCGCTGCGCGACGAGCTCCAGGTCGCTGCGACAAGGCCCGGCTGGTCGAAGGAAACGAAAGCGCATATCGCCGAGGGATTGTCGACCCTCGACGAAGCGCTCAAGGCCACGTTACAGCGGCATGGAGTCTAGCCGCAGCTTGCGGCCATCGATGCCTCGTCCTGCTTGAAGCCGCACAGCGCCGAGCTTACGCTCGCTCCGGTCGATAACCGGGCGCTCGCGAACCTTTGCGGGGCGCTCGACGCCAATCTGCGCCAGATCGAGGCAGCGCTGGACGTCGCCATCGCGCGCCGCGGAGCGACGTTCACGTTGCGCGGCGCTCGCGGCCCGGTCGAGCAGGCCGCGACCGCACTCAATCGCTTTTACGCGCAGGCGCAGGAGCCGTTGACCATCGACGACGTCCAGCTCGGCTTGATCGAACTCCGCGGTGGGACTCCCGCATCTGCGCCGCCCGCCGAGCTTGCCGAGCGCGAGGGACCGGTGTTGCGCACTCGCCGCGCCGACTTGCACGGGCGAACGCCGAACCAGATCGCGTATCTGCAGCACATCCAGGACCACGACATCACTTTCGGCATCGGACCGGCCGGTACCGGCAAGACGTACCTCGCCGTCGCCTGCGCGGTCGACGCGCTGGAACGCGACATCGTCAAGCGCCTGGTGCTGGTTCGCCCCGCCGTCGAGGCCGGGGAGCGGCTCGGTTTTCTGCCCGGCGATTTCGCACAGAAGGTTGACCCGTATCTGCGTCCGCTCTACGACGCGCTGTACGATCTGATGGGCTTCGACAAGACCGCGAAGCTTTTCGAGCGCAATACCATCGAGATCGCGCCGCTCGCCTACATGCGCGGCCGGACGCTCAATCACTCGTTCATCATTCTCGACGAGGCGCAGAACACGACGCCCGAGCAGATGAAGATGTTCCTCACCCGCATCGGCTTCGGCACCAAGGCGGTCATCACTGGCGACGTTACCCAGATCGACCTCGCCCGCGGCCAGAAGAGCGGGTTGATCGAGGCCCGCCGGGTGCTCGCCGACGTGCGCGGGCTCGCGTTCACCGATTTCACCAGCGCCGACGTCGTGCGCCACCCCCTGGTGCAGAAGATCATCAGCGCCTACGAAAAGCACACCCAGAGCGAGCGCATCGACGCTCCGGCCGTCGACCGGCGCCGCGAGCGCTAGGAGCCTGTCGGGCTTGCTCTCACGTATGCGTTGCTGGCCAAACGGCGATGAATGCAAGGCGCTCGGCGCAGCGAATAGCTCGGCCTATCCGCAAGCCGAGCAACGCCGCAGGCGCGCCGTTTGGCCGCAACCCGAAGGGACGGGGGCGCTTTGGGGGCATTCCGTTGTTGCCGGCCGCTGGCAGTGGACTGGCACTGCGGCGCGGCCGGCGCCTAGGACTGCCTCCCAAAGCGCCTCCGTCGCATACGCGACAGTAAGCCTGACAGGCTCCTAGGCGCTGATGCCGCCTTCGCCGCGCGAGCTGGAGGCTCTGCGACGCCGCTGCACGCTGCACATATCCGGCCACGCGCCGGAGATCCCGGGCGCGGAGCTCGCTCGCGTCGCTGAGTGGTCCCGCACGCACGGCTGGCATGCCGACCGTTACGGCGACGGCGAGCTCATCGAATCGTTCGAGGCGAAAGTCGCTGCGCTCCTTGGCAAACCGGCGGCGGCATTCATGGTGAGCGGCACGATGGCGCAGTTGATCGCGCTGCGCATATGGTGCGAGCGCGCCGGTCATTTCTGCGTCGCGATGCACCCGACGGCACATCTCGAGCTCCATGAGGAGCGTGCCTATGCCCGGTTGCACCGCCTGGACTCGATACTGCTGGGCCCGCGCGACCGGCCAACGCTGGCGCGGGACTTGGCGGCTTGCCAAGAGCGCCTCACGGCGCTGGTGATCGAGCTGCCCGCCCGCGAGATCGGCGGCCGTCTTCCGGCGTGGAACGAGCTCGAGGCGCTGGCGGCGCTCTCGCGCGAGCGCGGCGTGAAGTTGCACCTCGACGGCGCCCGGTTATGGGAAGCGCGCGAGTTCTATGCGCCGAAGACGCTCTCCGACGTATGCGCGGTTTTCGACTCGGTCTACGTGTCCTTCTACAAAGGGATCGGTGCGCTGGCTGGAGCGATGCTGCTCGGCCCCCAGGATTTCATTGCCGAGGCACGCATCTGGCGGCGCCGCCAAGGCGGTACCTTGGTCCAGCTGCACCCTTTCGTCGCGTCGGCCGCCATGCGTATCGACGCGCAGCTCGCCAAGATGCCGGCGTATCGCGCACGGGCGCTTGCGCTCGGGCAAGCGCTGTCGGCGATCGACGGCCTGGTCATCGACCCGCAACCGCCGCAGGTAAATCTTTTCCACCTCCACTTGCCCGCGCCGGCCGCGGCGGTGGCGCAGGCACGCGATCAGCTTGCCGCCCTGGAGGGCGCGTGGCTTGCGCAGCGCATCGGTGAGGCGCAGGTTCCCGGTTGGTCGACGATCGAGCTCTACGTCGGCGATAACCTGCTCGCCCTCGACGACGCGATCGTGGTGCCGCTCTATGCGAAGCTCCTCGCGCGGGCGCTGGCGGCAGCATGACCTCGCGCCGACCGCAGCTGTCGCTGACAGTGCAATACGCGGCTGCCGGCGACGATCTGCCGGCACGCGGCTTGCTTCGGCGCTGGATGCAGGCGGCACTAGTCGCGGACGCTGCAAACCTGACGGTCGTGCTTCGGTTCGTCGAGGAGGCCGAAGGCCGCGCGCTCAATCGTCGGCATCGCCGCAAGGACCGACCCACCAACGTGCTGTCGTTCGTGTACGATGATGAACATGGTGCGCCTGGCGGTGATATCGTGCTCTGCGCTCCGGTGTTAAGACGCGAGGCAGTGCAGCAGGGCAAACCGCTCGCCGCGCACTGCGCTCACCTTGTCGTCCACGGCATGCTGCACCTGCAAGGCTACCGTCACCAACGCGCCGCCGAAGCGGCGAGGATGGAAGCGCAGGAGATTGCCATCCTCGCAGGACTGGGCTTCGGCAATCCCTACGCGGCGCTTCCTGCGCCCGTGACGAACCTGCCCCGGCGCGCCCGCCGATGAGCGAACACGCCAACGACAAGGACCACCAGCGCCCCACGCTGCTCGAGCGGCTCTCGGCGTTCCTGATCCGGGAGCCGGAGGACCGCGAGGAGTTGCTCACCCTGCTGCACGGCGCGTTCGAGCACAAGCTGCTCGACGCGGATGCCCTGTCGATCATCGAAGGCGCACTGCAGGTCTCCGAGATGACGGTGCGCGACATCATGATCCCGCGCTCCCAGATGGACGTCGTGTCGATCGACGACGAGCCCGCCCAGTTCATTCCTTTCGTCATGGAGACGCGCCACTCGCGCTTTCCGGTCGTCGGCGAGAACAAGGACGACGTCGTCGGCATCCTGCTCGCCAAGGAATTGCTCAACTACTACGCCAACCCCGAGTCGTTCAACCTGCGCGATACCCTGCGTCCCGCTGTGTTTGTGCCCGAGTCCAAGCGGCTCAACGTGCTATTGCGCGACTTCCGCGCCAATCGCAATCATATCGCCATCGTCGTCGACGAGTACGGAGGCGTTTCGGGCCTGGTGACTATCGAGGACGTGCTGGAGCAGATCGTCGGCGATATCGAGGACGAATACGATTTCGACGAGGCCGAGGACAACATCATTCCCGAGGCGGGCGCGCGCTATCGGGTGAAAGCGCAGACCGAGATCGCCGCCTTCAACGAAGCGCTGGGCGCGCAGTTCAGCGACGAGGAGTTTCATACCATCGGCGGCCTCGTGCTGCAGGCGTTCGGCCGCCTGCCCAAGCGCGGGGAGGCGACGACGATAGGCAATTTCCGCTTCAAGGTCGTGCGCGCCGACAGTCGTCGGATCTACACGCTGCAAGTCGAGCGGCTGGCGCCGCAACTCGAAGAAAATTCGCCCGCGGGCGCGCCTTAGAGCCTCTGCGATGGCGAGGCTCTCGATACCCGCGATCGCACCGATCGCCGCGTCACTCCTGCTCGGCGTCGCGACGGTCTTCGGGTTCGCGCCTTTCGGTTTTTCTGCGCTGCCCGTTTTCACGCTGGCCGGCGTGTTCGCGCTGTGGCGGCGGGCCGCGTCGCCTCGCGCCGCCGCGTGGCTTGGATTTGCGTTCGGGCTCGGGTTGTTCGGCACCGGTGTGTCCTGGCTCTACATAGCCTTGGCGATGTTCGGCGGCATGGCGGGCCCGCTGGCCGCGCTGGCGACGGCGCTCTTCTGCGCCTACCTCGCGCTTTTTCCCGCGCTCGCGGGCTGGGCGACGGCGCGTCTCACCGGCATTGATGCCCCTGAGCGCCTTGCCGCGGCCGCGGCGTTCTGGATTCTGACGGAATGGCTCCGCACCTGGCTTTCGATGGGTATGCCGTGGCTAGCCGCTGGTTACGCGCAGACGCAAGCACCTCTCGCGGGTTACGCGCCGCTGGGCGGCGTGTTCCTAGTCAGCCTCGCGCTCGCGGCTTCGGGGGGACTGGTAGCGTATGCAGCCGAAGCGTTCCGCTCAGCGCGTCGGCGCGCTGTGGTGGCGGCAGCAGCGCTGCTTGCCGTTTGGATCACGGGTTTTGGCTTGCGCAGCATCGAATGGAGCCGCCCTGAGCGCGAACCGGTTGCGGTGAGTCTGGTGCAGGGCAACATCGACCAGGATCTCAAATTCGAGGCGAAGTATCGCGAACAGACGCTCGCGATCTATGCGGAGCTGGTCGCGCAGGCCAAAGGCCGGTTGATCGTGCTGCCGGAATCGGCCCTGCCGATGTTCGCCGACGAAGTGCCGGCGGAATACGTCGCCCGACTGCGCGCGGCTGCGCAGCAACGCGGCGGCGACCTGCTCATGGGACTCTTCTTCTTCGAACCGAAGACCGCGGGCGAGGACGAGGATCACTATTTCAACAGCGTCGTGAGCATCGGCGCGGCACCTACGCAGGTCTACCGCAAGCGCCATCTGGTGCCGCTCGGCGAGACGATTCCCGCCAAGCCCGTCGTGGGCTGGTTCATCCGCCGCGTGCTCCACATCCCGCTTGCCGATCAAACTCCGGGCCCCGCCTTCCAGGCGCCTTTCGAAGTTGCAGGCGAACGCGTGGCGGTCAATATCTGCTACGAGGATGCATTCGGCAGCGAGCTCATCGTAGCGCTGCCCGAGGCGACGCTGCTCGTCAACGTCACCAACGATGCCTGGTATGGCCGTTCGTTCGCGGCCGAGCAGCACGAGCAGATCGCAGCCATGCGCGCGATCGAGACGGCGCGGCCGATGCTGCGCTCGACCAACACCGGCATCACGTCGATCATCGATCACCACGGCAACGAGCTCGCGCGGTTGCCATGGTTCACTCGAGGCGTCCTCGAGGGCGCCATCGCGGGACGCACTGGAACGACACCTTTTGTTCGCTTCGGCGACACGCTCGCCATCTTCGCTTCGCTCTTGCTCGCGGGCGCAGCTTTCGCGCTCGGGCGACGACATTCAACCAGACCGGATTGAGGCGGTGGCGTGGCGATGCGCTCATCCAGTAATATCAAGATCTTCGCGCCAGCCTTCGCCTCTTTGATGCTCAGCTTTCAGCAGGTCATCGGCAAGCTTCAGGAATACTGGGGCGCTCAAGGCTGTGCCTTGCTGCAGCCTTATGACATCGAGGTCGGGGCGGGCACGTCGCATACCGCGACGTTTTTGCGTGCACTGGGTCCGGAGCCATGGCGCGCCGCTTACGTGCAGCCCTCGCGGCGGCCCAGGGACGGCCGGTATGGCGACAACCCCAACCGAATGCAGCACTACTACCAGTACCAAGTCGTGCTGAAACCTTCGCCGTCTGACATCCTCGACCTCTATCTGGGGTCGCTCGAGGCGCTTGGCTTCGATCTCAAGAAGAACGACGTCCGCTTCGTCGAGGACGACTGGGAGAACCCGACGCTCGGTGCGTGGGGCTTGGGCTGGGAAGTGTGGCTGAACGGAATGGAGATCACGCAATTCACCTATTTCCAGCAGGTCGGGGGCCTTGACTGCAATCCGATCACCGGCGAGATCACCTACGGCCTCGAGCGCCTCGCAATGTACCTGCAGGGCAAGGAGAACGTGTTCGACCTCGTGTGGACGACCCGGGAAGAGAACGGCGAGCAACGCGTGCTGACCTACGGCGACGTCTACCACCAGAATGAAGTGGAGCAGTCGACGTACAACTTCGAGCGATCGAACGTGCCGAAGCTGTTCGAGCTGTTCGCGTTCTACGAAAGCGAAGCAAAACGGCTGCTGGAAGCCAAGCTGCCGCTACCTGGCTACGAGATGATCCTGAAGGCTGGGCACACGTTCAACCTGCTCGACGCGCGCGGCGCCATTTCGGTGACCGAGCGCGCCGCTTACATCGGCCGCATCCGCACGCTGTCGCGACTGGTGGCGCAGGCGTACGTCGAGTCGCGCGAAGCGTTGGGATTTCCGATGCTTCCCTCCGACCTGCGCCGGAGCGCCGCATGAGCATCGCGGCGACGGCGACGCTGCTGGTCGAGTTGCTCACCGAAGAGTTGCCGCCGAAGGCGCTAAGGGCGCTTGGAGAGGTCTTTGCCGATCGGATTCTGAACGGCTTGGTTAAAGCCAACTTGAAGCTCCACGACCCGCGTGGCGTTATCGCATTTGCCACTCCGCGTAGACTCGCCGTATTGGTTCCGGAGGTGCTGCCCAAGGCGCAGGATCGCACCGAGCGCATCAAACTCATGCCCGCGAAGATCGCGTTCAATACCGAAGGAACGCCGAGCCCCGCCTTGCTCAAGCGGCTAGACAAAGAGCCTGGTGGGGCAAGCATCCTTATCGCGAACGTGCAACGCACGTTAGAAGGTAATGTGGAGTACGCGATCGTCGAAATGACAATCGCGGGTGCGAGTCTTGTGCAGGGTCTGCAAGCCGCCCTCGACGATGCCATTTCCAAGCTTCCGATCCCCAAAATGATGAGCTATCAGCGGCCGGATGGCGCGACCGTCAAATTTGTGCGTCCCGCTCATCGGCTGGTCGCGCTTCACGGTGCCGACGTCGTCTCGGTCTCCACGCTTGGGCTAGAAGCGGGCCGTATAACGGACGGCCACCGCTTCCTCGCCCGCGCCGAAATCGAAATTGCGAGCGCCGAGGCCTACGCGCCGACGCTTGCCGCGGAGGGCAAAGTCGTCGCGAGCTTTGCCGAGCGCCGCGCCAAGATTGTCGCGGAGCTGGCAGTCGCTGCCATGGGCGCAAAAGTCATTATGCCGGACGAATTGGTTGACGAAGTGACCGCGCTCGTCGAGTGGCCCAAGGTCTACACCGGCGGATTCGACCCTATGTTCCTCGACGTACCGCCGGAATGCCTCATCCTCACGATGCAACGCAACCAGCGCTACTTCGCGTTGGCCGATGCCGGCGGCAAGCTCCAGAACCGTTTCCTATTGGTCAGTAACATCGATCCTCACGATCCCGAGCCGATCATCCATGGCAATGAGCGCGTCCTGAGAGCAAGGCTTGCCGACGCCAAGTTTTTCTACGATCAAGACCGCAAGCAAACTCTAGCCAGTCGAGTGCCCAAGCTTGCGGATGTCGTCTATCACAACAAGCTCGGGAGCCAGCTAGACCGTGTACAGCGCGTGCGGGCGATTGCTCGATTTATAGCGGACAAGATCGGAGCCAACGCGGGCTTGGTGGATCGCGCCGCGTATCTCGCCAAGGCTGACCTGCTTACGGAAATGGTCGGAGAATTCCCCGAACTGCAGGGCCTCATGGGCCGCTACTACGCGCTCCACGACGGCGAGCCGGCCGCAGTCGCCGACGCTATCGGCGCTCAGTATCTGATCCGGCAAGATGCCAATGAATGGGCCGAGAACTTGACCGGAGCCGTACTTATGACGGCCGACCGAACCGAGACTTTGGTTGGCATCTACGGCATCGGACTCCAGCCAACAGGAGACAAGGACCCGTACGGGCTGAGGCGGGCGGCGTTAGGGCTGATCAGCGCCTTCGAGGCGTTCGGCGCGATGGCTCGGATCAATGGAAACCCGCTGCACCTCGAATTGCATTCGCTGTTGGAGTTCGCCGCATCGGCATTCCCGGATGGCAAGCTTTCCGGGAGCATCGTCACCGACCTCGAGGATTTCATATTCGAGCGTTATCGCAATCAACTCGCCGTCACGTTCCAGCGTGAAGTCGTCGACTCGGTCGTGGACATACGCCCTCCACTCAACGAGGTGCCATCAAGGGTTATTGCGGTGCGAGAATTCAAGCAATTGCCCGAGGCAGAGGCGCTCGCCTCGGCCAACAAACGCATCGTCAACATCCTGAAAAAGTCGGGTGCGGACGCGGCGACCGCTGTCGACCGGTCGCTCTTCGCAGACGGCGCGGAGCACGACCTGTTCGCGGAAGTGCAAAAACTCCTTCCCGTCGTGCACCGGCACGTCGATCGCGGCGAATACACCGAAGCATTGCGCGCGCTGGCTTCGGCGCGCACAAGCGTCGATCGCTTCTTCGACGACGTCCTGGTCATGGCAGAGGACCCGGCGCTGCGCGCCAACCGGCTCGCGCTTCTGCGCGGCTTGGCGGAAGCGATGAATCAGGTTGCCGATATCTCGAAGCTGGCCGTCTAAAGGGAGCGCGGTCTTGGTCCAGTTCGCCTCCGATCCCGCCTCGCACACGCGCCAGGTGAAATTGATCATCCTGGACCGCGACGGCGTCATCAACTACGACAGCGAGCAGTACATCAAGTCGCCGGACGAGTGGCGCCCCATTCCCGGCAGCCTGGAAGCGATCGCGCGGCTCAACCATGCCGGCTTCCGCGTGGTCGTGGCGACCAATCAATCGGGCCTGGGCCGGGGGCTCTTCGACACGACGACGCTGATCTCGATCCATGAGAAGCTGCATAAGGCGCTCGCGCAAGTCGGCGGCCGTATCGACGCAGTGTTCTTCTGTCCGCACGCGGCCGATTCGGATTGCGAGTGCCGCAAGCCCAAGCCCGGCATGCTCGCCGACATAGGTCAGCGCTTCGGCGTCGAGTTGACCGGGGTGCCGTGCATCGGCGATTCGCTGCGCGACCTGCAGGCAGCGGAAGCCATCGGCGCGCAACCGATCCTCGTGTTGACCGGCAAGGGGGAGAAGACGCTGCGAGAGGGCAACTTCCCCAAGAAGACAGTGATCTTTCCGGACTTGGCCTTCGCCGTCACCGCGCTGCTCGCGGGGGATTGAGCGGCCGTCGATGTCGGAGCTGCGTTCACTCTTCTTCGCGCTGTTCCAGCTCATCGTTACGCCGATCTACGCCATCCTGGTCCTGCTCACGTTCTGGCTGCCGCCGGTGCCGCGTTTCAAGTTCATCACGGGCTGGTGCTGGATCAACCTCGCCGCAGCGCGACTGATCTGCGGCATCCGCCATCGCGTGCTGGGCAGACAAAACATTCCCCCGCGGGACGCGCCGCACATCGTGATGTCCAAGCATTCGTCGACCTGGGAGACGCTCGCGCTCAATTTCCTTTTTCCGCCGCTGGCGTTCGTCGCCAAGAAAGAGCTGCTGTCGATTCCGTTCTTCGGCTGGGCATTCACGCTCGCCTCGCCGATCACCATCGACCGCAAGGCGGGCATGGACGCGATGCAACAGATCGCCGAGCAGGGTCGCGAGCGGCTGAAGCAGGGCTTCTGGATCGTCGTCTATCCGGAGGGAACGCGGATCCGGGCGGGAACGCGTGCGCGTTACAAGACGGGCGGAGCGCGGCTGGCGATCGCTCTTGGCGTGCCGATCGTTCCGGTGGCGCATAATGCCGGCTATTTGTGGCCCAAAGGTGTGCTCGGCAAACGGTCCGGCACAGTCACCGTGTCGATCGGCCCGCCGATCCGCCCCGAGGGCAAAGACATGCAGCGGCTGACCAGCGAGGTCGAAACGTGGATCGAAGACGAGGTCGCCCGGCTCGGAAATCCTCTGGGCAAGACGTCGGCACCGCACGGCTGATCGGACGCCGCCAGGACGAGAGCGAAGCCGGCTTGCGCCGCGTGCTGCTCGCCGGACAGGACGTCGACTACCGTCTCATTCGGGCCCGTCGGCAATCGATCGGGATGACGATCGACAACAGCGGCCTTGTAGTGCGCGCGCCGCGCTGGGTCACAATCCGCGAAATCGACCTCGCGCTCAAGGAACGCGCGCGCTGGGTCATCGAAACGCTTGCCGAATGGCGAGGGCGTAACCGCGAATCGCTGCCTACCGAGTGGCATGCAGGCGCGCCGCTCTTGTTCCAAGGCAGGGCGCTGACGCTCGCGCTGTTCCCGGCGCGCAAGAAGGCCATCGCGGCGGACCTTCTGCATCTGACTGTGCTGCACCCGAACCCGGGAGACGAATCCGAGATCGCGGCGTTTTGCTGCCGTTGGCTCAAGGAACAGGCGCTGTCGTTGCTCACTCCGCGAGCGCTTCACTTCGCGAGCCGTCTGAGGACGCCTCCGCCAGCGGTCAAGCTGTCGAACGCGCGGTCGCAATGGGGCAGTTGCAATCACCGCGGCGAAATCCGCCTCAATTGGCGCCTGGTGCAACTACCGCCGCGCATCGCCGACTACGTCGTGGCCCACGAGGTAGCGCACCTGGTCGAGCTCAACCATTCGCCCCGGTTCTGGGCTCTCGTGGAATCGCTCCTGCCCGGACACGTCGAGGCGAGACGCGAACTCGACGCGCTGACACCCTTGCTCGATTGATCCGTGGATGCGGTAGCCTGGGCTGAGTCGCGAAGCGACGGGGCCCGGGGCAAATCGCGCGTGCCGGCGTTGACCCGGGCTTCGCGCTTCGCGCTCAACCCGGGCTACGAACTCTTGCCGACCGGCAGCGGCGGCAAGTGAACCACGGCGCTGCCTTGAGCCTGCAACAGCCGCTCCAACGCAGTAGCGAGCTCTTCGCCGCTCTTCGTATCGCGCCACACGCCGCCTTCGGCGCGAAAATGGAAGCCGCCCGACTTTGCCGCGACCCACAGCTCGCGATTGGGCAGGTGGCGATTGACGATGATGCGGCTCCCGTCGGCGCATTCGACCGTCAGCACGCCGTCGTTCTCCGACCAGTCGAGGTCGCTTTCGGAAGCGTCGAGGGCTGCTCCGATCGTGTCGAGGACGCGGTCGGTCAGCGCGATAAATGCGCTCTCTTCAATCATCGGAGCGGCAGACTTCGGCGTGATAGACTTCGGCGCAATTGCATGAAGGTGTCGTCCACAGAGTTCCGGATGTTACGCCGTTCCATGACGGCGATCATCGCCTGCGCGGCAGTGCTCGCGGTTGCCGGTTGCGGCATCAAGGGACCTCTGAAGCTGCCGCCGGGCAAGTCAGCGCCGGCGCCTACCGGCCTGCCGCCGGGAGCGCCACCCACGACGATACCGGGCAAGCCTTCCGACACGCCGGCACCGGTCGAGCCCGCCCCGGAAGAAAACAAGGACAAGAAGCAGTGACCGTGCTCGCCGAGCGCGAGGGCGCGCTCTGCGTCGAAAGGGTATCGCTCGCCGAGGTCGCGGCGCGCTATGGAACGCCCTGCTTCGTATATTCGCGCGCCGCGCTGGCGGCTGCATACCGCGAGTTCGACCAAGCCATTGCGGAACTGCGCCACCTCATCTGCTACGCGCTGAAGGCCAACTCGAATCTCGCAGTCCTCGACGTGTTCGCGCGGCTGGGCAGCGGATTCGACGTCGTTTCCGGCGGCGAGCTCGCGCGCGTGATCGCCGCGGGCGGCGATCCCCGCAAGATTGTCTTCTCCGGCGTCGGCAAGTCCGACGACGAGCTCTCCCAAGGGCTGGAGCTCGGTATTTTCTGCTTCAACGTCGAGTCGGGGAGTGAGCTCGAGCATCTCAACCGCATCGCCGGTCGTTCGGGCAAGGTTGCGCCGGTCAGCCTCCGCGTCAATCCCGACGTCGATGCACGGACGCATCCGTACATTTCCACCGGGCTCAAGCAAAGCAAGTTCGGGGTCGCCTTTGACGAGGCGCTGGAGCTCTACCGGCGCGCCGCAGCGCTGTCCGGCATCGCGATTCGCGGCATCGACATCCACATCGGTTCGCAGATCACCGCGCTCGAGCCTTATCGCGAGGCGACGACGAAGCTGCTGGAACTGGTCGACACGCTTGCCGCCGAGGGCATACGTCTCGAGCACGTCGACCTCGGCGGCGGCATCGGCATTCGCTACCACGACGAAACTCCGGTCGCTCTTGCCGATTACGCCGCGATGATCGCCGCGCTTTTCCGCGGCCGTACCGAGATGCTCGTCCTCGAGCCAGGCCGGCGGCTGACCGGCGATGCCGGCGTTTTGCTGACGCGGGTGAGCTACCTGAAACCCGGTCCCGAGCGCAGCTTCGCCATCGTCGACGCCGCGATGAATGATCTGCTGCGACCAGCGCTTTACGACGCGTGGCATGAGGTGCGCCCGGTGCGGCCGCGCAACGACCGGCCCCGAGTCTGGCAGATCGTCGGTCCCGTTTGCGAAAGCGCAGACTTTCTCGCCCGAGACCGCGAGCTTGCGCTCGCGGAAGGAGACCTGCTAGCGATCCTGTCGGCGGGCGCCTATGCGATGGCGATGAGCTCGAATTACAACTCGCGGCCGCGTGCCGCGGAGGTGCTTGTCGATGGCGGCACGATGCATCTTGTCGGGCGGCGCGAGACCGTCGGCGAGCTTTTCGCGCGCGAGTCGCGGCTGCCTTGAGGGTGTTCGATGCGGCCACAACGCGGTTGCGAAAGCTCGAGAATCGCGATGTGCGAATTCGCAACACTGACGCGCAGCGTCACCCCAATTTGCAATTAAGTCTTGTAATTCAAAAAAAAATGGCTAGAATTCAGGCAGCAGGTGTCAATGGGTTTGTCAAGGGGTCGTCCGAAATAATGGACGACGCTAAGACAAAACCGGCGGAACCTGCGCTGAAGCAGTAGCACATAACAGTTTCAGCAACTCAGACAGGAGAACTGAAGATGATGGCTGACATGATGACCATGGCGTCTCCGGCAGCCCCGGCAGCGCCGAAGAAGAAGGCGAAGAAGCGCAAGGCCAAGAAGGCCGCACCGAAGAAGGCTGCCAAGAAGAAAGCGGCGAAGAAGAAAGCGGCGCCGAAGAAGAGGAAGGCCGCGAAGAGGAAGTCGAAGGCCAGGAAGGCCGCTCCGAAGAAGAGGAAAGCGGCGAAGCGCAGACCGGCCAAGAAGAGAAAGGCGACCAAGAAGAAAGCTGCCCCCAAGAAGAAGGCCAAGAAGAAAACAGCGAAGAAGAAGAAAGCCAAGAAGGCAAAGAAGCTGTAGGCTTCCGCAGCCAGACGGCTGTCGCGGGACCGCGATGGCCCTAGAACAGGCGACACGAAAGTGTCGCCTGTTTTGCTTCAGACGGCCGCTAGCGCTGAGCTGTGTGGCGCAGCGGCCGGCGTGCGGGCGCAGATGCGGGCCTGGTGCGGCCCCCGCCCTTGCCGGCTCCGGGCCTTGCCGAAAGTAAGCGGGCCTTGACGCCGCGCTTGGCCTTCTTTCCCCGCACCTGCCCAACGTCGCTCACCACGCGCAGGCGCTGCCCCGGAACGATTTTCGCGGCATGCCCCAGGTTCCAGCCTTTGAGATCCTGCGTGGAAACATCGTAGCGCGCGGCGATCGAAGCCAGGGTCTCGCCTTGGCGCACGCGATGGTAGAAAGTGCGGCCGCTCGGTACGGTGGTGAATACAGCGTTCTTCAGGCTGGCGACGGTCGCGGCGGAGGTCACCTGCGACGGGACCAGCAGCGCGTGCCCGACCGGCACTTTCGCGCGCGGCCCGATGCCGTTGACCGTCCGCAGCGTGTCGAGGGGCAAGCCAAAGCGAACAGCCACCTGCTCCAGAGTTTCGCCGGCCCGGAACTTGTACGCCTGCCACGTCACCATCGGCTGATCGGTCAAGTCGAGCTTCGCCGCAAACAACTCCGCCTTGTCGTAAGGCAGCAATATCGTGGTTTCATCGGCGCCCGCGATCACCGGCCGGTTGTGCTGCGGATTGAGCGACAGAAACTCGTCCAACGGCATTTCTGCAAATTCGGCGGCGACCTTGACATCCATTTTCTTCTTAGTTCGCACGACCGTGAAATACGGCGCGTCGGGCATGTCGGCGAGCGTCAAGTCGTACCGTTCGGGATCACGGACGATATTCTTGACCGCCTGCAGCTTGGGGATGTAATTGCGCGTTTCGGCAGGCATCTTGAGGCTCAGGTAGTCGGTCGGAAGGCCGCGCTTGCGGTTGGCCGCGATCGCGCGCCGCACCGCACCTTCGCCCCAGTTGTACGCGGCGAGCGCGAGATACCAGTCGCCGAACTCGGCGTGCAACTTCTGCAGGTAGTCGAGCGCGCCGTCGGTGGCGGCGATCACATCGCGGCGTTCGTCGAACCACCAGTTCTGCTCCATGCCGAAGAACTTGCCAGTCGAGGGTATGAATTGCCAGATGCCCGAAGCTCGGCTGCGCGAGTAGGCCATCGGGTTGTAGGCGCTTTCGATCATCGGCAGGAGCGCGACTTCCAGCGGCATGCCGCGCTTCTCGACTTCGACGACGATGTGGTAGAGATAGCGCCGGCTGCGCGCGACCATGCGCGCGACATATTCCGGCCGTGCCGCGTACCAATCTTCGGCGTTTTTCACCAGCGGCGTGTCGAGATTGTCGAGGATGAACCCCAGGCGGATCCGCGTCCAAAGATCGCCGTACTCGGAGCGCAATTGCAGCGTCGCGTTGGTGACCGAATTCGGATCGCCTCCAGTCGCGAGCTCCACCGGAGGTTCCGGCGGCGCGTCGGGATGCATCGGCTCGACCGCGATTTCCGCTGCGGTGATCGGTTCTTCGGGAAGAGCGGCGGGGTCGAGGATGTTCGCCGGCGCGGGCAGCGCAGGCGCTGCGCTTACCGCCGGCGGTCCCTTCGGCGCGGTCGCACAGGAGGCGAGCGCCAGCGCGAGCGCCGCAGCGACGGCAAGCGTTGCCGCGCCCGTGACGGATGGTCTAAGGTTCCGCAAAATGCCGCGATGGTAGGGGCGGGCGCCGGAATGCGTCAAGTGCGGACCTAGACAGAGGTTCCTTGGTCAGGGATAGATTCAAAACGCGTTTTCCAGGTGCGGACCTCCGCGAATACCGCGACGCGGTTGGCGTACGGCCGGCATGGCGCTTCGGCGCCGCAATCGTGGTGGTGATACGTATTCACGATCGCGGCGAGCTCGACGTGCTCGCGTTCGAGCTATGCGAGCACCGGCGCGGCGTCGCGGATCGACGACGGCGGCCAGCCCGCCTTCCCGCAGCAACCAGATGTAGTTGTCGACGAATGCCGGGATCGGGATAATCGCCGTCATGGCCGAATCTTCGACAGCGCCGCTGACCCTGTCAACCGGAACCTTGGCCGCGTGGTTCGCCACGCCGCTCGGCCGCTATCTGCTCGAACGCGAACAGGCCTATTTCGACCGCACGCTCGCCGACATCTTCGGCTATCACGCGCTGCAGATCGGCCTGCCGGAATACCCGCTTCTGCGGGGCTCGCGGATCACGACGCGATTGACCGTAGACCTCGAAGAACCTGCACAGGTGCTCGCCGACCCGCACTGGCTTCCGTTCGCAGAGAATGGCGTCGACTTGATCATCCTGCCGCACGTGCTGGAATTCACCGACCAGCCGCATCAGCTCCTGCGCGAGGTCCACCGGGTTATCCGCCCCGAGGGCCAGCTCATCATCGCCGGCTTCAACCCCTTCAGCCTGTTCGGCGTCAAGCGTTACTTCGGTCGTGAGCAGACGATGCCCTGGACCGGCAACTTCATCGCGCTCTATCGGCTCAAGGACTGGCTCTCGCTGCTCGGCTTCGAGGTCGCCGGCGGCCGTCTCGACTGCTACGTGCCACCCTTTGCGCAGGAAAAGTGGCTGCAGCGCTTCCACTTCTTTGAAAAGAGCGGAGATCGCTGGTGGCCGATCGCGGGTGGTGTGTATTTCCTTCGCGCCACCAAGCGCGTTCTGGGGATGCGCGTGATCACGCCGGCATGGTCGCGCCGAGTGCGCAAGAAGGCGTTGGCATCCGCGGCGCGGCAGGTACGCGAGTGCGCGGACGTGCGCGAGTGAGCGGCGCCGCATGACGGCGCCCGTGGTGATCTACACCGACGGCGCGTGCAAGGGCAACCCGGGTCCGGGCGGCTGGGGCGCGCTTCTCCAGTACGGCCGGCGCGAACGCGAGCTCTTCGGCGGCGAATCGCGGACGACCAACAACCGGATGGAGCTCATCGCCGTCATCCGCGCGCTGGAAAGCCTCAAGCGGACCGCGACGGTCGAGATCTACACCGATTCGCAGTACGTCAAGAACGGCATCGAGACCTGGATTAATACCTGGAAGCGCAACGGTTGGAGGACCAGCGACCGCAAACCCGTCAAGAACGCGG
>WNGB01009825.1_pt1 | contig 29108 bp, 27 predicted proteins | sample 5400681 | NCBI WGS metagenome assembly WNGB01 (sample SAMN13153367, study PRJNA577476) | soil metagenome | isolation source: 115 cm soil or saprolite under grassland replicate 2 | place: USA:California | collected 2016-06-15
CGCTCGACCGCCTCGCGCCCGGCGACCTGCTCGAGGGCCTGGACCATGTCCGCCACCGAGACGGAGAGGCCCGGCAGGTTCAGCGCGCGGACGGCCCCGAGCGCCGCGCCCGGCAGCTCGTGGCCGAGGACGAGGCTCTCGACCGCCCGGCGGGGCGACAGGATCCACACGCGCGTCGCGGGCGACACGGGGCAGATCGCCTCGCGCCCCGAGAGCGGCTCGCGGATGATGCCGCTCGCGAACGCGGAGGCCGCGCGGTTCGGCGTGCCGGGTCGGACGCTCACCGTCGGGAGCCGGAGGACGCGCCCGTCCACGAGCCCGCGGCGCGTGTAGTCGGCGACGAGCAGCTCGCCCATCGCCTTCTGCGCGCCGTACGAGGACTGGGGGCGCAGCGGCGTGTCGTCGCCGACGAGCGCGGGGAGCTCGCCGCCGTAGACCGCGACCGAGCTCGTCGAGACGAGCCGCGGCGCGCGAGCGAGCGCGCGGCAGGCGTCGAGGAGCCGGCGCGTGCCGTCGAGGTTCACGCGCATGCCGAGATCGAGGTCCGCCTCGGCCTGCGCGCTCACCACGGCGGCGAGGTGGAACACCGAGGCGGTGTCGGTTCCGATCGCCCTCCGGAGCAGCGCCTCGTCGGCGAGGTCGCCCGTCACGACCTCCACCCGCGGATCGCGGAAGCCGTCCGCGGGGACGAGGTCCACGAGGACGAGCCGCTCGAGCTCCCGCGGAGCGCCGTCGGGCCCCGCGAGCCGGCCGCGCTCGAGGAGCGCGCGCGCGAGCCGCCGCCCCAGGAACCCCGCTCCTCCGGTGATGACGACCTTCATGGCGCTTCCCGACGACGCTCGGGGCCTACTCCTTCACGGCGCCCGTGAGCCCCGACACGTAGTGCTCGACGAAGAACGAGTAGAGGATCGCGACCGGCAAGGACCCGAGCAGCGCGCCGGCCATGAGCGATCCCCAGTGGTAAACGTCCCCCTCGACGAGCTCGGTGAGGACGCCGACCGGCACCGTCTTCACCTCGGAGGAGGAGACGAAGGTGAGGGCGTAGATGAACTCGTTCCAGGACAGCGTGAACGCGAAGATGCCGGCCGAGATGAGGCCGGGCACGGCGAGCGGCAGGACGATCTTCACGAGGACCTGGAGCCGCGACGCGCCGTCGATGACCGCGCACTCCTCGAGCTCGTACGGGATCGTGCGGAAGTAGCCCATGAGGAGCCACGTGCAGAACGGGACGAGAAAGGTGGGATAGGTGAGGATGAGCGCGAGCCGCGTGTCGAAGAGGCCGAGCGAGAACACCATCGTCGCGAGCGGGATGAACAGGATCGACGGCGGCACGAGGTACGCGAGGAAGATCCCCATCCCCACGTACCGCGAGCCGCGGAAGCGGAGCCGCTCGATCGCGTACGCCGCGAGCACGCTCGCCAGGAGCGAGAGGAACGTGGCGGTCACCGAGACGAGCACGGTGTTCCACAGCCAGCTCGGGTAGCTCGTGTCGAAGAGGAGCTTCTTCACGTGGGCGAGCGTCGGGTGGACGACCCAGAACGGGCTGTAGGTCCGGAAGTCGAGCAGCTCGGCGTTCGGCTTCAGCGTCGTGATCGTCATCCAGTAGAACGGGAACAGCAGGATGACGAGGAAGACGAGGAGCGGGACGTAGAGCGTCACCACCCGGCGCGACACGGTCTCGAGGTACTCCATCCCGCCGGCGTCGGACGCGCGCTCACGCATCGGCGGCCCCCTGCTGCCAGCGGCGGCGCTGGAGCCCGAAGTAGGAGAAGAGGATCGCGCCGAGGAGGAACGGGATCATCGCGCCGGCGATCGCCGCCCCCTCCGCGAGCTGGCCGCCGGGGATGGCGCGCTGGAACGCGAGCGTCGCCATGAGGTGCGTCGCGTTCATGGGCCCGCCGCGGGTGATCGCGTAGACGAGCTGGAAGTCGGTGAAGGTGAAGAGGACCGAGAACGTCATCACCACCGCGATGATGGGGGTGAGCAGCGGGAAGGTGACGTAGCGGAACCGCTGCCACCGCGACGCCCCGTCGAGCGTGGCGGCCTCGTAGAGCGAGGGCGAGATGGTCTGCAGCCCCGCGAGCAGCGAGATCGCGACGAACGGGATCCCGCGCCAGATGTTCGCGGCGATGAGCGCGAGCCGCGCGTTGATCGGATCGCCGAGGAAGTCGATGTACTGGTGGATGAGGCCGAGCCGCACCAGCGTCCACGAGATGATCGAGAACTGGCTGTCGTAGATCCACCAGAAGGCGATGGCGGACAGCACCGTCGGGACGATGAAGGGCAGCAGCATGATCGCCCGGATGAAGGACTTCAGCGGGAGGTTCCGGTTGAGGAGCAGCGCGAGCCAGAGCCCCAGGGCGAACTTCACGGCGCTCGCGACCGCCGTGTAGAGGAACGTGTTCCACACCGACAGCCAGAACACCCGGTCGTGGACGAGCGAGGCGAAGTTCGCCGCGCCGACGAACCGGCCGATGCGCCCGATGGTCGTGTCGGTGAAGCCGAGCCACGCGCCGAGCCCGAGCGGGTAGGCGAGCAAGAGCAGGAGGAGCGCGGCCGCCGGGACCATGAAGATCGCGCCCAGCACGTTCCGGCTGTTCTGGAGGCGCGCGAGGAGGCTCGAGGCCGAGGGCACGTTCGCTCCTGCCGGCGCGCGGGGCGGGATGCCCGCGCGCCGGCGATCCGGGTCCGTCAGATCTTGTAGTAACGCTGCGCCCGCTTCTCGGCGCGCTCCGCTGCAGCCTTGGGGGTCTGGGAACCGGAGAGCCGGAGGCCGCCTCCGCCACCATGTCGGTGAGGATCGCGTCCGCCATCGCCGCCGCCGAGGCGGCGCCGAGCTTGTACGCGTATCCGTTGTCGAGCAGGCCCTGGGCCACGTCGCGGAACGGCGTGTGCTTCGGGTCCGCGGTCCATACCGTGCTCGACTCCTGCGCCTTGAGCGGCCCCGTCACGTAGCCGATGGACGCCTGCATCCACGGGTCGAACTGCTCCCGCTCCCACATGAAGCGCAGGTACTCCTTCGCCGCGTTCGGGAACTTCGAGTACTTGAAGAGCATCGCCTGCGTGACCTGCATGAACTCGGTGCGGCGTCCCACCGGGCCGATCGGCCACGCGCCGTGGCCGATGTCCGCGGCCATCTCCTTCAGCTTCGGGTCGGGCGAGGTCTTGGCGGCGTAGTAGATGGAGATGCCGTTGTTCGTGAGGCTGCACTGGCCGTCGAGGAACGCCTTGTTGTTGTGCGGGTCGAGCCAGGAGAGGGTCCCCGGGATGAACGTCGGGTAGAGCTGCTTCGCGAACTCGAGCGCGGCGACCGTCTCCGGCGAGTTGATGGCGACGTTGCCCTTGTCGTCGACGAGCTTCCCGCCGTGGGACCAGACGAGCCAGTGCACCCAGTCGTTCCCGTCGCCGACCGCGTGGCCGAGCGCGAGGCCCGCGGGCGTCCCCTTCGCCTTCAGGGCCTGGCAGAGCTTGAGGAAGCCGGGCAGGTCCTTCGGGATCCCGTCGAAGCCGGCCGCCTTCACGTGGCTCAGCCGGTGGACCATGAGGTTGCCGATGATGCCGAGCGGGAGCGCGATCCACTTGCCGTCGCGCGTGCCGTAGCGCTGGCAGATGTCGTACCAGCCGCCGTACTTGTTGCCGAGGTAGGAGGCGAGCTCGGTGAGATCGACGAGCTTGTCGGGATACTGGTGCGGGTCGTCGAACCAGCCGACGATGATGTCGGGTCCGCTGCCCACGTTCGCGGCCACGGCCGCCTTCGGGCGCACGTCCTCCCAGCCCTCGTTGTCGATCCGGACCTCGACGCCGGTCCGCTCCGTGAACTTCTTCGTGTTGGCCGTCCACAGCTCCTCGTCCCCCTGGACGAAGCGCTTCCAGCGGAGCACCCGCAGCTTGGCCCCCTTCTCCGGCTTGTAGCCGAGGTCGGCTGCGCCGGCGCGGCGCGGGAGGGCGCCGGCGAGGGCGACCCCGGCGGCGGCGGCGGTGGTGGCTTTCACGAAATCGCGTCGGGTGATCTTCGGCATCGTCGTTCCTCCTTGCGTTCGAGTTCCTGCTGCGGCGCTCGCGCCGCGGGCGGCTACACCCTCGTGCCGCTCGCGGCGTCGAAGAGGTGGGTCTTGGGGGCGTCGGGCTCTAGCTGGATCCGCTGGCCGGGCCGCAGCGCGTGGCGCTCGCGGAACACGGCCACGAGCTCGGCCCCGCCCAGCCGCACGACGACGTGCGTGTCCGCGCCGGTCGGCTCGACGACGACGATCTCGCCCGCGAGCCCCGCGCCCTCCGCGGCGGGGGCGAGGTGCTCCGGCCGGACGCCGTAGACGACCTGCGCGCCGTCGGCCGCCCGGCTCGGGGGCGCGGGCACGCGGCCACCGTCCTCGAGGTCGACCCACGCGGCGTCCCCGGCGCGGCGGTGCACGCCGCGCAGGAGGTTCATGGCGGGCGAGCCGATGAAGCCGGCGACGAACAGGTTCCGTGGCGCGTCGTAGAGCTCGAGCGGCGTGCCGATCTGCTCGACCCGCCCGTCGTGCATGACGACGATCCGGTCGGCCATCGTCATCGCCTCGATCTGATCGTGGGTGACGTAGACGGAGGTGGTCTTGAGCCGCTGGTGCAGCTCCTTGATCTCCGCGCGCATCGCGACGCGCAGCTTCGCGTCTAGGTTCGAGAGCGGCTCGTCGAACAGGAACACCCGCGGGTCGCGGACGATGGCGCGGCCCATCGCGACGCGCTGGCGCTGCCCGCCCGAGAGCTGGCGCGGGTAGCGGCCGAGCAGCTCCTCGAGCCCCAGGATCTGCGCCGCCTGCCCGACCTGCCGCCGGATCGTCTGCGCGTCCGCCTTCGCGAGGCGCAGGCTGAACGCCATGTTGTCGAAGACCGTCATGTGCGGGTAGAGCGCGTAGTTCTGGAACACCATCGCGATGTCGCGCTCCTTCGGCGGGACGCCGTTCACCACCCGTCCCCCGATCACGATCTCGCCCTCGGAGATCTCCTCGAGCCCCGCGATCATCCGCAGCAGCGTCGATTTCCCGCAGCCGGAAGGGCCGACGAGCACGACGAACTCGCCGTCCCCGATCTGGACGTCGATGCCGTGGATCACGGGGGTGGCGCCGAACCGCTTCTTGACGCCCCGGATCTCGACGGCCGCCATGCGCGACCACGCCTAATGCAGCAATTCGTAAGATCACAATACAACCGTGCATGCGCCCCGCCGGGGGTCAGCCGAACGGTGGGTACGTGAGGCGGCAGCCCGGCTCGGATCGTGACGGGGTAGCGAGGAGCACGACATGGAGACGAACGCGCCGATGAAGGCGGGGGTGATCGGCCTCGGGTCGATGGGGCTCGGCGTCGCGAGGTCGCTCCTCCGCGCAGGGCTCGAGGTCCACGGGTTCGACGTCCGACCGGAGCCGCTGCGCGCGCTCAGGGACGAGGGCGGCATTCCCGCGGCCACCCCCGCCGAGCTGGGCGGCCGCGTGGCTGCGCTCGTCGTGCTCGTCGTGAACGCGGATCAGCTGGACGCGGTGCTCTTCGGGCCGGACGGCGCGGCAGCCGCGCTCCCGCCCAGCGCGGTCGTGCTGAGCAGTGCGACGGTCGCTCCGGAGTACGCGGCGCGCCTCGGCGAAAGGCTCCGCGCGATGGGGCTGCTCCACCTCGACGCGCCCGTCTCGGGCGGCGCCGCGAAGGCGGCGGCGGGGCAGCTCACCGTCATGGCGTCAGGCGATCCGGCAGCCTTCCAGCGCGCCCGGCCCGTCCTCGACGCGATGGCCACGAAGGTCCATGCGCTCGGCGACCGCTCCGGCCAGGGCTCGACGGTCAAGATGGTGAACCAGCTCCTCGCCGGCGTGCACATCGCCGCGGCCGCCGAGGCGATGGCGCTCTGCCTCCGGTCGGGCGCCGACCCCCAGGCGGTCTACGACGTCATCTGCGGCAGCGCGGGCGCGTCCTGGATGTTCCAGAACCGCGTGCCGCACATCCTCGCCGGCGACTACACCCCCCTCTCGGCGGTGAGCATCTTCGTGAAGGACCTCGGCATCGTGCTCGACTCCGCTCGAACGCTCGGCATGTCCCTTCCCCTCGCCGCGACCGCGCACCAGATGTTCCTGGGGGCGGCCGCGACGGGGCACGGCGGCGAGGACGACTCCGCCGTGATCAAGATCTTCCCGGGCGTGCCGCTGCCCGGTCCGCGGTCGCGCGAGGAGTGACGTGGCCCCCGTGCTCGGCTGCGTCGCGGACGACTTCACAGGCGCGACCGATCTCGCCGGCATCCTCGTGCGCGCCGGGATGCGCACGGTCCAGACGATCGGCGTCCCGGCCGCGCAGCTCGACGCCGACGCGGACGCCGTCGTGGTGGCGCTCAAGTCCCGCGCCATCCCCGCGCCGGCCGCGGTGGAGCAGTCGCTCGCCGCGCTCGCGTGGCTGCGCGCCGCGGGCGCGCGACGCTTCTTCTTCAAGTACTGCTCGACGTTCGACTCGACCGACCGCGGCAACATCGGCCCCGTCGCGGACGCGCTCCTCTCCGCGCTCGGCGCCCCGTTCTCGATCGCCTGCCCCGCGTTCCCCGAGAACGGGCGCACCGTCTTCGCGGGCCATCTCTTCGTGGGCGACGTGCTCCTGTCGGAGAGCGGGATGCGGGACCACCCGCTCACCCCGATGACCGACCCGAACCTCGTCCGCGTGCTGCAGCGCCAGACGCGCCGGAAGGTGGGGCTCGTCCGGATCGATCGGGTCGCGGCGGGCCCGGACGGGATCCGGGCGCGCTTCGACGAGCTGCGCCGCGAGGGGGTCGAGCTCGCGATCGTGGACGCGATCTCGGAGGGGGACCTCCTGCGGATCGGCGAGGCCGCCGCCGACCTGCCGCTCGTGACGGGCGGCTCGGGCGTGGCGATGGGGCTGCCCGCCGCCTACCGGGCGCGGGGCCTCCTCGCGGAGGTGGCCGGCGCCGCCACGCTGCCGCCCTCCTCGGGCCTCCGCGCGGTCGTCTCGGAAAGCTGCTCCCCGGCGACGAGGGGCCAGGTCGCCGCCGCGATCGAGGCGGGCATGCCCGCCTTCCGGGTGGACCCGCTCCGTCTCGCCGGGGGCGAGGACGTCGTCGCCGCCGCGCTCGCGTGGGCCGCGCCGCTCCTCCCGCGCGGGCCGGTGCTCGTCTACGCGACCGCGGAGCCGGAGGCGGTCCGCGCCGCCCAGGAGCGGATCGGGCGGGAGCGCTCCGGTTCGCTCGTGGAGGCCGCGCTCGCGGCGACCGCGCTCGGGCTCGTCGATCGCGGCGTCCGCCGGCTCGTCGTCGCGGGCGGCGAGACGTCCGGCGCGGTCGTGAACGCGCTCGGCGTGGGGATGCTGCGCATCGGGCCGCAGATCGCGCCGGGGGTCCCGTGGACCGCGAGCATGGGCGAGCGGCCGGTCTCCCTCGCGCTCAAGTCCGGGAACTTCGGCGCGCGGACCTTCTTCCTCGATGCCTGGAGCGTCCTGCCATGAACGAGAGCACGCTGCGTGAACGGATCTGCGCCATCGGGCGCTCGCTGTTCGACCGGGGGCTCACCGCCGGGAGCAGCGGCAACCTGAGCGCCCGGATCGACGACGGGCTCCTCCTCACCCCGACGAACTCCTCGCTCGGCGCCCTCGACCCGGCGCGCCTCTCGAAGCTCGACCGCGACGCGCGGCTGCTCTCGGGCGATCCGCCGTCCAAGGAGGCCTTCCTGCACCGCGCGATGTACCTCGCGCGCCCGGGCGCAGGAGGGATCGTGCACCTGCACTCGACGCACGCGGCCGCGATCTCGTGCCTGGAGGGCCTCGACCCCGCGGACTGCCTCCCGGCCCTCACGCCGTACTTCGTCATGAAGATCGGGCGGCTGCCGCTCGTCCCGTACCACCGCCCGGGCGATCCCCGCCTCGGCGAGGTGATCCGGGGGCTCGCCGCGCGTCACGCGGCCCTGCTGCTCGCGAACCACGGCCCGGTCGTCTCGGGCGCCTCGCTCGACGACGCGGCGAACGCTGCGGAGGAGCTCGAGGAGACGGCGAAGCTGTTCCTGCTCCTGCGCGGGCAGGACGCGCGCGTCCTCACGCGGGAGCAGATCGACGAGCTGAAGGCGACGTTCAAGCTCGACCTCTGATGCGGGAGGGCCCGCTCAGCGGATCGCGTCGCCGCGCCGGTACTCGGCGGTGAGCTCGTCGAGACGCGCCTTGAGGTCGGGCGCGAGCCTCACGCCGGCCGCCGCGATCGCGGGCGCAAGCTGCTCGGGCCGGCTCGCGCCGACGATGGGCGCGGTGACGACCGGATTCGCGAGGACCCAGGCGATGGCCGTGGTGACGAGGTCCATGCCCGCCTCGTCCGCGAGCGGTCGCAGCGCCTCGACCATCCGGAACATGCGCTCGTTCCAGTACCGGTCCTGGTAGAGCTGCGCCGCGGTCCCCAGCGTGAACCGGCTGCCGGAGGGCGGCGCGCCCCCGCGATGCTTGCCGGAGAGGAGCCCTCCGGCGATCGGGTTGAACGGGATCACCCCGATCCCCTCCTGCTGGCAGAGCGGGAACAGCTCGCGCTCGAGCTCGCGGAAGAGCAGGTTGTACCGCGGCTGCACCGAGTCGAAGCGGACGACGCCGAGCGCCTCGCTGCGGCCGAGCGCGCGCGCCACCTGCCACGCGTGGAAGTTCGAGCATCCGACGTAGCGGGCCTTCCCCGCGCGCACGACGTCGTCGAGCGCGCCGAGGCTCTCGTCGATGGGGGTCTCCGGATCGGGCTGGTGGAGCTGGTAGAGGTCGACGTGGTCGGTGCCGAGCCGCCGGAGCGAGGCGTCGATCGCGTCGAGGATGTGCTTGCGGGAGTTGCCGCGGTCCCACGGGCGGGAGGAGGTCGGGCCGTTGCACTTCGTCGCGACGACGAACTCGTGGCGGCGGCCGCGCAGCCAGCGGCCCAGGATCTCCTCGGTGCGCCCCACGGTGTCGAGCGTCCCGCCGAGCGGGTAGATGTCGGCCGTGTCGAGGAACGTGATCCCCCCCGCCGCGGCGGCGTCGAGGATCGCGCGCGAGGTCGGCTCGTCGCACTGGAGCCCGAAGGTCATCGTGCCGAGGCACAGGCGCGAGACGCGAAGCCCGGTGCGGCCCAGTCGGGTCGAGTCCATGGCACTCAACGTAGCGCGCCGGGCGGCCGGATGTCCGCCTCACCAGGAGAAACGCTGTGCGCGCCAGGTCGGGCGGCGGCCGACGAACCGCACGAGCAGGAACCCCGCCACGAATCCGCCGATGTGGGCGAAGACGGCGACGCTCCTCGCCCCGCCGAACACCGCCGACAGGATCTGGAGCACGAACCAGACGCCGATCACGAGGCGGGCGGGCAGGTAGGTGAGCCGGACGAAGAAGACGATTACGACGGCGGTGAGGACGCGGGAGCGCGGGAAGAGGACGAGGTATCCCGCGAGCACACCCGCGATCGCGCCCGACGCGCCCACCATCGGGACGAGCACGTCGCCCGACACCGCCGAGGCAAACGTCTGCGTGAGCGCCGCCACGATCCCGGTCACGGCGTAGAAGAGGAGGAACCGGATGCGCCCGAGCGCGTCCTCGACGTTGTTCCCGAAGATCCAGAGCGAGAGCATGTTGAACCCGAGGTGGACCACTCCGCCGTGCAGGAACATGCTCGTCAGGATCGTGAAGGGCGGCGCGACGATGTCGCGGAGCTCGATATCACGGAAAGTGAGGATCTCGTACGGGATCGCGCCGCCGCGGAACGCCGACAGCTCGAGGCCGACCTGGAGCTGCCAGACGAACGCGACGACGTTCGCCGCGACGATCGCGTAGGTGACGACCGGCGTCCGTTCGGTGGGGTTGTCGTCCTTGAGCGGGATCACGCGTGCAAGCCTTCGTTGGCCGGCCTGCATGGTATAAGGCCGCCGCTCCAGGGTCGGTGACGGCTCGTGCCGGTCTGACACGGATGTCACGAAGCCGGCACAGTTTCGAGGGCGCCCCGAGGGCGCGTCGGCTGAGGCGGAGGGGGTCGCGGCGGACATACCCGGAATCGGTCGTCACATCGGGCGCTTAGCGCGGCGCGGTGGGGGGCAAAAAACGCCAGATTTCGGGTTGATTGGCATGTCGATTGCTCGGAAGGGTGCCATCCGGGCGTCCGGGCTCGGTCGAGAGGCACGCATCGATGGGACATTGGAATCAGCGGACGGTCGCGAAGCGGGTCTCCTGCACCGGCGTCGGGCTCCACTCCGGCAAGCCGGCGACCCTGACGTTCGCGCCTGCCGCGGCCGACGCCGGCATCTCGTTCGTGCGGATGGACCTCGGTGTCGAGATCCCGGCGCGCAACGAGCACGTCGCCGACACGATGCTCTCGACGAACCTCGCGAACGGCGCCGCCCGCATCCACACCGTCGAGCACGTGCTCGCCGCGCTCCACGGTATGGGGATCGACAACTGCCGCGTCGAGGTGGACGGTCCGGAGATCCCGATCCTCGACGGCTCCGCCGCGCCGTTCGTGTGCCTCGTCCACGAGGCGGGCGTCCAGGTGCAGCGCGCGGGAAAGCGCTGGATCGTGATCGAGCAGGCGGTCGAGGTGCGCGATGGCGACAAGCTCGCGCGGCTCGAACCCGCCGAGGCGTTCTCGGTCGAGTTCACCGCCGATTTCGACCACCCGCTCATCACGAACCAGTCGTTCCGCGCCACCCTCGGCGACCGCACCTTCGAGCGCGAGGTGGCGCGCGCCCGCACCTTCTGCTTCCGCAGGGACATCGAGCGGATGCAGGCGGCGGGCCTCGCGAAAGGCGGCAGCCTCGCGAACGCGATCGTGGTGGACGAGTTCTCGATCCTGAACCCCGAGGGGCTCCGGTTCCCGGACGAGTTCGCCCGCCACAAGGTGCTCGACGCGATCGGCGACCTCGCGCTGCTCGGCCTGCCGGTGCTCGGCGCGCTCACGGCGGTGAAGAGCGGCCACGCCATGAACCAGGCCCTCGTGCGCAAGGTGCTCGCCGACCCGGCCTCGCACCGCGTGGTGCGGCTCTCCGCCGACGCGGAGGCCCCGCGCCGCGCCGGCGTCCCGGCGCTCGCCGTCGCCGAGGGGTAGCCTCCCTCCTCAGCGGTCGCCGCTGGGGTGGGGATCCACCTCGCCGGTCGGCTTGATCTGGCCGCGCCACGCGCCGGTCTCGGTCGGGCGCTCCTCGACGAAGCGCTTGAAGCGCTCGAGGTCGCCCTCGACGCGCCGCGCGACGACGCCGAGGATGTCGCCGACCTTCTCGACGAAGCCCTTGGGGTCGTACTCCAGGGCGAGCGTCACCCGCGAGCGCCGCGCGTCGAGCGGGGTGAACACGACGGAGCCGGCGTTCACCGCGCCGCGCGTGTGGCGCCAGGCGATGGACTGATCCGGGATCTGCTGCACGATCTCCGCGTCCCACTCCTCGGTCTTCCCGGCGATCCTCGCCTTCCAGTGGAGGGTCTTGTCATCGAGCTGGCGCACCTCCTCGACGCCCTCCATGAAGCGCGGGAACTCCTCGAACTGCGTCCACTGATCGTAGACCATCCGCAGCGGCCGCTCGATCTCCACCGTCTTCTCGACCCGTCCCATGTCACCCTCGTGCAAGCGAATGCCGCGTCACGCACGCTGCGGCGACGGCCTGAACGGCGGCGCGCCCGATGGCGGCACCGTCTCCTCGCGTGCGATCACGATCCGGTCCTTCGGCACTCCGCTGAGCCCGCCCAGCATCGCCGCCGCGAGCGTGAGGAGCCCGTAGACGAAGAACGCCAGCGACCCGGTCGCGCCGGCCTTCTTTGCCGTGCTCGCCGCCTCGTCCTTCCTCGCCTCCGCCTGCTGCCGCAGCCCCTCCGCCTTCTGCCGCGCCTGCCCCGCCTGCTGCTGGATCTCCTGCTGCAGCTCCGCGCTCTGCGCGCTGGCCTGCGCCGCGCTGCCCGCCACCTCGGCGGCCGCCCCCGCGGTCCTCACGACGGCCATCGTCGCGATCCAGAGCCCCGCCACGATCATGAACCCCCACAGCGCCGCGCCGTGGAGCATCCCGGCCGGCCTCGACTCGGAGACGCTGAGCCGGGCCGCGAGCCAGCCGGCGACGAACATCGCGACGACCCCCGAGATGACGCCCCATACCCCGAAGCCGACGCCGAGCCCCTGCCACTGGCCGAGGTCCCGTGGGTCGAACGAGAAGATGCCGATCCCCGCGCCGAGCGCGAGGAGGATCATCCAGATCCCGAACCCGAAGAAGAAGCCCGCGAAGAGCGCACCCCAGCTCACGCGGTCAACGAGCGGCTGCCTGAGCGCCATCGTCGCCATGTGATTCCCTCCCTTGCGTGGCCGGCGTCGATGCGCCGGCGAACCCACGCGAGACGTTGGTGACGCCGCCGGGGGATGTCACGGCGGGGCCACCCGCCCGTGCCCACGTTTGCGCCATGGCCGATTGCCGTGCGTGGGCTGGCATGGGGCCAGGGGCCCGCGGGACTCGAGGCGGGCCAGTCGCCGGCTGGGCGGTGTCGGCCCGCCCGCGCTTCGCGGGCGGGGAGGGGGAGCGATGACGGGGAGCTGCGAGGTCTGCGGGAACGAGTACGACAAGGCGTTCGAGATCGAGATGATGGGCAAGCGGCACGTCTTCGACAGCTTCGAGTGCGCGATCCAGGCGCTCGCGCCGCGCTGCGCACACTGCGGCTGCCGCGTCATCGGCCACGGCACCGAGGCCGAGGGGAAGACGTTCTGCTGTGCCCACTGCGCGCACGCTTCGGGGATCCGGTCCGTGGCCGACCGCGCCGAGCACGTCGGCCAGGCCGCGCACTGACGGCGAAACGCGAGGCGAGGGGGTCGGGGGGGCGAGGGCGAAGCCCGAGTGTCCCCCCGCTATCGCGCTGGCACGCTCCGCTCGACCAGCCTCCGCGCGAGGACGGACGCGACCGCGATGCCGACCGCGGCCCCGAGCTTCGCCCCGAACGATGGCTCCGCCGCCACGCGATCCGGGTGGTCGAAGAGGCGCCCGAGCGCGCGCCGCGCCTGGCGGGCCTTCACGGTGGGGCGGCGCCGCTCGCGCCGGCCGCGCACGGCGAGCGCGATCGTGCCCCCGAGGAGGATCGCCGCGGCGGTCGCCACCACCGCGACGAAGAGCGGGTGGCGACGCACCTGGAGCCCGAGATCGAGCGCCTCGTGCCGGCGCCGATCGAGCTCGGCGACGAGGCCGCCCAGCTCGGCGCGGAGCGAGTCGATCTCCCCGGCGACCCGTCCGACCGCGGCCTCCTGCGCCCTCGGAGAGCCGTCCCTCACGCGATCTGCTCCTTCGCCCATCGGACGTCCTCCCGCAGCGAGCGGCGGGTCGTGTCGAGCGGCATCTTCACGCGCCGCGCCCAGCCCCACAGCCCGATCCCCGTTCCGATCGCCAGCACCACCGCCGCCACCACGAGCGACGCCGCCCAGCCGGGGAGCACGCCCCCCTCCATGAGCGCGAGGACGACCGCGACGAGCAGGAGCTGGATCGTGAAGATGCCGCAGAGTCCCGCGGCGCCGAGGCCGCTCGCCGTCCTGATCTCCCTGCGCACATCGGCCTTCAGCTCGACCTTGGCGAGCTCGACCTCCTTGCGCGCGAGGAGGCTCGCCTTGCGGGCGAGCTCGGTCACGAGGTCCCGCGTCCGCATCACTCGCAGCGGGTCCGACGCGAGCGGCCCGCGCGGCGGCGGGCCGACCGCCGTCCTCCCCGGCGGGAGCGGCGGCTCGGCGCTCGCGCGCGGCGGCGGCACGGGATGCGCTCCCGACTCGATGAGCCGTTGCGTCTCGTCCATGGCTCCCCCTCCCGCGAGCCGGCGCGCCGGCCCGCCCCAGCGAGAAGGTGGGCTCGGGCCCGCTCGCCGTCAGCGGGCGGGCGCCCGCTCGACCGCGGCCGCCTCGGGGAGCGGCTGGCGCAGCGAGAGGACGGGCGCGAAGAGGTCGCCGTGCTTCTCGACCCGGGCGAGGACGTTCCTCGCCTCGAAGACGAGCCCGTCGGCGCTGCGCGTCCGGACGGCGCGCTCGACCTCCGACCAGCGGAGCGGGGTCGAGACCGTCGGGCGGGGTCGCGCCCGGAGCGAGTAGGCGCTCACCGTCGTCTTGTTCCGGTCGTTCTGGCTCCAATCGACGAGCACCTTCCCGCCTCGCACGGACTTCAGCATCCGCTCCACGACGAGGTCCGGGTGGGCGCGCTCGAGGAGGCGCGCGACGGCGTGCGCGAACGCCTTCGTCGCGTCGTACGCCGCGCCCCCGTCGAGCGGCACGTACACCTGGAGTCCCTTCGAGCCCGAGGTCTTCGCGAAGGACTCGAGCCCGAGCCGCCCCATCAGCCGGCGGAGCAGCAGCGCGACGTCGCAGCAGGTGAGCACGTCGGCGGGCGGTCCCGGATCGAGGTCGAAGGCGAGGGTGGTCGGCCGCTCGAAGTCGCGCGCGAGCGCGAGCGGCGTGTGCAGCTCCAGATCGGCGATGCTCGCCACCCAGACCAGCGAGGCGAGGTCGTCGACGACGCAGTAGCGGATGTGCTCCTGGTTTCCCTCGCTCCAGATCGGAGCCGTCCGCAGCCATGCCGGCCGGTAGCGGGGACAGCGCTTCTCGTAGAAGTACTCGCCGTCGACCCCCTCCGGGTAGCGCTTCAGCGTGAGCGGGCGGCCGCGCAGGTGGGGGAGGAGCACCGGCGCGATCCGCACGTAGTAGTCGACCACGTCACCCTTCGTGAATTCGGCGGCGGGGTAGAAGACCTTGTCGAGGTTGCGGAGCGCGATGCGGTGCCCCTCCACCTCGACCTCGACGGCGTGCCTCTTCGCCGTCATGCCCGCTTCTTCCCGCCTGGCCTGTGGGTGGTGCGGGCCGCCGCCGCGGCCGCGTGGCGGCGCGCCCCGCGCGCGGGTCCGGCGGTCTCCTGCGCGGGCGCGCCCTCACCGCCGCGCCGCCGTGCCGCGGCGAGGCTCGCCGAGAGGGCGTCGGCGAGGCTCACCACCCGGGCCGGCTCCTCGGCCGCGGGCGGCTCGATCACCTCGCCCGCCGCCTTCTTCTCGACGAGGGCGAGGACCTGCTCGCGGTACACGTCGGGGTAGCGCGCGGGCTCGAACGGCGCGGACAGCGACTGCACGAGCTGCTCCGCCATCCGCAGCTCCCGCTCGGCCGGCTCCGCGGCGGCCGGCACCTCGAGCGACGACACCGGGACGATCTCGTCGGCGCGGTTCATGGTCGAGAGGGCGAGGGCATCCTCCAGCGGCCGCACGCAGGAGAGCGACTCGCGGGTGCGGAGGACGAAGGTGGCGAGCGCGACCTTCCCCGAGCGGCGCATCGCGTCGACGAGGAGCCGGTACGCCTTCGCCGCGGTCTTCTCCGGGACGAGGTAGTACGTCGACTCGAAGTAGATGGGGTCGATGTCGGCGAGCTCGACGAAGTCGCGGATCTCGATGGTCCGCGTCGCCTTCGGGTTCATCGCGGCGAGCTCCTCGTCGGACACGGTGACGTACCGGTCCTTCGCGACCTCGAACCCCCTCACGATGTCCTCGTACGGCACCTCGCGGTCCTCCGCGCTGCAGAACCGCTTCATCCGGATCCGCGCACCGTCCTTCTCGTGGAGCATGTGGAACCGGACCTCCTTCTGAGTGACCGCCGTGAAGAGCTTCACGGGCACGTTCACGAGCCCGAACGTCAAGGCTCCGCTCCAGATCGCCCTCGCCATCGTCCCTCCTCCCGAGAAGGTTCGTTCCCCCGCCGGGCTCCGGCAACGCGCGGGTGGCTTCCGTGGCGCGCGGACGGGGCGCACGTTCGCTGCGGAGGCGCACCATGCCGACGAAGCGTGAGGACGAGGATCGCGACGAGGCCCCGCGGACCGACCTGCCGCCCGTGAAGGAGCCGTACTACGAGGGGTACTTCGGGACCGACGAGGAGGAGGGGGTCGTCCGGGAGGAGGACTCCGGCGACGAGGAGGAGGAGGAGGAGCGGAAGCGCCGCGCGGCCGAGGACGCGGCCGGCGGCGATCGCGAGATCACGTCCGAGTAGGCGCTCGGCGGGCCCGTCACCACGTCCCGAAGCGGCGGCGCGCCTCGGCGGACAGCGCGTCCCGGTGACCGGGGTGCGCGATCGCGATGAGGGCGGCCGCGCGCTGGCGCAGGTTCTTGCCGAAGAGATCGGCGATGCCCTGCTCGGTGACGACGAACGGAGGGGAGCGCGATGATGGGCTTGCCGCCCTCCGAGAGCGCCGCGCCGCGGATGAAGTCCATCTGGCCGCCGACGCCCGAGTATTGCTTGTCGCCGATCGAGTCGGCGCAGACCTGGCCGGTGATGTCCACCTCGATGGCGGAGTTGATGGCGGTGACCTTGGGGTTCCTGCGGATCACCGCGGTGTCGTTGACGTAGGCCATGTCGAGCATGGCGACGAGCGGGTTGTCGTCGAGGAAGTCGTAGAGCCGCTTCGAGCCGAGCGCGAAGCCGCCCACGATCTTGCCGGGGTGCACCCGCTTCGCCTCGCCGGTGACGACCCCCTTCTCGACGAGATCCACGATCCCGTCGGAGAGCATCTCGGTGTGGACCCCGAGCCGGTGATGGTCGACGAGGGCGGCGAGGGTGGCCTGCGGGATCGCGCCGATGCCGATCTGGAGCGTCGAGCCGTCGTCCACGAGCTCGGCGCAGTGCCGCCCGATGGCGCGCTCCTGCTCGCTGATGACGGGCGGGGGGATGGCCGGAATCGCCTCGTCCACCTCCACCATCGCGTCGATCTGATCGACGTGGATGAGCCCGTCGCCGTGCGTGCGGGGCATGCGCGGGTTCACCTGGGCGATGACGGTGCGGGCGGACTGGACCGCGGCGCGCGAGACGTCGACGGAGACGCCGAGCGAGCAGAACCCGTGCCGGTCGGGCGGCGAGACGTGGATCATCGCCACGTCGAGCGGGAGGATCCCGGAGCGGAAGAGCGAGGGGACCTCGGAGAGGAAGACGGGCAGGTAGTCGGCGCGCCCCTCCTCGACGGCCCGCCGGACGTTCGCGCCGACGAACAGCGCGTTCACCCGGAAGCTCTTCTGCAGCTCGGGGGCGGCGTACGGCGCGTCCCCCTCGGTGTGGAGCGAGACGATCTCTACGACCCGGAGCTCCGGGGCGCGCGCGGTCATCGCCTCGATGAGGCGGCGCGGCGCGGCCGCCACGCTGTGGATGAAGACGCGCGAGCCCGACTTGACGACGGAGACGGCTTCCTCCGCGGAGACGAAACGGCTCATCGTCGCGAAGCTCCTTTCCCGACCCCCGGGGTGAGGCGGGAGTCTACCAGCGTGTGGCGCTCGGCGTGAACCGGGGAGCGGCCGGGCCCCCTCCCCCTCAGCGCATGTCCCACGCGAGCTTCGCGGCCGCCGCGAGCGCGACCGCCACCACCGCGCGGCGGACGAGGGCGTCGCCGCGGCGGACCGCGAGGTGGGCGCCGAGCCATCCGCCCGCGAGCTGGGCCGCCGCCATCGGCAGCGCGATGCGCCAGATCACGGTCCCCCGCGCCGAGAAGACCACGGCCGCCGCGAGGTTCGAGGCGAAGTTCACCACCTTCGCCTCGGCGGAGGCGCGGGCGAGCCCGTGTCCGAGGAGGCCCACGAAGGCGATGATGAGGAACGTCCCCGTCCCCGGGCCGAAGAACCCGTCGTACGCGCCGATGGCGAGCGCGGCGGTGCCGGCGAGGACCGTCTCCCTGCGCCGGGGTGGCAAGGCCGCCGGCGGACGCGCCGCGGGACGGAGCCCGATGAACAGCGCGGCCGCCGCGAGCAGGAAGAGCACCACCGGGCGGAGCGCCGCGGGCGGGACCGACAGGACGAGCGCGGCCCCGGCGAGCGAACCGATGAGCCCGAGCGGGAACATGACGACCGCGCGGCGCGGATCGACGAGCCCGCTCCGCCCGAACCGGACGAGCGCGGCGAATGACCCGAACACCGACTGGCCCTTGTTCGTGCCGAGCACGAGGTGCGGCGAGAGCCCCGCCGCGAGGAGCGCAGGGACGGTGAGGAGCCCCCCGCCGCCCGCGACCGCGTCGATGGTGCCCGCCACGAGCGCGGCGGCGACGAGGAGCGCGAGCTCCGTGGGGCCGGGGTCCATCAAGCGAGCGGAGAGCGTACGCCGGGAGCGCGCTCCGCTCCACTACCGTGGTCGTGGTCGTGGTCGTGGACGTGGACGTCGACCTGAACCTCGACCTCGACCTCGACTTCGACGAGATCCGCCACCGCGACGGCCCGCAGGGCGAGAGGGCGAGCGGGGTCCCCGAATGGACGTGGCGGCGCCTCCTTCGGAGGAGCACACAGAGAGCCCGGAAAACCCGGATCCGAGGACGTGATGACCGATCCAGCGCCCCAGGTCGCGTCCCGGTTCAAGGGCGTTCTCGACGCGGCGCCGGACGCGATGGTTGTGACCGACCGGCTCGGCCGGATCGTCGTCGTCAACGCCGAGGCCGAGAAGCTGTTCGGCTACCGCGCCGACGAGCTCGTCGGGTCGCTGGTCGAGGTGCTCATCCCCGAGCGCTTCCGGGCGGTTCATCCGGGCCACCGCAACCGGTACTTCGCCGATCCCAGGACGCGGCCGATGGGATCGGTCGGCGGGCTCGAGCTGTTCGGCCTGCGGAAGGACGGGACCGAGTTCCCGGCGGAGATCAGCCTCTCGCCGCTGGAGACGGCGGACGGGCCGCTCGCCATCACCGCGATCCGCGACATCGCCGAGCGCAAGCTCGCGGAGCAGGAGCGGGCCCGCCTGCACGCGCAGCTCGAGACGACCTTCCAGGAGCTCGGGGCGGCCTACGAGAAGTCGAAGGAGCTCGAGCGGCTGAAGACCCGGTTCTTCGCGAACGTGAGCCACGAGCTGCGCACGCCCCTCGCGCTCATCCTCGGCCCCGCCGACAAGCTCCTCGCCACGGAGCTGCCGCCCGGGTCGCGGCGGGATCTCGAGGTGATCGCAAGGAACGCGCGGACGCTCGCGAAGCACGTGAACGACCTCCTCGAGGTGGCGAAGCTCGAGGCGGGCAAGACCGCGATCGAGCTCCTGGACGTCGACGTCGTGCACCTCGTCCGGCTCGTCGCCTCCCACTTCGACGCGCTCGCCGCGGAGCGGGAGATGTCGTTCGCGGTGGAGACTCCGCCGTCGCTCGTGCGCCGGGTCGACCCCGAGAAGCTCCAGCGGGTCCTCCTGAACCTCCTCTCGAACGCCTTCAAGTTCACGCCCTCCGGGGGCCGGGTGCGCTGCTCGCTCCTCCCCGGCGAGGGCGAGGGGGCGCCCCAGGGAGGCCTCCGCGTCGAGGTCGCCGACAGCGGGCCGGGGGTGGCCGCCGAGGAACGCGAGCGGGTCTTCGCGCGGTTCGCGCGGGGTGAGATGGGGGACGCGAGCCGCCGCGCCGGCGGCACCGGGCTCGGCCTCGCCATCGCGAAGGAGCTCGTGGAGCTGCACGGCGGGCGGATCGAGATCGGCGAGGCGCCGGAGGGCGGCGCGCTCTTCACCGTCCGCCTCCCGGCGGAGGCGCGTCCCGAGGCACCGCAGCGGGCGGAGACGCGCGACACGGCGGACTACGGCGCGGGGGTCGTCGAGGAGCTGCGGACCCGATCCTCGACGCCTCTCCCCGCCGGCGAGGGCGGGCGGCCGCGCGTGCTCGTCGTCGAGGACAACCCGGAGATGAGCCGCTTCATCTCGGAGATGCTTTCCGCCGAGTTCGAGGTGGCCGCCGCGCCGGACGGCGAGGCGGGGCTCGCGGCCGCGCTGGCGCGGCCTCCCGACGCGGTCGTCACGGACCTCATGATGCCCCGCATGAGCGGCGACGAGCTCATTCGAGCCATCCGGCGGCACCCGGAGCTGGACGGGATCCCCGTGCTCGTGATCACGGCGCGGGCGGACGACGCGCTCCGGATCCAGCTCCTGCGCGAGGGCGCCCAGGACTACCTCATGAAGCCGTTCGTCATCGAGGAGGTTCGCGCGCGGGTCTCGAACCTCGTCACCATCAAGCGCACCCGCGAGGTCCTGCAGGGCGAGCTCGCCTCGCAGTCGCGCGACGTCGCGGCCCTCGCGGGCGAGCTGGCGGGGCGCAAGCGCGAGCTCGAGGCCGCGCTCGAGGCGACGCGCCTCGCCCGCGAGGAGGCGGAGCGGGGCAGCGCGGTGAAGACCCACTTCCTGCGGCTCGTCTCGCACGAGCTCAGGACGCCGCTCACCTCCATCCACCTGCAGCTCCAGCGGCTGAGCCGCGAGCAGCAGGGGTCGCTCTCGCCGGGGCAGAAGGAGATCCTGCGGCGGGCGAGCTTCGGGGTGACGCGCCTCACCGGCCTCGTCGAGGCCCTGCTGCACGAGGCACAGGTCGCGAGCGGGCGGCTCGCGCCGCGGGTGGAAGACGTGGACGTCCGCGAGCTGGCGGGCGGCGTGGTCGAGGAGCTGCGCCCGCTGGCGGAGGAGAAGGGGCTCGCGCTCCGGCTCCGCGCCGACGACCACGTGCCGTGGGTCGAGACCGAGCCGCGCTTCCTCAGGCTCATCGTCGGAAACCTCGTCGGGAACGCCATCAAGTACACGCCGGCGGGGACCGTCGAGGTCGGCGTCGAGGGTCGCGGGGACGGGCTCCGGGTGAGCGTCCGCGACTCGGGGCCGGGCATCCCGCCGGAGGATCAGGCGCGGCTCTTCGAGCCCTTCGAGCGGGGCGCCCGCGTCGCCGAGGAGTACATCCCCGGGCTCGGCCTCGGCCTCGCGGTGGTGCGGGATCTCGCGGCGGCGATCGCGGCGCGCATCGAGCTCGCGTCTCAGCCCGGGATCGGGAGCACGTTCACGGTCGTGCTGCCGACGCACCAGCCCGGGAGCACGCGCGGCGCGCTCGCGCGGGCCCGCCGGGCCGGCGGCGGCCAGGGCGGCGGGCCCGCTCCGGCGCCCCCGACGTAGCTCCCCTCCAGCCTCCGGCGACCCGCTAGCCCTTCGCGGCGCCGCTCGGCAGCCTCGCGACCTCGAGCCAGAAGCGCGCGGTGGAGGTGATGCTGGACAGGAACTCGTCGAGATCCACCGGCTTCGTCACGAAGCAGTTCGCGTGGAGCCGGTAAACCTCCAGGAGATCGCGCTCCGCCTCCGAGGAGGAGAGCACGACGACCGGAACGTGCTTCAGCTCCGGGTTCGACTTCATGTCGGCGAGGACCTCGCGGCCGTGCTTCCTCGGCAGGTTGAGGTCGAGGAACACGAGATCGAACCGGCCGCCCGCCGCGGGTCCTTTCGCCAGTCGCTCCAGGGCCTCGACCCCGTCCCGCGCGACCGTGACCGAGGTGCGGACCTCGAGCGCGCCCAGCACCTCGGCGAGCAGATCCACGTCCCCGGGATTGTCCTCGACGTGCAGGATCTCGAGGACGGGCCGCATCCGGCTCACGGCACCCTCCCTGCGGGCAGCGTGAAGCAGAACGTGGCGCCGTCGCCCGGTTCGGACCGGACCCAGATCCGCCCGCCGTGTCGCTCGATCACCTTCTTGCAGATCGAGAGGCCGATGCCCGTCCCCGGGTACTCGGCGCGGGTATGGAGCCGCTGGAAGATGACGAAGATCCGGTCGGCGTACTGCGGGTCGATGCCGATCCCCTCGTCGCGCACGGAGAAGACGTGCCGGTCCTCGTCGCGCAGCGAAGAGACGTGCACCCGGGGGGGCGTGCCCGCCTTGCGGAACTTGATCGCGTTGGCGATGAGGTTCTGGAAGACCTGCGCGAGCTGCGTCGGATGGGCGAGCACCATCGGCATCCGGTCCCGGATGATCTCGGCGTGGCTCTCCTCGATCGCGGGCCGGAGGTTCACGAGCGCCTGCTCGAGCGCGACGCCGGCGTCGATCGACTGCGGCTCGTCCTCGTGACGGCCGACCCGGGAGTACTCGAGCAGACCTCCGATGAGCGCCTGCATCCGCTGCGCGCCGTCCACCGCGTAGCGGATGTACTTCTCCGCCTGCGGGTCCACCTGCCCGCCGTAGCGCTTCTCGAAGAGCTGGACGTAGCTCGACACCATCCGGAGCGGCTCCTGGAGGTCGTGCGAGGCGACGTAGGCGAACTGCTCCAGCTCGGCGTTGGAGCGCCCGAGCGCCTCCGTCTTGTCGCGGAGCGCGCGCTCCGCGGCGTCGCGCTCCGCCACCTCGCGGCGAAGCTCCCCGTTAGCGGCCTCCACCTTCCGCTTCTCGTCCTCGAAGTCGTCGAGGATGTTCAGGATGGCTCGCTGCGTCTCCTCGAGCCGCTCCTTCTCGCCCCCGAAGTCCTCGAGGATGTTGAGGAGCGCGCGCTGCATCGTCCCCTGCCGCGACCGCTCCAGGGCGCTGTCGTCGAGAATGTTGAGGACGGCTCGCTGCGTCTCCTCGAGCCGCTGCTTCTCGCCCCCGAAGTCCTCGAGGATGTTGAGGATCGCCTTCTGCGAGTCCGTCTGCCAGACGCGCTCCGCGCCGAAGTCGTCGAGGATGTTGAGGATCGCCCGATTGACGTCGGGCAGCGAGAGGTCGAGCCCCTGCGTGTCGGGAGAAGCCGCGGGCATCAGTGGCCGAGCCTCTCCTGCGGGACGCTCTTGCGCAGCTCCTCGATCTCCTTCTTCAGCTCGATCATCTTGAGCTCGCGCCCGACGGTGAGCCGCTGGAACCGCTCCAGCTCGCCGAGGCGATCGAGCTCGCGGGTGCGCTGCTCGGCGACCTCCTGCTCGGCCTGCTTCTGGGCCGTAACGTCTCGGGCGGCGGCGAACACGCCGAGCACGTTGCCGCGGACGTCCTTGTACACCGACGCGTTGTAGAGCACGTTCGTGAGGCTCCCGTTCCGGTGGCGGATGGTGAGCGGGTAGTCGGTCACGAACCCCTTCGAGAACACCTGCTGGTAGCCCTCGCGCGCCTTCTCGGGCTCCGTGAAGTAGTCGGAGAAGTCCCTCCCGATGAGCCTGTCGCGCGAGATGCCGGTGGCCTTGATCGTCGCCTCGTTCACGTCGGTGATCTTGCCCTCCGAGCTGATCGTGACGAGCGGGTCGAGCGAGGCCTCGACGAGGCTCCGGGCGTACTGGGAGGCCTGCTTCTGGGCGGTCACGTCGCGCGCGGCCGCGAACACGCCGAGCACGTTCCCCCGCGAGTCCTTGTACACCGAGGCGTTGTAGAGCACGTCCGTGAGCTTGTTGTTCCTGTGGCGGATGGTGAGCGGGTAGTCGGTGACCGCGCCCTTCTCGAACACCTCCTTGTACCCCTCGCGCGCCTTATCCGGCGCGGTGAAGAAGTCCGAGAAGTCCGTCCCGATGAGCTTCTCGCGGGGCGCGCCGGTAACCTGCGCCGTCGCCTCGTTCACGTCGGTGATCTTTCCCTCCGGGCTGATGGTGACGAGCGGATCGAGCGAGGCCTCGATGAGGCTCCGGGCGTACTGGGACGCCTGCTTCTGCTCGGTGACGTCGCGCGCCGCGGCGAACACGCCGAGCACCTTGCCGTTCGCGTCCTTGTACACCGAGGCGTTGTAGAGCACGTCGGTGAGCCGGCCGTTCTTGTGACGGATCGTGAGCGGGTAGTCGGTGACGAACCCCTTCGCGAACACCTGCTGGTATCCCTCGCGCGCCTTTTCCGGCTCGGTGAAGTAGTCGGAGAAGTCGGTCCCGATGAGTTTCTCGCGCTCGACGCCGGTGACCTTGATCGTCGCCTCGTTCACGTCGGTGATCTTGCCGGAGGGGCTGATGGTGACGAGCGGGTCGAGGGAGGCCTCGATGAGGCTTCGGGCGTACTGCGAGGCCGCCTTCTGCTCGGTGACGTCGCGGGCGGCCGCGAACACGCCGAGCACCCTCCCGCGCGCGTCCTTGTACACCGACGCGTTGTAGAGCACGTCCGTTTGCTGCCCGTCCCTGTGGCGGATGGTGAGCGGGTAGTCCGTCACGGACCCGAGCGAGAACACCTGCTGGTATCCCTCGCGCGCCTTCTCCGGCTCGGTGAAGTAGTCGGAGAAGTCCGCCCCGATGAGCTTCTCGCGCGAGATGCCGGTGACCTTGATGGTCGCCTCGTTCACGTCGGTGATCTTCCCCTCGGGGCTGATCGTGACGAGGGGGTCGAGCGAGGCCTCGATGAGCGATCGGGCGTACTGGGAGGCGGCGCGGAGCTGCTCGTCGGCGCGCTTTCGCTCGGTGATGTCGCGCGAGATGGACGAGACGCCCACGATCTTGCCGGTCTCGTCGAGGATCGGCGACACGGTGAGCGAGATCGAGATCGTCTTGCCGTCCTTGCGGACCCGGACGGTCTCGTAGTGCTCTACGCGGCCGCCGTTGCGGATCTTCTCGAGGATCTCGGCCATCTCCTCGGGGCGATCCGGGTGGCTCAGGATCGAGATGTTCTTCCCGAGGATCTCGTCGGCGGAGTAGCCGTACATCTGCTCGGCGGCGGGGTTCCAGCTCGTGATGATGCCGTCGAGCGTCTTCGAGTCGATCGCGTCGTCGGACGAGTTCACGATCGACGCGAGGAGCGTCTTGGTGGCCCCCGTACGCTCGGTGACGTCACGTGCGATCGACGAGACGCCCACGACCTTGCCCGTCGTGTCCAGGATCGGCGAGACCGTGAGGGAGATGGAGATCCGCCGGCCGTCCTTCCGGACCCGGACGGTCTCGTAGTGCTCGACCCGCTCGCCGTTCCGGATCTTCTGGAGGATCTCGTCCATCTCCTCCGGGCGATCCGGATGGGAGAGCATCGAGATGTTCTTCCCGAGGATCTCGTCGGCGGAGTAGCCGTACATCTGCTCGGCGGCGGGGTTCCAGGTGGTGATGTTCCCGTCGAGCGTCTTCGAGTCGATCGCGTCGTCGGACGAGTAGACGATCGAGGCGAGCAAGGTGGTCGCGCGCTCGGTGATGTCCCGCGCGATCGACGAGACGCCCAGCACCTTGCCGGCGTCGTCCAGGATGGGCGAAACGGAGAGGGAGATCGAGATCCGGCGACCGTCCTTCCGGACGCGGACGGTCTCGTAGTGTTCGACCCGCTCGCCCTTCCGGATCTTCTCGAGGATCTCGTCCATCTCCTCGGGGCGATCGGGATGGGAGAGCATCGAGATGTTCTTCCCGAGGATCTCCTCGGCGGAGTAGCCGTACATCCGCTCCGCGGCGGGGTTCCAGCTCGTGATGACGCCGTCGAGCGTCTTCGAGTCGATCGCGTCGTCCGACGAGTTCACGATCGAGGCGAGCAGCGTCGTGGAGGCGCCGACGGCGCCGCGCGGCTTCGCGCGCGGAGCCTGGGGCTGGACGTTTTGCATGCGGGGGGATCGCTCCTTCCTGTCGTTCGCGACAGAGGGCGCATCTTGCCGGGTCGAGTGGACGCTGCACAAGCGGCGAGCCGGCGGTCGACCCAGCCGGGTTCCGGCGAGGGCTCGTGAAGCGCGACGTCATGCGTGCGTGCACCGACCGGACGAACGGGCGGGGGCGTCTCCACCGCTCGGACGCCCTGGCCGGGGCGCTTGCGGGGCGATTCGGCGACCGCGTACTCTTCGCACCCGCCGATGTCGGATCCGAGCACGCTCCTTCTCGTCGAGGACAACCCGGGCGACGCGGATCTCGTGGCCGACCTCCTCGCCGACGCGATCCCGCCGCTGGACGTCATTCACGTACAGCGGATCCACGACGCGCTCGATCGGCTGCGCGAGCGACCCTTCGACGCGATCCTCCTCGATCTGTCGCTCCCGGACGCGACGGGGCTGAACGGGCTGCGCCGGATCCGGGCGGCTGCGCCCAACATCCCCGTCGTCATGCTCACGGGCAGCGCCGATCACGCGCTCGGAGCCTCCGCGGTGCGGGACGGAGCGCAGGACTACCTCGTGAAGGGGGAGGCCGATGGCGAGGCGCTGGCGCGCGCGATCCGGTACGCGGTCGAGCGCCACCGATCGGCCGAGCGGGATCGCGCGCTCGCGGAGGAATGCGCGCGGCGGCTGGCGGCGGAGGAGGGTGTCCGGACGCGGGACGAGTTCCTCGCGATCGTCTCGCACGAGCTCCGGACCCCGCTCGCGTCGCTGAAGCTCGGCGTGGACCACCTGCGGCTCCTCGTTGCCCGCGGGGCCGACACGTCGGCGATCTCGGCGCGGCTCGACTCCGCGGCGCGCCGGGTGGGACGCCTGACGGGCCTCGTGGACCAGATCCTCGACGTCTCCCGCATCGAGAGCGGCAGGCTCGTGCTGGTGCGCGAGCGCGTGGATCTCGCGGACGTGACCCGGACGATCCTGGCGCGGCTCGAGGGCGCGGCGATGGCCGCGAGCTGCGCGATCGAGCTGGACGCGGGCGAGACCGCCACCGGCGAGTGGGATCGGCGCGCCATCGAGCAGGTGGTGGCGAGCCTGCTGTCGAACGCGCTCAAGTACGGAGCGGGAAAGCCGGTGGTGGTGCAGACCGCCGCGCGCGACGGGGTGGCCCTGCTCCGCGTCTCCGATCGCGGGATCGGGATCGCGCCTGGCGACGTGGCGCGCATCTTCGAGCGGTTCGAGCGGGCCGTGTCGACCCGTCACTACGGAGGGCTCGGGGTCGGCCTTTACGTCGCGCGGCGTCTCGTGGAAGCGCACGGGGGAGCGATCGAGGTGGCGAGCGAGCGGGACGTCGGGTCGACGTTCACGGTGAGGCTCCCGCGCGTGGCCGCTGCCGCGTAGGCGGGCGCCACGGTGCGCGTCTCGTCGCCGCCTCACGGTGGCCCGGCGATCCCGGCGAGCGCTCGCTCCAGCTCGCGCACCGAGGGCGGCTTCGCCAGGTGGCGGTCGAAGCCCGCGTCGATCGCCCGCTCGATGTCGTCGGGCGACGCGTACCCGCTGAGCGCCACGAGGCGGATCGACCGGAGCGCCGGAATCGGAGCGCATCTCGCGCGCGACGTCGTACCCGTCCATCCCGGGCAGCCCGATGTCGCACAGGACGACGTCGGGTCGGAACGCCCGCGCCCGGTCGATCCCGTCGCGGCCGGTGCCGGCGACCTGTGCGACGTGGTCGTTCAGCTCGAGGACCTCGCGCAAGCTCGCTGCCGCATCCGCGTTGTCCTCGATGACCAGCACCCGGCGGGCGGGGGCCGTAGGCTCCAGCGTCGCGGGCGGAGCGGTCGCCGGCGGCTCCGACGCGTCGAGGGGCAGCGTCACGACGAACTCTGCGCCGAGGCCCGCGCCCGCGCTCGTCGCGATGACGCCGCCACCGTGCAGCTCCACGAGTCCTTTCACGAGGGCGAGGCCGAGGCCGAGGCCTCCCCGGCTCCTGTCGAGCGTGCGGTCCGCCTGCACGAAGGGCTCGAACACGCGGGTGAGGCCGTCCGGAGCGATCCCGGGCCCATCGTTTCGCACGCGGATCGCCACGAATCCCGCGCCGGACGTCCGCACCGAGAGCGTCGCCTCGCCTCCGCGCGGCGTGAACTTGGCCGCGTTGTCCAGCAGGTTCCCGATCACCTGGGCGATGCGGATGGATCCCCGTTCACCTCGAGCGGCTGCTCGGAGGCGTGCACGTCGAGCCGCACGCCGGCCTTCTCGAAGACGGAGCGCTGGTCCTCCGCGGAGCGGCGGGTGAGCGCGTTCAGGTCGAACCGCTCCCGCTGCAGCCGGATCTTTCCCCGCGAGATGCGCGTCACGTCGAGCAGGTCGTCCACGAGCCGCGTCAGGTGGTGGGCCTGCCGGTCGATCACCGTCCGGTCGCGCCGGGCCTGCTCTCCTCCCGGCGCCGCGCGCTCGAGGATGTAGACGCTGTTGCGGATCGGGGCGAGCGGGTTCCGGAGCTCGTGGGAGAGCATCGCCAGGAAATGGTTCTTGCGCTGGCGACGATCGGACAGTGGGGAAAAGCCGCGTGAAGCCGGTCGACCGCCTCGTGGCTGAGGGCGTCCGGCAGCGTCAGGTCGAGGAGGACCGCGTCGAAGCCTCGCGACGACAGGAGGGAGATCGCCTGCTCGAGCCGCGCGACGTGCTCCAGCCGCGCGGCTGACCTCGTCGAGAGCCGCGCGCACGAGGTCCGCGTCGCCCGGGTTGTCCTCCACGAGGAGGACGCTCGAGGGACTCCGTTCGCCCTCCTGCAGGGGGTGCGTGCCGGTAGGTGACTTCCTCACGTCCAGCTACAAACCTCCGGCCGGCGCGCCGCCCGTATTTCGGCGGCCGTGCCACCGCGCGCTGCCCCGGCTCCGGTCGCGCGTCGAGCGGCCTCCGGGCGTGCGGCAAGGCGGAAGCGGCGGGACGATCGTCGTCCCGCCGCCGCTGCCGCCCCGCTTCCGCTCGTCGCTAAACGGACGAGCATGATTCGCGATCACCAGAAACCGTTCGTGCTGAGCGTAGCGCCCGCGCCAGCGGGCGCGCCCTTCGACTGCGGGGCGCTTCGCGCCCCTACGCTCAGGGCGAACGGACCTGTGCGAGTGCGGGCGGGCTGCGCGCCCCTACGCTCAGGGCGAACGGAATCTTCCCCGTGTTTTCGAATCGCGATCGGTCGTTTAGCGCGACGCCGACTTCGGCTGGTCCTTCACCACCTCGAGATCGAGCGCGATGGTCACCTCGTCGCCGACCGCGGGGCCCGCCTCGACGAGCTTGTTCCAGGTGAGGCCGTAGTCCTTGCGGCTGATCTTCGTCGTCGCGGAGAAGCCGCGGCGCGTCTCGCCGAACATCCCCTTCACCTCCGGCGAGGCGACGACGTCGAGCGTGACGGGTCGCGTGACGCCGTGCAGGGTGAGATCGCCCGTCACCGCGAGCCCGCGCGCGCCCGCCTTCGCGACCTTCGTCGACTTGAAGATGATGGTCGGGTACTTCGCGGCGTCGAGGAAGTCGGGCGACTTGAGGTGCGCGTCGCGGTCGGGGACCCTCGTCGTGATGCTGTTCACGTCGATGCTCGCGTCCACCGTGGACCGCGCCGGGTCCGCGTCGTCGAGGACGACCTTTCCGGAGAGGGTCGCGAACTCGCCGCGCACCGTCGAGATGACGAGGTGCTTCACCGCGAACCCGGCGGTGGAGTGGGAGGCGTCGACGTTCCAGGCCGAGGGGCCGGCGAGGGCGAGGGCGGGGACCAGGGCGAGGACGGACGAGAGGAGCTTCTTCATGGGGGTCTCCTGTGGGACGGGTGCTTCGCCGGAGCGCATCGCCCCGGGAGTGCGGGGAACTTGTCGCCGTTCCTCGGCGAGCGCAATCTGCCGGCGTGCACATCTCCGTTCCCGAGGTGGAACGATGGACCTGAATCTCCTCACCGTCTTCGAGGCGGTGGCGCGGACCGCGAGCTTCTCGGCGGCCGCCCGGGA
>WNGB01002580.1_pt1 | contig 29098 bp, 22 predicted proteins | sample 5400681 | NCBI WGS metagenome assembly WNGB01 (sample SAMN13153367, study PRJNA577476) | soil metagenome | isolation source: 115 cm soil or saprolite under grassland replicate 2 | place: USA:California | collected 2016-06-15
GAACACCGTGATCGCCTCGCGCCGCCGCAGCTCGTTCAGGTAGGCCCAGATCTGGCTGCGGGTCTGCGGGTCGAGGCCGATGGTGGGCTCGTCCAGGAACAGCACCCTCGGGGAGTGGAGCAGGCCGCGGGAGATCTCCAGGCGCCGCTTCATCCCGCCGGAGAAGGTGCGCACCTGGCTGCCGCGCCGCTCACCGAGCCCGACCAGGCCGAGGACCTGGTCGATCCTGCCGGCCACGGTGGCGCGCGGCACCCCGTACAGCTCAGCGTGGAAGCGCAGGTTCTCCTCGGCGGTGAGGTAGTCGTCGAGGGTGGTGTCCTGGAAGACCAGGCCGATGCGCCGCCGCACCTCGCCCTGGCGCTCGACCACGTCGAAGCCCGCCACGCTGGCGCGGCCGGCGCTGGGCCGCAGCAGCGTGCACAGCATCGAGATGGTGGTCGACTTGCCGGCGCCGTTCGGCCCCAGGAACCCGAAGGTCTGGCCGGGCGGCGCCGAGAAGCTCACCCCGCGGACGGCCTCGACCTCGTCGAACCGCTTGACCAGGCCATCGGCCCGAATGGCCGCGGCGCCGTCGGCCGCGGGCGCGGCCGCCGCTCCCTCCTGGCGACCTCTCCGGACTCGCATCTCAGGCTCCGTTGTGTGCAGGCACCAGGGCGTCCAGCTCGCGCTGCAGCTCCCGGTAGCGCTGCCGCCTGGCGTCCAGTCGGTCGAGGAACTGGTCGAGGCGGACGATCTTGGCCTCGACCCTGGCGCGCAGGCTGGCGTTGTGCCGCAGCGCCTCGGCCAGGATCTCGGCCCGGCGCTCCGGCGGCCTGCCCGCCAGCCACTCGGCGCGAAGCGTCGTCAGCCGGTCCTCGATCCGGACCACCTCGAGGATCTCGTCGAGGTTGAAGCCCATCAGCTCTTGCAGCTCGCGGATGTGCTCCAGGCGGGCGATGTCGTCGTCGGTGTAGCGGCGGGCGCCGCCGGGCGTGCGACCGGAGGGGGTCAGCAGGCCGAGCTCCTCGTAGTAGCGCAGCGTCCGGCTGGAGACGCGCACGCGAGCGGCCGCCTCGCCGATCCGGAGCGCTCCGGCGCCGGTGGTCACGCTGACATCGACTCCTCGGCCTCGGACAGCATCGTCGCATCCTCCTGCTCGGCGTGGACGTAGCGGCCGCCGCGCATCCAGGAGGCGAGCGCGGCGATCACGCACAACGCCGCGGCCACGGTGAACACGATACGCAATCCGTGCCCGAATGGGCCGGAGATGAGCCCGGGGAAATAGCTCTGGCCGGTCAGGAAGGCGGCCTTGCCGGGCGGCAGGGAGCCCAGCACCTGCGGGCCGAGCAGCATCGTCTGCGGCAGTGAGCCGGCGAGCCCCGCGATCATCAGCGAGAAGAACAGCCCGATCGACAGCACGAACCCCGAGTTCTGGAAGGTCGCGCCCATGCCGGAGGCGACGCCGCGCTCCGCCGCCGGCACGGCGTTCATGATCCCGGCGGCGTTGGGTGCCGTGAACAGCCCGGAGCCGATGCCGTTGACCAGCAGCAGAAGCGCGAACACCGGGTAGGAGAAGTCGGCGGGCAGCAGCTCCATCAGGCCGAACGACCCGGCGGCCAGCAGCATCCCTCCGGTGGCGAAGGGGCGGGCGCCGAAGCGGTCCGACAGCCAGCCGGACACCGGCCCGGCGACCAGGAAGCCGACGGTCAGGGGAAGCAGGTAGATCCCCGCCCACAGCGGGGTGCTCTCGAAGCTGTAGCCGTGCAGCGGCAGCCAGATGCCCTGGAGCCAGATGATCATCATGAACTGCAGGCCGCCGCGCGCGATCGAGGAGAGCAGGCCCGCCAGGTTGCCGGCGGCGAAGGCCCGGGTCCGGAACAGGTCCAGGTGGAACATGGCCACGATCGACGAGTTGATCGTGGCCATCAGTATCCCGAAGGTGGTGTTGGTCAGCGCCGTCCACCTGTAACGGTCGCCTTGGGTGGTGTCGGGCCGGTCGCCGGGCGTGGCAACGCGCATACGCCAATCTCCAGAGCTCCTCCAAGCGGGTCGGGACGTGGCGGACGGCCTGGTGCCGTCCCAAAATCTGACGTTCACGTTAACATCGTCCCCGGTCGCATGAGCGACCCGGGCACGCGGCCGGGCCAGGGCTGCGTCAGTAGCCGCCGGTCAGGCCCCGTTCGGCCTCGGCCTGCTGGTCCGGCTCGGGAGGCTGCTGCGGCGGGATGCTCGCCCGTGCCACGCTGCCGCGCTCGCCCGCGCGCATGAGCGTGAAGCGGCCCCCGAGCTCCTCCTCGACCAGGGCGCGGACCAGGCGCAGCCCGAGGCCGCCGCCCGGTCGCGCGGCCGGTTCGGGCGCCGGCTCCGGCGGCGGCCCCTGGCCGTCGTCGATCACCTCGAGATCGAGCGCGCCGCCCTCGGCGCCGTGCAGCCGCACCGTGACGGTTCCCGCGCGGTTGCCGAGGCCGTGCTCGAGGGCATTCTGAACCAGCTCGTTCAGCACCACCGACAGCGGCGTGGCCACGTTGGCGCCGACCCGCACGGACTCGGCCTCGACCACGATGCGCACGCTCTCGCTGCCGAACGACCCCTCCAGCATGCGAACGACGCGGCGGGCGACGTCGCCCATGTCCACCGCGCCGCTCGGCTCCTCGGTGAGGGTCTCGTGGACCAGGGCGATCGATGCGATCCGCCGCACCGACTCTTCCAGGGCGTCCACCGCCATGGGATGGTCCGTCAGCCGGCGCGCCTGGAGACGCAGCAGGGAGGCGACCGTCTGGAGGTTGTTCTTCACGCGGTGGTGGACCTCGCGGATGGTCGCCTCGCGCCGCGAGATCACCCGCTCGTGGCGCCGCAGCTCGGTCACGTCCCTGCACAGCACCAGCGCGCCCCGCCGCTCGGTCATGCCGCGCAGCAGCGGCATCGCGCGCACGTCGGTCACGGCGCCGTCGCCCTCCACGTCGGACTCGATCGGCCGTCGGCCGGCCATGGCCTCGGCCACCAGCACCGCGACCCGGTTGGGCAGCGGCTGCCCCGGTGGCAGCGAGTTGGTGCCCATGCGGCGGAAGGCCGAGGTCGCGTTGGGGCTGGCGAAGGTGACCCTACCGCTGGAGTCCAGGGTGATGAGGCCGTCCCCGACCCGCGGCGAGCCGATCAGGTCGTGGGCCTCCTTGAACGGAAAGGTCCCGTTGGTGACCATCTCGAGCAGGGCGTCGGCGGCCTGCAGGTAGGCGGCCTCCAGCCGGCCCGTCGCCCGCGCCGGCACCTCGGCGGCCTCCACGCTCAGCACGGCGAGCACCGTGCCGCGCCGGCGCACCGGCACTGTCTCGATTCGCACGGGCTCGGCGTCGATGAACACCGGCTGAGGCGCTCGCAGCCGGCGCTGCTCCCGCCAGGCGCGCTCCACGAACGGGTGCCAGCCGGCCTCGACCACCTCGCCGACCAGGTCGGCGGGGTAGAGGGTGCGGGCGGTGTAGGGGCGCATCTGCCCGACGATCCTGAAGCGCTCCTCGCCGGCCTCCATGAACAGCAGCAGGTCCGCGAATGACAGGTCGGCGATGAGCTGCCATGCGGCCATGAGGCGATGCAGATGGTCCTCGGCCTCGCCGCCGAGCCCCTCCACCGGTGGTTGGGTCACGTTTCGCACCGTCCAAGCGTATCGGGACCGCGCATCAGGGCTCATCTTCTGGCGGCACTTGAGTCGCTTCCTGTGCCCCTGTCCGGTTTCCTCGGACGGCGCGGGATTCCGCCGAGGTGGTCGACGTGAGCTGTTGACGAGCCGGATACAGGTCCGTAACCTGCACGGAGAGCAACGGCGCTCGCCTCGCGGGCGCCGTTTTCGCGTTCCGGGACAACGTCGTCTCGGACTGTCCCAACCTTCGGCGTCCGTCCGCAAGACCTGCGATCGGAGGCGAAGGTATGGGCGACCGTTCCGACGGTATGTATTCCCCGCGAACCCGGCCCGCGCCGCTGTACGACCCTCGTCTGCACGAGCGTGACGCCTGCGGCATCGGCTTCGTGGCGGATCTCCACGGCCGGCCGAGCCGTGCGATGGTGGAGCACGCGCTCTGCGGGCTCGAGCGGCTGCGCCATCGCGGCGCCGTCGCCGCCGACGCCCGGACCGGTGATGGCGCCGGGCTGCTGCTGCCCATCGACCAGGAGTACTACGGGGCTCCAGGCGAGGGCCCGGTCGGGCTGGCCATGGCCTTCCTGCCGGCGGACCGGGACCAGGCGAAGACGGCCATGGTGGCCGTCGAGCGGGCGCTGGCGGCCGAGGGGCTGGAGCTGGAGCGCTGGCGGACCGTCCCGGTGGACCCTGACGCGCTCGGCGACCAGGCAAGGGCCAGCATGCCCGCGATCGAGCAGGCGGTGTTCCGAGCGCCAGAGGCCGACGCCGAGGAGGCGGAGCGGCGCTGCCTGCGCGCCGGGCGCCGCGCGGTCGCCGACGCGCGCGCCGCCGGCGCCAGCCTGTACCTGGCGTCCTGCTCCACGCGGACGGTCACCTACAAGGCGCTGTGCGCCGCCGACCAGCTCGCGGCCTTCTACGCCGACCTGGCCGACGAGCGCCTGCGCGCGCCGTTCGTCATCTTCCACCAGCGGTACTCGACCAACACCGCGCCTTCGTGGGAGCGCGCGCAGCCGTTCCGGTTCCTGTGCCACAACGGCGAGATCAACACCCTGGAGGGCAACCGCGCCTGGATGCGGGCCCGTGGGGGCCGCCTCGGCGCCGGCGAGCTGGCCGGCCGGGACGGGACCGACCCCGAGGAGCTGCTGCGGCCGGTCCTCGACCCCGACGGCTCGGACTCGGCGATGCTCGACAACGCGGTGGAGCTGCTGGTCCGCGGCGGCCGCGACGTGCGTCACGCGCTGGCCATGCTGGTGCCGGCCGCGGTCGAGCACGACCCCGAGGCGAGCGACGAGCTGCGTGACTTCTACCGCTACCACGCCTGCCTGACCGAGCCCTGGGACGGGCCCGCGGGGCTGGTCTTCACCGACGGCCGAGTGGTTGGCGCGACCCTGGACCGCAACGGCCTGCGCCCGCTGCGCTACGAGGTCTGCGATGACGGCCTGGTGGTGTGCGCATCCGAGGTCGGCGCCATCGACCTGGCGGGGCGTGGCGCCGTCCGGCGCGGCAGGCTCGGCCCGGGCCAGATGCTGTGTGTGGACCCCAGCGCCGGGGTCGGGCTCCAGACCGACGTGGACATCAAGCAGGCGCTGGCGCGGAGCCGGCCCTGGAGCGACTGGCTGGCCGCCCACCTGCGCGCGGCGCCGTCCGGCGAGCCGATGGCGGCTCCGGCGGAGGACCTGACCGCGGCGCAGGTGGCCTTCGGGTTCACCCGCGAGCTGATCTCGACGGTGCTGCGGCCGATGGCGACCGGTGGGAAGGAGCCCACCGCCTCGATGGGCGACGACACGCCGCCGGCACCGCTGGCCGCCACCCTGCGGCCGGTCGGCCACTTCCTCCGGCAGCGGTTCGCCCAGGTGACCAACCCGCCGATCGACCATCTTCGCGAGCGCCACGTGCTCTCCAAGCGCACCCTGCTCGGGCCCCGCTCCCCGCTGCTGGCCGAGCTGCCCGAGGCGGCCCGCCTGGTCGAGCTGGAGACCTTCCTGCTGTATCCCGACGGCGTGGAGCGGCTCCTGGAGGCGGCTGGCCCGCTCGCCGACGGCGCCCCGGCCGCGGCGGCCCTCCCTTTCGCGGCCCGCGTGCTCGACGCCACCTGGCCGGTCGCCGAGGGCCCGGCCGGGCTCCGCGCCGCCTGCCGCCGGCTCGGCGACGAGGCGGAGGCGGCGGTCCGGGCTGGCGCCGGCCTGCTGGTGGTCCGCGATCGGGCCGGCGGCGACGGCTCCGGCCGCACGCCCGTGCCCGCGCTGCTGGCCATCGGCGCGGTGCAGCACCGCCTGGTGCGCGCCGGGCTGGCGACCGCGGCGAGCCTGGTCGCCGACACCTGCGAGCCGGTCGACGCGCACCTCGCGGCGGCCCTGCTCGGCTATGGCGCCGGCGCCATCTGCCCGCGGCTCGGGCTCGCCACCGCCGCCGGCCTCGCCAGAGACGGCGACCCGGCCGCCGCGCAGGTCCGCTACCTCCATGCCGTGGAGGAAGGCGTCTTCAAGGTCATGTCCAAGATGGGCATCTCCACCCTGGACTCCTACCGGGGCGCCCAGATCTTCGAGGCGGTCGGCCTGGACGCCGAGGTGGTCGGTGTCTGCTTCGCCGGCACCGCCTCGCCGCTCGGCGGCATCGGCTTCGACGAGCTTGGCGAGGACGTGCTCACCCGTCACGCCGCCGCGGCCGCGGAGGCCGTGCGGCTGGAGAACCCCGGATGGTTCAAGCACCGCCCGGGCGGCGAGTATCACGCCACCAACCCGGAGGTCATGCAGGCCATGCACCACACCGTCCGCGAGGACGCCGAGATGCGTGGCTCCAAGCGCGGCGCCCACCTGCTCCAGCAAGCGGTCAAGGGCGGCGCCTTCGAGCGCTACCAGCACTTCGCGAAGCTGGTCAACGAGCGGCGCCCCGCGGCGCTGCGGGACCTGCTGGAGCTCGAGCCGGCCGGCCCGCCGGTGCCGCTGGAGGAGGTGGAGCCGGCCGAGGGGATCCTGCGGCGTTTCTCCACCGCGGCGATGAGCCTCGGGTCGCTGTCGCCGGAGGCGCACGAGTCGCTGGCCATCGCCCTGAACCGGGTCGGTGGCCGCTCCAACTCGGGGGAGGGCGGTGAGGACCCGGCCCGGCTGGGGACCGAGCGCGGCTCGGCCATCAAGCAGGTCGCCTCCGGCCGCTTCGGGGTCACGCCCGAGTACCTGGCCTCCGCGGTCGAGCTGCAGATCAAGATCGCCCAGGGCTCCAAGCCCGGTGAGGGCGGCCAGCTCCCCGGCCACAAGGTCAGCCGCTACATCGCCCAGCTACGCCACACCCAGCCCGGCGTGGCGCTGATCTCTCCGCCGCCCCACCACGACATCTACTCGATCGAGGACCTCGCCCAGCTGGTCTTCGACCTCAAGCAGGCCAATCCGGACGCGGACGTGACCGTCAAGCTGGTCGCCGAGGCTGGGGTCGGCACGGTGGCCGCCGGCGTGGTCAAGTCGCTGGCGGACGTGGTCACCATCTCCGGCGCCGACGGCGGCACCGGCGCCAGCCCGCTGTCGTCGATCAAGCATGCCGGCTCCCCCTGGGAGCTGGGCCTGGCCGAGACCCAGCAGGCGCTGCGCGTCAACGGGCTCCGCTCGCGGGTGCGGGTGCGGGTCGACGGCGGCCTCAAGACCGGACGCGACGTGCTGCTGGCGGCGCTGCTCGGCGCGGACGAGTACGGCTTCGGGACCGCGGCGCTGCTGGCGGAGGGCTGCCTGATGGTCCGCACCTGCCATCAGGACAACTGCCCGGTCGGCATCGCCACCCAGCGCGAGGACCTGCGCGCCAAGTTCACCGGCACGCCCGATATGGTGGTCAACTACCTCGAGTTCGTGGCCGAGGAGCTCCGGCGCCTGCTGGCGTCGCTCGGCCTGCGCAGCCTCGACGAGGCCATCGGCCGGGTCGACCTGCTGCGGCAGCGGCCGGTCGGGGACCCGCGGGCCGACAAGCTGGACCTCGGGCCGCTGCTGGACCCCGGCGAGGGCGTCGACGCGGGCGCGCCGCGGCGCTTCGTCGCCCGCGACCCCAGCCACGCGATCCGCTCGCCCCTGGGCGACCAGGTCACGGCCGACGCCATCGGCGGCCTGGAGGGCGGCGACCTGGTGCACCTGCGCTACCCGATCGCCAACACCGACCGCGCCGTGGGCGCCCGCCTCGGCGTGGCCATCGCCTCCAGGTACGGCTCCCGGCCGCCCGCCGGCCGCGCGCGGATCGAGCTCACCGGCACGGCGGGGCAGAGCTTCGGTGCCTTCCTCGCCTCCGGAGTGGAGCTGCGCCTGGAGGGCTCGGCCAACGACTACGTCGGCAAGGGCATGGGAGGCGGCCGGCTGGTGATCCGGCCGCCGGCGGGCGACGCCGGCGACCCGGTGCTGCTCGGCAACACCGTCCTGTACGGCGCCACCGGCGGCGAGTTGTTCTGCGCCGGCAAGGCCGGAGAGCGGTTCGCCGTCCGCAACTCCGGCGCGACCGCCGTCGTCGAGGGCACCGGCGACCACTGCTGCGAGTACATGACGGGCGGGACCGTGGTGGTGCTCGGACCGGTCGGGCGCAACCTCGGTGCCGGCATGACCGGCGGCGAGGTGTTCCTCCACGACCAGGGCGAGCGTGTCCCCGATCGGCTGAACCGCGAGCTGGTGCTGGCGCGCCGCCTCGACGACCTGGAGCTGGTGCGCCTGCGCGAGCTGATCGTCACCCACGCCGAGCTGACCGGGTCGACGGCCGCCGCAGCGGCGCTGGCCAGCTGGGACCGGGCGGCGAGCTCCTTCTGGCGGGTGGCGCCGCGCGACGAGGTGGCGGCCATCGAGCGGGCGCATGAGGGAACGGCGTAGAGTCGGGCGGTGAGGTCCAGCGCCGGGCGACGGCCGGGGCTGGACAGCGGGCCCCCGTTGTCGATCCTTGCTACGGTGCTGGCATGCTTTGTGCTGGTCGTGGGGGAGAGGAGCGAGATGGCCCGAGTGCTCGTGGCCGAGGACGAGGTCCTGATCCGGGTGGACGTCGTCGAGACGCTGGAAGAGGGCGGCCACACCGTCGTGGGCGAGGCTGGCGACGGCGAGCAGGCGATCCAGCTTGCGCGTGAGCTGAGCCCGGACCTCGTGGTGATGGACGTCAAGATGCCCAAGATGGACGGGGTCGCGGCGGCCAGGCACATCACCCAGGAGAGCGGCCCGGCCGTGCTGGTGCTGACCGCCTTCTCGGACAAGGAGCTGGTCGAGGAGGCCGCCGACGCCGGCAGCATCGGCTACCTGGTCAAGCCCTTCGAGCCGGCGCAGCTCCTGGCCGCCGTGGAGGTCGCGCTGGCACGCTCGGCCGATAACCGCGGTCTGCGGCATACCGTCGAGGACCTGGAGACCAAGCTCGCCAACCGCAAGGTGATCGAGCGTGCCAAGGGCCGCCTGATGGAGCAGTTCGCCCTCACCGAGGACCAGGCCTACACCCGCATGCGCAAGGCCGCCATGGACCGCCAGCTCCCCATGGTGGAGATCGCCCGCCGCGTCCTCGAGTCACAGTCCAGCGACTGAGCGGGCGTTCCTGGCGCCCGGCGCGGACCGTTCAGGGGCGGGTCGGGGATTGGTGGTCGTTCGAGCCGCGTGGACCCGTCGAGGCGTCCTGGAGCTCGGGGGCGTCGTCATCGGCAGGGGCGCGCCGGCGGCGCAGGAGCAGGCGGACGCCCACCGCGATGGCGGCGAGCAGGACCACCCCGACCAGCAGGTACAGCGAGGCTCGGCCGGCGAGGTCGTGGATGCGCCGCCAGCTCTCGCCGGCGAGATAGCCGAGCAGGACGTGGCCGGTCGCCCAGGTCGCGCCGGCGAGCGCGTTCCAGACCAGGAAGGTCCGGTATGGAACGCGCGATGCGCCCGCCAGGCCCGGCAGCAGCACCCGCGCGCCGGCCGTGAGCCGCCCCACGAACAGCGTGATCCCGCTGCGGCGGTTCAGGATGGATTCGGCGCGCCGCAGCTGCGCCGGCTTGACGCGCCTGCCGATCGGCGAGGCCAGGAGCAGGTGGCGCCAGCGGCGCCCGAGCCAGTAGCCGACCGAGTCGCCGACGATCGCGCCGGCGGCTCCGACCGCGATCGCCGCCGGCAGCGAGATCCGACCCGAGTGGGCGAGGACGCCGCCGAGTACCAGCGCAAGCTCGCCCGGCAGCACCAGCCCGAGGAAGGCAGGGGCCTCCAGCGCGGTGAAGACGAACAACAGCGCCAGCGCCGCGGCGCCGTGCAGGGACAGGATGCCCTCCACCAGGCCACCCACGGTCGTTCACCCCCCCTCCTGTCCCGCTCTGCAACGCTCGGCCGCGGTCCAGCCTTCCTGATCGGTCAGGTCCGGCACATCCGGGAAGACCCTGCCGCCTCCCTGAGTCGTTCAGGGATACTCCGGGGACATCCCGGATGGCGGGATGCCGCCCGCGGTGGTGCCATGGCCGTGTGCCCCGAGACCGACCGGGGGGGATGGCGGTTTGTCTACCGTCAATGACGAGTAGACGACTTATGGAACCGCGGAGTGCGCTACAGAGGAGCAGGCAATGGAGTACTTCCGCCAGCAAGGCTTGATACGTCCTCGGCAAGGCCGGGTCCTCGGCGGCGTCTGCGCGGGCCTTGGTCGCCGCTTCGGCATATCGCCCTGGATGGCTCGACTCCTGTTCGTCCTGGTTCTATTCATCGTTCCGGGCAGTCAGATCATCGTTTATCCGATTCTCTGGATTCTCATGCCTTCGGAGTGATCGTGAGAACGGTCCGTTAGCTTGTCCTGACCCGCAGGGCCACGATGCGCTCCGTGCACCCCTTCAGCCTGCGGCTGATCCGGTCGAACCATATCAGCGAGACACGACGCCGCAGCCTGAAGTGTGAATGCCGCATGCCGGACAGGCGCCGCTCGGTAGGAATTCACACGGGCACGGGAACCAGAAGTGCGCTTGCGGCGTCTTGGTAGGTAGTCGACGTATCGAACCGAGGGTGCACATGGCCAGCCAGCCGATACGGCCGGGAGCGGCTCCCGCTGGACGCGCCGCGGGCGCGGCGACCTCGAGCGTGACCAGCCCTCAGCGATCCGAGCCGCCGCCACCCGCCCAGGCGGCGCGACTACGGCTGCTGCCGGGCTCGGGCCAGCGTTGGGCCGAGGAATGCCCGCTCGTGGTCTTCGTCGGGGTGGGGGACGACCGTCGCAGCCGCGTTGCCGCCGCGCTGCTCGCGCACCGGGCCAACGGGCGGGCGCAGGCGATCTCGATGAGCCGGACCACGGTCCAGCCGGACCCGGTGGTGGTCGAGGTGCTGGGAGCCATCGGCGTGGACCTGCTCGGCTGGCGGTCCTGGCCGCCGTCGCGGGAGCTGCTGCGGCGGGCCGCGGCGGTGGTCGTGATGGGCTATGACGCCCAGACGCTCGACGAGCTGCCGCGCGCCGAGGACTGGTTCATCGACGACCCGGCCGGCAAGGACCGGGAGACCCTCCGCTACCTGCGCGACGCGATCGACCGCCGGGTCCAGCGCCTGCTCGTCCGCCTCGGCCGCGCCGCCCCGGCCACCACGGCGCTCCGCGACAACGGCTGAGCGCCCTTCCGGACCCCGCCGGCCTCGGGCCGGCGCGCCTCCCATCCGGCGCAAGCTTCGCCGCGGGGAGAGAATGTAGCGATGCGCACCCAATCCTCGGCATCGTCCTGGCGCGGGCCTGGGCCAGGAGACGGATGCGGGCGCAGGCGCGGCGCGCTCGTGGGGCTCATCGTCCTGGTGGCCGCCGCCTGCTCCAGCGGGACCCAGCCGAGCTCCCCCGCGGCCACTCCCACGACCCCGAGCACCGCGGCGCCGACGAGCACCGCGCCGGCCACCACCGCCAACCCTCCCGCCACCGGCGACCTCGCCAAGGCGCGCGTGCGCCTCCAGGAGGTCACCCGGCTGGATGCGCCGGTCGGCATGGCCCTGCGCAGGGGCGATTCGGGCATCTACCTCATCGAGCAGACCGGACGGGTCCGGGTGCTCCGCGGCGGCAGGACGGACCCGAAACCGGTGCTCGACCTGTCGAGCCAGATCCGGTCGGGCGGCGAGCAGGGCCTGCTCGGCATCGCCTTCTCGCCCGACGGTCGCTACCTGTACCTCGACTACACCGACACCAACGGCGACACCCACATCGCCGAGTTCGCGATGCGCGGCGACCGCCCCGACCCCGGTTCCCAGCGCAACGTGCTCACCGTCGACCAGCCCTTCGCCAACCACAACGGCGGTCAGCTCGCCTTCGGGCCCGACCGTCACCTCTACATCGCGCTCGGCGACGGCGGCAGCGCCGGCGATCCCAACGGCAACGGCCAGTCGCTCGACACCCTCCTCGGCAAGATCCTGCGCATCGACCCGCGCCCGTCCGGCGGCCAGCCCTACGGCGTCCCCCGGGACAACCCCTTCGTCGACCGCGCCGGCGCGCGCCCCGAGATCTGGGACTACGGTCTGCGCAACCCCTGGAGGTTCAGCTTCGACCCGGCCACCAGGGACCTGTGGATCGCCGACGTGGGCCAGGGCGACTGGGAGGAGGTCGACCACGAGCCGGCCGGCCGTGGCGGCCGCAACTACGGCTGGAACCGGCTGGAGGGCAGCCACCGCTTCAGCGGCTCTCCGCCGGCCGGCGCGGTCGGGCCGGTCGTCGAGTACGACCACAGCGGCGGGGCCTGCACCGTGATCGGCGGCTCGGTGTATCGCGGCGGCGCCATCCCGGACCTGCGCGGCGCCTACCTGTACGGCGACTACTGCCTCGGCTGGGTCAAGGCCGTGAGTGCCGGGGACCGCGTCGGCCAGCCGCGCGACCTCGGCGTCAACGTCGCCTCGCTGACCTCGTTCGGGACAGACCAGCGGGGCGAGCTGTACGCGCTCTCCGGCGCCGGCCCGGTCTACCGGATCGTCAAGGGCTGACCGGGTTCACTCCGGGATGTCCCTGACCCCGGCCCGGATGCTTCAGGGATCGCGCAGGGGCATTCCCGATGTCACCGGCCCGCCCCTGGAGAGAACCTGTCACGGCAATGCGCGACCATGAGGTGACAGCGACTCAGGAGGCGGGCTCGTGGATCAGCAAGGCTGCGCCGATGGCGCCCGCCATGTCGCCGAGCGCGGTCCTGCGGATGTCCAGCGGAGGCTCGTTGGCCAGCAGCTGGGGCACGGTCGCGGCTTCGACCTGGCGCACGAACGGGTCGCCGAGCCCGTCGGTCAGCCCGCCGCCCAGCAGCACCCCCTGCACGTCGAGCAGGTTGCAGGCCGTGGCGATGGCGGCGCCGAGCGCTCGCGCGGCCAGCTCGACCAGCTCGGCGGCGAGCGCGTCCCCGAGCGCCAGGCCTTCGGCCAGCACGTCGGTCGTCAATCGCGCCCGCCCGAGGCGCTCCTGGATCGCCGGCAGCTCGGTCGGCCTGCCGGCCTCGACCGCCGCGCGGACCGCCCGCTCCATCGGTGCGCGCCCGGCGTAGGCCTCGGTGCATCCTCGCCGACCGCACGCGCATCGCTGGCCGCCCATCACCACGATCGCGTGGCCGAGCTCGCCGGCGGCACCGCGCGCGCCGCGGTGCAGGCGGCCGTCCAGCACCACGGCGCCGCCGACGCCGGTGCCCGCGAACACCGCGACCAGGCTGTCGAGGCCCCGGCCGGCGCCGATGCGGTACTCGGCGAGGGCCGCGACGTTGACGTCGTTCTCGATCCGCACCATCGCCGGGTCCAGCGCGAGCGAGCCGGCGACCAGCCGCGCCAGCGGCACCGGGCGGTCGAACCCGGAGAGGTTGCCGGCCTCCAGCACCAGCCCGGCGGCCGAGCTCACCGTCCCGGCGGAGCCCACGCCGACGCCGTCGAGGTCGTCGACGCCGATGCCGGCGTTGGCGGTCGCCGCCCGGACCACCGCGGCGACCCGCTCGGCCACGGACGCGGGACCGCCCCCGGTGGGCGTGGAAGCCACCGCGCCGGCGAGCGGGGTCCCGGCCTTGTCGACGATCACGCCCTGGACCTTGGTCCCGCCAAGGTCGACGCCGGCGGTTCGTCCTGGCATGGAGCCGATACTGGGCCGCGCGCCCGGGCGCCGTCAACGATCGTCCCTCCACAGGTGGGCACGCCGACCGGGGCGTCGCCCTAAAGGTGGAGGGCCAGATCCCCCCGGCGGTCGATGCCCCGGTCAATCCCTGTGTCGTAGCCTCCGGTGGGCCGCCTGTGACCCGACCCAACTCCAACGAGCAGCGCATGGCATCACGAGGAGAGATATGACAATGGCATCAGCCACCGCCGACGAGACAATCGAGAGCACCGACCTCGCCGCACGCGCGGTCGACATCGTCAAGGTCTTCGGGGAGGGCCCCACCGCCGTCCGCGCCCTCGACGGGATCGCCGCCGACTTCCCGACCGGACGGTTCACCGCCATCATGGGGCCGTCGGGCTCGGGGAAGTCGACCTTCATGCACTGCCTGGCCGGCCTCGACAAGATCACCTCCGGGCAGGTCTTCATCGGCGGCACCGAGCTCAGCTCGCTCTCGGACAAGCAGCTCACCCTGCTGCGCCGCGAGCACGTGGGCTTCATCTTCCAGGCGTTCAACCTGCTGCCGACCCTGACAGCCGCGGAGAACATCGAGCTGCCCATGGCGCTGGCCGGCACCAGGGCCGACCGCTCCTGGGTCGACCGGGTGATCGACGCGGTCGACCTGCGGGACCGCCTGAGCCACCGGCCGGCCGAGCTGTCCGGCGGCCAGCAGCAGCGTGTCGCCGCCGCCAGGGCGCTGGCGTCCTCGCCGTCGATCGTTTTCGCCGACGAGCCCACCGGCAACCTGGACTCCAACGCCAGCGCGGAGCTGCTCGGCTTCCTGCGGCGCTCGGTCGACGAGTTCGGCCAGACCATCGTGATGGTGACCCACGACCCGGGGGCCGCCGGCTACTCCGACCACGTCCTGTTCCTGGAGGACGGCCGGATCGTCGACGAGATGCCCAGCCCCAACGCCGACAAGGTCCTCGACCTGATGAAGAAGCTCGGGGGCTGAGCGCAACCATGTGGAACGCGACTGTCAAGGGACTGCTGTCCCACAAGCTCCGCCTGGCGCTCACCGCGCTGGCGATCGTGCTGGGGGTGAGCTTCGTGTCGGGCACCTACGTGCTCACCGACACCATGAACGCCACCTTCACCCAGCTCTTCAAGGACACCACCAAGGGAATCGACGTCGTCGTCCAGACCAGGCAGACCTTCGCGAGCGACCAGGGCGATACCCGCGACCCCGTGCCCGAGTCGTTGCTCCAGCGGATCAGGGGGGTCGACGGCGTCAAGATCGCCGAGGGCTCCGTCAACGGGTTCGCGCAGTTCGTCGGCAAAAACGGCAAGGCCGTCACCACCGGCGGCGCGCCCACTCTGGGCGTGTCGGCTGGGCGGTCGCAGGAGCTGAACTCCGCCTTCGTGCTGCGCTCCGGCAGGATCCCCAACGGCCCCAACGAGGTCGCCGTCGACGCGCGCACCGCGTCCAAGCAGGGCTTCAATGTCGGCGACCGGGTCAAGGTCCTGTCACAGGGACCGGCGCGCACCTACACGGTCTCGGGGATCGTCGGCTTCGGCAAGGCCGACAACCTGGCCGGCGCCACCCTGGCCGTGTTCGACCTGCGGACGGCCCAGCGGGTCCTGGACAGCCTGGGCAAGTTCAACGAGGTCGACGTCGTGGGCCAGTCCGGGGTCACTCCCGAGCAGCTCCGCGACCGGGTCGCCGCGGCGATCCCCTCCAGGTTCGAGAGCATCACCGGCGACGACCAGGCGCAGCGCTCCGCCAAGGAGATCCAGGACGGCATCGGCTTCTTCTCGACAGCGCTGCTGGCGTTCGCGGGGGTGGCGTTGTTCGTCGGAGCGTTCCTGATCTTCAACACCTTCTCCATCATCGTGGCGCAGCGGACCCGCGAGCTGGCGCTGCTGCGCTGCCTGGGGGCGAGCCGCCGGCAGGTGCTCGGCTCGGTGCTGCTGGAGTCCGGCGTGGTCGGGCTGATCGCCTCCGCGATCGGCCTGGGCCTCGGCGTGCTGATCGCCTTGGGCCTGCGCGCCGTGCTGGCCGCGGTCGGCATCGACCTGCCGTCCACCAGCACGGTCTTCGAGCTTCGCACGGTGATCGTCTCGATGGTCGTCGGCGTGGTGATCACCCTGGTGTCCTCGTTCATGCCGGCGCTGCGGGCGACCCGGGTGCCGCCGGTGGCGGCGATGCGGGCGGAGGCGGCCACGACGCCGTCCCGTTCGATCCGGCGCCGCTCGATCATCGGGTCGCTGGTCACCCTGATCGGCGTGGGCCTGCTGGTGCTGGGGCTGTTTCGCGACGTCAGCAACCGGATCGCCGTCGTCGGGGCCGGCGCGGTGGTCATCTTCCTCGGCGTGGCCATCCTCAGCCCGCTGATCGCCCGGCCGCTGGCCAGCTGGATCGGCTCGCCGTTCGCCAGAGCCTTCCGGCTGCCGGGCAACCTCGCCAGGCAGAATGCCATGCGCAACCCGCGCAGGACGTCCGCCACGGCCGCGGCGCTGATGATCGGCCTGGCTCTGGTGACCTTCGCCGGCATCTTCGTGGCCTCGGCGAAGGCGTCGATCGACAGCGTGCTCGACCGAACCGTGTCCGCCGACTACATCGCGACCACGCAGAACTTCCAGGGCTTCAGCCCCGGCGTGGCCAAGCGCCTGGCCGGCCTGCCGGAACTGCAGGCGGTCACCTCGAGCCGCTACGGCGGGTGGAGGCTGAACGGGCAGTCCCAGAGCCTGCAAGCGGTCGACCCCGCCGCCTACGACAGCATGGTCCGCACCGAGACCATCTCGGGAAGGATCACGGACCTGCGGAACGGCGGCCTGGCCGTCTCCGAGGACGTCGCCAGGCAGCACGGCTGGAAGGTCGGCAGCATCGTGCCGATGGAGTTCCCCAGCAACGGGGTCCAGCAGGTGGCGGTGAAGGCGGTCTTCAAGGACAACGAGCTGAACGGCAGCTACCTGCTGTCACTGGCCGACTACCAGAAGAGCTACAGCACCCAGCTCGACTCGATGGTGATCGCCAAGGTCAAGCCGGGCGTCAGCCCCGCCAGCGTGCGCGGCGCCATCGACAGGGTGGTGGCCGACTTCCCGAACGTGCGGCTCCAGGACATGGCCCAATACAAGCAGCAGACCGGCAAGCAGCTCGACCAGCTCCTCAACCTGGTGCGCAGCCTGCTCGCGTTCGCGATCCTCATCGCGCTGTTCGGGATCGTCAACACGCTGGCCCTGTCGGTGCTGGAGCGGGTCCGCGAGCTGGGCCTGCTGCGCGCGGTCGGCGCGACCCGGGGGCAGGTGCGGTCGATGATCCGCTGGGAGGCGGTGATCATCTCGGTGCTCGGCGCGATCCTCGGCGTGGTGGTCGGCGTGTTCTTCGGCTGGACCATGGTGCGGGCGCTGGCGTCCCAGGGATTCGGTGAGTTCACCGTCCCGGCCGGGCAGTTGGTCGCCTACGTGCTGCTGGCGGCCGTGGCCGGCGTGCTCGCCGCGATCCTGCCCGGCAGGCGCGCCGCGAAGGTCGACGTGCTGCGGGCCATCACCACCGAGTAGCCGGTCGGCGCGGCCACAGACCTCCGGGGGGAGGTGCGGGGGCCCCAGGACGAGGCCACGTCCTGGGGCCGCCGCCGTGCTCGGCTCTTCCACCGGTGCCAAAGTGTTCCCGACGATCCGACGAGGAAGGGAGCCTACGCTGAGCGCTCTGGACGAGGCCAACGTCGACGCCGATCCAATCGTGCAATTCGGGCGCTGGTTCGCGGAGGCGAAGGCGGCCGACCTGATCGAGCCCACCGCCATGACCCTGGCGACCGCCGACGCGGGCGGCCGGCCCTCGGCTCGGATGGTCCTGCTCAAGGGCTTCGACGATCGCGGCTTCGTCTTCTACACGAATTACGACAGCCGCAAGGCGGACGAACTGACCGGCAACCCGGCGGCCGCGCTGGTCTTCTGGTGGCCGCCGCTCCAGCGCCAGGTCCGCGTCGAGGGCGTCGTCGAGCGGGTGCTCCGCGAGGAGTCCGAGGCCTACTTCCGCAGCCGGCCGCTCGGCAGCCGGCTGGGGGCGTGGGCGTCCGCGCAGAGCCAGGTGATCGCCGGCAGGGCCGAGCTGGAGCGGCGGCTCGTGGACCTGGAGGCGCGCTACCGCGACGGCGACGTGCCCCTGCCGCCGTTCTGGGGCGGCTACCGGGTCCATCCCGAGGTCATCGAGTTCTGGCAGAACCGCCCCAACCGCCTGCACGACCGCCTCCGTTATCGCCGTGTCCCCAGCGGCTGGACCATCGAGCGACTGAGCCCGTGACAGGCCGGTCCGGAACGCTCCCCCTATCATGAGTGGAGCGGTGAGGGGCATCGCCGATTCGGATGGAGGTCCAGCCATGGCAGGCGCAGGCGCGGCAGGAGTCGAAGTCCATGGTCCCGCTCAGGCGGCATACGGGCAGATCCTGACGCCCGAGGCGCTCGACTTCGTCGCGATGCTCCAGCGGGAGCTCGGACCCACCAGGCTGGCGCTGCTGCAGCGACGCCAGCAACGCCAGGAGGCGTTCGACGCCGGGGAGCTCCCCGATTTCCTGGCCTCCACGAAGGCCGTGCGCTCCGGCGACTGGCGGGTGGCGCCGCTGCCCCCGGACCTGGCCGACCGGCGCGTCGAGATCACCGGGCCGACCGACCGCAAGATGCTGATCAACGCGCTCAACTCGGGCGCGAAGGTCTTCATGGCCGATTTCGAGGACGCCAACGCGCCAACGTGGGAGAACATGTTCGGCGGCCAGGCGAACCTGATCGAGGCCATCGAGCGCACCCTCACCTTCGAGGGCCCGGAGGGCAAGCAGTACCGGCTGAACGACCAGGTCGCGGTGCTCCTGGTCCGGCCCCGCGGCTGGCACCTGCCCGAGAAGCACCTGCTGGTCGACGGCGAGGCCGCCTCTGGCAGCCTGGTCGACTTCGGCCTGTACTTCTTCCACAACGCCCGCCGCCTGCTGGACCACGGTTCAGGCCCCTACTTCTACCTGCCCAAGCTCGAGAGCCACCTGGAGGCGCGGCTGTGGAACCGCGCCTTCGAGCTGGCGCAGGACCGCCTCGGCATCCCGCGCGGCACCATCAAGGCGACGGTGCTGATCGAGACCATCACGGCCGCGTTCGAGATGGAGGAGATCCTCCACGAGCTGCGCGACCACTCGGCCGGGCTGAACGCGGGCCGCTGGGACTACATGTTCTCGGTCATCAAGAAGTTCCGGAACCGGCCCGAGTTCACCCTGCCAGACCGCAACACGGTCACCATGACCGTGCCGTTCATGCGCGCCTACACCGAGCTCCTGGTCAGGACCTGCCACGGGCGCGAGGCTCCGGCGATCGGGGGCATGGCCGCGTTCATTCCCAGCCGCCGTGACCCGAAGGTCAACGAGGTCGCCCTGACCAAGGTGCGCGACGACAAGCAGCGCGAGTCCGGCGACGGCTTCGACGGCACCTGGGTCGCCCACCCGGACCTGGTCGCGGTGGCGATGGAGTGCTTCGACGCGGTGCTCGGCGACCGTCCCAACCAGATGGAGCGCAAGCGCGAGGAGGTCCGGGTCAGCGCCGCCGACCTGCTGAACGTGGCCGCCACCGGGGGCGAGGCCACCGAGGAGGGCCTGCGCAACGACGTGAACGTGGCCATCCAGTACCTGTCGTCGTGGCTGCGGGGCACGGCCGCGGTCGGCATCTTCAACCTGATGGAGGACGCGGCCACCGCGGAGATCGCCCGCTCGCAGGTCTGGCAGTGGGTCCACAACCAGGTTCGGCTGGCCGGCGGGCCGGTGGTCACGCCCGAGCTGGTCCGCAAGGTCCTCGACGAGGAGCTGGAGGGCATCCGGCGCGCGGTCGGCGACGAGGTCTTCGCCTCCAGCCGTGCCAAGGAGGCCCGCGAGCTGTTCGAGCGCGTGGCCCTCAACGACGATTTCATAGAGTTCCTGACGTTGCCCGCCTACGACTACCTGGATTAGCGGCGCCTGTCGGCGGGGGCCTGTGCAGGCCCCTCAAAGAGCGCCAACCTACCGTTGTGCCCTGGCCTTCGAGTAGGCCGGAAGGGGGCCGATGATGGTCGACAGAGCGGAGCTCATCGCCCGGATGACCGCGGCGGTCGGGGCGCGCGGGGTGATCTTCGAGCACAACCAGCTCCGCACCTATGAATGCGACGGCCTGGCGGCGTTCCGTGTGACCCCGAGCCTGGTGGTGCTACCCGAGACCACCGAGCAGGTCCAGGCCGCCGTGCGGATCTGTCACCAGGCAGGCGTGCCCTTCGTGGCCCGCGGCTCGGGCACCGGCCTGTCGGGCGGCGCCCTGCCCGTCTCCGACGGCGTGCTGATCGTGCTCGCGCGCATGCGCAGGATCCTCGAGATCGACCTGGAGAACCAGCGGGCAGTGGTCGAGCCCGGCGTGATCAACCTCGACGTCACCAAGGCGGTCGCACCGCACGGCTACTACTACGCCCCCGACCCGTCCAGCCAGCAGATCTGCTCGATCGGCGGCAACGTGGCCGAGAACTCGGGCGGGGCGCACTGCCTGAAGTACGGCTTCACCACCAACCACGTGACCGGCCTGGAGGTGGTCCTGCCCGACGGCGAACTGGTCCACCTCGGCGGCAAGGCGCCGGACGCGCCCGGCTACGACCTGGTCGGAGCGTTCGTCGGCTCGGAGGGCACGCTCGGGATCGCCACCAAGGTCACCGTCCGGCTGCTGCGCAAGCCCGCGGCCGTCCGGACCCTGCTGGCCGCCTTCGACTCCACCGATCACGCCGGCGAGGCGGTCTCCGGCGTGATCGGCGCCGGCATCGTGCCGGCCGCCATCGAGATGATGGACGCGCTGGCGATCGAGGCGGCCGAGGCAGCCGTCCACCCGAACTACCCGGACGCCGGCGCGGTGCTGATCGTCGAGCTGGACGGGCCCGAGGCCGAGGTCGCGCAGCAGTTCGAAGAGGTCGAGCGGATCTGCCGGCGGGCAGGGGCGACGGAGATCCGGATCGCCGCCGGCGACGAGGAGCGGGCGCTCTTCTGGAAGGGTCGCAAGTCGGCGTTCGCGGCGGTGGGTCGCATCAGCCCGGACTACTACGTGCAGGACGGGGTGATCCCCCGGACCGCGCTGCCGGAGGTGCTCCGCCGCATCAGCGAGATGGCCGGCGAGCGCGGCCTGCGGGTCGCCAACGTCTTCCACGCCGGCGACGGCAACCTGCACCCGCTGGTGCTCTACGACGCCGACGTCGAGGGCCAGGAGCAGCGCGCCGAGGAGCTGTCCGCGGAGATCCTGTACCTCTGCCTGGAGCACGGCGGCTCCATCACCGGCGAGCACGGTGTGGGCTTCGACAAGAAGCAGCACATGGATCGCCAGTTCAGCACCGTCGACCTGGAGACCATGCAACTGGTGCGCTGCGCCTTCGATCCCGACGGGCGCTGCAACCCTGGCAAGGTGTTCCCGACCCCGCGGCTGTGCGGCGAGGCCCCCGGGCCGCGCCGCGTCCACCCGGTGGAGCGGGCCGGCCTGGCCGAGGTGTGGTGAGCGTGGCCCCCGCCACCCGCCCGGCGACCGCCGCTGACGCGGTCGACGGCGTCCAGGCCGAGGCCGTCGTCGAGCCGACCACGCTCCAGGAGGCCAGCGAGGTCCTGCGCGACGCGACCGAGCAGGGCAGGCACGTCGTCTGCCGGGGCGGCGGCTCCAAGCTGGGATGGGGCAACCCGCCAGCGGCCGTGGACGTGCTGGTCTCGACGGCGCGGCTCGACAGGGTGCTGGAGCACGCCGAGGGCGACCTGATCGTCAGGGCCGAGGCCGGCGTGCGCCTGGACGCCCTTCAGGAGGTGCTGGGCAAGGCCGAGCAGTTCCTCGCCCTGGACCCGCCGGAGCAGGGCGCCACCGTGGGCGGGATCGTCGCCACCGGCGCCTCCGGGCCGCTGCGACACCGCTACGGGACCGCCAGGGACCTGCTGATCGGCATCACCGTGGTGCTCGCCGACGGCACCATCGCCCGGTCCGGCGGCAAGGTCGTCAAGAACGTCGCGGGCTACGACCTCGGCAAGCTGTTCGCCGGATCGCTCGGGACCCTGGGCCTGATCGCGGAGGTGACCTTCCGCCTGCACCCGCGCGCCAGCTCCTTCACGGGGGCGATGCTGGAGGTCGACCGGCCGGACCGCGCCGGCCAGGCAGCGCAGGTGCTGGCGCACGCGCAGCTCGCACCCGTCGCGCTGGAGCTCGCCTGGCCGGTCCGGTCCGGTCCGGGCCGGCTCCTGCTGCTGGTCGAGGGGCCGCGCGACGGCGTCACCGAGCAGGCGACGGACGCCGCCCGGCTGCTGGAGCCGTTCGGGAGCGCCGAGCTGATCGACGCGGGCAAGGCGCACCCGGCAGTGGACGGGCTCGCCAGGCGCCCGTGGCAGGCCGGTGAGGGGGGAGAGCCGGTGGTGGGCGCCAAAGCCACCTGCGTGCCCACCGAGCTGCCCGGCGCCATCGAGGACCTGTGGGCGGCCGCGGGCGCGCACGGCCTGGACGTCTCGATCCGGGCGCACGCGGGGGTCGGGGTCACCTACGCGGCCCTGCGCGGCGGGGACGCCGGCGCGCTGGCCACCGCGTTCCAGGAGGCGCGGGAGCGGCTCGCGCGGCGCGGCGGCACGCTGGTCGCCCTGGAGGCACCACTGGAGTTCAAGCGCAAGATCGACGTGTGGGGCCCGGTCGGCGACGCCGAGGGGCTCATGCGCCGGGTCAAGGAGCGGTTCGATCCCGGCGGCACGATGAGCCCGGGGCGGTTCGTGGGAGGGATCTAGGGTGGACGTCGCACGCCAGGAGGGCTTCGACCAGCTGGGCGCTTTCGACCAGCACCATCCGCCGGACAAGCAGCTCATCGACGACTGCGTCCACTGCGGCTTCTGCCTGCCCACCTGCCCGACCTACCTGCTGTGGGGCGAGGAGATGGACTCGCCGCGGGGGCGCATCTACCTGATGGACATCGGCCTCGAGGGTGAGCCGCTCGACCAGGAGATGGCCAGCCACTTCGACCGCTGCCTCGGCTGCATGGCCTGCGTGACCTCGTGCCCGTCGGGCGTCCAGTACGACAAGCTGATCGAGGCCACCCGGCAGCAGGTCGAGCGGCGCCACCCGCGCACCCGTGGCGAGCGGGCGCTGCGCGCTATGATCTTCGGCCTGTTCCCGCATCCCCGCCGCCTGCGCGCGCTGCGCGGGCCGATGGAGCTGTACCGCCGCTCCGGGCTTCAGCGGCTGGCGCGCCGCTCGGGCCTGCTCAGCCGCCTCCCGGCGGGCATGGCGGCGATGGAGCGCCTGCTGCCCGACATGGGCCGCGCCCGGCCGGTGCCTGAGCGCACCCCCGCGGTTGGCGCCGTCCGCCGGCGCGTCGGCATGCTCACCGGCTGCATCCAGCGGGCCTTCTTCCCGCAGGTCAACGCGGCCACCGTGCGGGTGCTGGCCGCCGAGGGCTGCGAAGTGGTGGCCCCGCGGCAGCGCTGCTGCGGCGCGCTCAGCATGCACTCGGGGCGCGAGGCCGAGGCACAGGCCTACGCGCGCGCCATGATCGATGCCTTCGAGGGCAGCGGGGTCGACGACGTGGTCGTCAACGTTGCCGGCTGCGGTTCCTCCATGAAGGAGTACGGGCACCTGCTGCGCGACGACCCCGCCTACGCCGAGCGGGCCGCCGCCTTCTCCGCCAAGGTCCGCGACCTTTCCGAGCTGCTGGTCGAGCTGGGGCCGGTGGCGGAGCGGCGTCCCCTGGACATGTCGGTCGCCTACCACGACGCCTGCCATCTGGCTCACGCCCAGGGCGTGCGCGCCCAGCCACGCAAGAGCCTCGCTGCGGTGCCCGGCCTCCAGGTCCGGGAGATCGCCGAGTCGGAGATCTGCTGCGGCTCGGCCGGGGTCTACAACCTGCTCCAGCCGGAGGCGGCGACGGAGCTCGGCGACCGCAAGGCCGGCAACGTGCTCGCCACCGGCGCCGACCTGCTGGTGACCTCCAATCCCGGCTGCATGCTCCAGATCCGGGCCAGCCTCGAGGGCCGTGGCGCGAGCCTGCCCATGGCCCATGTCGCCGAGGTCCTGGACGCCTCTATCCGTGGCCTGGACCCCACCGCCCTCGGCGTGAAGGCTCGACAGCGCGAGGCGTAGAGCCGAGGGCCGGCATCGCGAGGCCGAGATCCAAGCCCAACTGCGACAGGCAGGCCTAGAACCAGGCGCGGCGGGGTAGACAGGCCCAGCGCCGGGAGCGTAGGGCCGCCGCCTCCGCCGGCGCACTCCTGTCCGAGACGGCCGTGAGGCTCGTTATCGGGAATTGATTGCTTTGTGGCTTACGCCTGGTAGATCCCGCTTAGATCTTCTACCGTTGAGGTTGCGTGGCCCGCCAGGGTGTCGGGCTCGCGGTGCAGCACCGTCTCGTCCGGTTGCGGGAGGTCCGCATGTACAAGCAGGTGCTCGATCCGGTGGCCAACTCGCTCGGCGTGTCGTCCATCTTCGCCGCGCTCGGGCTGCTGGTGCTGTTCGTACTGCTGGGTGGGCTGCGATGGAAGGCCCACTGGGCCGCGCTGGTGTCCTTGGCCGTGGCTCTCGTCGTCGCCATCGTCGTCTACGGCATGCCGACGGGGCAGGCCTTCGATGCGGCGGCCGAGGGCGCGGCCTTCGGCTTCTTCCGATCATGTGGATCGTCATCAACGCGATCTGGATCTACAACATGACCAGGGAGACCGGGCACTTCGACGTGCTCGGGCGATCGTTCAGCTCGGTCTCCAGCGATCAACGCATCCAGGCGCTGATCGTGGCGTTCTGCTTCGGCGCCCTCCTCGAAGCGCTCGCGGGCTTCGGCACGCCGGTCGCCATCACCTCGGTGATGCTGATGGCGCTCGGCCTGCGGCCGCTGAAGGCCGCGGCCGTCGCCCTGGCGGCCAACACCGCGCCAGTCGCCTTCGGTGCCCTGGCCACCCCGATCGTGACGCTGGCCCAGGTGTCGTCGCTGCCGCAGCACGACGTCAGTGCCATGGTCGGCCGGCAGACCCCGATCCTGGCGCTGTTCGTGCCACTGGCGCTGATGCTCATGATCGACGGGCGCCGTGGCGTGCGGCAGACCTGGCCGGCCGCGATCGTCTGCGGCGTGGCCTTCGCCCTCGCCCAGTTCGCGACCGCGAACTATCTGTCCGCCCAGCTCACCGACATCGTGGCGTCGCTGGTCGCCACCGGCGCGGTGGTCGCGCTGCTGCGTGTCTGGCAGCCCACCGAGCCGCTCGAGCCGGAGGGTCGGGGCCTGGGTCAGCCGGCCGTCGCCGGCGGTGCGGTCGACGACCCCGGGTTCACCGAGCGGGTGCAGCGTGGTCCCGCCACCAACATCGACTCGCGCGCGGACATCGTGCGCGCCTACCTGCCCTACGCCGTGATCATCGCGGTCTTCGCCCTCGCCCAGATCGGCCCGATCAAGAGCGCGCTGGACTCGGTGACCGTCAAATTCGCCTGGCCGGGCCTGCACGTGGTCAACGCGGCCGGCAAGACACCGTCGTCGGTCACGTTCAACGCCAACTGGCTCATCACACCGGGCACGCTCGTGCTGATCGCCGGCCTGATCACCATGCCGCTGCTGCGGCTCGGACCCATCGCCGGCCTGCGCAACTACGGCCGCACCCTGGTGCAGCTCAGGTGGGCGATCCTGACGGTGCTCACGGTGCTCGCGCTCGCCTACGTCATGAACCTCTCCGGGCAGACGATCACCCTCGGCCAGTGGATGGCCGGAGCAGGCGGCTTCTTTGCCTTCCTGTCCTCGATCCTCGGCTGGCTCGGGGTGGCGGTGAGCGGCTCCGACACCTCGTCGAACTCGCTGTTCGGCCTGCTCCAGGTGACCGCCGGTCACAAGACCGGGCTCTCGCCCACCCTGCTGGCGGCGGCCAACAGCTCCGGCGGCGTGCTCGGCAAGATGATCTCGCCGCAGAACCTGGCGATCGGCGCCAGCGCGGTCGGCATGGCCGGCAAGGAGGGCGAGGTGTTCCGCAAGGTCCTCGGCTGGAGCCTGCTCTTCCTGCTGGTGATGTGCGTCCTGGTCTACCTCCAGTCCACCATCCTGTCCGGCATGGTGGTGGGAGGCTAGGGGCAATGCCATCCGGTTTGCAGGTTTGAGTGGTAGCGAACCCCGTGTCAATGGCCCTCTTCTGACCGATCGGCGAGGGCCGACAGCCTGCCGGCGAGCTCGCGGAGCTCGGCGCGAAGCTCCGCCGGCGTTCGGACGACGAACGGCCAGTCGAGACCGGCGAGCAGCCGCGCCATGCCGTCCAGCCGCTCGGCTCGCGCGCGCAACAGCACACCGCCGTCGGCCTCGGTAAGCGTGGCCACCGCCGGTGGGATGCGGCGGCGGGCCTCGGCGAGCGTGGCCTCGAGCAGGACCTCGACCCGATGGCGCCATGGCACGCGGGCCAGCGACTGGGTGAGGTGGGCGACGGCATCGAAGTCGCCGGGCGCGGCGAAGGTCTGCGGCCGCTGCTGGGTGGCGAGCACCCGGTCGATCCGGAAGCTGCGCACCTCACCCCGCCGGTGGTCGTAGCCGGAGACGTACCAGCGGCCGGAGTGGAAGACCAGGCCGTAGGGGTCCAGGTCACGCTCGGTCTGCTCCCCCCGCCAGGAGCGGTAGGTCAGGCGCACCCGCCGGTGCTGTCGGGCCGCCTCGGCCAGTGCGAGCACGGCCGCGGTGGCCGGCGCCGAGGCCTGCCGGGGCGGGAATGTGAAGCCCAGCGTCTCCCGCACCGCCAGCGTCCGCTCCCGCAGCGCCGCCGGCAGCACGCGGTGGAGCTTGGCCAGGGCGCTGTCTACCGCCAGGTCCGCGGTCGAAAGGCCCAGCCGCTGGCTGGCCAGCAGGCCCACCACGACCGCGGTGGCCTCCTGGTCGGTGAGCATCAGCGGTGGCAGCTTGTAGCCCGGGCGCAGCCGGTAGCCGCCGTAGCGGCCACGCTCGGCCTGCACCGGGATGCCGAGATCCTGCAGCCGCGCCGCGTACCGCCGCACGGTGCGCGGGTCGACCCCCAGGCGGGCGGCCAGTTCGGCGCCGCTGATCCGCGGGTTGGCCTGGAGCAGCTCCAGCAGCGTGAGCACCCGGCTGGTGGGATCGTTCACGGCGTCCCCGCAACTCCTTCAATGCGGACCGAAACCGTCCGCATTCGAGCCTACCATCGCCGCCGAGCGAGCCAGCCAGCTCCATTCCCATCCCCGGAAAGGAACGATCCGATGGCAACCTTCGTCCTGGTCCCAGGCGCCTGGCTCGGCGGCTGGGCCTGGCAGCCCGTGGCCCGCCAGCTCCGCCATCACGGCCACGACGCCTACCCCGTCACGCTCACCGGCCTGGGCGAGCGGGCGCACCTGGCCAGCCCCCACATCGACCTCGACACCCACCTCAGCGACGTGGTGAACCTGGTCGAGTTCGAGGACCTCCACGACCTGGTGCTCGTGGGGCACAGCTACGCCGGGATCGTCGTCACCGGCGTCGCCGACCGCATCCCCGACCGCATCGCCCAGCTGGTCTACCTCGACTCCGGCCCGGTCGCTGACGGCATGGCCTTTCTCGACACCTCGCCACCGGAGCAGCGGCAGCGCACCCAGCGGCAGGTGGCCGAGCACGGTGACGGCTGGCGGCTGCCCCTGCCGTCCTGGCAGGAGCTGGAACAGGGCGGCGCGAGCCTGGCCGGGCTCGGGCATGACCAGCGCACACTGCTGCACTCCCGGGCCGTGCCGCAGCCGTTTGGCACCTGGACCCAGCCGCTGCGGCTGACCAATCCCGCCCGCGGTGCCGTGGCGAAGGTGCTGATCTCCAACAGCTTCCCGCTGGAGCAGGTGCACCAGCTCATCCACAGCGGCCACCCGTGGTTCCGCGAGCTCGCCGGGCCCGAGTGGCGACTCAAAGAGCTGCCCACCGGCCATTGGCCGATGTTCTCGGTCCCCGACGACCTCGCTCGCCTGCTGGGCGAGCTGCCCTAACCGCAATGCCGCCCGGTCAGGGGCTTCGGCAGCTTGCGCCAGGTCGGGCTGCGGGCAGGACGCTGACAGCCTTGGCGGGCGGCATGGTCGGCTGCGGCCAGCTGCGATGCTTGGCACGCTTGAGCTGGTAGTTGCTCATCTTGCGCTTCACCGCTCTGGGGAAGGCGCAGGCGGCGTGGGGGCAGCAGCCGGTCGGGGTCCAGGTCCTCTTCGAGCGCGGCGGTGTGCATCACCGCTCGGAGGGCGTAGTGGACCAGCAGGTGCGCCCAGACCTCCTGGGCGACCAGCTCGGGGGAGCGGGAGCGCAGCACCTGCTTGGGGCCGCGCTGGGTCGTCTTCAACTCGGCCAGCGCGGTCTCGATCTCCCACCGCTGGGCATACAACGCGGCCAGCTCATGGGCAGGCGCGGCAGCCGGGCCAAGGATGGTGGTCACCAGCCGGTAGCGGTCGGTGCTGGTGCGCCGGCCAGGATCCGCGAGGGTGTACTCGATCACCCGCACCGTGATCGGGTGACGCTTGCGCCGGTCGCTGGCAGCGTAAAGGCGGCTCAGCCAGGAGCCGTCCGAACACACCTGGTCGACCGGCGGCTTGGGGGCGGTCTTGCTGCCGCCTTGACCCGCCACCAGCTCCGCGCCCGTTCGGGCCATGACCCGCCACAGCTGGGCGCCCACAAACAACCGGTCGGCCAGCAGCAGCACCCCCGGCCCAACGGGCCGTCATCGCGAGCCAGCTGACGGGCCAGCGTCTGCTCACCGCTGACGTAGGGACCCTGGGCGGCATCCACGATCGCGTGCGTGCCCGCCTCCACCAGCCCCACCACCCGCACCTGGGGGAACGCGCCCTCTCCACGGCCGCCTTTTGCCCGACCCAATGCCTGGTTGGCCGGGCTGTCGGGCACGTCCAGGCAGGTCCCGTCCAAGACCATGACCCGCCAGCCTCGATACCACGCCCCCCGGGTCGCCCGGGTCGCCAACGGCCGCGCAGCCTGCGCAAACAGCAGCCGCAGCGGCTCTGGGCCCAGCCGAGTGCGCGCCTCGGCGCTGGCCGAGGCGCGCGGCACATGCCACCAGGGCCAGCTCCGCCGCCCCCGCCTGGCCTGCCGCCCAGCCCAGCCCCTCCACCAGGCAGCGCAGCCCCTCCTCGTAGGCCGCGTGGCTGTACAGCGCCAACGCCAACACGAAGTAGACGACCACGCGGGCGGGCAGCAGCCGGCGGCGCTGCTCGGCCCGACCAGTCTGCTGCACGACCTGGTCGACCAGCCCGGGTGGGAACGTGTGGGTCAGCGCGCCCAGCGCGATCCGGTCGGTGATCGGCGGCGGCGATGGCAGCAGCGTGGGTGCGGCGGGTGCCATCCGGTCGTGTCCGCTCCTTGTCGGTTCGGAAAGCAGCGGACACTACCACGTCGAAGCAGCAAACCGGATCGGATTGAGGCTAGGTGGCTGGTGTTTTTCGCGAGCGTGCAGGCTCGCTGGTTGATCCCGGATCGGGGAGAATCACATGGATGTGATTCTCGACCTGGAGTGGCCGATGACGATCGGGATGACCCCCAGACAGGCCGACTTGTGGCGT
>WNGB01002581.1_pt1 | contig 29095 bp, 30 predicted proteins | sample 5400681 | NCBI WGS metagenome assembly WNGB01 (sample SAMN13153367, study PRJNA577476) | soil metagenome | isolation source: 115 cm soil or saprolite under grassland replicate 2 | place: USA:California | collected 2016-06-15
GGGCCGAGCATGATCCACACGTTGTCCCACGCGCTTTGCGCGGTCTTCGCCAACGTGGTCAGCCGGTGCGCGACAACCATCGGCAGCACACCACCTTCAGCGGGCGCCGGTCCAAAGTACGTCAGACCGTCGCGCTCACGACAGTTCTCGGTTGGTGCGGCCCGGCAGTCGGCTGAGAGCCACGATTCGGGTGTGCTGTCCAGGAACGTGTGCCACTGGTAGCGCGCGGCCTCGGCTGGATCGATGTGTTCGAGCCGGTTGATCAGCACGACTGCGCTGACGGCAAGCAGGGCACACGCCGCGTACAGCGCGACCATGCGCAGGGCGCGTGTCCGCCAGACCGCCAGGCCCATCAGCAACAGTGCCGACACGAAGGTGAGCATTTCGGTGCGACTCCACACGCCCAGCACCATCGCGCCGCCGACCCAGACCACGTCGCGGAGGCTCAACGGTCGATTCGCATGCGCTAGCCAGTGCGCCGCCAGCAGGAAGATCGCGCTGCACGCGAGCACAACTGGCACGTCGCGGTAGTGATGAATCGAGTGATTGAAGGGCACGAGCAGGAACAGCAACAACGCAAGCGACTGCTCGGCGACGCGATCTGGGAACAGCGCGCGGATCAGGACCACGAACGCGCCGAACTGGACGAGGCTGCCCAGGATGTACAGGGCCGAGACGACCTGCTGCTCGCTTGCGCCAAGCAGCACGAGCGGCACCCCCAGCACCGCCGGCAGCTGCGGGCGAATGGCATCGTTCCAGTCGCCGACGATGATCCCGCGCGCCGCGGCGACCACAAAAGCGTTCATCCACGGCCACGCGCTCTGGTGCACCAGCACCAGCCAACGCGTGACCAGCCACAGCACCAGGCTGGCCACGTACAACGTTGGCAGCGACACACCCTGGCGCGTCGCCAGGCGCACCGGCGCCGCGACCGAGACCGTCATGCTGGTGTGAGGACCCTCTCGTAGGCCGCGCGATACAGCGGCACGACGGCTTCGAGACTGTGCTCCCGCAGCAATTTGCAACGCAGGCGGGCGCCCATCTCGCGACCACGGTCGGGCTCCGACAGCACGCGACACACGGCAGCAGCAAGCGCAGGCACGTCGCCGAACGGCGCGAGCAGCCCACTCACCCCGTCCTCCACGATCTCGCCGTGAAAGTCGTAGTCGTAAGTCACGATGGGCACCCCCGTCATGCCCGCCTCGACCAGGGTGTAGCCCATGTGCGGCGCGACCACGGCGTCGCTGCTCGCGATCAATGCAGGCAAGTCAGCTAGATCGAGCGAGCCGAGCAAATGTAGCGCGTCGCCACTGCCCAGTTCAGTCGCCCGCTGACGCATCTGCGATTCGAGTGCGCCACTGCCCGCGCAGGCAAGCTGCGCACTCGGAAAGCGCTGGCGCACCAGGGCCAGGCATTCGACGAGGTCGAGCGCGAATTTGTCCGCGTCGAGTCGGCCCACGTACATCAGCAGCGGCCCGGGTCCCAGGCCCCACCGGCGTCGTACATCCGAGCTCTCCGGTGCGCCCGCGTACGCTCGATCGGCCAGGACGCGCGTCGCCACGGCACGTTCCGGCCGTGCGCCGTTGCGCACCGCGAAGGCGCGGTAGTAGTTCCGATCGGCCAGTACCAGGTGGGCGTGCCGCAGCACCCAGCGGCCGACCGCGCGCTCCACGGCCCGTGACGGGAACACCGAGGCAAATGCCTGCTTGCGCAAAATGTCCCAGTCCCAATCAAAATCGCGCGTGATGATGACCGCGAATGGAATGCCCAGCAGCCGGCTGACTATCGCCGCATTGAGCCCCTGCAGGTACGGATTGGTCGCGGTCACGATCGTGGCGTGGGTGCGCCAGATGAACGGCAGCAGCCAGAGCAGGAAGCAGATCTCGCGGACTGCCACGGCGGTGCGGCGCAGACCGCCGAGCCACGCCACGTCGAAGTCGACGTCGATCAGGTGATGGCGCGGGGTCAGGCTGAGCGTGCCGCGCGTCCCGGCTGGGAAGTGCACGTTCCACATCTGTTCGAAATAGCCGTCGAAGTCGCTGCACTCGCGCTCGAGAAACAGGTTCAGCCCATTACGCGGGAACACCTGCGCGATCTGGCCGGTGCCGAGATACACGATGCGTCGCGGACCGCGCCGTCGGGGGATGCGCAGCAGCACGCCGAGCAGCGCCGCGCCCACGAGGCCCAGCGCGAGCACCGCACCAGCAAGCATTACATCGAGCACGCGCCGCATCGGCGCCTAGCGTACGGCCACGCCGGCCGTGGCCAGTTCGGTCTGCAGCCACTCCGTCCAGGCCAACGCGGCCTGACGCGCCGTGACTTCCGCGCGCGCACTCAAATCGACCTGCTCTTCGATGGTCAGGGGGTCCGGCCGACGGTAGTACACCTGCAGCTCATAGCCGACCGGTCCGCGCGCACCAGCCACGGTGGCGACACCGCCGCCCGAGCGCGGTGCGATCAGCCACACGCCGTCAGGCGTATCAGACCCGACGATGCGCACCTGGCCGGCGCCAGTTTCAGGGTCTCTGGCGTCGAGCGCGAGCGCCATCAACTCGGACCAGGCGGCGGCGCGCAGCGCGCGGTTGAACACGACCACGTCCAGGCGAGCGCGAATCGGCACGTCGTCCGGCTGGACGGCACCGGGCGCACCGAGCTCGATGCGCGCGGCGTCACGCACACCGCCGATGTTGCGCTGCACGACACCCGGCGGACCCAGAACAGGCAGCATCGGGCGCACGTCATCTCGGACAACGAGGAGTGGCATGCTGCGCAACAAGCCGCGCGCAAGGTCGGCGGCAGGCGGGACGCCACGCGCCTCGGCCAGTGGCGGGCGTGACTCGAGCCAGTCCAGCGCGGGCAAGGTCTGGTAACGCGTGGTGTAGTACTCGGTGGCGCGAAACCCGAGCGCAGCCAACAGCAGCGCGGCCAGCGCGATGATGTGCCGTGCGCCGATCACCGCGCCTTGCGTTCCAGGCGCATCAGCGCCAGCCACGCCAGCAGCAGACCGAGTCCGGGCAGGCCAAAGAAGTCATAGGCGCCGATGGCGTTGCCGATCTGATCCGCGAACAGGGCGTTCTGGCCATTGTGGGTAAGCGTCACCAACGCGTTGAACGGGATCACCCGCGCGACGACGTTCATCGGCACGAACACGCCGATCAGCACCGCCGCCGCCAGCGTCAGGAGCACCTGGCCAAGGGTCCACGCGCGCGGCCAGTGCTTCGACCACAGGTACAGCCACACGCCCAACACGGGCAGCACTGTTACGAGGTAGTCCTGCGCGGTGTGCGGTGAGATCAGCAGCATGGTCACGCTGGCCAGTCCGAACTCGAGCGAGATGCGTTCCGAAGATCCGTCGGCACGACTGCGCCAGACGACCCACAGCAGGTAGCCGACCAGGGCCACCAACAGGGCATACGACAGGGCGCTGAGCCAGGGGTACCAGCCTGGATCGAGCACGTATGTCGTCGTGTTGCCCTGCAGGCGGAAGCCCGCCGCCAGCTTGAAGACCATGCCACGAATGGAGTTGTTCTCGAAATGCGTCGACCAGCGAGCGATGGTATCGCCGCCGCCGCCGAGCACTGCGAACGGATAGCCAAAGCCTATAAGGGGCCCGTACAGCACCTGACCGATCGCCAGAAGGACGATGATCCCCGCGATGCCGAGCGCGCCGCTGCGCCACTTGCGCAGGCACAGATAGAACAGCAGAAAACCCGGCAGCAGCTTGGTCATCGTCGCCGCCGCCAGCGGCAGGCCCGCGAGGCGCTGCTGGCGGGTCGAGCCCGTCAACAGGAATAGCGACGCGGCAATGAAGCACAGCTGCCAGGCGTCGACCATGTGCTGCGCCACCACGTACAGCAGCGGCACCGCGCTGAACCAGGCCACGCCGAGCAGCAGCAGGCGGCCGAGATCGTCGCGCGCGTAGCGCCAGGCGATCAGTGCGAACCCGACCAGCGACGCGACCAGTGACACCGCCGCCGCGTACATCGCGAGCGCGGACAGGTCCGAGCCGTAGAGCCTGACCGCCGGATCGAGCACCAGGAACACCACGACGCCGTACTGGCGGGCATCAATCTGGCTGATCGGCTGGCCGCGCGTGAGCAGGTTGAAGAGCGGATTCAGCTCCTCGTCAAACCACGCCGGAATGCCGTACGCGAAGGCCGTCGCGACGAGGCGACCCAATGCCAGCAGGCACAGCAGGAGCAGGACGCCGCGCACCGTTGCCCGCACCGCATCGCGCGTCGCGCGAGTTGCAGCTGGTTCGTGGGCGTGCTCGAGGACGTCTGCCGTGTTGGGCGACCTCAGTCGGAGGCGCCGAGCGCCTGGATGACCACCTCGCGGCCGCTGGGCAGGCCGATGCGCGGTCGTGGACCATCGAGCTCGACCACGAAGATGCGCTGCCACGTACCCAGCAGCAGCTTGCCGTCACACACCGGCACGCTTTCGCTGGCGCCGAGCATCAGCTGCAGGCAGTGCGCGTGGCCGTTCGGACTTTCGTCGACGTGCATGTGCACCGTGCGCACGCGGAAATCGTTGTGACGATAATGGTTCTCGGCCGGCGCGCTGCGGTGGAGAAAGTCGCACAGGTCCTGGATGAGGAGCGGTTCGTCTTCCTGGATGCTGATTGCCGCGGTGGTATGGCGCGAGAAGATGGTGACGAGGCCTTCGCGGAGCCCGGCCTGGCGTACGAGCTCTTCGACATCACGGGTGATGTCGAGGAACTGGATGGGCTCACGGGTTTCCAGCACCAGCCGCCGGACCTGTGAGGCGACGCCCGGCGCGCTCGAAAGCTGCATCAGTTTCTTCAGTCCTTTCCGAACACACGATACACCACAGGGGCGCGGCGCGGCCAACGGCTGTCTATTGCTTCTAACTATCTACCTTTTCCAGATCCGGCACTGCTCTGGCAATGCGCCCCCGACATTTTTCCTTTTTTGGAACTTCTCGGCTGCGTGACCGCCGCGCAGCGGAGAAATTTTCCAAAAGCTGCGTAAACCCTATGTGATGCTTCCGGTTCATAGGCACCGAAATGGCCTACGTTCTATGCTGATCATCACACCGGAATGAGTGATCGTGATGAAGTGCAGGTGGCCCGTTGGGCGGCGATCAAGGGCCGCGTTGGCGCCAACTTGCGCGAATTGCGCCAGGGCCACCACCACGCTGACACGCGCAGCCAGGCGCGCCTGGCCGGCGAGCTCGAGGAGCTCGGCTACCACGTGACCCAGAGTATGGTGAGCCGCTATGAGCAGGGGTTGCTCGATGCGCCACTCACGTTGGAGCGCATGGTCGGCTGGGCGCTGTGCTGCGAAGGCCTCAGCTCAGGCGCGTTTAGAAACCTGCTGCTTCTGGCGGGCTTCTATCTGCCCTGGACCGGCGCCGATTTGCGCGCTTTCGACGACCTGCTCACGAGTTACCGGCGCCTGAGCCTGGCCGACCAGGTCGTGCTGCGCGGCCGGCTGCTGTGGCACATCCTGGGCATCGCCGAGGACGGAACGCGCGATGGCTAGGCTGGTACCACACGCCGAGACGACGGCCGCCAACCTCGCGCGCCTGCTGCGATTGCATCGCCTGACGAAAGACGGCGTCGAGGCGCACCAGCGCGCCGTCGCCGCGCGTCGCCTGCTCGAAGAGCTAGGTGTGCGCTGCGACGAGACCGCCGCGCTGCACGACCTCAAGGGCTTTCTGCTGTCCAGTCCACGCGGCACCGAGATCGTCGTCTGCCGCGACCTGACGGACGAAGAGCGTCTGGAGGTCTACGCCCACCTGGTGGCGCACGCGCTGCTCGGTCCAGACGATCCCGAGCTGTCGCTCGCGGCACGCTTCGAGTACGTCGCCGGACGCGCACCCGGCGAACGCCCAGCGCACGAGCTGCGCGAGGAAATCCTGGCCGACGTCGTGGCACGCGCCATCCTGGCCGGTCGGCTCGAAGCGGCGCCCAAGCTGATCTACTGCCGCGATCTCGGTCCTGGCCGCGGACGCTTCTCGCTTGCCGTGCTGCGCGGACTCCATCGCAGCAGCCTGGCGCTGTACCGTCGCTCGCGCAGCTACCAGCGCTTGCGCTCGCTGCCGGTGGTAACCGCGCTCACCGAGCGCGTGCATAGCTTCCTCGGCAGCGCTGCCTGAGTCGCTGTGCAGCGCACCGTCCCTGCGAGCGCAGAAATGCGCGAGTACTTCGGCTTCGAAACGATGGCGCACCCGGACGATGCGCGCGCGTGGTTCGAGGGGTTGTGGCGCCGGCAGCCGTTTGCGCCAGAGGCGATAGCGTATTTCCGTACGCTCAGGCTAGAAGTCGGCACACTGGATGCGCCGATGGGCGGCGGCTACTGGTTTGGCGACCGCAAGCTGGTCATGGTGCGTGGCACACAAGACGAGGCCGCCGTGCATGAGTTGGCGCATGCCTGGTGGGAGCAGCACCGCGAGCACCGTCGCAAAGAGCTCATGGGCGTGCTCAAGTCGCTCGGCGCGGCGCACTCGAAGGAGTTCGGTCGGGTGGCCGAGCTCGCGCGGGTCTACTGCCACGGCATTCCAACGCAGACGGACCCGTCGTCGCCGACGGGCTACTGGCGCGGCATGCTGGCCGAGGACAACGACCACGAGACGTTCGCCGGCTTTTGTTCGGGCGTGATGGGCAAGGCTACGGACTTGCCGCCCGAGCTCCGGGCGTTCTATCGCGGCCTGCTACGCCACGCGTAACGGACTGCCAACCGGCACGATCTCGACCCACACCTGACCTGGCGGCAGGATCAATGGCTGGCCAGTGTCGTCGAGCCAGCGTGTCGGGCTCCGCGCGCCGCTCTTGGCCCATCTACCGCTGCGCTGGGTGCCACCACTGAACACCAGCAGATCACCCGCGGCGCCAACCAGATCCACGTCGAGGCGCAGTTTCGGGTCGTTCGGGATCGCTTGCACGTCGGCAAACTGGACCACCACGGATGACGGGGCGATTGGCGCCCCCGTCGCCGCGTCGCGGTGGGGCACGCCGTCCATCGCGCGCACGTAATGCTGCTGGTCGGCATCGAACGCATAGCTGGCGCGGTACGGCCAGGGGCGGAAGGCGATCGAAATGTCCACGGCGGGCTCGAGTCCCTGAGGTGGCTGCGGGCTGAAGCGCAGCGGCCCCCATTGCCGATTGCGCTGTCGGCCGCGGTCGGCCAGAAAGCCGCGATCGGCAGCGGTGTTGGTATACGCGTTGTGCGGCGGTGGACGGGTGCGGACGCGCCACACGCCGGGGTCGCCCGCGGACTCGTCGAGGTAGCCCATGTTCATGGCGTCGCGCCACGCGAAGCCTTCGGGGCTGGCCCCGATGTGGATCATGTCCGCACCGTAGTCTGCGGCGAGAAACGCGAAGTAGTGGCGCAAGCTGCGTACTGGTCCGACGACCTCGGCGTCCTGGGTCAGAAAGAGCGCCACGAAGCGCGTAATGCCGCCCTCGGCTAGCGCCTCGTACACCACATCGGCACTGGTCAGGCCAGTCTGAGGCCGCGCGTCATCCTGATTCTCGATCATGACCGCCAGGCTGGCCATCGGCGGCGGCACGATCAGGTCGACCGTGCCACGCGCGGTGTCCGCCGTCGCTACGACGTCGCCATCAATGAGCGCGGCGACCTGGTGCGGTCGCGGTTCCACGGCGATACGGCCAGGCTGAACCACCTGCCCGTCCAACTGCACCTCGGCGGTGCCATTCCACAATCTTATGTCAAGATCAACGCGCGAGGGCACGGCGGTCGGCGTTGGCGCGACCGTGGGCGGCACGGCCGTCGGCTTTGCTGGCGCTCGCGTGGAGGTCGGTTGGGGTGTAGCTGGCAGTGGTGTTGGGCTGGGTGCCGGTGGCGGCGTGGGGCTCGGCTGTGGCCCGCCACACGCGCTGAGCAGACCCGCCGCGGCCACAACCAGGGCACGGCGGCGGTGCATCAAGTGCTGCCGCCGTGGGCCGCGATAAACGCTCGCGCGGCCGCTTCGGTATCCGGTGCGCGCAGGATCGCCGCGCCGACACACAGCCCGTCGGCACCGGCGGCATACAGCGCCGCCGCGCGATCGGCGGAGATGCCGCCCACGACCACGAGTGGCAAGCCAGTCGCGGCGCGCACACTGCGCAGCAGCGGTTCGCCCGTTGCATGGGCGCCTTGCGGCACTTTGAATGAGACTGGCGGAAACATCGGGCCGGCAGTGACGTAGCTGGCGCCATGGCTGGTCGCCAGGCGCGCCTCGTGCGGGGAGGTGACCGACACGCCGACGATGGCGTCGGGGCCGAGCAAGCGTCGTGCGTCCTGGGGCGAATCTTGCTCTTCTGGATCGATCAGGCCGACGTGGACACCGTCAGCCTCGGCGGCAAGCGCCACGTCGACGCGGTCGTTGAGTACGAACGGCACAGCTGCCTCCGCGCACAGCGCGTGCAACGTTCGGGCCAACTCGAGCAGCTCGATCGTGGACAAGGACTGGGCGCGCAGTTGCACAGCCGTCACGCCGCCGCGCAGTGCGCTCGCGACAGCTTCCGCCAACCGTGGCGCGGGCACGATGCCGCTGTCCGCCAGCAGGTACAGGCGCAAACTTGCGCGAAGACGATCGGCCCGCCAGTCGGTCATCCTCAGACGAAGCTTATAGCCATCAGCTGTCAGCAATCAGCAATCAGCAATCAGCAATCAGCAGTCAGCCGTCAGCCGTCAGCCGTCAGTGGTCAGTGGTCAGTGGTCAGTGGTCAAGGTCGTGCTACGTATGCCGCCGTCATTCCACACGCGCCGCGCGCGCCGGCTCACTTCTCCTCACGGGAAGACGGGGCTGCGCTGGACGCGGCGGACGGCACACGGCAGACGGCTGACCGCTGATAGCTGACTACTGACAGCTGAAACAATCGCGCCTTGTGCCCACCGCTGGCGTGCAGGCGGGCCTGGTGGAGGCGTCGCGCCTGCTCCAGGAGGGTCTGCAACTTCTGGAGGAGCGCTCCGGCGAAGTAGACGGGCTACTCGAGCACGCGCGCGAACGCGCCCTCGACATCACCGCCGAGACTGAGCAGCGCGCGCAGCAGATCCTCGCCCAGGCCGAGCAGCGGCGCACGGACCTCGAGGAGCAGCTCGCGGCACTGCAAGCCGAAGTGGCCGCGATTCGTGAGGAGCTGGCCCAGCTCAGGACGACACGCCAGGGCCGCGGCGGTCGGTTCCTGCCTGCCACGGCTCCGTCGCCAACCCCAGGCGCACCCGAACCGACAGCTAGTGAGCCTCCCCCGGCCGCGCCGTCCGAGGCCGCTCCACCGCCGCCGATCGTGGCCGTTGGCGATCCCGTCGAGGACTCGCCACGTTGGGGCAAACGGCCGTCCATGTCCGCGGGCCAGGCGGTTCGATCGCTTCGTCCGCGCTGGTTGCCGTCGTGGCTGCCTTTTGTCGTTCTGTTGTTCCTGTAGGGCTGGTCCTGGCCAACATGGCTGGCGGCGAGGGTCTGCGCGGTCCGCCCGCTCAGGTGGTCGGCCCCGCCACGCCCAGTCTAGAAGCCGACCTCAGTGGCGGTGCGCGCCGGCGACCTCCTGTTCATTCCCAACCGACTCAAATAGCGGGACGCTGCCGGACTCCAGGCCCAGCAGCCAGCGCTTGCGCGGCAAACCGCCGCCATAGCCGACCAGGGTGCCTGAGGCGCCGATGACGCGATGGCATGGAATGATGATCGCGATCGGATTGCTGCCGTTGGCCAAGCCGACCGCCCGCGCTGCGCCAGGTTTGCCGATGCGCTGCGCGAGCGCCGAGTACGTTGTGGTCGTGCCATACGGGACATCGAGCAGGGCCTGCCACACCGACTGCTGAAACGGCGTGCCCTTGGGCCCGAGCGGCAGGTCGAAGTCTTCCCGCTGCCGGGCGAAATATGCCTGTAGCTGGCCCGCTGCCTCGTCCAGGATGGCATCAGGCTCCTCGGCGGAGCACGTCCATGCATCGGGCAGCAGCAGCTCGGTTAGGGCTGCGCCGTTGCCGACCAGCAGCACATCGCCGATAGGCGTCGAAACTATCTTGGTGGGCATGCCCTTGGAAACCGCTCTGGCGAAACGCAGTTGCACTCGACTGCTGACAACTGATTTCTGACTGCTGACTGCTGACTGCTGACTGCTGACTGCTGACTGCTGACCACTGACCACTGACCACTGACCACTCGCTTGACACTTTAGCCGCCCCATCTTAGCCTGCGGGCGTGTCCCTCCCAGAAGACGAGGGCAGCTTCGCAGCTAGCCGGCAGGCACTGCTAGAAGCGCTTCAGTCGCTCGAGCAGCGTGCCCACGACCGGGCCGAACGCACGGTCCGAGACGCCGAGCGCACGGCGCGCCAGGTCACCCACGACAGCGAGCAGCGCGCCTACCAGGTCACGGGCGAAGCTGAGGAACGTGCACGCCAGACGCTTGCGGATGCCGAGATGCGCGCGAAGCAGGTCACGCTCGAGGCGGCGCTGCGGCTCGCCGAGTTGGAGCAACAGCTGACTGAGGTGCGCGACAACCTCGAGGCGGCACGCGTGCAGCTCGAGGAGCAGGTCGTTGCCGTCCGCGGCCAGGTGGAAGTGGCGCGTGCGACCTTGAACACGGTCCGCGAGCGGCTCAACACGGGCGGTTCACGCGTTGTCGAGGCGCGGCCGTCGCCCGTGGCGCCACCGCCGCCGCGCGTGACGATTCCGCCGTTGTCGTCGGAGGAGCCCGTCGGCGGCCCGACGCTCAACGACCTCCGGGCCGTGGTTGACGCGCTCAAGAAGCCGCGCCGCGGGGAACAGGTGGCCGAAGCCGCGGTCGACCAGGGCGTCGCCAACGAGGAGCCGAACTCTACCCACCCATAGCCAGGCCACCGCCTGATCGCCCGGCGGGGACTCAGTACAGGGAACGGCAACAGCCGCCGCCACGCCGAAGCTTCCTCGCGAACCCCACCCAACCGCCGAAGGCGGAACCCCATGGGGGCCCAACGTTGCCGAGCGAAGCGAAGCGACGCCCAGTGTCAGTGGGGGGCGGAGCCCAGCGCCTTACTGATATACTCTCGCGCGTCAATAAACGAGAGTAGAAATCGCGCGGACGCGGCGGGCCGATGGATCGCCCGTACATGGAAAGCGTGCCGCCCAGGAGGAAACCTGAGCCTATGGCCCTCGCCGAGGCCGATCGAGCCGCCACGATTGCTAAGCACCGGCTCCACGACAGCGACACTGGATCCGCCGACGTCCAGGTCGCGCTGCTGACCAGGCGTATCAATTCCCTGGCCGAGCATCTGCGTGCCAACAAGCACGACAACCACTCACGCCGCGGGTTGCTCAAGATGGTCGGGCAGCGCCGCCGCCTGCTGAATTACCTGAGCCGCACCGAGCACGAGCGCTACTTGAAGCTCATCGCCGATCTCGGACTGCGCCGCTAAGACCGTCGACTTTTGTCATCCCGAGCCACTCTGGGCCCCCACTGGCTGACCACGTCAGACCGATGCTGTGCGCCGTTGCGCTCGGCCATGCCAAGCCTGAACAAAGAAGAGATGAGATAAGTACCTGTGGCTATCCACAAGATTGATATAGAGATCGGCGGACGCACGCTGTCCATCGAGACCGGCAAAGTTGCCGAACTAGCCGACGGCTCAGCCATGATTCGCTACGGCGACGCGGTCCTGCTAGGAACCGCCGTGTCGTCGCCCGATCCCCGCGAGGGCATCGACTTCTTTCCGCTCACGGTCGAGTACGAAGAGCGCATGTACGCCGCGGGCAAGATTCCCGGTGGCTTCATCAAGCGCGAAGGCCGACCCGGCGAGGCGGCCACCCTGGCCGCGCGCCTCACCGACCGGCCGATCAGGCCGCTCTTCCCGAAGTACTATCGCAACGACGTGCAGGTCGTGAACCTGGTCATGTCGGCCGATCAGGAGAACGATCCGTCGATTTTGAGCATCATCGGCGCCAGCACCGCGCTGACGTTATCGAGCATCCCGTTCGATGGCCCAGTCGGCGCGGTCAAGATCGGCTACATCGACGGCAAGCTGGTCGTGAACCCGACCATGCGCCAGATGCACGACGAATCGGAGCTCGACCTCACAGTCGCGGGCACCGCGGACGCAATACTGATGGTTGAGGCGGGCGTCCACAACCTGCCCGAGGAGCTCATTCTTGACGCGATCATGACAGGCCATCGCGCCATGCAGGCGCTGATCGAGGCGCAAAACAAACTGCGCAAGCTCGCCGGCAAGCCGAAACAGGACGCGCCACCGCCGCCGGTCGACGAGGAGCTCAAAAAGAAGATCGTGAAGTTCCTCGGCAAGAACCTCGAGAAGGCCATCTACAGTGCCAAGAAGGCGGACCGCGAAGACGCGCTGCGCGAGGTGCGCAAGTCCGTGCTCGACGAGTTCACGATTCAGGGCGCTGAGCCCAAGGCCGTGGGCAAGCTGTTCGAGAGCATCGAGAAGGACCTGGTGCGCACAAAGATCCTGAAGGACGGCAAGCGCCCCGACGGGCGGGCTCCGACCGAGATTCGCCCGATCTGGTGCGAGGTGGGCGTGCTGCCGCGAACGCATGGCTCGGGCCTGTTCACGCGCGGCCAGACGCAGGTCATGAGCGTCGCCACGCTGGGTACCGAGGCCGACGAACAGTCGATCGACTCGATTGGTCTCGATGAGCCCAAGCGCTACATGCACCATTACAACTTCCCGCCGTTCTCCGTCGGCGAAGCCCGCCCACTGCGCGGCACAAGTCGCCGCGACATCGGCCACGGCGCCCTCGCGGAGCGCGCGCTGGTGGCGGTGCTGCCGAGTCAGGACGAGTTCCCGTACGTGATTCGCGTCGTGTCCGACACGTTGAGCTCGAATGGCTCGACGTCAATGGCCTCGACGTGCGGCAGCACGCTGGCGCTGCTCGACGCGGGCGTGCCGCTTAAGGCTTCGGTCGGCGGCGTGGCGATGGGCCTGGTCACCGAAGACGGATCGGTCAAGGGCAAATACGCGATCCTGACCGACATTCAGGGCATCGAAGACGCTCTCGGCGACATGGACTTCAAGGTCACCGGCACGCGCGAAGGTGTGACGGCGATTCAGATGGACATCAAGGTCGCCGGCCTGACCGAGCAGGTGCTCAAGGAAGCGCTCACGCAGGCGCGTGAAGCGCGCCTGTTCATCCTGGACAAGATGGACGCGATCATCTCGTCGCCGCGCCAGGAAGTGAGCGTCTACGCTCCGCGCATCACCACGATCAAGATCAACCCGGACAAGATCCGCGACATCATCGGCCCAGGCGGCAAGATGATCCGCAAGATTACCGAAGAGACCAAGACCACGATCGACATTCAGGACGATGGCAGCGTCAACATCGGCTCGAACAATGCCGAGAACACGCAGAAGGCAATCGACTGGATCCGCTCGCTGACCCGCGAGGTCGAAGCCGGCGAGATCTACACCGGCAAGGTCACGCGCATCCTGCCATTTGGCGCGTTCATCGAGATCCTGCCCGGCAAGGAAGGCCTGGTGCATATCTCAGAGCTGGCCAATTACCGCGTGCCGACCGTCGAAGACGTGGTCAAGATTGGCGACGAACTGCAGGTGCTGGTTACCGAGATCGATCGCCAGGGACGCATCAATCTGTCGCGACGCGCACTGCTCGAGCCTGAGGAGGGTCAGCCCGAAGGTGGTGGCGAAGAGCACGCCGCGCGCAACGGCGATGCGGGTGACCGAGGCGCACGGCGACCGTTCTCCGAACGCCGCGGCGAGCGTGGCGACCGAGGTGGCGACCGCGGTGGTCGCGGGGGCGGCGGTGGCTTCCGCGATCGAGACCGCGACCGTGGTCCGCGGCGTGAAGGTGGTGGCGGCGGGTTCCGTGACCGCGACCGTGAACGTGAGAGCGCGCCGGCCCGTGACCGCGAGAGTGCGCCTGCCGCGAGCGCGGCGCCGGCGCGCGAGCGACCACCCCGGCCTGCGAGCGATCGGCCGCGCGGCTCGTCTTCGGGTCGGCGCGCCACGATGCGCAGCGACGAGGGCGGTCAACCCGAATAGCTCTTGGTGCGTGTACTGGTCGCCGGGGCAACAGGCCGCGTCGGCCAGGTCATGCTCAGTTCGCTGCCGCGGCAGTCTGATATCGAGGTCGTAGGCGGCTTGGGCAGCGCCGACGCGCTGGCGGAGTTGGACCGGCTGGCGCCGCGGGCGGACGTGCTGGTCGACTTCACCACCGGGGCGGCCGCCCCGGCCCTACTACATGCTGCCGTTGACGCGGGCCTACACGTGGTTAGTGGTACCAGCGGCCTGCCCGCTGCCGCCTTGGATGAACTCGATGCCGCCCTGCAGCGCGCGCAGCGCGGAGGTGTGTGGGCAGCCAACTTCGCCATCGGCGCAGTCCTGATGATGCACTTTGCACGGGTAGCCGCGCGCTTCATGGACGGCGCCGAGGTCATCGAACTACACCACTCGGGCAAGGTCGACGCGCCCTCGGGCACTGGTGTCCAAACGGCGCGCGACATCCGCGCCGCCCACGGATCCGACCTGCCCGACCCGCAGGTCGAACGCTGGACGCTGGAAGGCTCGCGCGGTGCCGTCGAAGGTGGGGTGCGCATCCACAGCGTGCGCCTGCCCGGTCTGAACGCCCACCAGGAAGTGCTGTTCGGCTCATTGGGCCAGCTGCTGACCATCCGCCACGATGCCCTCGGCCGCGACGCTTACGTACCCGGCGTCGCCCTGGCCGTCCAGCAAGTCCCAAAGCTAGTTGGCCTCACCCGCGGCCTGGACGCCCTGATGGGCCTCACCTGAGGAACGCGCTAACCCGGTCAGGCCCGCCGCCCAGGCGCCGCGGTTGCTAGGCGGAAATCGCGGCCGGCCTGCCTGTAGACTCTGGCGAAAACCATGAGCTATGCCATCGGTGTCCTCGGCGCGACGGGACAGGTTGGACGCGAGTTTCTGCGCATTCTGGACGAGGGTGAACGGCCCGATCTGGCGATCCGGCAGGTGCGACTGTTCGCGTCGGAGCGCAGTGCCGGTAAGCGCATCGCGGTCCGCGGCCAGGATGTCGTCGTGGAGCGCGCCGAACCAGAGCCGGGCCTCTTCGAGGGCCTGGACTTTGTCCTGAGTGCCATCGGCGACGCCGAAGCCAAGACCTACTCGCCAGTCATCGCCAAGGCCGGTGCCGTCAACGTCGACAAGTCCAACGCGTGGCGCATGGACCCGACCGTGCCGCTGGTCGTGCCCGAGGTCAACCCGTTGGACGCAAAAAAGCACAAAGGCATCATCGCCGGGCCGAACTGCTCGACCACGCAGATGGTCGTCGCGCTCTGGCCACTGCACCAGGTCAATCCCATTGAACGCATCATCGTCGACACCTACCAGGCCGTGTCTGGCACGGGCTGGCGGGCCGTGGACGAGCTGGAAGACCAGACAAAGGCCTACGTGGCCAACCAGGAGCCAGGCCATACGGTCTATCCGCACCGGATCCACGCCAATCTGATTCCCGAGATCGGCGGCTACATAGGCGACGGTTTGTACAGCGAAGAACGGAAGATGATCGACGAGACACGCAAGATCTTCCACGCGCCGAGCCTGGCCATCTCGGCGACGTGTGTCCGCGTACCCGTCACCGTAGGCCACTCCGAAGCCATCCACGTCGAGCTCCAGCGAGCGATGACGCCAGACGAAGCGCGCGAGATTCTAGGCCATGCCCCGGGTGTCGAAGTCATTGACGATCCACAACACTCGGGTTATCCGATGCCGCTGCAGGCGGCAGGTGAGGATCCAGTGTTCGTCGGGCGCATCAGGAAAGACCCATCGCATCCGCGGGGTCTCGCGCTGTGGGTGGTCGGTGATAACCTGCGCAAGGGCGCGGCCCTGAACGCGATCCAGGTCTTCGAGCTGGTCGCGCGCAAGGGCTGGCGAACTCCAGCGTTCCGCCAGGAGGTGCACGCATGACACGCTTTGGACGGCTGCTCACGGCGATGGCGACCCCGTTCGATCCACAGACGGGCGCGCTCGACCTGCAGCAAGCTAAGCGTCTGGCGTTAGCGCTGTTGGACTCGGGCACCGAGGGGCTGGTCGTGTCGGGCACGACCGGCGAATCGCCGACACTCAGCAATCATGAGAAACTCGCGTTGTTCGAGGCCACGGTCGACGTCGCCCACGCGCGCGGCGCGCACGTCATCGCGGGCACGACGACGTACAACACGGCTGAAAGCGTTGAGCTGTCGCACGAGGCGCAGCAAATGGGCGTCGACGGGATTTTGGGCACAGTGCCCTATTACAACAATCCACCCCAGGAAGGCCTGTTCCAGCACTTTCGCACGATCGCCGCGGCGGTCGATCTGCCGGTCATTCTGTACAACATCCCCGCGCGCTCACCGCGCAACATGGAGACCGCCACGACCCTGCGCCTGGCGCGCGAGGTGCCGAACATCGTCGGCGTCAAGGAAGCCAGCGCCAACTTCAAGCAGATCGGCGAGATCATTCGCGACGCGCCCGATGACTTCAACGTATGGAGTGGCAACGACGCGGACATCTTGACCATCATGGCGCTCGGTGGCTATGGCGTGGTTTCGGTTGCGGCTCACCTGGTCGGGCAGCAGATCGCCGACATGATGCAGGCGTTCCTCGAGGGAGAGACGAAGCGCGCCGCGGAAATTCACCACCGGCTCATGCCGCTGGTCGACGCGTTGTTCGTCACATCGAGCCCGATTCCGTTGAAGTACGCGCTCAACAAAGTCGGCATGCAGGTCGGCGGAACGCGCCTGCCGCTGGTGCCAATCGACTCCAAGAGCCAGGCGGCCATGGATGCCGCGCTTTCAGCCATTCGGGTGGATCTGCAAGTCGCCGTGCCGGCATAGCTGGCCGAAAAGAGTTCCAGCGCGTCACAAAACGCGTTACAGGCCGAAGGTTTAGACCGTGATCTGCCGATACCTTTTGTTAGGATCGGCAGATGACCAATCGTGAATTGGCCGACAAAGACCTGCTCTGCGCCACGTGCGGCGACGGGTTCGTCTTTTCGGCTGGCGAACAAGAACTCAACCGCTTGCGCGGTATCCAGGACCAACCCGAGCACTGCCCCAGCTGCAGGCGCGGTCAGGGCGTGCTGGTGCTGCGCAGCGGCAAACACGCCACAGCTTAGTGCTGCACGCTACGCGCTCGGCTGGCCGCGCCTGGTCACCTGAGTAAGTCCTCGCGCTTCGCGCGCCTCCGGCCCAGGAGGACCCCTTCGGGGAACCTGGTTACGATGGAAACGCCTGAGGTGTGAGCACGCGCGCAGTGGATCCGCTGGATCAGTTGCGCGCCATCTGCCTGGCGCTGCCGGACGTGACCGAGCGCCTGAGTCACGGCGAACCGACCTGGTTCGTGCGCGGCAAGAAGACGTTCGTCACGTACGCGAATCACCACCACGACGATCGCCTTGCCTTCTGGTGCGCCGCGCCCGCGGGTGCCCAGGATGCAAGGGTCACAGCAGACCCTGAACGCTTCTTCAGGGCGCCCTATTACGGCGTGCGTGGCTGGCTAGGCGTCTATCTCGACGTGCCCAACGTTGATTGGGCCGAGATCGAAGATATCGTTGCCGATGCCTATGCTCAGGTGGCCAGCAAGACGTAGATGTCATTGACATTGGTGTTGGTCGGGCCCGTCTTGATCAACTGATCGAGCTTCTCGAAGAAGTGGTAGCTGTCGTTTTCGGCCAGGTATTGCCCAGGCACGAGCCCCCGCTCGGCGGCGCGAGCAGCAGTGCCGCCGTCGACCCACGCACCAGCGGCGTCGGTTGGCCCGTCATTGCCGTCGGTGCCGATACTGGCGAGCAACACTCCACGCACGCCCCGTAACGCCAGCGCGGCGGCCAATGCAACTTCCTGGTTACGACCGCCCGACCCCTGGCCACGCATAGTGACCGTCGTCTCGCCGCCAGCAATGAGGCAGCACGGCCGGGCCAGCGGGTGGCCACTGGCGTCGACCTCGCGCAGCAGCCCGGCCAGCACGCGGCCGACTTCGCGGGCCTCCCCCTCAACAAAGCTGGTCAGGACCAAGCTGCGGTACCCGAGGCGTTCGGCTTCCACCGCCGCTGCCTGGCAGGCCAGCAGGTTGCTGCCGACTACGACGGTCTGCGTGCGCTCGAAGAGTGGGTCACCAGGCTTGGGCGTATCAGGGAGGTCTGCCTGCAACCGGTCGGCAACGCTGGCCGGAACCTGGTCCCACAGGCCAAACTGGTCGACGACGGCTCGGGCGTCCATCCAGGTCGAGTTGTCGGGCACGGTCGGGCCAGAAGCGATGGCATCCAATGGATTGCCGACCACGTCGCTCAGCACGAGCGTGACGACCGTTGCGGGCGCGGCCAGGCGAGCCAGACCGCCGCCTTTGACCTGATCGAGGTGCTTGCGCACGACGTTGATCTCGTTAATGGTCGCCCCGCACCGCAGCAGCGCGTCCGTCGTTTGCCGCATGTCGTCGAGCGATATGCCATCGTAGGGCAGGGTCAGCAGGGCGGAGCCGCCGCCGGAGATCACGCACAGCACCAGATCGTCAGCGTTCGCGCCGTCGAGCAGGCGCACGATCGCGCGCGTGGCGTTGACGCCGGCCTGATCGGGCATGGGATGGCCGGCCTCGCGGATCGTGACATCGCGCGTCGGCGCCGCGTGGCCGTAGCGCACCGTCACACTGCCCTCCACTGGAATGCAGCCGCCGAGTATCTCTTCAACGGCAGCCGCCATCGGCGCTGATGCCTTCCCGGCGCCGACAATCAACGCCCGCCGATACATTCCCAGGTGATAGCGATGCTCGCCGACCACGATGCTGTCGGTCTCAAACGCGACGGCGTTGCGCACCGCCTGGCCGGGCTCGACCGCGGCCAGAGCGACCGCGAGGACCTTATCGAGGACTTGCCTCACGTCCCGCGGTATCGACAGTTTCGCCGCTGGCCAACTGAGCACTCACGTGCCCATTCGCCGAGAGGAAGCGGTGGAAGTCGCGCTCCATCACGTCGGCGGCGATCAGACAGTTGCGTCCGATGCGCACGCCCGACGGAATGCGCGCACCTTTGCCGACGACCGTAATCCCGGACTGCAGATTGCGCGGCTGCGTGCGATTCGGCCGGACATCCTCGCCGTCGCCCAGGCGCACATCGGCGCCGACCACGACGTTCTTATCGAGGATGACGCGATCGAGCACGCTGCCGGGGCCGACGATGCAGTCCGGAAACAGGATGCTCTCACGGACCACGGCGCCTTCGGCCACGAACACGCCCGGCGAGAGCACCGAGTGCTCGATCGTGCCGTTGATGATGCAGCCGTGCGAGATGAGGCTGGTTTGGATGCTGCCGCGCTCGGTCACGCGCGCCGGCGGCCGCTCCTCCGAGCGGGTATGGATCACCCAGTCCGTGTCGTACAGGTCGAAGTCAGGCGGCTCGTTGAGCAGGCCCATATTCGACTCCCAATAGCTGTGAATCGTGCCCACGTCGCGCCAATAGCCGCGGAATGGATAGGCAAAGACACGGTCGTTCTCGACCATCCGCGGTACCACGTCGCGGCCGAAGTCACGCTTCGAGCTCGCCAGTCGCGCGTCTTCTTCGAGCCGACGCACCAGGACATCGCGCTCGAACACATAGATGCCCATGCTGATCAGGTTGCTCTTGGGCTCGGGCGGCTTCTCCTCGAAGCGGACGACGCGACCTTCTGTGTCGGTGACCATGGTGCCAAATCGATGCGCCTCATCCATGGGCACCTGCTGCACGGCCACGGTCACGTCCGCCTTGCGCTCCTCGTGGAACGCGAGCATCGCGTTGTAGTCCTGCTTGTAGACGTGGTCGCCCGACAGGATCAGCAGCGTGTCGGCCTTCCAGTCGGCCCAGGCGGCCAGGTTCTGGAAGACGGCGTCGGCGGTGCCCTTGTACCAGTCCGAGCCACGCCGGCCGAGGTACGGCTGGAGCATGCGCACGCCGCCGCGCATGCGGTCGAGGTCCCACGGACGACCGATGCCGATGTGGTCATTCAGGCTGTGGGGGCGATACTGCGTCAGCACGGCGACGCGGTAAATGCCGGAGTTGACACAGTTCGAAAGGGTGAAGTCGATGATGCGGTACTTGCCGGCGAATGGCACCGCGGGCTTGGCTCGCTGCGCCGACAGGACGCTCAGGCGTTCTCCCTGGCCACCCGCGAGGATGACCGCCACCACACTGCGCATAGGCGCGCTTCAAGTGTAGCGCGGGTTAGAGCACTTCCAGCAGAACGGCGTGGACGTGCCAATACAGCCTCCACAGATCCGGCAGGAACGTTTGCCACGGCACCGGCCGATCGGGAATTACATGCGCGAAGATCGAAAACTCGGTGTAGCGCTGGACGACGCCGGCGGGCGCAGCGGCATTGAGCGCACGACTCTGCGTGAACGGAATGAACGTGTCGTCCAGGTCGTGCATCAAGTACAGATGCGCCTTTAGCTGCGACATATAGGCCGATGGCGACATCTGATCCAACTGCTGGTGCGTCGCGGCCGGCAGCGTGGCGATCAGCGTTCGGGCGCGGTCCCGCGTGGTGCCGGCGAGAAGTTCCTCGACGCCTTCGGCAGGCGCGCTGCGCAGGGCGATGGCGACAACATCCTCCGTACGGCCTTCCGGCCGCCAGGGCCGAACCTGGCCGTCAACCTCGATCGACCGGCTGGCGACGTCCAGTAGCAACTGCGAAGCGTCGTAGTAGCTGCCGAAGCTGTTCACGAAGCGAATGCGGTCACGCAAGTCAGGCTGCCCCGCGGCAACGATGCTCAACCCGCCCGCCGCCGACAGGCCAATGAAGCCTACGTGGTTCGGATCGACATCCGGCTCCGACGCAAGCACCTGATATGACGCCCGTAAGCCGTCGACCTCGTCAAAGGTCAAGCGCTCGGCGAGCATGCCCGTCGAGTTTGGCAGCATGACCACGACACCCAGCCGCGCCATTGCCTCGGCGAACCGGACCGCGAGGTCGGAGCGCGGCAGGTCGCCTGCGCCGAGCGACAGAATGATGGCGCCGTGCCGCTCACCATCGGTGGGGTGGTAGATGTCCGCCTGGATGCTGCCCGCGGCATAGGTGAAGTTGCGCTCGGTGTGTATCGGGCGGTCCGTCGCCAGCACGAGCGGGTCGATGGGTGCGCTGGGGAACAGCGCGGGGAGCAGGACAAGCGCCTGAGCGGCGACGCGGGCGGGGTGCCAGTACAGCACGACCAGCACCAGCGCCAGGAGCGTCAGCAGGATAAAACGAGCCGTCCGTGATCTCCCGGGCGGGTAGGATACCAGGCAATTCCGCGAGCCAGGGGGCCTCTACCGCATGACTGCACAGCGATACACTCGACGCCAAGCGCTGCGTCGCGTCGGCACGCTCGGTCTTGGATTGCCGATGGTCGCGGCGGTCCTCGCAGCGTGCGGCGCACCGGCGGCTGCGCCGACCAGCGCACCCCCAGCCGTGGCCAAACCGACCACCGCCCCCGTCGCGGCGCCTACGACAGCACCCGCGGCGGCAACGAGCGCGCCCGCGGCGGCCAAGCCAACCACGGCGCCCGCGGCAGCCGCGCCGACCCCGACCGCGGCTTCCGCCGCGGCCGGCCAGGCCTCGACGAAGCCCAAGATGATCGTCGGGCTCGTTCAGGAGCCAACCTCGCTCGACCCGACCGCCGATGCGACCGCGTCGATCGCCACGACGCTGCTCGACAACCTGTATCAGGGCCTGGTGCGCGTGGATGGCGCGGGCAAGATCCTGCCCTCGCTAGCCAAGTCGTGGGATGTCAGCCCTGACGGAACCGCGATCACGTTCAATCTGAACAGCGGAATCAAATGGCACGACGGCGCACCGTTTACCGCGCAGGACGTCAAGTTCGCGTATGAGCGCGCGGCATCTGCTGATACCAAGCCGCCCAACCCGCACAGGGACTACTGGGCGCCAGTCAGTAAGGTCGACGCTGTCGACGACAACACCGTCAAAATCACGCTGAGCAGCTACAGCGACAACTGGCTGTTCCACATGGCGGCTGGCTCGGCGTGCATTGTCTCCAGTAAGACTGCCGACAACAACAAGACCAATCCTATCGGCACCGGTCCGTTCAAGTTTGGCGCCTGGAATCGCGGCGCATCGCTGACGCTCAAGCGCAACGACGAGTACTGGGGCCAAAAAGCCAAGCTGAGTGATGTCGAGTTTCGCTTCATCAGCGACGCCGATGCGATGAACAATGCGCTCAAGGCGGGCGATATCGACGCGATCGGTCAGGTCGGCGGGCCCGAGCAGATCAAGCAGTTCGAGCAGGACAAGAACTTCGCGGTCATCAAGGGCGCGGCGGCCGGCAAGCTGCAGGTGTCGATGAACAACACCGGCGGGCCGCTGGCCGATAAGAAGGTACGCCAGGCGCTGTACGCGGCGATCGATCGCAAAGCGTGGATCGACGGTATCGCGGCCGGCTACGGCGAGCCAATCGGTAGCCACGCCACGCCGAACGATGGCGAGCCCTACTACGCCGACATGACCAGGGTGAACACGTTCGATGTCACCAAGGCCAAGCGGCTCCTCGAGGAGGCTGGCCAGAGTGGGCTCAAACTTCGGTTGGCGCAGATCAGCGCGTTCCCGTATGCCGTGCGCGGCACCGACATCCTGACCAGTCAGTTCGCGGCTATCGGCGTGTCACTGGATGTCCAGCCGATGGAGTTCCCACGCTGGCTCCAGGAAGTGTTCCTGAACAAGCAGGACTATGACCTGACGATCATCCTCCACGTCGAAGAGCGCGACATCGGCAACTACAGCAATCCCAAGTACTACTGGCACTACGACAATGCCCAGGTCGCCGGGTGGCTCAAAGAAGCCGATGCGCAGCCCGATGCCGCGAAGCGCAAAGACCTGTACACCAAGATTCAGCAGCAGCTGGCTGACGATGCCGCCAACCTGTGGATCTACGCCCCCAACCAGCTCGCCGTCTTGAAGGCGAACCTGAAGGGCTATCAGATCCAGGGCATCTCGCCGTCGCTGTTCCTCGGCGATGCCTATTTCGCATAAGCGTTTCGCCTGGCGGCGGGCACCGATGGATGCACCCGTGACCGCCCGTGCGGCGCGCGCAGTGACGATGGCGTTCGCGCTGTGCGCCCACCTGCTCCACCCTGCCACCTGCTTGTTTTTAGAGAAGAAAGTCAATTCCCGCGCGGCGCGTGCAGTGACGGCGGCGTAGCAATAATGGCAGTTCACGTCGTGACCAGGCTGCTGTGGCTCGTGGCCAGTCTGCTCCTGGCCTCGATCCTGGTGTTCACCGTCGTCAACGTCCTGCCCGGCGACGTAGCGGTGGTGATCCTCGGTACGGCGGCGACGGACGAGAACGTCCAGGCGCTGCGCGAGCAGTTGGGCCTCAATCAGCCAGCGTGGCTGCGTTACGTTGACTGGGCGGCGGGCATGCTGCGCGGGGATTTTGGCATCTCGCAGCTCAGCCACAGCGAAGTCGGCACGCTGATCGTCCAGAAGCTGAGCGTCAGCGGACCACTGGCCCTGGCGTCGGCAGTCATCGCTCTAGCGTTGGCACTGCCGCTCGGCGTCCTGGCCGGCGTCCACTACCGCACGCTCACCGGCGCAGCCATTTCGGCCCTGAGCCTCATCGGCATCGCCGTGCCAGCCTTCTGGGCCGGGCTACTGCTGGCGACGGTCTTTTCAATTGAGCTCAAACTTCTCCCAGCGGGCGGCTTCGTCGACTGGACGTCAGATCCCATCGCCGCGCTGAAAAGCCTCATCCTGCCAGCGCTGGCCCTCGGCCTCGTCCAGGGTGCAGTCCTCACGCGTTACGTCAGATCAGCAATTGTCGATGTGCAGAAAGAAGACTTCATTCGGACTGCCCGGGCCAAAGGGCTAACCCGTTGGCAGGCGCTGCGAAACCACGGCTTCCGCTACGCCGCCATCCCGGTCATCACCATCCTCGGCATTCAGCTCACCTCACTGCTCGTCGGAGCGATCGTCATCGAGAACGTCTTCGTGTTGCCGGGCCTGGGTCGCCTGCTTTTCCAGTCGGTCGGCAACCGCGACCTGATCGTCGTCCAGGACCTGGTCATGTTGCTCACCGCGGCGGTGTTGATCGTGAATTTCCTGATCGATTTGAGCTACCGCTTGATCGATCCCCGCATTCGCCAGGGCCAGGCGTGACCCGGCTGCCCCCCTCGCTGATCGCCGGCGGCGTGCTGGTTGGCGCCGTCGTGCTCACCGCCCTGGTGTCCACCATATGGACGCCCGTCGATCCCACGCACGTGGAAGTGAGCCAACGTTTCCAGTCGCCTGGTCAACCCGCCTTGTTAGGCACGGACAACCTCGGGCGGGACGTGCTGAGCCGCCTCATGGCCGGCGCCAAGAACACGCTACTCATCGGCATCGTTACGGTGCTGATCGCGCTCGGCCTGGGCGTTCCGATCGGCGGCATTGCGGCGCTGTACGGCGGCCCATTCGAGCAAGTGACGATGCGGCTGAGTGACGTGCTGCTGGCCTTCCCGGCGATCCTGCTGGCGGTGCTCTTCGCCGCCGTGTTCAGGCCGAGCACCCTCACCGCGATGGCCGCGATCGGCATCGCGCTCGTCCCGGTCTTCGCGCGCGTCGTGCGCGGCGCAGGTCTGCAGGTCATGCAGCAGGACTATGTGACCGTCGCGCGCACCTACGGCAGCGGCAAGCTGTCGATCTTCGCGCGCCACTTGCTGCCCAATGTGAGCTCCGTGCTCATCGTCCAGGCGACGGTCGCCTTCGCCATCGCCATTCTGGCCGAGGCGGCGCTCAGCTATCTGGGCCTGGGTACGCCGCCGCCCACGCCGTCGTGGGGCAGGATGCTCAGCGAGGCCCAGAGCTTCCTCAGTCAGGCGCCATTGCTCGCGCTCTGGCCAGGACTCTCGATCGCCCTGTCGGTCCTCGGGTTCAACCTCCTGGGCGACGGCCTGCGCGATCTGCTCGACCCGAAGCTGGTCGAGCGCGTGCCCGCCCAAGCATGACCGCCGCCCTGATTGTCGAGGACCTCACGGTCCGTGTGGGGTCGGTACCGGCCGTGCATGGCATCAGCTTCGCGCTCGAGGCGGGTCGTCGCACTGGCCTGATCGGCGAATCCGGCTCGGGCAAGACGCTGACTGCGTTGGCGCTCATCGGACTGCTGCCGGACGGTCTGTCGGCCAGCGGCCGCGTGCTCTATGAGTCGTCCAACCTGCTCGCGCTGTCCGAGCAGCAGTTGTGCGCGCTGCGTGGCGACCGTCTGGCGATGGTCTTCCAGGAGCCCATGACTGCGCTCAATCCGGTTATGAAGATTGGCCACCAGGTTGCCGAGCCCTTGCGCGTCCATCGCGGCATCTCGCGCCGTGAGGCAAGCACACGAGCGCTGCGCATGCTCGAGCACGTACGCATCCCGAACGCAGCCGAGAAAATGGAGGCCTATCCGCACCAGCTTTCAGGCGGTCAGCGCCAGCGCGCCATGATCGCGATGGCCATGGCTTGCTCGCCGTCCATCCTGATTGCCGATGAGCCGACAACCGCGCTCGACGTGACGGTCCAAGCGCAGATCCTGAGCTTGTTGAGCGGTCTCGTCGACGAGCAGGGGGCGACACTGCTGCTGATCACGCATGACCTGCCCGTCGTCGCGAACGTGTGTCAGCACGTGATCGTGCTCTACGGCGGGCGGATCGTCGAACAAGGCCAGGTCGACGAGGTATTCTCCGCCCCGCGCCATCCCTATACGCGCGCGCTGCTGGACGCTATTCCGCCATTGGACGAAGAGCTGCCATCGCGCAAACTGGCCGCCATCCCTGGCTCGGTCCCTGGTTTAGGCGAATTTCCGCCCGGCTGCCCGTTTCGCAATCGCTGTCCACGTGCCGATCAGGCATGTGTCACGATGCCGCCGCTGGCAGGAATTGATCATGCCGCGGCGTGCTGGCATCCACTCGCGTAATGCACGACGTGCTCTTTCGCGTCGAGCACGTTAGTCGCAGCTATGCGCTGCCACGCACCAGGCTCTTTGGGCCGCGGGCCACGTTGACGGCCGTAGACAACGTGAGCTTTGTCCTCGCCCGCGAAGAGACGCTTGGCATCGTCGGCGAGTCAGGCTCGGGCAAGACGACGTTGATGAAGCTGCTGCTGGGCCTCGAGCCGCCCGATGGCGGCAGCGTGATCTACACCGGGCAGTCGCTGCGGCGTGAGGTGCAGGTCGTGTTTCAGGATCCGGGCAGCGCACTGGACCCGCGCATGCGCGTCGACGACATCATCCTCGAGCCACTGCGCGTGCTCGGTATCGGCGGCGACCGCCGTGCGCGCATGCGCGAGTTACTGGATGCGGTTGGTCTACCCGCGGCATCGGCGCGCCGCTACCCGCACGAGTTCTCGGGCGGCCAGCGCCAACGCATCGCCATCGCCCGCGCCCTGGCGCCCCACCCACGCGTGCTCATCGGCGACGAGCCGGTGAGCGCGCTGGACGTATCGGTCCGCGCTCAAATCCTGAACCTGCTGGAAGACCTCCGAGTTGGTTTCCAACTGACACTGGTACTGGTGTCCCACGACCTCTCAGTAGTGCGGCACATGACCGATCGGGTGCTGGTGATGCAGAACGGTCGCGTAGTTGAAGACGGGGCTACTCGTGACGTGTTCCGCACGCCACAGCATCCCTACACGCGGCTGCTGCTGGAATCGATCCCGCGCTTGAAGCCGAAGCCGTCAGGCGTCGCGCAAATAGAACAGGTAGAAGGCGGGCGCCACTGACACCAGCGCCAGCGCGAGCGATGCGGAGACGCCAGTGACCCACCAGGTCATCGCGAATGCCCAGGTCAGGAAGGCGATCCCGGCCAGGCACAACACGAAGAGAAACGGGTCGCGTCGTAGGCGTTCCCGCACACCCGTGGCGCCCTTCGGCGGTGGGCCCGCGGGCGTTTGACGCCGCGCGCGGCGTGGTGTCGTCCCCCTGGTGCGCGCCGGACGCGGGCCTGGTTGGCCTGGTTGCCCTGGCATCAGCCTATTCTACGGCCTTCCACGAACCGTTTCGGGCGTCACATGTCCGGCACGACGCAACCACACTACCCCGGCATTTCCGTCGACGGTGATGATCTCGCCGTCCTGGACTCGATCGAGCACGTTGGTCACGTTCACGACGGCGGGCAGGCCCAACTCGCGGGCAACGATCGCGCCGTGCGATAGATATCCGCCAACTTCCGTGACCAATCCAGCACAACGTAAGAAGAGTGGCGTCCAGCCCGGATCGGTCGACGGAGCGACCAGGATGTCGCCACGTTGCAGCCGCGCGCCTTCCTCAGGGTGACGGATGATCCGCGCTGGGCCGCTGGCCTGGCCGGCCGCGGCCGCCAGCCCGCCCAACACGGCGTCGTCTTTGATGCTCGCGGGGGGAATCGCTGGTGCGCGTTCGCCCTCGTGGATGACGATCAGGTCGGGCGGCGGCGGCGCGGCTAATCTCGCCAGGCGCATCGCCTTGCGCTCGGCGACAAGCGCGCGGGCGCCGCGCCCGTCCCATTCACTTCGCACGAGTGCCTCGTGATCGCACCGCGCGAGGTGAAATACGTCGTCGACCTCGTCGAGCAGGCCATCGCGCACCATCCGTCGCCCGAACTCGAGCAGCAGCCGTCGCACAGGCAGCGCCATCGCGATGAGCGCGGATTTACCCGCCTCGCGTCGCGCCGCCGCGCTGCGTGCCTGATGGGCGAGCCAGCGGACGACGAGCCGCGGCACGAGCGGCAGCGCCCGCGCCTCTTGCTCAGCAGCTTGGCGGCGCTGCCTGGCCAGCACGCGCGGTGGCTCGAATGAATCCTCGACCAGCAAGCGTGCGACCTGGTCCAGCACGAAGCTGGGGTCCTCGATCCAACGAGGGTTGGCCAACTCGGCCTCGTAGACGCCTCGGTGGCCGAATTCGCGTAGAAACCCCTCGACGGCCTGTCGGAACGGTGAATCGACGGGCAGCGAGCGCCAGGCGTATGGATCGACACCCTCGCGTCGGGCGAGCGCCGCCAGCCCGACGAGGCGATAGCCGTGCTCGGCGCTCACCACGTCGCCGCCATCGGCCATCAGCGCTGATGCCAACCGCTCGCCATGGCCTGGTCGCCAACGCTCGATCGTCTGCCGCAACGGTTCGGTCCAGGCGCCGCCGTCCATGTTGCCCAATTGGAATGTCGGCCCGAACTCGGCCTGCAGCCGGCCGATGTGTTCGGCGATCAACATGAGCTCGACGTTCGAGCGCGCGGCGAAATCGACGTCGAGCGCCCGGGCTGCACGGCGCATGCGCTCGATCGCGCGCGAATACGCGCGCGCCTGCCGCAGCAGCAGGGACGCCAGACGCAATCGCGTGCGCCGCCAGCGGGCGCGCTGCGCGCTCGTCGGGGGTGGCAAGGCAATCTCCGCTTGGGGTCCGCCCATAGCTCGCCCGGCTTCGGCCGGTGGTGACCCGAGCGCATCGAAATACACCGCCTGGATGGTGCTCAGGTCGAGGTAGGCGCGTCCGTCGAAGCGACGCAATGTCTCCATGCCACGCGGCACGGCATAGCCCGCGCGCTCGATGGGCGCGAAGAAGATCTCGCTCAGGTAGGGGCTAACGAAGCTCCACGTCGCCGTCGTCGGCACGCCCGCGACCGCGTCCTTGAGATTGCTGTTCGACCACAACACGGGCTGTTGGACCGCCAGCTCGATCGTGAGACGCGGCAGCCCGACGATCGGCCGTGCCTGGACGATCCAGAACCGCTGCCCATCAAATGCCCACTCGACTTCGTGCGGGTCCTGGCCTTCGCCGAGCGCCCACTCAACCCGTTGTACGAGCCGCGCCAGCGCCTGGTACTGGTCATCGGTGAGCACACGTGCGCCAACGTGCCTGAGGAGTGGTCCGACGATCCGAGTTTCAATCACCACGTGGGGTGGCGATCCGATGACGGTCAGGTCGCGCCGACCCGTCCGCGGATCGGCGGAAAAGGCCTCGCCCCTGGCCACCACCGGCCCGCCAGGCAGCGAGAAGCCGAATCGTTCGAGCCGCGCCCGCGGCGATGCCTCACTCACCCGTGTCGGGCATGCAGGTCGTGGCGAGCCACCTGACCCCTGAGCCGCGCGTCGTTGTAGCGCTCGATGGTGTCCAGTATCTGATCGGACGCCACTCAGCGGCCCAGACGCAGCAGGCTTTCGAGCGCGTCACGCGTCGCTGGCACGAGCAGCAGCAGAATCACGACGCCGAGCAAGATGAGTAGCAGGCTG
>WNGB01002582.1_pt1 | contig 29092 bp, 26 predicted proteins | sample 5400681 | NCBI WGS metagenome assembly WNGB01 (sample SAMN13153367, study PRJNA577476) | soil metagenome | isolation source: 115 cm soil or saprolite under grassland replicate 2 | place: USA:California | collected 2016-06-15
CCACGCCGCCCGAGCTGCCGAACGCCTTCGACAGGGTCGCGGTCACCACGACGTGCTCCAGGCCGGCCAGCTTCTCCGCGGCGACCGAGCCGCGCCCGGCCCCGGTGACACCCGCGCCGTGCGCCTCGTCGACCAGCAGGACGGCACCGTGGCGGGCGCAGACCTCGGCCAGGTCGCGCAGCGGGGCGGCGTCGCCGAGCACGCTGTACACGGACTCGACCAGCACCACCGCGCGCGGCTCACCGCGGCCGGTCAGCGCCTGCTCGACGGCGTGGACGTCGTTGTGCGGCACGGTCAGCACCCGCGACCGCGCGAGCCGGCCGGCGTCGACCAGCGAGGCGTGCACGTGCGCGTCCGAGACCAGCAGCGTGCCCGGCCCGCCGAGCGCGGTGACCACGCCGAGGTTCGCGAGGTACCCGGAGGAGAAGACCAGCGCGGCCGGCTGCCGGAAGAAGTCCGCGAGCTGGTCCTCCAGCTGCGCGTGCAGGGCCGTCGTACCGGTGACCAGGCGGGACCCGGTCGCGCCCGCGCCCCAGGTCCGCAGCGCGGTCACCGCGGCATCGACGACCCGGCGGTCCGTCGCCAGCCCGAGGTAGTCGTTCCCGGCCAGGTCGATCACCGCGTCCGCTCCCGGGGCCGGCGCCGCGCGCGGTCGCAGCCGCCGGGTCAGACCGCGGGCCTCGAGCGCCGCGGCCTTGCCGGCCAGCCAGTCCTCGAAACTCACGCTGCGGCTCATGGCGACGCGGCCGCCACGATCGCCGCGCCGATCGCGGCGATCTCCTCGCCGGTGCACACGTACGGCGGCATCGTGTAGATCAGGTCCCGGAACGGCCGCACCCACACCCCGTGCTCCAGCGCCGCCGCCGTTGCCGCGGGCACGTCGACCGGCCCCGCCAGCTGTACGACGCCGACCGCGCCGAGCACCCGCACGTCCTTCACGCCCGGCAGGTCCGCGGCCGGTGCCAGCCCGGCGGCCAGCCCGGCCGAGATGCGGTCGATACCGGCCTTCCAGTCATCGGACAGCAACAGGTCGATGCTCGCCAGCGCCACGGAGCACGCGAGCGGGTTGGCCATGAAGGTCGGGCCGTGCATCAGCGCGCCACCCGGCCCGGCCGAGACGGTGTGCGCCACCTCCGTCGTACACAGGGTGGCGGCGAGCGACAGGTATCCGCCGGTGAGCGCCTTCCCGAGGCAGACGATGTCGGCCTCGACGCCTGCGTGCTCGGAGGCGAACAGCGTGCCAGTGCGGCCGAAGCCGGTGGCGATCTCGTCCAGGATCAGCAGGAACCCGTGCTGGTCGGCCAGCTCGCGCAGCACGGTCAGGCAGTGCGGGCTGTACGCATACATCCCACCCGCGCCCTGCAGCACCGGCTCCACCACGATCGCCGCTACCTCGTCCGCATGCTGCTCGGCGAGGGCCGCCATCGCCGAAGCCCATGCGACCAGCTCGGGGTCGTCCGCCGCCCGGTCGACCCCGCCCGGCGGCCGCGGCCCGAAGACCTGCTCCTTCAGCGCGCCGGTGAACAGCGTGTGCATCCCGTTGACCGGGTCGCACACGCTCATCGGCGCGAACGTGTCGCCGTGGTACCCGCCGCGGGTGGTGAGCAGCCGGGTCCGGCCGACGCGACCGCGCGCCACCTGGTACTGCAGCGCCAGCTTGATCGCGACCTCGACCGACACCGAGCCGGAGTCGCAGAAGAACACGTGCCGCAGCCGGTCCGGCGTGATCTCGACCAGCCGCTCCGCGAGCCGCACTGCCGGCTCGTGCGTGAGCCCGCCGAACATCACGTGGCTGAACCGGTCGACCTGGTCGTGCAGCGCCGCGTCGAGCACCGGGTTCCGGTAGCCGTGGATCATGCACCACCACGACGCCATCGCGTCGATCGCGGTGCTGCCGTCGGCGAATCGCAGCCGGACGCCCCCGGCGCCGGTCACCAGCCGCGCCGGCGACGGCTGCGCCAGCGACGAGTACGGGTGCCAGAGCAGGTCGGCGTCGAGCCGCAGCAGATCGTCAGTCCGGGACACCACGGACCTCACCGTGCCGCGAGCAGCTCGCGCTCCAGCCGGTCGGCGTCACCTGCACCACCATCCGGCGGCGGCACCGCCCGCAGTACCGCGGCGGCTCCAGCCGCAGCGCCTGCTCGCACGGCCCGTGATTGCCCACGGCAACAGGTTCGCCGCACCGGCCGCAGTATTCGACGGTCATCACAGTGTCTTCTGCAGTTCCTTCACGGGCATCTTCAGCTCGTGCAGCAGGTCCAGGTCCTCCTCGGGCTTGCGGCCGAGGGTGGTCAGGTAGTTGCCGACGATCACGGCGTTGATCCCGCCGAGCAGGCCGTCGCGGGTGCCGAGGTCGCCGAGGGTGAGCTCGCGGCCGCCGGCGTACCGCAGGATCGTCCGCGGCATCGCCAGCCGGAACGCCGCGATCGTGCGCAGCGCGTCCTTGCCGTCCATCACCGGCAGGTCGCCGAACGGGGTGCCGGGGCGCGGGTTCAGGAAGTTCAGCGGTACCTCGTGCGGGTCCAGCACGGCCAGCTGCGCGGCCAGCTCGGCGCGCTGCTCGAGGGTCTCCCCCATGCCGACCAGTCCGCCGCAGCACAGCTCCATGCCGGACTCCTTGACCATCAGGCAGGTGTCCCAGCGCTCCTCGAACGAGTGCGTGGTGACCACGTCACCGAAGTACGACCGGGCCGACTCCAGGTTGTGGTTGTACCGGTGCACGCCCATCGCCTTGAGCTCGTCCACCTGAGCCTGCGTCAGCATGCCCAGGGAGCAGGCGATGTTGATGTCGACCGCGTCCTGGATGGCCTTGATGCCGTCCCGGACCTGCGACATCAGCCTCTCGTCCGGCCCTCGGACCGCGGCCACGATGCAGAACTCGGTCGCGCCGGTCCTGGCGGTCTCCTTGGCGGCCTCGACCAGCTCCGGGATGTTCAGCCAGACCGAGCGCACCGGCGAGGTGAACTGGCCGGACTGGGAGCAGAAGTGGCAGTCCTCCGGGCAGCCGCCGGTCTTGAGCGAGATGATCCCCTCGACCTCGACCTCCTCGCCGCACCATTTCACCCGCACCTCGTGCGCGAGCGCGAGCAGCCCGGCCAGCGACTCGTCCGGCAGCCGCAGCACCTCGACCAGCTGCGCCTCGGTCAGCCCCTCACCGCGCTCGAGGACCTGCTCACGCGCTGTCGCCAGGATGTCACCCATGGGTCTCCTCACCTCGCCCGGAACCATCCCGGGGCGATCCGAGGGTAAGCGATGGCCACCGGCGGAAAATCAGTGAGATCCACATCGTGACCTTCGTCTCGCGGTCTCGTTGACCTGAGCAGACGGGCAGCACGAACGGAGAGTGATTGACCGAGGCAACAATTGTGACAACACGCTTGCAGATCTGCTGCGAATGTGTGGACACGGTCACTGCATCCGCTAGTGTTGGAGACACGGAAAGGTAGCGACAGCTACCTCCCACGGACGCCGGGAGCCTCACCCCGGCTGAGTGAGCCCCCGGCGATGGTTTGGGCGGAAACGTCGCCGGGGGCTCCTTTTTGTGATGCCTGTGTCAAGAAATCACCGGAAGGCGCAGCGCGCCGGGAGCCGCTGACGGAACCACCGGCTTGGCCGGAACCACCGGGTCGATGCGCTGGTACGGCGAGCCCAGCTCCGGCCGCTTGTCCGCCTCACCCTTGTTCGGCCAGTACGACATCGCCCGCTCGGCCTGCGCGGTGATCGTCAGCGACGGGTTCACCCCGAGGTTCGCCGAGATCGCCGAGCCGTCCGCGATGTGCAGGCCCGGGTAGCCGTAGACCCGCTGGTAGGGGTCCACCACGCCGGTCTCGATCGAGTCGCCGATCACGCAGCCGCCGATGAAGTGCGCCGTCATCGGCACGTTGAACGGCTCGCCGATGGTGCCACCCGCGGTCCCGTTCATCAGCTTCGCGGTACGACGTACCGCCTCGTGCGCGACGGGGAGCCAGGTCGGGTTCGGGGCGCCGTGGCCCTGCTTGGACGTGAGCTTCCAGCGGCCCAGCCTGCTGCGCTTCCCGAACGTGGTGATCGAGTTGTCCGCGGTCTGCATCACCAGCAGGATGACGGTCCGCTCCGACCAGTGCTTGAAGTCGTACAGCTTCCGCAGGTTCTTGCGCTGCGCAACGACCTCGCGCAGCCACTTCCGCCAGCCCGGCCGCGGGTCCTCGCCGTCGACCAGCACGGTCTGCAGCATCGACATCGAGTTGCTGCCCTTGCCGTAGCGGACCGGCTCGATGTGGGTGATGTCGTCGGGGTGGAACGACGACGTGATCGCCACGCCCTCGGAGTAGTCGACGTCCTTGTCCTTGGCGATTGCCCCGAGCAAGGACTCGGAGTTGGTCCGGGTCAGCGAGCCGAGCCGGTCTGACAGGCCCGGCAGCTTGCCGGTGTCCTTCAGCCGGTGCAGCAGCTTCTGGGTACCGAGGGCGGCCGCCGCGACCACCACCTGCTCGGCCGTGAATGTCCGGGTGTGCCGGCGCTTCGCCGTACCGCGGGTCTCGACGGTGAAACCGCCGCCGGGCAGCGGCTCGACCGACGTCACCGTGGTCATCGGGTAGACCTCGGCGCCGGCCTTCTCGGCCAGGTACAGGTAGTTCTTCACCAGGGTGTTCTTGGCGTTGTGCCGGCAGCCCGTCATGCACTCGCCGCAGTTGATGCAGCCGGTGCGGCGCGGGCCGGCGCCGCCGAAGAACGGGTCCTCGACCTCGACGCCGGGCTCACCGAAGAAGACCCCGACCTCGGTCGGGTGGTACGTGTCGCCGACCCCCATCTCGTCGGCGACCTGCCTGATCACCTTGTCGGCGGGCGTGATGTGCGGGTACGTCGTCACCCCGAGCATCCGCTTCGCCTGGTCGTAGTACGGCGCCAGCTCGGCGCGCCAGTCGGTGATGTGCGCCCACTGCCGGTCGGCATAGAAGGGCTCCAGTGGCTCGTACAGCGTGTTCGCGTAGTTCAGGCTGCCGCCGCCGACGCCCGCGCCGGCCAGGATGATCACGTCCTTGACGGCGGCGATCCGCTGCACGCCGTAGCAGCCCGCGGCGGGCGCGAACAGGAACCGCTTCAGGTCCCAGGAGTTCTTCGCCATCGACTCGTCGTCGAACCGGGCGCCGGCCTCCAGCACCGCGACCTTGTAGCCCTTCTCGGTCAGCCGCAGCGCGCTGACCGAGCCGCCGAAGCCGGACCCGATGACGATCACGTCGAAGTCGAAGGTCATGCTCTGCCCACCTTCTTGAGAATCCGCAGCGCGACGGTCATGAGCTCGGCGTACGACTGGTCGCTGAGCCCGTGGCTGGCGGCGACCGGCAGCAGCCGCTGCGTCGCGATCGCCTGGCTGTGCTGGTAGCGGCGGATGCCCTCGACGCCCTGCCGGCGGCCGAGCCCGGAGGCGCGCATGCCGCCCATCGGGGCGTCGATCGAGCCGAAGGTGGCCGCATAGCCCTCGTTCACGTTCACGGTGCCGGCGACGAGCTGCCGGGCGATCTGCCGGCCCCGGCGGGTGTCGCGGGTCCAGACGCTGGCGTTCAGGCCGTACTCGCCCTCGTTCGCGCGCTGCACCGCCTCGGCCTCGCTGGAGAACCGGTACACCGACACCACCGGCCCGAAGGTCTCGTTGTCGAAGCACTCCATCCGCGGCGTGACGCCCTCCAGCACGGTCGGCTCGTAGAAGTACGGGCCGATGTCTGGCCGGGCCCGGCCACCGGTGAGCACCACAGCGCCCTTGGCCTTCGCGTCCGCGACGTGCCGGGTCACCGTCTCCAGCTGGTCCGCCGAGATCAGCGAGCCCATGTCGGCGTCCCAGCCGGTGCCGGCGGACAGCCGGAGCTTCTTCACCCGGGCGACGAAGGCGGCCATGAAGCTGTCGTAGATCTGGTCGGCGACGTACATCCGCTCCATCGACACGCAGAGCTGTCCGGCGCTGGCGAAGCAGGCCCGGACCGCGCCCTCCGCGGCGCGCTGGATGTCGGCGTCGCGCAGCACCAGCATCGGGTTCTTGCCGCCGAGCTCCAGCGAGCAGCCGATCAGCCGCTCGCCGGCCTGTTTGGCGACCAGCCGGCCGGTCCTGGTCGAGCCGGTGAAGCACACGTAGTCGGCGGTCTGGATGATCGCGGTGCCGACCACCGAGCCGGAGCCGGGCACCACCGACCAGACGTCGGCCGGCAGCCCCGCCTCGTACAGCAGCTCGATCGCGCGCAGCGCGGTCAGCGGGGTCTGCCCGTCCGGCTTGATCAGCACCGCGTTGCCCGCCACCACCGCCGGGATCCCGTCGGCCATCGCCATCGACAGCGGGTAGTTCCACGGCGCGATGATGCCGACCAGGCCCTTCGGCACGTACTGCTGCTCGACCTTGGTGAGCACCGGGAACATCCCGCTGCGGCCCTGCGGCGCGAGGAACTCGGCGGCCTTGCGGGCGTAGTAGCGAGCGGTCAGCGCGACGTGCGCGACCTCCTCGAACGCCTGCTTGCGCGCCTTGCCGGACTCCAGCTGGACCAGCTCCATCAGCTCCTGCCGGTGGTCCAGCACCAGGTCGTGGTACCGCAGCAGGATCTCGGCGCGCTCATCCGCCGTGGTGCGCTTCCACCGTTCCTGGGCGGCGCGCGCGGCGCGGGCGGCCTTGGCGACGTCGGCCGCGGTGGCCGTCGGCAGGGCGGCGACCGGCTGGCCGGTCGCCGGCGCGTAGGTCGTCCTCGGCTCGCCGGTGGCGTGCACCAGACCGGCCAGCCGGCGGACCATGGCTGGATCGGTGGCGTACGTGGCGGTCGGGTCGAGCTCGGGATCGGCGGGGATCGCGGTGTGCTCACTCACACCGTCAGGCTACCTACGGGTAACCGGCGTGTCAGCACCTTGTTACGTCCGTTCGCCGGTCGGTCCCGGGTGAGCAACATCACGCCGGGCGTGTCCGCCCCCAGCCTGGAGTAGCGTTGCCGGGGCCGGTTGGGCCGCACGGGGTCAGGAGCTAGGGCCCGGGACGAGGGATGGATGCAGTGGGGCCTGACACGATGGTGACTGAGTCATTTAATTCCGGCACGGACCGCGACCACCTGGACATGCTGCTGGAGCGCGCGCGGGCACTGGCCACCGAAGGCCGGTACGACGAGTCGATCGCGGTGCTGCTCGACGCCGAGCAGCAGTACCTGCACCAGGTCCGCGGTGTCGCCGACGAAGGTTACCTGGCCGACCTGTGGGTGCTGCGCGGCATGACCCAGTACCGCCGCGGCTACGGCGCGTCCGCCGTACTCGACCTGGACGCCGGGGTGCGCACGCACGGGGACGTGGTGTCGGGCGGAGCGCCGGTCGCGGCGCGGATGGCACTGGCCAAGTCGCTCGCCCTGAACGCGTCCGTGCTCCAGGTGTACGGCGATCCAGACCTCGCGGTGGGTTCGGCCGACGCGGCCGTCGGGCTGTTCCTGCAGCACGCCGACCGGCTCGACGACGGCCCGCCGGAGGCGACCAACGCGCACCACCTGTGCCTGGCCGCGCAGATCGCGGGCGACCTGCACGCCGCCGCCGGACGGCTCGAGGTCGCGATGCAGGCCGACGAGATCGGGCTGCGGACCGCGGACCGGCTGGCCGACTCCGACGTCGCCGACGACGAGAAGCTGCTGGTCGAGGCGATGACCCGGCGGGCGATCCGGCTGCGCGTCGCCGGGCGTGCCGACGAGGCAGGGCCGCTGTTCCGGTCCGCGTTCGCGGCCGATCTCCGGCTGGCCAACGCCGTCGCCGACCGGCTGTCCGCGGCGCCGCGGCCCAGCCTCGCCCAGGCGCTGGCCGTCGCCGCCGACCGGCTCGGCCGGCCTTCGTCGTACGACGATCTGGTCGCCCTGACCCAGCCCTCGCCACAGGGGCCGTCGGCGATCTGCTCGCACCGCTGCGACCTGGAGAGCACCCCGCTGCGGGCGCGGGAACTGGCCGGGCTGGCGATCGCGACGCTGCCCGGCGACACCCAGGTGGGGATCAGGCTCGGGCTCGAGGCGCACTACCTGTTCGCGCTCGGCTCGCGGTACGGCGCCCGGGCGATGCGGTTCCAGCTCGCCGAGTTCGGCACGGTGTGGGCGCGGCTGCTGATCGACCTGTCGGAGGCGTTCGAGCGCGGCGCCGAGGCGCACCTGGCGATGGACATGGCGGCCTGGGCGGGCGGGCTGGCGAACAGCCTGCTGCCGTACGCCGTGGACGTCCGTACCCGCGAGCTGGCCGCCGCCTGCATCGAGCGGCACGGGCGGTTGCTTGCGGCAACGGGTGACGCCGAGCGCGCCGCCGAGGCGCTCGCCGCGGCCGCCCGGTTGCGTCGTTGACGCGGAGCCTTCCTGCGGGGGACTCTGGTAGCGCGGGGGATGAGTCCGAGGGGGGAACCTATGGACGTCGTCGAGCTGCACAGGCGCACCACTGAGGATTTCGTGGCGCTGGTCGGGCAGGTCCGCTCCGACCAGTGGCAGGCGCCCACGCCCTGCGTGGAGTGGGACGTCCGGACCCTGGTGAACCACGTGGTCGGCGAGGAGCGCTGGGTGGTCCCGCTGATGGCCGGCCGGACGATCGCCGACGTCGGCAGCACGCTGGACGGCGACCTGCTCGGCGACGACCCGGCGACCGCCACCGTGCACGCGGCGCACGCGGCGCAGATCGCGGTCGTCGAGCCGGTGCTGCAGCGCGGCACCGTGCAGCTCTCGTACGGCGAGGAGGACGCGGCCGAGTACGTCAACCAGCTGATCGCCGACCACCTGATCCACGGCTGGGACCTGGCTTCGGCGATCGGCGCCGACCGGCGGATGGACCCGGTGGTGACGGCCGCGGTCACCGAGTGGTTCGCGGACCGCGAGGAGGTCTACCGCGCGTCCGGCGCGATCGGCCCGCGCCCGTCGGACGAGCTCACCGACCCCGCCGAGCGGCTGCTGGCGGCGTTCGGGCGGGACCCGCGCTGGACGCCGGAGTACGCCGTGGTGGCGGACTTCTCCGACGCGTTCGCGCGCCGCGACGTGGACGCGATCATGGCGCTGATGACCGACGACTGCGTCTTCGAGTCCACCGGACCGGCGCCGGACGGCGAGCGCTTCACCGGCGCGGACGCGGTCCGCGCTCAGTGGGTGAAGGTGTTCGACGAGACCAACGAGCCCGAGTTCCACACCGAGGAGTCGGTGATCCGCGGCGACCGCGCGGTGGTGCGCTGGCGGTACACCTGGCGCGAGCCCGACGGCAGCCTCGGCCACGTCCGCGGCGTCGACGTGCTCCGGCTCCGCGACGGCAAGGTCGCCGAGAAGCTGTCGTACGTGAAGGGCTGACCGTCAGTCGCGGTGCGCCTTCGACTCCCGCCAGGCGCGTTCGAACGGCAGCCGCCAGGTCCGCGGGGCAATCAGCTGGTGGATCTGGTTCGGACCCCACGAGCCGGGCTGGTACGGCCGGACCACCGACGGGCTGTCGATCAGCGGGGCGGAGACCTCCCACAACCGCTCGATGCCCTGCGCGGTGGTGAACAGCGTCCGGTCGCCGCGGATCGCGTCGTAGATCAACCGCTCGTACGCCTCCAGCACGGCACCCGCCCAGTCGGTCTCCTGCATCGAGAACTGCATCGACAGCTTGTCCAGCCGCATCCCGGGTCCGGGCCGCTTGCCGTAGAACGACAGCGACATCCGCGGGTTGTCGGACAGGTCGAAGGTGAGGTGGTCCGGCCCGTGGTCGCGCACCCCCGAACCCGGCGGGAACATCGACCGCGGCGGCTCCTTGAACGCGATCGAGATGATCCGGGCCCCCTCGGCCATCCGCTTCCCGGTGCGCAGGTAGAACGGCACCCCGGCCCAGCGCCAGTTGTCGATGTAGCAGGCCAGCGCCACGAACGTCTCGGTCTCCGACTCCTGGTCGACCGACGGGTCGTCGCGATACCCGACGTACTGGCCGCGGACCACGTTGGCCGGGTCGATCGGCACGATCGAGCGGAAGACCTTGTCCTTCTCCTCGCTGATCGAGCCCGGCTCCAGTGCGGCCGGAGGCTCCATCGCGGTGAACGCGAGGATCTGGAACAGGTGCGTGACCACCATGTCGCGGAAGGCGCCGGTGGCTTCGTAGAACTCCGCCCGCTGCTCGATCCCGAGCGTCTCCGGCACGTCGATCTGGATGTGGTCGATGTGGTTGCGGTGCCAGATCGGCTCGAACAGCCCGTTCGCGAACCGGAACGCGAGGATGTTCTGCGCGGCCTCCTTGCCGAGGAAGTGGTCGATCCGGAAGATCTGCTGCTCGTCGAAGACCTCGTGCAGCCGGGCGTTCAGCTCCCGCGCGGACTGCAGGTCGGTGCCGAACGGCTTCTCCATGATGATCCGGCTGCGCTCGACCAGCCCGGCCTCTGCGATCGTCCGTACGACGGCCAGCGCGGCCGCCGGCGGCACGCTCAGGTAGTGCAGCCGCTGGGTCTGCCCGCCGAGCCGGGACTCGGCGTCGGCGACCTCGGCGCGCAGTGCGTCCGGACCACCGGAGAAAGGTGCCCAGTGCAACCGTTCGGCGAACTCCGACCACACCGACTGCTTCAGGTCACGCCGGCTGAACTCCCGGACGGCCTTCTCCGCCAGGTCCACGAACCCGTCCCGGTCCAGGTCGTCCGTCGACGTCCCGACGACCCGTACGTCGCCGAGCAGGCCGGTCCCGTACAGGTGCAGCAGGCCGGGAAGCAGCTTGCGCCGCGACAGGTCACCGGTGGCGCCGTACAGGACGATCGTCGTCGGGTCGGTCATCCACCCAGCGTCGCAGCCCGCACGATCGGTTGGCCAGCGATCAGCCGACGACGACCTCGACGCGCTGGAACTCCTTGAGCTCGGTGTAGCCGGTGGTGGCCATCGCGCGGCGCAGCGCGCCGACCAGGTTCATGGTGCCGTCGGGGACCCGGGACGGGCCGAACAGGATCTCCTCCATGGTCCCGGTGACGCCGACCTCGACGCGCTCGCCGCGCGGCAGGTCCGCGTGCCAGGCCTCGGCGCCCCAGTGGAACCCGCCGCCCGGCGCGTCCGACGCCCGGGCCAGCGGCGAGCCGACCATCACCGCGTCGGCGCCACAGGCGATCGCCTTGGTCAGGTCGCCCGACCGGCCGACCGAGCCGTCCGCGATCACGTGCACGTACCGCCCGCCGGACTCGTCCATGTAGTCCCGCCGCGCGGCCGCCACATCGGCCACCGCCGACGCCATCGGCACGGCGACCCCGAGCACGGAGCGGGTGGTGTGCGCCGCTCCCCCGCCGAACCCGACCAGCACCCCGGCGGCGCCGGTCCGCATCAGGTGCAGCGCGGCCTGGTGGGTGGCGCAGCCGCCGACGATCACGGGTACGTCGAGGTCGTAGATGAACTGCTTCAGGTTCAGCGGCTCGGCCTGGCCGGACACGTGCTCCGCCGACACCGTCGTACCCCTGATCACGAACAGGTCGACACCGGCGTCAACCACGTGCTTGGCGAACTGCTTGGTCCGCTGCGGCGACAGCGCGCCGGCCACGGTCACGCCGGCGTCGCGGATCTGCTGCACCCGCTGGGAGATGAGCTCCGGATTGATCGGCGCGGCGTAGATCTCCTGCAGCCTGCGCGTCGCCGCCGGTCCGTCGAGCGTGACGATCTCGGCCAGCAGCGACGACGGGTCGTCGTACCGGGTCCACAGGCCCTCGAGGTTGAGCACGCCCAGCCCGCCGGCCTTGCCCAGCGCGATCGCGGTCGCCGGCGACATCACCGAGTCCATCGGCGCCGCCACGATCGGCAGCTCGAACCGGTAGGCGTCGATCTGCCAGGCGACCGAGACCTCCTCCGGGTCCCGGGTGCGCCGCGACGGCACGATCGCGATGTCGTCGAACGCATACGCCCGGCGGCCACGCTTGGCGCGGCCGATCTCGATCTCGTTCATCACGTCAGGTTAGCGGCCCGAGTAGTTGGGTGCTTCGACCGTCATCTGGATGTCGTGCGGGTGTGACTCGGTGAGGCCGGCCGAGGTGATCCGGACGAACCGGCCCTTCTCCTGCAGCTCCGGGATGGTCCGCGAGCCGCAGTAGAACATCGACTGACGCAGACCGCCGATCAGCTGGTGCGCGACCGCGCCGAGCGGGCCGCGGTACGCGACCTGACCCTCGATGCCCTCGGCGATCAGCTTGTCGTCGCTGCTCACGTCCGCCTGGAAGTAGCGGTCCTTGGAGAACGACTTCTGCAGGCCGCGGGTTTGCATCGCGCCCAGCGAGCCCATCCCGCGGTAGGTCTTGAACTGCTTGCCGTTGATGAACACCAGCTCGCCCGGCGACTCCTCGCACCCGGCCAGCAGCGAGCCGAGCATCACGGTGTCGGCGCCGGCCACGATCGCCTTCGCGATGTCGCCCGAGTACTGCAGGCCGCCGTCGCCGATCACCGGCACGCCGGCCGGCTTGCAGGCCAGCGCGGCGTCGTAGATCGCCGTGACCTGCGGTACGCCGACACCCGCCACCACGCGCGTCGTACAGATCGAGCCGGGACCGAGGCCGACCTTGACGCCGTCGGCGCCGGCGTCGACCAGCGCCTGGGCGCCCTCACGGGTGGCCACGTTGCCGCCGACGACGTCTACGCCGCGGGTGGCCGGATCGGCCTTGAGCCTGCTGATCATCTCGATCTGCGCCTTCGAGTGGCCGTGCGCGGTGTCCACCACGAGCACGTCCACCCCGGCCTCGATCAGCGTCATCGCCCGCTTCCAGGCCTCGCCGAAGAACCCGATCGCGGCGCCGACGACCAGACGGCCGCGGCCGTCCTTGGTCGCGAGCGGGAACTGGTCGCGCTTGACGAAGTCCTTCAGGGTGATCAGCCCGGTGAGCCGGCCGGTCTCGTCGACCAGCGGCAGCTTCTCGATCTTGTGCTGGCGCAGCAGCCCCATCGCGTCGTCGGCGGCGATTCCCTGCGGTCCGGTGACCAGCGGCTGCCGGGTCATCACGTCGCGGACCAGCCGGGAGCGGTCCGGCTCGAAGCGCATGTCACGGTTCGTCACGATGCCGACCAGCACGCCGGCCTCGTCGACCACCGGCACGCCGGAGATCCGGTAATGCGCGCACATCGAGTCGGCCTCGGCGATCGACGCCTCCGGGCCGATCGTGATCGGCTGCGCGATCATCCCGGCCTCGGACCGCTTCACCAGGTCGACCTGCTGCGCCTGGTCGTCGATCGACAGGTTGCGGTGCAGCACGCCGAGACCGCCCTGGCGCGCCATCGCGATCGCCATCCGGGCCTCTGTCACGGTGTCCATCGCGCTGGACACCAGCGGGATGTTGACCTCGATGTTCCGGCTCAGCTTCGTCCGGGTGCTGACCTCGGACGGGATCACATCGGACTCGACGGGCTGCAGCAGCACATCGTCGAAGGTCAGGCCTAGTACGGCGAACTTGTCGGGGACTCCGGCTGGCGTGATGTCCATGGGAATGGCTGGCACCTTTTCCGAGGCGAGGAGGGGAGACACCATCCTACTGGCGGCACACACCTGTCATGTGCCGCCTGCCCCGGTACGACGCTCAGCGGGCCGGGCTCGCCTTCGTCAGCGCGTCGTGGTTCACGGCCGCCCGCAGCACCGGGTCCACGATGCCGGACTGCGGGGTGGCCTCGTGCTTCGGATGGCTCGCCTTCGCCGTGGATGCGTTCTGTACCGCCTGCTCGAGCACCGCGACGGCCTGGTCGATGGCCGTGTTCGCCTGCTCGACGGCCTGGTCGACCGACTCGGTAGCTTCCTCAGCGGGCTTGGCTTGCTCAGCGGGCTTGGCTTGCTCAGTCGGCTGGCTGGGCTCGGTCTTGTCCGAGTCGCCCGTCGAGGTGTCGTCCGGGTCCGTGCTGGAGGTCGACGTGTCCGAGTCCTGCAGCTGCGTGTCGGTGGACGGATCCGTCGTGGTCGGGTCCGACGAGGTCGGCTCGGTCGTCGGCTGGGTGGACGGGTCCGTGCTGCTCGGCTCGGTCGTCGACGGGTCCGTGGTGCTTGGCTCGGTCGTCGACGGGTCCGTGGTGCTTGGCTCGGTCGCCGTCGGGTCGGTCGTCGCGGGCTCCTGCGGCTGCGTCGGCGCCACCTCGGTCGGCTGGACCGGGATCCGGGCGACGACGCGCTGCTCCGGGATCGGTTGGAGCGGCGTGGTGATGTCGATCGCGAGCGTCACCTCGGCGCGCTTGTCGCCGTGCTTGCCGTCCTTGTTGTGCCGATCGACGTAGTCCATCTCCGCGGCGACCATCTTCGCCTTGGAGCCGATCACCAGGCCGTCCAGCCTGTCGACCGGCAGCGTGGTCTTCGGGCTCACCACGTCGACGACGCTCTCGATGACCTTCTCGTACGGCGCCAGCGGGTCGCCGGTGACGGCGGCCGCGACACCCGACACGGAGAGCGCGGCGACGGCGGCGACGCTGAGCGCCAGGCCACGGGCCGCGACCTTCCGGGCCAGCGGGTCGGTGACCGGGTTGCGAGCCGCCACCCGGGCCAGGAAGCCCTCGGCGTCGACCAGCACCGGCTCCGGCCGCTCAGTGACGTCCTCGACGGCCAGCCGCAGGCCGGCCAGCAGTTGCACCGCGACGTCGTCGCTCTGCCGCGTCTCGAACGCGGCATCCCCACCGGCGGCGAGCAGATCGAGAAGTGCGTCGTCCGCTGCGACCGCATCCAGGTCGAACCGCTCAGCCATGACGCACCTCCTTCGCTCCCTGGCCGGTACTGGCCTGTCCGACAAGTCCCCTCAGCGTGTTCAGCGCTCTGTGCTGAGCCACCCGCACCGCCCCCGGTGTCATACTCAACGCCCTGCCGGTCTCCTCGGCGGACAAGCCGGCGACCACCCTGAGTACCAGGATCTCACGTAACTTGTCCGGAAGCCGATCCATCAAGTCCATCGCATGCTGCACCTCGGAGAAGCGGACCGCGTGCTCCTCGGGGGTGGGCCCCTCGTCGGGGCCGTCCGGAACGTCCGGCGTGGAGTAGTCGGCGACCGCGAAGGCCCGCTGGGCGTCGGCCACCTTGCGGGCGGCGATCCCGTACACGAAGGCCTCGAACGGCCGGCCCTCGTCGCGGTAGCGGTTCAGCGCGCCGAAGACGGCGACGCAGACCTCCTGGGCCACGTCGTCGACCATGTCGGCGCCGCCCGGATACGTCCACAGCCGGGACCGGACGTAACGCAGAGCGACCGCACGAACCCGCGTGAGCAGATCGTTCACGGCGGTGCGGTCACCTGTCCCTGCCAACGCTGCGAGATCCCGCAGCTCCATGCGATCGCGAGCGGCGTGCGTCGTACGCGCGTCTGCCACTTCGCCTCCCCGAATAAGTCCTGCCCCCGGCCAGCCCGACTGATGCTACGGCGGCCGATCACCGTTGACCAGAGCCAAACGGTAATCGGCCGCCCGAAATTGTTACGAACGGTGACGAATCACGGATCAGTGTCCGTGTCCGTGACCGTGCCCGTGGCCGTAACCGCCCGCGGCGGCCTCCTCGACCTCGGGCTTGTCGACGACCAGCGTCTCGGTGGTGAGCAGCAGCGCCGCGATCGAGCTGGCGTTCGCCAGCGCGGAGCGGGTCACCTTCACCGGGTCCAGGACGCCGCTGGCGAGCAGGTCCTCGTACACGCCGGTGGCCGCGTTGAAGCCGCTGCCCGGCTCCAGCTCGGCGACCTTGGCGACCACGACGTAGCCCTCGCTGCCGCCGTTCTCGGCGATCCAGCGCAGCGGCTGCACGACCGCCTTGCGGACGATGTTCACGCCGGTGAGCTCGTCACCGGCCAGGCCGAGACCCTCGTCGAGCACGCGAGAGGCGTGCACCAGGGCGGAGCCGCCGCCGGCGACGATGCCCTCCTCGATCGCCGCGCGGGTCGCCGAGACGGCGTCCTCGATGCGGTGCTTCTTCTCCTTGAGCTCGACCTCGGTGGCCGCGCCGACCTTGATCACGCAGACGCCGCCGGCAAGCTTCGCCAGCCGCTCCTGCAGCTTCTCGCGGTCCCAGTCGGAGTCGGTGTTCTCGATCTCCGCCTTGATCTGGCGAACGCGGTCGTCGATGCCCTCGGACTTGCCGCCACCCTCGACCACGGTGGTGTTGTCCTTGGTCACCACGATCCGGCGCGCGGTGCCGAGCACCTCGAGCCCGACCTGGTCCAGCTTGAGGCCGACCTCGGGCGCGACCACCTCGGCGCCGGTGAGGATGGCCAGGTCCTCCAGCATCGCCTTGCGGCGGTCGCCGAAGCCCGGCGCCTTCACCGCGACCGAGGTGAAGTTTCCGCGGATCTTGTTCACGACCAGCGTGGACAGCGCCTCGCCCTCGACGTCCTCGGCGACGATGAGCAGCGTCTTACCGGCCTGGACGACCTTCTCCAGCAGCGGCAGCAGGTCCGCGACCGAGGCGATCTTGCCCTGGTGGATCAGGATCGCCGGGTCCTCGAGGACGGCCTCGCCGGCCTCGGTGTCGGTGATGAAGTACGGCGAGATGTAGCCCTTGTCGAACTGCATGCCCTCGGTGAACTCGAGCTCGGTGCCGAACGTGTTCGACTCCTCGACCGTGATCACGCCGTCCTTGCCGACCTTGTCGAACGCCTCGGCGATCAGCGTGCCGATGTCCTCGTCGCGGGCCGAGATGGTCGCGACGTGCGCCATGTCGTCCTTGGAGGAGACCTCGCGCGCGGTGTCGATCAGCTTCTCGCTGACCGCGGCCACGGCGGCGTCGATGCCCTTCTTCAGGCCCATCGGGTTCGCGCCGGCGGCGACGGCCCGCAGGCCCTCGTGCACCAGCGCCTGCGCGAGCACGGTCGCGGTCGTCGTACCGTCACCGGCGATGTCGTTCGTCTTGGTGGCGACTTCCTTGGCCAGCTGGGCGCCGAGGTTCTCGAACGGGTCGTCCAGCTCGACCTCACGCGCGACGGTGACACCGTCGTTGGTGATGGTCGGGGCGCCCCACTTCTTGTCCAGCACGACGTAGCGGCCCTTCGGGCCCAGCGTGACCTTGACGGTGTTCGCGAGCGCGTCGACTCCGCGCTCGAGCGCGCGGCGCGCGTCCTCGTTGAACTCGAGGATCTTGGGCATGGGAAAACTCAGTCCCTCTCTGCGTGTATCAGCGTGGTACTGCGGAAACGGACTCCGCTCCGGTACCGGGAGTGCCGGCAACCGGAGCGGTGTCAGTCATGAGGCGTGAATCGTCACTTGCTGACGACGGCGAGGATGTCGCGCGCCGACAGGATGAGGAGGTCCTCACCGTCGTACTTGACCTCGGTGCCGCCGTACTTGGAGTAGATGACCTTGTCGCCGACGGCTACGTCGAGCGGGACGCGGTTGCCGTTGTCGTCGATGCGACCCGGGCCGATCGCCAGGACCTCGCCCTCCTGCGGCTTCTCCTTGGCGGTGTCCGGGATCACCAGACCGGACTTCGTGGTCTGCTCGGCTTCGAGCGGCTTGACGAGGATGCGGTCCTCGAGCGGCTTGATCGTGACCGACACTTGCTGACCTCCACGGTCGAGTTCTTGTGTGGCTTGTCTGTTGCTTCTAGAGGAGTCGGCCGTCACCACTGCCGTCGCGGGGGTCAGAGGCGTCGGGCCTGCTGGCACCCTCGGGTGGAGAGTGCCAACACCGAATCTAGGCCGGGTTTAGCACTCGGTCAACTTGAGTGCCAACGTTCTCGCTCCGGGCGAACAAGTCCGCGAACATCTCCGGCGTCCGCGCCGTCCAAGACATCGCGGTCAACCGGACCGCACAGGGGGTGAGGGGGTAAGGCCATGAGAGGTTCAAGGGTGCCGCTCGCGGCACTCGTCACGGTGCCGGCGTACGGCGACCGGAGCGAGCAGGTCAGGCTGCTTCAGTACCGGCTGAAGGACTGCTACGGATTCGATCTGGACGGCACCGGCTACTACGGCGACAAGACCCGCGCCGCGATCAGGCAGGTCCAGGAGCCGCACGGGATCCATGTCGACGGCGTCTACGGCCCGGCCACGATGAAGGCGATGAACTGGCGGCTCCACCAGCACACCGCGCCGTACCTCAACAGCGAGCGGTGCTACAGCCCGTTCTGAGCCGGTGGCGCGACGAGCCGTTCGCGCGAAGGGGGAGAACATGCACAGGCCAATGGGGAGGAGCCCGGTCTGACGGCCACGCCGTGGTGGCGGCAGACTCGGGCGAGTGGATCCCGATGCGTTCGCCGCGCTGCTGTCGCCACCCGGCGACGCCGCCCTCGAGGCGGCCTGCGCCGCGTACTCGCCGGCCGGTGAGCTGAGCCTGGCCTCGTCACTGCGGAAGCGGTACGACGCCGACGTCGTCACCGCTGCCGTGACACAGGCGGCGCTCCGGCAACGCGCGGCGGCCAGGTTCGGCGCCGACGCGGCCCGGATGTACTTCACCCCCGACGGTCTCGAGCAGGCCACCCGGACCACGGTCGCCACGCACCGGGCCCGCCGGATCTCGGCCACGCTGCCGGCGGCGACCGTCGTCGATCTCGGCTGCGGCGTGGGCGGTGATCTGATCGCGATGGCGCGCGCCGGGCTCCGGGTGCACGGCGTCGAGCGCGACCCGCTGACGGCGGCGGTCGCACGCGCGAACCTCGCGGCGCTCGGCCTGGCGGGCACGGTCTTGCTCGGCCATGCCGAAGCCGCCGAGCTGACGTCGTACGACGTCGTCTTCCTGGATCCGGCGCGGCGCGCGGACGGCCGGCGGGTGTTCGACATCGACGCGTACTCGCCGCCGTGGTCTTTCGTGAGCGAGGTGCTCATCCGTACGGCGTGCGTGAAGGTGGCGCCGGGTATCCCGCACGACGCCGTGCCGGCCGGTGTGGAAGCCGAGTGGGTGAGCGACGCGGGTGAGGTGAAGGAGGCCGCGCTGTGGTCCGGCGCGCTGTCCGGTGCCGCCGCCCGGCGGGCGACGCTACTGCCTTCGGGTACGACGGTGACGGACGCGGACGCCGCGGCGCCATCGACCGGACCGGCCGGACGGTACCTCTACGAGCCGGACGGTGCGGTGATCCGCGCTGGCCTGGTGACGGCCGTGTGCGCCGAGGTGCGCGGGTGGCTGCTCGATCCGCGGATCGCGTACGTGACCTCGGACGTCAAGGTGGGGACGCCGCTGGCGTCGGCTTACGAGGTGCTGGAAACCCTTCCGTACAAGGAGAAGGTGCTGCGGTCCTGGCTGCGGGCGCACGACATCGGCACGCTGGAGATCAAGAAGCGCGGCGTCGACGTCGAGCCGTCGGTGCTGCGCAAGCGTCTTGGGCCGACGGGATCCGCGGCCGCGACGCTCGTGGTGACCCGGATCGGGCGGGACGCCGTCGTCTTCGCCTGCCGCCGACTCACCGAGCGACGTTCGCCGTCAGCGGACAACGGATCGCGTGACACTACCTGAAATCGAACGTATAATCGAATACATGAGCGCGTCGCCGACCGAGGCCCACGACGACCAGGTGCCGCGGCCCGGGTCGTTGCGGGCCGGCGGGTGGCGGGCACCGGGCTGGCCGGATCTGGTCGCGCTGCGCGAGCAGGCCCGGCGGAACGTCGCGGCCCGGGACCGGCACGGCGTCATCGATCTGGCCCTGGATCCGGACGCCCCGGAGCCCGGCGCGGACCTGCTCGGCGCGCTGGAGCGGCAAGACACCCGCGGCCTGGACGACGGCGGCTGGCTGGACCGGCTGGACGCGATCGAACGGGTCACCAGCCGGCTCGCCGCCCTCCGCGCCCACGCGGTCGCCGGGTTCGACGACGCCACCCGCGGCACCAGCGCCGACCTCGGCCACGACCTGCCCACCCCCGGCGACCGACCCGCCCGCGCCGGTGAGCGACGCTGGCACGGCGGGCTGCTGCGCTCGGTCACCGACGAGCTCGGCCTGGTCCTCAACACCGGCCGCGCCGCGACCGGCACCCGCGTCGTGCGCTGCTGGGAACTCGTCCACAACTACCCGGCCACCCTGGCCGCGCTCGGCGCCGGCGAGCTCACCGAGCACGCCGCGTTCACCCTCGTCGACGAACTGCGCACCCTGGTCGACCAGACCCAGGTCGCCGCCGCCGAGGCCACCCTGCTCGACTGGGCCCGCACCCACCCACTGCACCGGTTCACCCGGCGCGCCCGCCACGAGGTCGCCACCCGCGACGCCACCGCCACCACCCGGATCCACCGGCGCCGCCTCGACCAGCGCGCGATCCGGATGCACGCCAACGACGCCGGCACCGCCGACCTGGTCTCCACCCACGACGCCGTCCACGCCGCCGCCGTCATGACCAGCCTCACCCACGCCGCCCAAACCGCCCGCCGCCACGGCGATCCCCGCACCCTCGACCAGCTCCGCGCCGACATCGCCCTTACCCGCATGCTCGGCCACCCCCGCACCGGCGACCAGGCCCGCGACCGCGGCGGCCCCGCGCCCGAACAGCCAACCGAACCAGCGATCGCGACCGAGGTCGTCATCCACGCCACCGCCGCCGAACTGCAAGCCATCGTCGGCGGCCTACCCGGCACCGGTGGCCAGATCACCGGCTACGGCACCCTGCCGCAAACCACCTTGATCGCCGCCCTCGCCCAGGTCGCCGCCGGCCACACCCCCAGAGCCACCACCCCGATCACCGGCACCGCCGCCGTCGCGGCCGCCCTCCGAACCACCGCTACCGCGCCGGGCACCTCGCCGACGACGCTCCGCTGGCATCGCCGCGACCGGCCACCGGGCAGCAACCCCGACCGCTACGTCCCATCGGCCCGGCTCGCGCAGTGGATCCGCGACCGCGACCGGCACTGCCGGTTCCCCGGCTGCGGACAGCACGCCCGCTACTGCGACCTCGACCACCGCACCCCGTTCGACCCGAACGACCCGCACGGAGGCCGCACCACCGCCGACAACCTGCACGCCCTGTGCCGGCACCATCACCGCCTCAAGCACCGCGGCGGCTGGAAGGTCCGGCACAACCCCGACGGCACCACCACCTGGACCAGTCCCACCGGCCGCACCTACCAGTCCGACCCCGACGACCCGTAGGAATCGGGCACGCTCGTCAGCGCAGCCGGAGTGCGGAACGGGCACGCTCATCGGTGCAGCCGGGAGCGCGAAGCTGAGGCACCGGCCCGCAACTATGTCGGCCGGGGTTCCACCATGCCGACTGTCGTCAGCACCGGTAGGTGCAGACGCGCGCGTGCGATCCGCGTGACCCCGCGCGCACTGCCGCGCGCTGTGCTCCAGCGCGGTAACGGATCGGCCGGCCGCCCTGGATCGGAGCTCAGCACGTCACCGAGGAACCCGTCGCCTCGGCCGAACGCGAGCGCCACGAAGCGTCGTACCAGCTCGTCCCAGTCGCCGTGCCGGCGGAGCAGCGCGTGTCCCTCGCCCGCCACGGTGAGGTGCGCGACGCTGTTGCCGGCCGACCGCAGTTGGGCCGCGTAGCGGGCCGTGGCCTTGGGTGAGGTGATCCGGTCGCGGTCGCCGTGAGCGAGTACGACGACGCGGCCGGGCAGGTCGACGAGCGCGTCCGCCTTCTCCACCCACGGGGCCAGTCCGAGCACGGCGGTGACGCGGTCGTGGGCGCCGACCCGGAGCACCGCGCGGCCGCCCATCGAGTGCCCGATCAGCGCCACCCGCTGGTACCCGTCCGGCAGCGAGTCGAGCACGGCGGCCAGGTCGGCCGCGGCGTGTGCGTACTCGCCGTTCCAGCCGCGGTACCGGTAGCGGATCAGGCCGACCGCGGCACCGGGGGCCGCCGACCGGGCCGCCGCCGCGAACGGCCACATCCGTAGCAGCGGCGCGCGCCAGTCGTGCGGGTCGGCGCGCGAGGCCTCCTGCCCGCCGTGCGCCAGCAGCACCACGTCGCGCGCCTCGGCGGGTGCCGAGACCAGGTCCAGCCGTGGTCTGCTCACCCGCCGAGGTTATCCGTCACATCGAGAGCGAACGGCTCAGCACCCGTGGCTGATGGCCGCGCAGGTCTGTGTTCCCCACTCCAGCTTGAAGGTGCGGATCACCGACCCGTCGGAGCGGCGCAGCGTCACTGTGATGCGCGGCAGGTTGGTGTCGGTGCCTTCCTTCCACGGCTTGTCGAAGGAGTGCTGCATCAGCCAGTACGGGCCGTTGATGCGCGCGGCCTCGGTCTCGCCGTCGGGGAGCGTGTACTCGATCCGACCGACGCCCTTAGGCACGAGACCGGCAGCCCAGTAGTAGTCGTACCAGGTGCCGTTGGGCGTCCACTCCTTCGACTGCATGTACTTCGAGACCGCGAAGGCGTCGTTGTCGTCGACCGACGGCACCTTCAGCTGTTCCGGCTTGCGAAGGCTGGCGTGGTTGTGGACGTACCCGGAGGTGTCGCACCCGGCCCACGCCTTGCCATCGGTCAGGATCAGCGCGGTACCCCAGCGTCCGTCCATGTATGTCACGACCTTGGCCCCGGGCCCCAGCTTGGCGCCCTCGACGGCCCCCGCGAGCAGGTTCTTGCAGATCTTCGCCGCCGCTTGCGGCGGGTTCGCCGGCGGCGTCCAGTTCGCCAGGTCGGGTGGGACCACACTCGCGGTACTCCCCGGCCGCGGCGGCACGGTGGACCTGCCGGCGGACGGCCGCGGGCTGCTGACCCCCGTCCCGACATCGCCACCGCTACCACCGGCCGGCGGCTCGTCGTGGCCGATCCTCGGTACGACGAGGGCCGCGCCGACCACGGCGGTCACCCCGGCCGCGGCGAGCAGCGGAACCGCGGGACGGCGAGGCGGCTCGGTGGCGCCCAGCACCGAACGGATGGCGAGCTTTCGCTCGGGATCGAGGTCTCGTTCCGGCGGCGGACTCAGATTCGTCATGGTGTCTCCTCGAGTTCAGGAAGGTTCAGGTGGCCGGACAGCCGGGCCCGGGCCCGCGCCAGTCGCGACCGCACGGTGCCGACCGGCACGCCGAGCGCCGCCGCGGCGGCCGCGTAGTCGAGACCGGACCACACCACCAGCCCGAGCACCTCCTGCTCGTGACGGGGCAGTGCGCGTACGGCGGCTCGCAGGTCGCGCATCCGGCGTTCGTCGTCGACCCGGTGCGCGACGTCGTCGGCCGGATCGGGTTCGGCGAGTTGTTCGGAGATCCGCCGCAGCGCGGCACGGTGCCGGCGGGTGGATCGCAGGCTGTTGCGGCAGACGTTGGTCGCCACGCCGTACAACCACGGCAGCGCGGAGTCCTGGTGCAGGCCGACGTCGCGGCGGCGGCGCCAGGCCTCCAGAAAGACCACCGACACCAGGTCCTCCGCCGAGGCCCAGGAACCGGTCTGCCGGAAGCAGTAGTTGTAGATCGCCTTCGCGTGCCGCTCGAACAGCAGCCCGAAGACGACCACGTCGTCGCGGTCCGGGTCCTCCCACAGAGCCCTGTCGGTTCGGTACGCCACGGGAGCCCGCTGCTCTTTCCCGGTCATGGCCACACCCCTCTATGTCCGCGGGACCGGGGTGAGTTCCCGGTTCAGCCGGAGTAGAGCTCGGCGGCCGCGACCTGGCGGACCAGGAAGCGGCTGGGATCGGCGAGGTCGGTGAACCCGTAGGACCGGTACAGCTCGTGCGCGTCGGCCGTCGCCAGCATGACCCGGCGCAGCCCCCGCAGGTCAGTGTGAGCGAGCAGCGCCTCGACCACCATCCGCCCGAGCCCGGCGCCACGCGCGGACTCGACCACGAACACGTCCGCGACCCACGCGAACGTCGCCCGGTCCGTCACCGCGCGGGCGAACCCGGCCTGCGCGCCGTCCGGCCCGTACAACCCGACCACCACGCTGTTCGCGACCGCGCGCTCCACCACCTCGCGCGGCACCCCCGGCGACCAGTACGACGTCCGCAGGAAACCGTGCAGCACGTCCAGGTCCAGCCGCGCCGGGTCGTCGTCCACGACGTACCCGTTGCGTGAGGCAACGATCATCGGTTGAGCACCTCCGTCACGAGCATCGACGAGTCCGCCGGCAGGTCCAGCGGTGACGGCTCCAGCCCGGCGCGCACCAGCTCAGAGCCCAGCGCGGCCACCATGGCGCCGTTGTCCGTGCACAACCCGGGACGCGGGACCCGCACCGCGATCCCGGCCGCCGTGGCGCGTTCGACCGCGAGAGCCCGCAGCCGGGAGTTGGCCGCCACGCCGCCGCCGATCAGCAGGTGCTCGTACCCGCGCGCCCTGCACGCGTCCAGCGCCTTGCGGGTCAGCACGTCGCAGACCGCCTCCTGGAACGCGGCCGCGACGTCGTTCACCGGCACCGCCTCGCCGTCGCGCCGGCGTGCCTCCACCCAACGCGCCACCGCGGTCTTCAGCCCGCTGAACGAGAAGTCGAACCGGTGCCGCTCCAGGTCCCGGTTGCTGGTCAGCCCGCGCGGGAAGTCCACGTACGACGCGTCGCCGTCGCGGGCCGCCTTGTCGATGTACGGCCCGCCCGGGAACGGCAGCCCCAGCACCCGCGCCACCTTGTCGAACGCCTCACCGGCCGCGTCGTCGATGGTCGCGCCGAGCGGCTCCACGCCGGCCGTGATGTCCTCGACCGCGAGCAGCGACGAGTGCCCGCCGGACACCAGCATCGCGACGCACCCGCGGGGCAGGTCGCCGTGCTCCAGGGTGTCCACGGCGATGTGCGCCGCCAGGTGGTTCACGCCGTACAACGGCTTGTCGAGCGACAGCGCGACCGCCTTCGCGGCGGCGACGCCGACCAGCAGCGCACCGGCGAGGCCGGGTCCACTGGTAACGGCTACCGCGTCGATGTCACGCGGCTCGATCCCCGCCGACGAGCAGGCCCGGTGGATCGTCGGCACCATCGCCTCCAGGTGCGCGCGGCTCGCGACCTCGGGCACCACTCCCCCGAACCGGGCGTGCTCGTCGACGCTCGACGCGACCGCGTCCGCGAGCAGCGTCTGCCCGCGCACGATCCCGACCCCCGTCTCGTCGCACGACGTCTCGATGCCCAGCACCAGCGGATCGGTCATCGCTCCTCCCATCGCATGATCAGCGCGTCCGCGTCACCGTAGTACCGCTTCCGCCGGCTGATCTCCCCGAATCCCGCCCCGCGGTACAGACCCAGCGCACCGTCGTTGCCTTCGGCAACCTCCAGTAGCACCGTCCGCCCGGCGACCGCCGCCAGCGCCGCGGCCAGCAACCGCCCGCCCACCCCGGTACGACGTTCCCCCGGCGCCACCGCGATGCGGATCAGGTCGACGGGGTCACGCGGATCCGGCGGCACGATCAGGGCGACGTAGCCCGCGACCACCGGCCTGGCCGCGACCAGGACGATCCGGTCCGGGCGGGCCAACTCGTCGGCCCACGAGGACACGGTCCACGCCTCGGTGCCGAAGCACTCCAGGTCAAGAGCCGCGACGGCCTCCAGGTCGCCGATCGCCGCCGCGCGGATCGAACGACTCATGTCAGAACGCTCTTCGGCCCGGACGAGAGCGTGACGTCCGGGCGGCGCAGGTACAGCGGCTCCGGCGGCAGCAGCGCGAAGGCGCCGTTCAGCACACCGGTGGCGAGCACCGCCGCCGACGGGTACTCGTTGCCGCCGGCAACGGCAGACGCGTGCAGCACGTCGGCGTACAACACCGCGCCGCGGCCCACGACGGTGAGCCCGGACAGCAGGTGCGCGACCGCGGCCGGCTTGTCCACCGACGGCCCCTCGATCCGCCGGCGCGACCCGCCCGCGGCCGGCGCGTCGTACACGGCCCAGTAGATCTCCTTGCGCCGCGCGTCGGTCGCCACCGCCACCGGCCCGGCGACCCCGCACTGCAGCGCGAGGACGTCCAGGCTGCACACCCCGGCCACGTCGATCCCGAGCAGGTCGCCCATCGTCCGGGCCGTGACCAGCCCGACCCGCAGGCCGGTGAACGGGCCGGGTCCGACGCCGACGGCGATCCGGGTCAAGCCGGCGGGCCGGACGCCGGCCGTCGCCAGTGCCGTCCGCACAGCCGGCGCCAGCAGCTCGCCGTGCCGCAGCGCGTCCTCGACCGACGACGACGCCAGCACCGCCCCGCCGGCCGGATCCGCGACCGCGACCGTGACCGCGGCGCTGGAGGTGTCAAAGGCCAGCAGCATCGGCACTCTCCTCGAGCTCGAGATCGATCCGCAGGCCGGTGCCGGCCCAGCGCGGACCGGCCGGCACGATCCGCACTTGCCGGGTCTCGTCCTCCGAGTCGTCGCCGCGCGTCACGGTGATGTCCAGCCGGTCCGGCGCGAGCCCCTCGGCCAGCCCGTGGCCCCACTCGACCACGGTCACGGCCTCGTCCAGCGACGCGTCCAGGTCGAGGTCGTCCAGCTCCTCGAACCCGCCCAGGCGGTACGCGTCCACGTGCACCAGCGCCGGGCCGCCCCCGAGCGAAGGATGCACCCGCGAGATCACGAACGTCGGCGACGTCACCGCCCCGCGCACCCCCAGCCCGGCGCCGAGGCCCTGCGTGAACGTGGTCTTTCCGGCCCCGAGATCGCCGGACATCACGACTACGTCACCAGCCCGCAGCTGCGCCGCGACCGCCGTACCAAGTGCGCGCATCTCGCCAGCCGTGGGTATCGAGAGCTCCAACGGCATCGGCTTGGCCAGCACGAGGTCGTGCGCGCGTTCCTCGACCGGCGTGTACCCGCGCCGGCGCCAGAACTCCACCGTCTCCGGCAGCTCCTTGCGCGCCACCAGCCGCACCCGGCCGAGCCCGCGTCGTACCGCAACCTCCTCGGCGCAGCCGACCATCGCCGACGCCACGCCACGACCCTGGTGCCGCGGGTCCACCGAGACCCGCCGCAGGCCGAGCGTGCCGGAGTCGACCGCGAACAGCACGGCACCGGCCGGGCGACCGTCGATCGTGGCCAGCAGACCGCCGTACGACGTCAGCACCTCGGCGACCGAGCCGGCCGTCTCCGACAGCGCGGTGGACGGCGGGTCGAGCACCCGGCGGGCCGAGAACGCGTGGTGGATCACGCCGGTGACGTCCGCGGCGTGCTCGGCGGTGGCCTCGACGACGTGCAGGTCGATCATCGCCGGGTGGCCCCCTCGATCATCGTCCGCAGCGCCTCGGTGAAGACCGAGTGGTGCTCCAGGAAGCCGATGTGGCCGCAGTCCTCGACGTGCACCAGCTCCGCGCCGGGGATGTGCCGGACGATCGACTCGGAGTGGCGGAACGGCGTCAGGTGGTCGCTGTCGCCGCAGATCACCAGGCACTCCACCTTCTGCAGCACCTCGAGGGCGTCCTGCTTGTCGTGCAGCGCGAAGATCGGGTAGAAGTCCGAGATCACCGAGATCGGCGTCCCGGCGATGACCTCGTTGATGAACTCCGTGTACGACGCGGGCACATCGGAGCCGAACGAGTACATCCGGGTCAGCACGAAGCTGATGTCCGTGCCGGCCTTCCGGCCGCTCTCGACGACGTCGGGGATCCGGGCCAGCGCGGCGAGCGTCGGCGTCGCGTACCGGCGGATCAGCCGGCCCGGCAGGCCGGGTAGCACGATCGACGACCTGTCCAGGCCGCCCGCGCTGGTCGACACCAGGCCGACACCGACCACTCGGTCGCCGAACAGCTCCGGGTGCTGGTCGGCCAGGGCCATGATCGTCATGCCGCCCATCGAGTGGCCGATCAGCACGACCGGGCCCTCCGGGGCGAACTCCTCGAGGATCCCGTGCAGGTCGCGGCCGAGCTGGTCGATACTCACGCCGTCGATCGGCGACCGTCCGGACCGGCCGTGCGAGCGCTGGTCGTAGAAGACCAGCTTGCCGACACCCCGCAGCGCCTTGCGCTGGAAGTGCCAGACGTCGAGGTTCAGCGCGTACCCGTGCGCGAAGATCACCGTCAGCCCGGGCGGCCCGTCGTCGGTCTCGACGTACAGCTCGACGCCGTCGTCGGCGGTGAACACGTGCGGCTCACCACGCACCGACCCGAAAGGCTCCGCCTCCAGCTGCGCCCGCTGGCTCGCTCGCCGGCCGATCAGCTGCCGCTCGACCGCGACCCCCGCGGCGGCGCCGGCCGCGATCACGCCGACGGCCGCGCCGACCAGACCGGCCGCGCGTCCCGCTCTCGCCATCAGCGCGGACCCCCCGTGTAGGTGCGGGGAACGCGCGGGCCGATCCGGGTGACGATCTCGTAGTTGATCGTCTCCGCCGCCTCGGCCCAGTCGTCCGCCGTCGGCTCACCGGCGTCGCCGGGCCCGAACAGGATCACCTCGTCGCCGGCCGCCGCGTCGTCGCCCTCCAGGTCGATGACCAGCTGGTCCATGCACACCCGGCCGGCGATCGTACGACGCTTGCCGCCGGCCAGGACCTGACCCCGGTTCGAGACGTGCCGCGGGATGCCGTCGCCGTACCCGAGCGGGATCAGTCCGAGCGTGGTGGGTGCGGGCGTGACGTAGGTGTGCCCGTACGACACCCCCGCACCCGCGCCGACCCGCTTCACGAGCGCGAGCCGGGCGCGCAGCGTCATGGCCGGCCGCAGCCCGAAGTCCGGGCCGCCGGGTGCGAACGGAGACAGCCCGTACGTCGCGATACCGGGCCGGACGAGATCGAAGTGGGTCTGCCGGAGCGCCAGCGCACCGCCGGCGTTGGCCAGGTGCCGCAGCGGCGGGTGCACCCCGTGCCGTGCGGCGACGTCGAGCGCATGCTGGAACGCGGCGACCTGCGCGGCGTTCGCCGGGTGATCGGGGGTGTCGGAGCAGGCCAGGTGGGACCACACCGCGGCGATCTCGAGGAGCCCGGCCGCCTGCGCCTTGGCGGCGGCGTCGACCAGGTCCGCCCAGTCGTCCGGGGTGGCGCCGGAGCGGCTGAGCCCGGTGTCGGCCTTCAGGTGCACCCGCGCCGGCCGGCCGGCGGTGGTCGCCGCCGCGACAAGCTCGTCGACCATCCAGGCCGCTGACGCGGACAGGTCGATATCCGCGGCGACGGCGTCCGCGAGCCGCTCCCCCGGCGAAGCCAGCCAGCAGAAGACCGGCCCGGCGTCACCGGCGGCGCGCAGTGCCAGCGCCTCCTCGACCACGGCCACGCCGAGCCAGCTCGCGCCACCGGCGCGGGCGGCCTGCGCGGACGGCACCATGCCGTGGCCGTACCCGTCCGCCTTGACGACCGCCATCACCTCGGCGGAACCCACCTGGGCGCGCAGCGTCTCGACGTTGTGCCTGATCGCGGCGAGGTCGATCACCGCCTCGGCACGGGGCGGTGTCGGCTCCACACTGGTTGCCATGACGCGGAAAGTCTCTCAGGAGTCGGGGCCCC
>WNGB01002782.1_pt1 | contig 29090 bp, 27 predicted proteins | sample 5400681 | NCBI WGS metagenome assembly WNGB01 (sample SAMN13153367, study PRJNA577476) | soil metagenome | isolation source: 115 cm soil or saprolite under grassland replicate 2 | place: USA:California | collected 2016-06-15
CTTGCTGCATGGCTCGACGGGCTGCCGCTGAAGATAGCCTGGCTATCGGGCGGCCTCCCCGCGAAAACCAAGCGGCAGGCCAAGGCCGCGATCGAAAGCGGCGAGGCGCAATTCGCGATCGGCACCCATATGCTGTTCCAGGACGAGGTGACGCTGCCGAGGCTCGGGCTCGCCATCGTCGATGAACAGCATCGGTTTGGTGTCGCGCAGCGGCTCGCATTGCGCCAGAAGGGCATCGGTGATGCGCATCAGCTGATGATGAGCGCCACGCCGATCCCACGTACGCTGGCGATGAGCTTCTACGCCGATCTCGACGTTTCGGTCATCGATGAGATGCCGCCCGGCCGCACCCCGGTCGCAACTCGACTCGTCAGTCAGCGGCGCCGCAGCGAGATCGTCGAGCGCGTGCGCAAGGTCTGCAGCGCGGGTCGCCAGGTCTACTGGGTCTGCCCGCTGATCGAGGAATCGGAAAAGCTCGAATTGCAGACCGCGGTTGCGCTGCACGCGGAGCTTACGGCGAAACTTGGGGGACAGACCCCGTTTTCCGGGCGTTTGAGCGCGGCCCTCGCGCCCGTGGGGAAAATGGGCTCTGACCCCATTAAGGTCGGGCTCCTGCACGGGCGCATGAAACCCGACGACAAGGCCGCGGTTATGGACGGCTTCGTGCGCGGCGAGATCGACGTCCTCGTCGCGACGACGGTGATCGAGGTGGGCGTCGACGTGCCCAATGCGTCGATGATGGTGATCGAGCACGCCGAGCGCTTCGGGCTCGCGCAGCTGCATCAGCTTCGCGGCCGCGTCGGCCGCGGCGCCGCGGAGAGCGTGTGCGTGCTGCTCTTCGAGGAGCCGATGTCGGAGGCGGCGAAGGCGCGGCTCAAGGTGATCTACGAGAATAACGACGGCTTCGAGATCGCGCGCCAGGACCTGGTGATCCGCGGTCCCGGCGAGTTTCTCGGCGCGCGGCAGTCGGGCGTTCCGCTGCTCCGCTTCGCCGATCTCGAGCGCGATGTGCGGCTGATCGAATCGGCGCGCGCCGCCGCCGATGAGCTGCTCCGGCGCGAGCCCGGCGCCGCCGGTGCGCATCTCGAGCGCTGGCTTGGCGGCAAGCAGGAATTCATCAAGGCGTAGCCACGCGAGCCCGCAGCGAGGGGCCCCACACGTAGTGTGGGGATCGCGCGAGGCGAGTCGGGGCTGCGGCCGACGCATGACATGACGTGAAGCACCGACGGAGCAAGGAGGCCGCCCCGGTTGAGCGCGCAGCGCGAAGCCCGGGGCCTATCGCAAAGACGCTGCGTCCCGGGCATCCCCCGGATCAAAGCCTGCCCGCTACTGCATGTTCGAATTGGGAGTAATCTAACGATCCCTTCAGTCGCCGTGACGCGGGCACGCGCTTTCGTCACCACAACCGCCATGTCCAACTATCCCAAGAAAGACACCGGTGCCAGGACGGGTTCCAATCTGCGCGGCGAACCTTTGCTCGTCCTAATCAGGAACGAGCTCGGCAAAGACTCGGAGCTTCACGACAAGCTCGCGCGCGAGTACCACCGGCAGTCCGGTAAGCTGTTTTCAAAGAAAGACCTACGGCTCATGTCAAAGATCGCGAGTGAGGTTGTAGGCGAATGGCGGCAAGCCAGCGTCAGGGTCGGCGGCGATTCGGCCCGCATCGCTGAACTGAAGACCGCTGCACGCCGGAAGTTCGATCGATCGGTTGGTCGAGCACTTCCAAACTATGCAAAGGCGAAGGCCATGCGGCGAGCGCAGCTACGCGAGCATGGCAAGCTGTCGGCGAATGCCCTCGCGGGCTTTCACGACGCTCACAATCATATCGACTGGGGCGATCTCACCGCGACGCTCACCGACTGCGCGGAGTTCGTCCCGCCGTTCACGTCTTTCGACCTGCAGTCGATCGCCGGTCCCGGCGATTTCATCGTGCGCGATGACTCGTTCGCCAAGCCGGAGATCGGGCACCTGGTGAACAACTTCGACTACGATCAGAACAAAAACGCGCACGCCAATGCCTCGAACTGGGCTGCATGTGGCGTGGCGTTCACGACGCCAAAGGCGGGGTGGCTGCAGATATCCGCGGTCCTACGGAACTTTTACAACAAGGTCATGTTCTCCGTGACGGACAAGTTCGGCTTCTCGGGTGCGGACGTCGACATATCCCTGTAATTGTTCATTGCGGTGGTGCGCGGAACGGACGTGATCTTCCTGCCGACATTGCTGCGAAGCACCGGACTGATTTCGCACGGCAGCGACTTGAGCTTCTCGGAATCGGACATCGACGACACGGTGCCGTTCACGATCACCGCGACGACAGATGAGCGCTTCAACGCCAACGAGTCCGTTCTCGTTCTCGCGGGCTCGAATGTGCTCATTCACACCGTGCTCGATGACATGCATTGCAAGGTGGATGCCGTTCTCTGGTGGCAACTGCAGAAACTGTGCATCGGCTTCGCCGAGGATGTGATCACGTGATTGGCCGTCGTGGGGCGATCCATCGCGTCATACAATTACCAAATCCATCCCCGGACTCGATCCAGGGCCGGGATCATCCGGGCCACGGCGGCCCCCATTATGCCGACGGCGTCTAATGTGGACTCGGTTGCGTAATATCGGTTAGTCCGCCGGTATGTTGATCGAAATCAAGTTGTTGCTACCCACTGCGGTAGAATAGCGAGCTTCGGACGGTCCGACCCATGCCGCTCTTCGCACTCGGTCTCAACCACAGCACCGCGCCGCTCGAGGTGCGCGAGCTGGTTGCGTTCCAGATGGACACGCTGGGTGCCGCACTGCGCGATCTCATCGGGCAGCCAAAGGTCAAGGAGGCGGCGATCCTGTCGACCTGCAATCGGACCGAGGTCTACTTCAATGGCGCCGAGACCGGCCCAGTCGTGCAATGGCTCGAAGCCTTCCATCGCGTGCCCAAGGCGTCGCTGTCTCAGTACGTCTACACTCTGCCGCAGGAGAAAGCCGTTCCGCATGCGTTCCGCGTCGCGAGCGGGCTCGATTCGATGGTGCTGGGCGAGCCGCAGATCCTGGGCCAGATGAAGCAGGCGGTAAAGATCGCCGAGGCGGCGGGCTCGCTCGGTTTGGTGCTCAACCGACTGTTCCAGCGCACTTTTGCCGTTGCCAAGGACGTGCGCACGCATACCGACATCGGCAGCGCGTCGATCTCGATGGCCGCCGCTGCGATCAAGCTCGCCGAGCGTATCTTTCCTTCGATCGCCGAGCAGCGCGTCCTGCTGATCGGCGCGGGCGAGATGATCGATCTGTGCGCGACGCACTTTGCTGCGCGGCAGCCGAGATCGATCACGGTTGCCAACCGCACGCTCGAGCGCGGCGCGGCATTGGCGTCGCGAATGCGGGCCGACGCGATCACGTTGCACGAGCTGCCGGAGCGCCTGCCGCAATTCGACATCATCGTGACTTCGACCGCGAGCTCACTGCCGATCCTGGGCAAAGGCATGCTCGAGCGTGCAATCAAGACGCGTCGTCACGCGCCGGTGCTCATCGTCGATCTCGCCGTGCCGCGCGACGTCGAGTCGGAGGTAGCCGAACTCGACGACGTGTTTCTGTACGGCATCGACGACCTCGCCAACATCGTCAAGGACAACTTGCAGATACGCGTCGAGGCGGTGGCGGAAGCCGAGGCACTGATCGCCGTGCAGGCGGAAAGTTTCCTGCGCTGGCTGGAAGGGCGTGCGGTCGTGCCGACGATCACCGCACTGCACGGGCACCACGACGCTCTGCGCGCCGCCGAGCTCGAGCGCGCGAAACGGCTGCTCGCCAACGGCACACCTGTGGATCAAGCGCTCGAGCAGCTCGCGCGCGGACTTACGCACAAGTTGCTGCACGGCCCGACACAGGCGCTCAATCAGGCCGGCGAAGCCGAGCGCGCGGAATTGCTCGCGGTGCTGCAGCGGGTGTATCACCTGCCCGAAGAGCCGTAGCGGTAGCCGTAGCCCGGGCTGAGCGCGAAGCGCGATGCCCGGGAGCAGGGCATCGACTCGCTGATCGTCACCCCGGGCTTCCCGGATCAATTCCGGGGTCAGCCCGGGCTACGGATCTGATGAAACCATCTCTTGCCACCAAACTGACACAGCTCGCCTCGCGGCTCGAGGAGCTAGACGGCTTGCTCGCCGCTCCGGATGTTACCCGTGATCTCGATCGCTACCGCGCGTTGTCGCGCGAGTATGCCGAGATTGCGCCGGTCGTGGCGCTGCATCGCGACTGGCAACGGGCGGAGCGCGACCTCGCGAGCGCGCGCGAGCTTCTCGCCGACGCGGAGATGAAGACGCTCGCCGAGGATGAGGCCAAGGCGGCGAAGGCGACGATGGAGCGGCTCGAGGAGGAATTGCAGCGTGTGCTGCTGCCCCGGGATCCCGACGACGAGCGCAACGTGTTTCTCGAAATTCGTGCCGGCACCGGCGGCGACGAGTCCGCGTTGTTCGCCGGGGACCTCTTCCGCATGTACGCGCGCTTTGCCGAACGCAATCGCTGGCAGGTGGAAGTGGTCTCGGAGAGCCCGGGCGACATGGGGGGATTCAAGGAAGTCATCGCGCGCATCGCCGGTCAGGGCGTGTACTCGAAGCTCAAGTTCGAGTCCGGAGGGCACCGCGTGCAGCGCGTGCCGGAAACCGAGGCGCAGGGACGCATCCATACCTCGGCGTGCACGGTCGCGGTATTGCCTGAAGCCGACCCGATCGCCGACATCGCGATAAATCCGGCGGATGTCCGCATCGATACGTTCCGCGCCTCCGGCGCGGGCGGCCAGCACGTGAACAAGACCGATTCCGCGGTGCGCGTCACGCATCTGCCGAGTGGCCTCGTGGTCGAATGCCAGGACGACCGGTCGCAGCATCGCAACCGCGCCCAGGCGATGGCGGTGCTCGCCTCGCGCCTGCTCGACCGGCAGCGGCAGGAGCGGCAGCGAAAGGAGGCGGCGACACGAAAGTCGCTGATCGGCAGCGGCGACCGCAGTGAGCGCATCCGCACCTACAATTTTCCGCAGGGCCGCGTCACCGATCACCGCATCAATCTGACTCTCTACAAGATCGATCAGATCATGGACGGCGACTTGTTCGAATTGACGCAGGCGCTGGCGCAGGAGTTTCAGGCCGAGTTGCTGGCCGCGTTGGGGGAGACGAGCTGATGCCTGGGCGTCACGCCGGCAAGACACTGCTCGCGACGAAGCGGCTCGCGTTGCGCGAATTCCGCCCGGACGACGCGGAGAATCTCTATCGCCTGAACCGCGATCCGCGCGTCATGCGATACATCAGCAACGGGTCGGTCGATACGCGCGCATCGGTCAGCGCCGCGATCTATCAAGTAAAGGTTGCCCATTTGTTGACGACAACATGACCGCTCGGCGCGACCGACTTGGTTCTCGTAGCCAGAGTCCTACAGGCGAAGCCCGGGGACAGCATGCGGCAGACAGATCACTCCCAACTACGCAGTCCTCGTAGCCCGGGCTGAGCGCGAAGCGCGATGCCCGGGGCCACCGAACTGCTCCCAGGCTTCGCTGCGCTCAGCCCGGGCTACGCGCGAAGCGATGCCCGGGGACCGATCAGGACTTGCCGTAGCTGGTGTTCAGATAGTCGACGATCGCCTTGGCGTCGTCGGCGTTGATGGGCGCACCAAAGACCTTGATCATCTTGTTCACGCTGCCGTCCCAACCGTTGCGATCGAGAAACGGGGAATTCATCACCACGTAGTCCAGGCTGTGGCAGGAACCGCAGTTGGCTTCGACCTGCGCGCGGCCCGGTCCGTCCTTGAGCTCTAGCCGGCGCTCCTGCGCGACGACGATGCCTGCGGCCAGCGCCACGACCAGCGTCAGCGTCAGTGGTATCGGTTTCATCGGGCGCTCCTCTAGACGGCGTCGATACTGATCCGCTGGACCACGTTATGGTGGTACCCCGCGGGGTTGAGAATAAGCTCCATCGTCTGCGTGGCGCCGGCGCGATTGCTCGCGCGCGCCATCACCGTCAGCGCGCCGCGCCTGGCCGGCGTGAACGACTGACTGAAGCTGCGGAAGGAAAATCGGCCGTAATCGGTGCCCAGCGAGGCGCTGCGCCACGATTGCCCGCCGTCGGCCGACACGTCGACGCCGGCGATGCCGCGCCCGCCGTCCCATGCCACGCCCTTGACTACAAAAGCGCGCCTGACCGGGACCTTCTGACCTGGAGTGAGGTTGGTGATGATGGAATTGACCACCATCTCTGTGATCGGCTCGTTGGCGTCGGTCACCTGCGACGCGAAATGCTCAATAAGCGGGAACCGATTGACCGGAATGCGGTAGCCGGTCTTGACCCAGAAGTTGTCGAAGGGTTTGCTGATCGCGTTGATCGAGGTGACGTGCTTCATCCAGTACGTTCCCGTCCAGCCGGGAACGACGATGCGCGCCGGGAAGCCGTTCCAGTGCGGCAGCGGCTCGCCGTTCATCTCGTAGGCGATGAGCGTGTTCTCGTCGAGCGCTTTCCATACGGGAATCGATTTCTGGAAGTCGGGCGTGCCGGGCATGACCGGGCCGTCCGCGCCGTCGAAGCTGATCTCGAGCGCTTCCTTCTTGAGGCCTGCCTTGGCGAGCACGTCCTTGAGGCGCGCGCCTTTCCAGCGCGCGTTGCCCATCGCACCCACGCCCCATTCGACGCCCGCAACGTGCGGGTCGAACAAGCCACGGCGATTGCCCGAGCATTGGTTCACTGCAGCTACCTCGACCGCAGAGAAATCGCGCTTGAGCTGCTCGAAGTTGATTTCGAACGGCGTCGCAGCCGCATCGCCGCCGACCTTGAGCGTCCATTTATCGGCCGCGATCTCGGGAATCGACGCCAGGTGATACCGCACGAAGAACGCCTTGTTCGGCGTGAACTCCTCGGAAAAATAGGACAGCGGCGTTTCGTAATTTGGCGGCCGCCACGTCCGCTTGATCAGCGGAACCTTGCCCGCGAGCGCTTCGAGATCACCCGACGCGACCGCGCCTGCGGGCAGCGGCGCGAGTCCGGGCGGATTCGGCACCGCGCCGTGGCTGTGCGTGGCGAGCCACGTCCCGCCAGTGGCGAGCGCCAACCCGCCGGTCGCCTTTATGAAGTCGCGTCGTGACGGCATGTCTCGTCCGCTTCGAGTGTCCGGGTGCGCCGATTACCACGCTCGCCGCAGTGTTGATCTTCGCGTTGACTGCGCCCGAGGCTGCCGAACATTATGCGCATCCGCCTTGTACACTGCAAGACGCCCTCTGTTTAGACCGGGGTCCATGACGCCTACGACGATTTCTGCTGCGCTGGCCTTGAGCGGCCTCGTTCCATTCGAGGCCAAGCTACTGCTTGCGCACGTCATGGATCGCGATCGCGCGTGGCTGGCAGCGCACGGCAATGCTCCGCTGACGCGCGAACAAGCGCTCGCGTACGAGGTGCTGGCGCGTCGCCGTCGCAATGGCGAGCCCGTGGCTTATCTCACGGGCCGCCGCGAATTTTTCGGGCTCGAGCTCGAGATCACGCCCGACGTCCTGATCCCGCGGCCGGAGACGGAGTTGTTGGTCGAGCTAGCGCTGGCGTGGCTCGCCAACCAGGCAGCCGCACGCGTTCTCGACCTCGGTTGCGGTTCGGGCGCGGTTGCGCTGGCGATCGCGCACGAGCGACCTCGCGTCCGCGTCGTCGGCGCCGACGTTTCGCCGGCGGCCGTCGCGCTCGCGCGGCGCAACGCCGAGCGATTGGCCATCGGCAATGCAGCCTTCATCGAATCCGACTGGTTTCACCGCATTCCTCGCGAGCAATTTACGTTGATCGTCGCGAATCCACCGTACGTGGCGGAGGAAGACGCGCATCTCGGTCGCGGTGATCTGCGCTTCGAGCCCGCGGCGGCACTCGTATCGGGCGGCGACGGCCTCGATGCCATACGCACTATCGTCGCGGCGGCGCCCGGCTATCTTGCCGGCGGAAGCATGCTCGCGCTCGAGCACGGTTTTGATCAGGCCCAGGCCGTGCAGACCTTGCTGCGCAATGCGGGCTTCGGCGAGATCGCTTCCGCGCGCGACCTCGCGGGGATTCCGCGCATGACATACGGGCGATGTGGCCCGGGGACGGTGTAGCCCGGGCTGAGCGCGAAGCGCGATGCCCGGGACTGCGCTTCATCGAAACATTGCCCCGGGCATCGCTCCGCTCACCCCGGGCTACGACGCGCGATGCCCGGGACTGCGCTTCATAGAGACGTTGCCCCGGGCATCCCCCGGATCAAGTCCGGGGTCAGCCCGGGCTACGAAATCGGTGCCGGTGCTGCGACGCCGTACTTGTCCGCCCAAGGCTTGAGCGCGGGCAGGATCGCCGGATAAAGCGCGACGCCGCGCCCGAGTTGCTCGCGATAGCGTTGCATGCCGCGCTCGCCCGGCAGGCGCACGGGATCGCCTCCCGGCCTCGGTTTTGCCTTGCGCGCAGCGTCGGCGATGAAGTCCATCTGGCGCTTGAATTCGGCGAGCCCGCCGAAGGCTTCGGGATCGAAGACCTGCACGAATACCGTGGCGCCCCAGCCCGTCGGCGAATCGGCGCGCCCATGACCGGCGAGTCCCGCGGTGAGGGCCTCGATCAGCAACGCCAGCGCGAAACCCTTGTGCCCGGCGTCGACGCCGCCCAAGGGCAGAAGCGCGCCCTTTGGTTCGGTGAACAATGCACCGGGATCGGACGTCGGATTGCCTTCGGCGTCGATGAGCCACGCGCCGGGAAGCCGCTTGCCCGCGCGCATCTGTTGTTGCGCGTAGCCCATGCTGGTGATCGAGGTCGACACGTCGACAAGGATCGGGTCGCCGGAAGTCGGCAGACCCGCCGCGATGGGATTGGGCGTGATGAACGGCGTCAGGCCGCCGTGCGGGACCACGGCGTTCACCGTGGGATCCGAGCTCTCGATGATCACGACCATCCCGTTATCGGTCGCGCGCTTGAGATACGCCGCGAGACAGGCGATGTGATGCGAACGGCGGACGACGACGGTGCCGGTACCGCACTCGCGCGCCATGATCGACGCCGTCGCTAGCGCGCGCAAGACGAGCCACGGCCCCGGCAGCCGGTTCCCGTCCCAGGTCTGCGCGGCGAGCCGCCGCAGCAGCACGGTCGGCGCACCGTTTCTGGCCATTCTGTCGTGGGCCAGCTCGTCGAGGTATGGCGCGAGCAACGCGAGACCGTGCGTCGTATGACCGAGCAGGTCGCCGTCGAGCAGCACGCTGGCGACGTCCGCGGCGATATCGCTCGCGAGGTCCGTGCGCTCGAGCAGCGTGCGCGCGAAGACGCGCAAGTCCTCGGCTGCGTAGCGCGGGTGAGGCTTGTCGCTCATCGATGACATTGACCGGTATCCGCGAGCATGGCGATTGACGCAGAAGCGGCAATCGACGAGCATTCTAGCTCACCGCTGCGCGCTGAAGCTCCCACCTTGGCTCCCGTAACGCTGACGGTCAGCATCGTCACGTACCAGCCCGACCTCGCGCTTCTCGAACGCTGCCTCGGCACGCTGGCGATCGCGCTCGACGCGGCACGGCGCGAAGGACTGCTCCGCGCCGCCAACGTCGTGCTGGTCGACAACACCGTCTCGCGCGCGACCGCGAAAGCGGTGGTGAGTCTCGGGCAGACCCGTTTCAAGGATTCCGGCGTGACCATGAATTACCTCCACCGCCACACCAACATCGGTTATGGCAGCGCGCACAACCTGGTCATGCACGGCGGCAACACCCACTATCACCTGGTGCTCAATCCAGACGTCGAGCTGGCGCCGGATGCGCTGGTCGCCGGCTTGAGCTTTCTCGATGCGCATCCTGAAATCGGTGTATTGGCGCCCGCGGCATGCGGTCCCCACGGCGAGCACGAATCCCTGTGCAAGCGCTATCCCACCGTGCTCGACCTCGCGCTGCGCGGCTTTGCGCCCGCCGGATTGCGCCGCCTGTTCCGGAAGCGCCTCGATCGCTATGAGATGCTCGACGCCGCCGCTCTCGCCAACGCCGACGGACTCGTCTCGCCGGTGCCGATGATGAGCGGCTGCTTCATGCTCGTGCGGCGAAACGCGGTCGACGCAACCGGCGGCTTCGATCCGGGGTTTTTCCTCTATTTCGAGGACTTCGACTGGAGTGTGCGCCTGAACCGCGTCACGCAGAGCGCATATGTGCCTTCGGTGCGGATCGTTCATCACGGCGGCGGCGCGTCGCGCAAGGGTTGGCGGCACGTCGTCGAATTCGCGAAGAGCGCGGTTCGCTTCTTCAACAAGCACGGCTGGAAGTGGGCTTAGCATCTTTCCAGGGCAAGGTGCTGGTGACCGGTGCCGGCGGGTTCATCGGCCGCGCGCTCTGCGCAAGGCTGGCCTCCACCCGCGTGCCTCACATCGGCGCCGTGCGGGCCATCGCCCGCCACGACGTCAAGCGTTCCGAGTACTTCGCGCTCGGCGATTTCGCTGCCGCGGACTGGGACGAGGTCCTGCGCGGCGTCGATGCGATCGTGCACCTCGCCGGAAGAACGCACACCCATGGTCGCGATGCGGACGCGCCGACGCCCTACATCGTCGCCAACGTGCATGTCACGCGGCGCCTCGCGGAAGCGGCAGCGCGAAGCGATGTCCGGCGCATCGTCTTCGCGAGCAGCGTCAAGGTGTACGGCGAGTCGACCGAGCCCGGCCGCGCGTTCCGCGCAGGCGACGCTTCGGCGCCGCAGGATGCGTACGCGAAAAGCAAGGCGGAAGCCGAACGCGTGCTGCGCGAGATCTGCGGCGCGCATGGCATCGACGCGATCGTGCTGCGCTTCCCGCTGACGTATGGGCCGGGAGTGAAGGGGAACTTCCTCACTCTGCTCCGGGCCGTCGCCGAAGAGCGGCGTCTGCCGCTCGCCGGCATCGTCAACCGCCGGAGCCTCTTGTATCTGGGCAACGCGGTGAGCGCAATCGAAGCCGCGCTGGTCGCTTCGACATTGCCGAGCGAAGCGCTGCCGGTCGCCGACGCCAAGCCCGTCGCGACGCCGGAACTGGTGACCAAACTGGCCCTTGCGCTGCGCCTGCAATCGCGCCTTTATCACCTGCCTGCGCCGTTGCTGCGCGCCGCTGCGGCGCTGTCCGGCCGCAGCGCTGCGGTGGACCGGCTTCTCGACTCGCTCGAGGTCGACGCCCTGCGCTTCCGCGGCCTCACCGGCTGGTCGCCATCGTACTCCATCGACGAGGGGTTGGCCGCCACGGCCGCGTGGTGGCGCATGCGGCGCACGTTGTGACTCGCGCCGCGGGAGGCGCCCGCGCGACGCTATAATTGCCGCCGTGAGCGACGGAAATACGCGATGAGCACACGCGCTTCAGGCCGCCGCGCCGATGAGTTGCGGGCGGTTCGCATCACGCGGCATTACACGCGTCACGCCGAGGGCTCGGTGCTGATCGAATGCGGCGACACGCGCGTCGTGTGCACGGCGAGCGTCGAGGAGGGCGTGCCGGTGTTCCTCAAGGGCCAGGGCCGCGGCTGGCTCACGGCGGAGTACGGCATGCTGCCGCGCGCGACCAACACGCGCGCGCGCCGCGAAGCAGCCGAGGGCAGGCAGTCGGGGCGAACGCAGGAAATCCAGCGGCTGGTCGGCCGCAGCCTGCGTGCGATCGCCGACCTGACGCAGTTGGGCGAACGGACGATTCGCGTCGACTGCGACGTCATTCAGGCCGACGGCGGAACGCGCTGCGCCTCGATCACCGGCGCTTGCGTGGCCGTGCACGACGCCGTTGCCTGGTGCAAGGCGCGAGGGCTCGTTGCCGGCGAGCTGCTCAGCGATTTCGTCGCTGCGGTATCGGTAGGCATCGTCGGCGGCGCGCCGTTGCTCGATCTCGACTATGCGGAGGACGCCGGTTGCGATACCGACATGAACGTGGTCATGACCGGGCGCGGCGGCATCGTCGAAGTGCAAGGGACGGCAGAAGCCGCACCGTTTACCAGAGCGGAGATGGACGACCTTGTTTCCCTCGCCCAGCGCGGCATCGGCGAGTTGGTCGCGGCGCAGAAGCGGGCTTTGGAAACGCAATGACGACAAGCCATTCCTCGGGGTCGAACACACTATGACGTCGATCTTCCGCCTCGGCGAGAGCAGTGTAGGCGCGAATTCATTCGCACGCGGCGCATCGCGACAAGGCGCGGCCGAATGAATTCGGCCCTACGCCGCCTCGTCCTCGCCTCCACCAACGAAGGCAAGTTGCGCGAATTCCGGCGGCTGCTGACCCCGCTAGCCATCGACGTCATTCCGCAGGCGGCGCTCGGGATACCGGAAGCCGACGAGCCGCACGCGACCTTCGTCGAGAACGCGCTGGCCAAGGCGCGGCATGCGAGCCGCCTCGGCCGCTTGCCCGCGTTGGCCGACGATTCGGGCGTATGCGTCGCCGCGCTCCGAGGCGCGCCGGGCGTGCAGTCGGCGCGTTACGCGGGCGAGCCCCGGTCGGATCGGCGCAACAACGACAAGCTCATCGCCGATCTCGCGGGCATCGCCGATCGGCGCGCGCATTATTATTGTGTGCTCGCGTTGATGCGCCACGCCGACGATCCCGAGCCGATCCTCGCCGAAGGTCGATGGGACGGCACAATCCTCGATACGCCGCGCGGCGCGGCGGGATTCGGTTACGATCCTCATTTCCTTGATGCCGAGAGCGGGCTCACCGGCGCAGAGTTGCCGCTCGCGCAGAAGAACGAACGCTCGCACCGCGGCAAGGCGATGCGGGCACTGCTCGCGCGGCTCGAGACGGAGAGCTAGCGTGGCAAGCCGCAGCATGCCGATAGCGTCGCCTTCCGCGCCGCGCTTCGCCGCGCTCCCGCCGCTCGCGCTGTACGTTCACATACCGTGGTGCATCAAGAAGTGTCCCTACTGCGACTTCAACTCGCACGAGCGGCGAGGCGCGATTCCCGAAGCGCAGTACGTCGACGCGCTCATCGCCGATCTCGAATTCGCGCTGCCGTCGATCTGGGGCCGGCGGGTCGCGTCGATGTTCTTCGGCGGCGGCACGCCGAGCCTGTTCTCGCCCGAAGCGATCGACCGCATTCTCGCCGCCGTCCGCGCGCGCGTTCCGTTTGTGCCCGATGCGGAAGTCACGCTGGAGGCGAATCCCGGCACGTTCGAGCAGGCGAAGTTCGCCGGGTTCAGGGCCGCCGGCGTCAATCGCCTGTCGCTGGGCGTGCAGAGCTTCAATCCCGTGCACCTCGCAGCACTCGGGCGCGTGCACGACGAACGCGAAGCGCGCGCGGCCGCGGCGGCGGCGCTCGACATCTTCGGTAACGTCAACCTGGATCTCATGTACGCGCTTCCCGGACAGAGCGCCGAGGACGCGCGCGCGGACGTCGCCGCCGCGCTGGAATTCTCGCCGCCGCATCTTTCCTTCTATCAGCTGACGATCGAGCCGAACACGCTCTTTCATCGCCATCCCCCGCCCTTGCCCGACGACGACGCGGCGGCCGGGATCGGCGACGCGATAGAAGATGCCTTGTCCGGCGCGGGGTATCGGCATTACGAGACCTCGGCGTTCGCCAAGGCCAATCGCGAGTGCCGGCATAATCTCAACTATTGGCAGTTCGGCGATTACCTCGGCATCGGCGCCGGCGCGCATTCCAAGCTGTCATTCCCGGAGCGCGTCCTGCGCCAGGTGCGGTACAAGCAGCCACAGCAGTACCTCGAGCAGATGGCACGCGGCGAGCCGTTGCTCGAAGAACGCGAGGTCGCGCGCGCCGAAATCGGATTCGAATTCATGCTCAACGCAATGCGATTGACCGACGGCGTCCCGGTCGCATGGTTCGCCGAACGCACGGGATTCCCGCTTGCCATCATCGACGCGGAGCTCGACGCCGCCGAACGGCGCGGGCTTATCGTGCGCGATCACGAGCGCATAGCACCCACGCCGCTGGGCAGGCGTTTTCTGAACGACTTGCAAGCCATGTTTCTGCCACCGAAAAGCCGTCGGGTGCCGGAGGCAGCGCTTGTGTCCCTTCCCGTTCGAGGCTCCTAGGATGAGAGCGAGCTTCCAGCCGTGACCATCCCCCTTCATACCTTGACGCTCTGCGCGGCCGCGAATTTGATTCGCGCCGGCGAGTTGACGAGCGAGGCGTACACCCGCGCGCTGCTCGACCGCATCGCTGCGACCGACGCCAACGTTCTGGCGTGGGCGTATCTCGATCCTGACGGCGCGCTAGCCGCCGCGCGCCAGGCTGATGCCGAGCGGCGTGCCGGCGCTCCCGTCGGTCCGCTGGCGGGCATCGGCATCGGCGTCAAGGATATTGTCGCCACCGCGGACCAGCCGACGCAATTGGGGTCGCCGATCTTCGCCGGCGCGCGTCCTGCGTACGACGCCGATTGCATTGAGCGTCTGCGGCGCGCAGGCGGATTCGTGCTGGGCAAGACGGTGACGACCGAATTCGCATTCGTCCATCCCGGCAAGACGAGGAATCCGTGGCGCGCGGGGTACACTCCCGGAGGCTCGTCGTCCGGCTCCGCCGCCGCGGTCGCGCTGGGACAGGTGCCTGCGGCGATCGGTACGCAGACCAACGGCTCGTTGATACGCCCTGCGGCGTATTGCGGCGTCGTCGGCTTCAAGCCGACGGTGGACGTGCTTTCATTCCAGGGCGTCAATGTGTTCAGCCCGACGCTCGACACGCTCGGCGTGCTTGCGCGCACCGTCGCCGACTGCGCGCTCCTGGCTTCGTGCCTCGCCGATTCCGGCGGCATCCCAAGCCAGACGCAACCGATCGGACGAGCTCCTCGGCTCGCACTGCTCGCCGCTTTCCCCTGGATTGCGACCAGTATCGAGCAGGACCGGGCGATGCAGGCTGCGCTCGCGACATTGCGCGATTCGCGCGCCGTCGTTACCCAAGTGGAGCTCGCCGAAGCCTGGCACGATGCGCAGCGCGTGCACCGCATGATCATGCTCTACGAGGCGGCGCAGCAGATGCGCGACCTGCAGGCGCGCGAGCGAGAGCACATCTCGGCGGAGCTCAACGCCGCGCTCGACGAGGGACGGGAATTCGGCGACGGAGCCTATCACGCCGCGCTCGCGCGGCGCGACACGCTCATCGCTGCTGTAACGGAGTGGCTGGCGCCCTTCGACGCGATTGTCGCGCCGCCCGCGCCGGCGTCGGCGCCCGGGGACCTCACTCAGACCGGGGACCCGTCGTGTTGCACGCTGTGGTCGCTGCTCGGATTTCCGGCCGTCACCATCCCGACCGCGGTGGCGGACAACGGATTGCCGCTTGGCCTGCAGCTCGCCGCGACCCCCGGTAGAGACGAGCGGCTGCTGGCGGTCGCGCAGTGGTGCGAAGCGCGATTGCCGTTCAAGGGTCTTCTGTGAGCTGGCCTGGGTCCCTCACCCCTAACCCCTCTCCCGCGGGGAGAGGGGAACGAATGGAGCGCGCTGCGCGCGCGTTTTCGGATTGAAGCGCGCCAAGCAGCATGCGCCGCCCCGGCCGCGCAATCCGGTTGCGCGTTCGCCTCTGCTCGGCAAAGGGGGAGCGCACGGCAAGTCGACGGCGGCGAAGCGGCGGCAGGCCAAGGTCGCGCTGCAGAAAGAGTTGCGCGAGCCCGACTGATGACCCTCTCGCGCCGCGATCTCGAGGAGGGGCGCATGCGCGCCCTCTACGCGGAGGCTGTCGACGGCCGCCACGCCCTCACCGACGAAGAGCTCGCGGTATCCCTTGCGGTGACCTTGAAATCCAAGCCCGCAGGGTCGGACTGGTGGGTTTTCGCATACGGGTCGCTGCTGTGGAATCCGCTGTTTCCATTCGAGGATGCGCGCCCGGCGACCCTCTCCGGCCGGCGGCGCCGGTTCTGCCTCTGGTCGCTTGCCTCGCGCGGAACGGCGAACCAGCCGGGACTGGTGCTCGGCCTGGATCGCGGCGGTTCCTGTCAGGGCGTCGTCTACCAGCTGCCGGCGCGCTCCGCGAACGCCGAGCTGGCGCTTTTGTGGCGCAGGGAAATGGTGCTCGGCGCGTATCTTCCGCTCTGGGTCACGGTGCGCTGCGACCGCAAGCCCCGGGTCGCGCTCGCTTTCGTCGTCGATCGTGCGCATCGGCAATACACGGGCAATCTCACCCTCGGAGAACAGGCGGATGTCCTGGCCACTGCAGCGGGCGCGTTCGGTTCGTCGGCCGATTACCTCGAGCGGGCTCGCGTCGCGCTGGTGACGCACGGGATCGTTGACCCTTATCTCGAGCGGCTCGCAGCACTGGTCGCGCGGCGACGGTGCACCGTGCAACCGCCCGTTTCGGAGGTAGACGCTTAGTGATTGGTTGACCGGTTGAGATTCGTGGCCCGGGTTCGTAGCCTGGGTTGAAATTCGTAGCCCGGGTTGAGCGAGGCGAAGCCCGGGATGACGCCGGTTCACAACGCTGCCCCGGGCATCGCGCTTCGCGCGTAGCCTGGGCTGAGCCGCAGGCGAAGCCCGGGGCGCCGCCGGATTCTCCTGTTGCTCCCGGGCATCGCGCTTCGCGCTCAGCCCGGGCTACAGCGCTCAGCCCGGGCTACAACGCTATGTGGCGGCCACCATCGACATTGATCGTCTCGCCGGTGACATAGGTCGCTTCCGCAAGCAGAAAGTGCACCGCCTTCGCGATGTCCTCCGGCGTGCCCTCGCGCCGCAACGGCGTGTGCGAGATGATCCGCTGGCGCGACAGCTCGTCGAACGCTTCGTCGTCGGGCCACAGAATCGGCCCGGGCGCGACCGCATTGACGCGCACCTCGGGCGCAAGCTCGCGCGCCAGCGAGCGAGTAAGCCCCACCAGCCCCGCCTTGGCGACGCTGTAGAGAACGTAGTTCTTGAGCGGCCGCTCGGCGTGAATGTCGGTGATGTTGACGATCGCGCCCTGCGTTTTCTTGAGCGCCGGCGCCGCGGCCTGGGCGATGAACAGGGGTGCGCGGAGATCGGCGCCAATCAGGTTCTCCCAATCCTCGGCAGCGATCTCGCCGATCGGCGTCTGATAGAAGGTCGCCGCGTTGTTGACCAACGCGTCGAGACGGCCGAAGATTTGCACCGTCTGATCGACCAGCGACGGCAACTTGCCGAGATCGAGCAGATCGGCCTGGATCAGCGCGACCGAATCCTTGCGCTGGTGATTGAGCTCCGCTTGCAACAGCCGCGCTTCGCCTGCGGAAGCGCGATAATGCAGCATGAGATTCGCGCCGGCCGCATGCAGCCGGCGGCAGATGGCGGCACCGACGCGCTTGGCTCCTCCCGTGACCAACACGACTTTGCCCTGCACGCGGGGCTCCGGCTACACTCTGTTCGACCTGCCAATCTAGCACATCGATGTCGCCGGCTCCACCCGATCCACGCTTGAGCGGCTTGCCGTCGCCGTCCGACGCGGAGCGTGCGCATTGTGCTCGCGTCGTCGCGCACCTCGTGCATGCGATCGCCGACGAAGAGGGTTGGATTTCCTTCGCCGACTACATGAATGCCGCGCTCTACGCGCCTGGCCTCGGCTATTATGCTGCCGGCGCGCAGAAGTTCGGCGCTGGCGGCGATTTTGTCACCGCACCGGAGTTGACGCCGTTGTTCGGACGCACGCTGGCCGTCCAGCTCTCACAGGTGCTCGCGCAGGTTCCCGACGGCGAGATTCTGGAGATCGGTCCGGGCAGCGGACGCCTCGCGGCCGACGTGCTGATGGCGCTGGCGGAGCAGGGCTCGCTGCCGTCACGCTATCTGTTGCTCGAAGTGAGCCCCGATCTGCGCGAGCGGCAACGCAGGCACTTGGCCGCGCAAGTCAGCGATCTGATGCCGCGCGTGCAGTGGATCGACGTGCTACCCGAGCGCTGGCAGGGAGCTGTCGTCGCCAACGAAGTGCTCGATGCCGTCCCGGCGCACCTGGTTGCGCGGCGCGACGGCCAATGGTTCGAGCGCGGGGTCAGCCTTGACGCGAGCGCGCATCTCGCCTTCGCCGATCGTCCGCTCACGGTGGGAATGTTGCGCCGGATGGCGGAGTCGCGATTTCCCGATGACGGCGATTATGCATCGGAGATAAACCCGACGGCCGAGGCACTGGTGACGGGCATCGCCGAGCGCTGCGTGCGCGGGGCCATGCTGCTCATCGATTACGGCTTTCCCGCGGCCGAGTATTACCACCCGCAGCGCGACGGCGGTACCTTGATGGCGCATTACCGCCACCGCGCGCTCGACGATCCGTTCTGCTATCCCGGCTTGATCGACATGTCCGCGCACGTCGATTTCAGCGCCATGGCGCGCGCGGGCGTTGCCGCTGGCATGACCGTTGCCGGCTTCGCCACGCAGGCGCATTTCCTCGTCAACTGCGGCGTCCTCGATGTGCTCGCGCGCTGTGGCGAGCCGCAATCGGCCGCGTATCTGCGCGCTGCGAACGCGGTCCAGAAGCTGACCTCGCCGGCGGAGATGGGCGAGTTGTTCAAGATGCTGGCGTTCACGCGCGGCGTCAACGTCGACCTCGTGGGCTTTCGCGAGGGCGAACGCAGGCACCGGCTGTAGCGTTATAGTCGCGCGCCCGCCGGAGGTGCCGGAGGAGAGCCGCAGCGGACTCGTGAAACACGCACGGCCAATGGTAGGATTTTGCTACGGCTCATTTGCATCGGTGAAGGCGCGCGGATCGTCGCTGGGTTCGATATGAGTGATGACGCTGGCAGAAGGCAAGCCGTCGATGATCTCGCGCTCGATGATCTCCGCAAGTTCGTGCGCCATCCTGACCGTCCAAGTCGGCGGCACGAGCACATGCAGACTGACGAAAGCTCGTTGGCCGGATTGGCGTGTTCTAAGGGCGTGAAAGGCGACTTTCTCCGAACGGTACCGATCCAGAACCTGCTTTATAGCCGCTTCATCCCTAGGCCCGAGCGCTTGGTCGAGTAAGCCGGAGGCGGAACGCTGGAGCAATCGCCAACCGGTGAACACGATATATACGGCTACTCCCAGCGCAACGAGCGAGTCCAGCCACTGAATGCCCGTGATCGCCACGATCACAAAGCCTGTGAGTACCCCAACCGATGTCCAGACGTCGGTCAGCAGGTGTTTCGCATCGGCCTCCAACGTGATCGATCGGTGGAGCCGCGCGCCTTTCAACATCCAGACGGCCACCCCAAAATTGATTGCCGATGCAACGCCTGAAAGGAGCGGCCCTGCGAGCCCGACGGTCAGGGACGCGGGATGCAGCAGGCGCTCTATCGCCGCATAGGCGATCGCCGCTGCGGCGACAATGATGAGAGCTCCTTCGAAGCCCGATGAGAAGTACTGCGCCTTGGCCTGTCCGAACGGGTAGCGTTCGTCGGGAGGACGTGCGGCGGCAATCAGTGCCCAAAGTCCACCCAGCGCAGCCGCCAGGTTCACCAGCGCTTCGATCGCGTCGGATAACAGACCCACCGACTGCGTAAGAGCATAGGCGCCAAACTTGAGGCCGATCGTGGCGATCGCGGCTGCGATCGACGCGCCAATGTACGCCAATGGCGGTTGCGGGTTCACACGCACTTCGACTTTGATCGCGGCAGTCTCACCTTACACTGAAGAGAGGCGACGATCGTGATCTAGATCAAGCGACCGCGCCCGTGCCGCACCCGTTGGAGTTCGACGGCTCCACAAGCCGAGCCGATACCCGATTGCCAAGAGAACTGCCCGCGTCGTCTCGGGTCGCCTGGTAGCGGCCTTGATCTGGCTCAAGGCCGCTGCCAGCGTCCGCTGGCATCATGCCGGCATGGCAACCCCGCACGCCGCGCCGCATGGGTCCGCTGCAGGCGTGTCGTTCGATCCGGCGCTGATCCGCAAATACGACGGCTTCGGGCCGAGGTACACGTCATATCCCACCGCCGATCGCTTCACGGAGGCATTTACCGCTGGACAGTACGTCGACGCGCTGCTCGCGCGTATTTCTAGCGGCCCGACGCGGCCGCTGTCGTTGTACGTGCATCTGCCATTCTGTGACACGATCTGCTATTACTGCGCGTGCAACAAGGTCGTCACCAAGGACCATGGCCGCTCCGCAAAATACATACGCTATCTCGCCAGAGAGGTCGCAATCGTGTCGGGGCTCGTCGATTCGGCGTCTCCCGTGACACAGTTGCACTTGGGCGGCGGCACGCCGACGTTTCTTTCGGCCGAGGAAATGAAATTGCTATGGCGTGCGTTGCACGACCACTTCGCGTTTACGCCTGACGCCGAATGCTCGATCGAAATCGACCCCCGCAAGGTAAATATCGAGATGGTTGAGCTTCTTTCCGAGCTTGGCTTCAATCGGATGAGCATCGGCGTACAGGATTTCGACCCGGCCGTCCAGCAGGCGGTGAACCGCATCCAATCGGAAGCGGAGACTCGATTCGTACTCGACGCCGCGCGTGCGAACGGATTCCGTTCCCTCAACGTCGACTTGATCTACGGCCTGCCCCGACAGACGATGGCCGGGTTCGGCGTAACGCTCGACAGGGTCATCGCCTGCACGCCGGACAGGATCGCCCTGTACAGCTATGCGCACGTGCCACACCTGTTCAAGCCGCAGCGGCGGATCGGCGAAACGGAATTGCCCTCGGCGGATGCCAAGCTTGCCATCCTTGAGCTTGCCATCGAGAAGCTGACCGGTGCCGGCTATGTCTATATCGGCATGGATCATTTCGCGCGACCGGACGATGAACTTGCGGCTGCGCAGCGTGAGGGCAAGTTGCACCGCAATTTCCAGGGTTATTCGACGCACGCCGATTGCGATCTTTTGGCATTCGGTATTTCGGCGATCGGCAAGGTCGGCGCGACCTACAGCCAGAACCTGCGTACCCTCGACGATTACTACGCGCGCCTCGACGGCGATGCGCTGCCGTGTTTTCGCGGTTGGCGGCTTTCTGCCGACGACTTGCTGCGGCGCGAGGTGATCCACGCGCTCATGTGCCAGTTTACCGTGTCGTTTGAGCGCGTCGGGAATGAGCACGCCATCGCATTCCGCGATTACTTCGCAACCGAGCTCGAAGCGCTCGGACCATTGGCCGAGGACGGGTTGGTCGAAATCGTCTCGGACGCGATCCACGTCACGCCGCGCGGCCGGCTCCTGGTGCGCACGGTGGCAATGGTGTTCGACCGTTACCTGCACGAGCAGCGCGAGGCGGCGCGCTACTCGCGTATCATCTGATTCATCCGGAAAGAGGAGCGAATATGGAGGCGATCCGCATCATTCTGGACGAACACCGGGCGCTGGCGGCGGTCTTGCATGGAATGCTCTATCTTGTCCACGAGATCCGCGACCGGGGAACCAAGCCGGATTTCAACTTGTTCGGGGCAATGATCTATTACATCGATGCATTCCCCGAGCGCTTTCACCATCCGAAGGAAGATCAATATCTGTTCCGGCTCTTGCGCATCCGCCACCCGGAAGCCGCGCCGCTGCTTGACCGGCTGAAGACGGAGCACCGTGCTGGCGCCGAGAAGATTCGGACTCTCGAGCAGGCTCTGGCACGCTACCAACAGGGCGGCGCGCCCGAATTCTCTAACTTCATGACGGCCGTGGAATCTTATGCGGAATTCCACTGGGATCATATGCGCGCCGAGGAAAACGAGGTTCTGCCGCTGGCCGAGAAGCATCTTTCCGCCGGCGATTGGGAGGCGATCGACGCGGCATTTCTGGGCCACACCGACCCGTTACTCGGCGCGGAGGAAGGGGCCAAATACGACGCGCTGTTCACCCGCATCGCCAATCTGGCGCCGCCGCCGATCGGCATAGGACCCGCACGCTAACCACGCCGGCGCGACGGGCGTCGGGAGCATCGGAGAGGGGAGCAGAATCGCGCCATGCAAGTTTTCAAGGCGGACATCGCTATTGTCGGCGCGGGCGGCGCAGGACTGCGGGCGGCCATCGCTGCGGCCGAAGCCGATCCATCGCTGACCGTAGCCCTGATCTCCAAGGTCTATCCGATGCGCAGCCACACCGTCGCGGCCGAGGGCGGATCGGCCGGCGTGGTGCAGTCACACGACAGCCTGCAGCATCATTTCGACGACACCGTCGCCGGCGGCGACTGGCTGTGCGAGCAGGACGTCGTCGACTATTTCGTCGCCCATTGCACCGAAGAGATGGTGCAACTCGAGCACTGGGGCTGCCCGTGGAGCCGCAAGGACGACGGCCACGTCAACGTGCGTGCTTTCGGCGGCATGAAGATCGAGCGCACGTGGTTCGCCGCCGACAAGACGGGCTTCCACATGCTGCACACCTTGTTCCAGACCTCGATCAAATTTCCTTCGATCAAACGCTTCGATGAATACTTCTGCTGCGAGCTGATCGTCGAGGACGGCCGTTGTCAGGGCGTGCTCGCCATCGAGATCGGCACCGGGGAGTTCACGCTGATCGAGGCAAAAGCAGTCGTCATCGCGACGGGTGGCGTGGGCCGCGTTTTCCGCCAGAACACCAACGGCGGCATCGTGACCGGAGACGGCATGGCGCTTGCGTACCGTCACGGCGTCCCGCTCCGCGACATGGAGTTCATCCAGTACCACCCGACCTGCCTGCCGGGGACGGGACTCCTGATGACCGAGGCCTGTCGTGGCGAAGGCGGTGTCATGGTCAACAAGGACGGTTATCGCTATCTGCAGGATTACGGTCTTGGACCTCCCGACCCCTGGCCGCGCAAGAAGGCGATGGAGCTCGGACCGCGCGATCGCTTAAGCCAGGCGTTCTGGCACGAAGAGCGGAAGGGCCGCACGATCGAGACTCCGCAGGGGCATGTCGTTCATCTCGATCTTCGTCATCTGGGCGAGAAAAAGCTGCACGAGCGCCTGCCGCAGATCTGCGAGATGGCCGAGGAATTTCTCGGCGTCGATCCCGTCCACGCGCCGATTCCGGTGCGTCCGGCCGTGCATTACACCATGGGCGGCATCCTCGCCGACATCAAGACCGCGTCGTCGCTGCCGGGTCTGTACTCGGCCGGCGAATGTTCCAGCGTGGGCATCCACGGCGCGAATCGGCTGGGGTCTAACTCGCTCGCCGAGCTGTGCGTGTTCGGCAAAGTCGCGGGAAGCGAGGCGGCGAACTTCGCCAGATCGGTCGCGATCAGCAACCCCCCCATGGTCAGAAAGGCGGCCGAAGCCGCACGGGCGCGCGCGTTGAGCCTCGTGACGCATTCGGGAACCGAGCGCATCGCCGTATTGCGCAATGAAATGGCGTTGAGCATGGAACGCGGCTGCGGCATCTATCGCCTCGGTGAGGACCTGCGGACGACCTGCGACAAGCTCGACGAGCTCAAGGCGCGCTACAGGAACGTCAACGTCGAGGACAAGTCGAGCGTCTGGAACACCGAATGGCTGCTCGCCATCGAGCTCGGGTTCCTGCTCGACGTCGCGCAGGCCATAGCGTATTCGGCGCTCAACCGCAAGGAGTCGCGCGGCTCGCACCAGCGTCTCGACGGCTTCGAGCAACGCGACGACGTCAATTACCTCAGGCACACGCTCGCCCATTATGCCGCGGACAGTCCGCCGCGCATCGACTACGGCGCGGTCGCGATCACCCGCTCCAAGCCGGGAACGCGCGCGTATGGCGCGGCGGGCGAGAAGGCCGAGCAGGAGCGAGAAAGCGAAGGGGCGGATAATGGCTGACGCCGAAAAAATCATCGAGATCGAAGTCCTGCGCTACCGCCCGGAGCAGGACAAGGAACCATTCTTCCAAAGCTACCAGGTGCCGTTCACCGACGACATGTCGGTGCTGCAGGGGCTGCAATTCATCAAGGATCAGCTCGACGGCACGCTTAGTTTCCGCTGGTCGTGCCGCATGGCGATCTGCGGCAGTTGCGGCGCGATGATCGACGGCATTCCCAAGCTGGGCTGCAAGACGTTCCTGCGCGACTACCATCCCCGCAAGCTGCGCGTCGAGCCGCTGGCGCATTTTCCGATCGAGCGCGACCTGGTCGTCGGCGTCGAGGATTTCATCGCCAAGCTCGAGCGCATCAAGCCGTACATCATGCCGAAGGAGCCGCGCACGCTCGCGGAAGGCGAATACCTGCAGACCCCGGCGCAGCTCGAGCAGTTCCTGCAGTTCAGCTCGTGCATCAACTGCATGCTCTGCTATGCGGCGTGCCCGCAATACGGACTCGATCCGCAGTTCATCGGGCCCGGCGTGCTCGCGCTGCTGCACCGCTACAACGCCGACTCGCGCGACGGTGCGCGCTCCGAGCGCATGGAGCTCGTGCACGCCGAGGAAGGCGTCTGGAGCTGCACCGCGGTGGGTTATTGCTCCGAGGTCTGCCCCAAGGGGGTCGACCCGGCCAATGCGGTCAATCAGAACAAGACCTCGAGCGCGATGGATTACTTCCTGCGCTTCGTGCTGCCCAGGGGAGCGAGCCGATGAGCGCGCGGCGGCCGTATGTACGCTCGATGGAGGGGTGGTGGCGGCGGAATCCCTTCTTCATCGTCTATATGATTCGCGAAGGCACCGCCGTGCTCGTCGTCGCGTACGCGGTCGTGCTGCTCTTCGGTGTGGTCCGCCTCGCGCAAGGCGAGGCCGCATACGAGGGCTGGCTCACTGCCTTGCAAAGCCCGTGGTCGTTGGTGTTCCACCTCGCCCTGTTGGTGAGCTTTATTTACCACACGTGGAGCTGGTTTTCGATCATGCCCAAAACGATGCCGATGATCCTGATCGGCGGCAAGAGGCTGCAGCCGGCCGTCATTACCGGCGTCGGCCTGGCCGTGTCCGCAGTCGCTTGCGCCGCATTGTTTCTCCTCGTGATGAAACTGGTGTCATGAAGCGCTCCAACGCTCCAGTCTTCTGGTCGCTTTTCGGCGCGGGCGGCATCCTTTCCGCGCTCGTCGGCCCCGCGCTCGTTTTCATTACGGGGATCGCGGCGCCGTCAGGCCTGCTCCTGCCCAGCGACGCGATGAGCTATCCGCACATGCTGGCGTTTGCCCAGCATTGGGCGGGCAAGGGACTCGTGTTTATCGTTATCAGTCTGTTCCTGTGGCATGGCGCGCATCGCATCTTTCACAGCCTCCACGATCTAGGCATTCCCACGGAGACCGGCGCCAAGCTCGCCTGCTACGGCTCGGCGTTGCTCGGCACGAGCGTCGCAGCCGTCGCCTTGTTAGCGCTGCAGTTCTGACAAGCGCGTGTGTTGCGTCGGCGCACAGGCGCCATTGTTGATCTCGGTCAAGAGCAGCTCGGACAGAGCTTGCAATGTGCTGCGGCGAATGCGAAAACTGGCGAGAGTTTGCTTGCATCCAAGCACGTTGCTTCAGGCGGGCTCGGCGGAGTCAGACGGAGGAGCATGTTTCAGATTCGCATTCACGGCCGTGGCGGGCAGGGCGTCGTGTCCGGCGCCGAAATGTTGTCCGTCGCCGCATTCATCGAGGGCCGTTACGCGCAGGCGTTTCCCAGCTTCGGCTCGGAGCGCATGGGCGCGCCGGTGATGGCGTTCTGCCGTATCGACGATAAGGAGATCCGACTGCGCGAGCCGGTCCTGGAGCCCGACGCGCTGATCATCCAGGACCCTACGCTGCTGCATCAGGTCGATCTCTTCCAGGGCCTGCACGCCGGCGGTTACATTCTGATCAACTCGACACGGAGCTTTCGGGAACTCGGGCTCGCCGAGTTCGTGTGCGGATTCGATGGTAGCCGCCTGCGCACCGTGCCTGCAACCGAGCTCGCGCTGAAGCACGTGGGAAGGCCGGTGCCCAACGCAGCGCTGCTCGGCGGGTTTGCGGCGATGAGCCGACGGATCAGTCTCGCTTCGGTGATCGCGGCGATCCGCGACAAGTTCCCGCCTGTTGTCGCCGACAAGAACGTTGCCGCTGCGACCGAAGCGCATGCGCTGGTCTGCCAAGCCATAGAGGAGGCTCATGCTTAAGCAGACCGAAGGTTCGCGCGCGATGGCTGAGGCGATCGCACTTTGCCGGCCCGAGGTGATCTGCGCCTACCCGATCACGCCGCAGACGCACATCGTCGAAGCACTGGGCGAGATGGTCAAGGCGGAAGAGCTGGTGCATTGCGAGTTCATCAACGTCGAATCGGAATTCGCCGCGATGTCGGTAGCTATCGGCGCATCTGCGACCGGTGCGCGTGCCTACACGGCAACGTCGAGCCAGGGGCTGTTGTTTATGGCCGAGGCGGTATACAACGCCGCGGGGCTGGGGCTGCCGATCGTGATGACCATCGGCAATCGGGCGATCGGCGCGCCGATCAATATCTGGAACGATCACAGCGACAGCATGTCGATGCGCGACGCCGGGTGGATCCAGCTCTACGCCGAGACCAATCAGGAAGCAGTCGATCTGCACATCCATGCATTCCGGTTGGCCGAAGAGTTGTCGTGTCCGGTCATGGTATGCGTCGACGGCTTCATCCTCACCCACGCCTACGATCGCGTCGACGTGCCGGCGCAGACGGATGTCGACGCGTTCCTGCCGCCGTTCGAGCCGCGGCAGGTGCTCGATCCCGCGGAGCCGGTCACCATCGGCGCGATGGTTGGCCCCGAGGCTTTCACCGAGGTGCGCTATCTCGAACATCACAAGCAGTTGCGGGCGATCAAGCTGATCCCGAAGCTGTCCGCCGAGTTCAAGGCGCGGTTTGGCCGCGCATCGGGCGGACTGGTGAAGCGTTACCGCACCAGCGATGCGGAGACGATCGTCGTCGCACTGGGTTCGGTCAACGGCACGATCCAGGAAGTCGTCGACGAGATGCGCGATGCCGGCGTCAAGATCGGCTCGCTTTCGATCTGTTCGTTCCGGCCGTTTCCGCTTGCAGCGGTACGCGAAGCTTTGCATCACGCCAGGCGTGTCGTGGTGATCGAGAAGTGTTTGGCGGTCGGTCTGGGCGGGATCGTTTCGGACGGCGTGCGCAAGGCGCTGTCGGGTATCGTGCTCAAGGGCTACACGGTGATCGCGGGCTTGGGCGGCCGTGCGATCACGCGCTCGTCGCTTAGACAGTTGTTCGAGGATGCCGGCAACGACGAGCTCGAGCAAGTGACCTTCCTCGATCTGAACGCAGAAGTTATCCAGTACCAACTCGAGCGCGAAGCGCAGATGCGTCGCACCGGCCCGACCGCAGAAGCGATCCTGCGCCGGATGGGCACGGTTGCATCGCAGATTGGTTGAAGGTTTCGCGGGACCGCGGAGTCGCCATGGAAATGCAATCCGTCAAGTTTTACCAGACCGCCACGTTCACGGTCGGTAATCGGCTGCTCGCCGAAGACGAGCGCTCGGTGCAGGCGAACATGGAGCGCACCAATTCGCTCAACTCGGGGCACCGAGCGTGCCAGGGTTGCGGCGAGGCGCTCGGCGCGCGGTACGCGATCGACGCGGCGATGCGCGCGGCCGGCAACCAGGTGATCGCCGCGAACGCGACCGGCTGCCTTGAGGTATTTTCGACGCCGTACCCTGAGACATCGTGGCAGATTCCGTGGATCCACTCGCTGTTCGGCAACGCCGCGGCGGTGGCGTCGGGGATTGCTGCGGCGCTGCGGGTCAAGGGCAAACAGCATGTACGTGTCATCGCGCAGGGCGGCGACGGCGGCACCACCGATATCGGCTTCGGCTGTCTGTCCGGGATGTTCGAGCGCAACGACGACGTGCTCTACATCTGCTACGACAACGAAGCGTATATGAACACCGGCGTCCAGCGCTCCAGCGCGACGCCGCCTGCTGCGCGCACGGCTACGACCGCGGCTGTCGGCCGCGAGCCTGGCAACGTCTTCGGTACGGGCAAGAACGTGCCGCTGATCGCGATGGCGCACCAGATCCCGTATGTCGCGACGGCCAGCGTAGCCAACTTGCGCGATCTCGAGCGCAAGGTCGCCAGGGCGATGAGCCTCCATGGCGCACGTTATGTGCACATTCATGTGCCGTGTCCGCTGGGCTGGGGGTCGCTGCCGGCAGACACGATCAAGGTCGCCCGGCTCGCCGTCGAGTCGGGACTCTTTCCGCTGTTCGAAGCCGAGTATGGCGAGATCACCGGACGGACGCGGATCCGGCGCAAGCTGCCGGTGACCGAGTATTTGCGGCTGCAGAAGCGCTTCGCGCATCTTTTTGCTGCGGAGAATGATCCGCGCATCGCCCGGATCCGTTTGCGATCACGCTCGACGTCGGCTCATCGCTCGCCAACAGGACGGGCTCGTGGCGCACGACCAGGCCCGTCTACGTCGACCGCCTTCCGCCGTGCAATCATGCCTGCCCGGCCGGCGAGAACATTCAGAGCTGGCTCTATCACGCCGAAGGCGGCGACTACGAAGCAGCCTGGCGCGCGCTCACGCTCGACAATCCGCTGCCCGCTCGACGAACCGGTCGGCATCAACTCGGTCGAGCGTTTTCTGGGCGACGAAGCGCTGAAGCGCGGCTGGCGATTCGAGCGGCCGGCACGCGAATCGGGCAAGCGGGTGCTCATCGTCGGTGCTGGACCCTCGGGAATTTCCGCGGCGTATCACCTGCGGCGCCTCGGCCACGCCGTCACGATTTTCGAGGCCGGGCCGCTAGCAGGCGGCATGATGCGCTTCGGCATCCCCAAGTACCGGCTGCCGCGCGACGTGCTCGACGCGGAGGTGCAACGCATCCTCGATCTCGGGATCGAGCTCAAGCTCAATTGCAAGGTCTCTAACATTCTCGAGACCATGCAGGAGGGCCGCTTCGACGCCGCGTTTCTCGCCGTCGGTGCGCACATCGCCAAGCGCGCCTACATCCCTGCCGGCGCAGCGGCGCGCATGCTCGACGCGGTCGCCGTGCTGCGCGGCATGGAAGGCGACGACAAGCCGCTGCTCGGCCGCCGTGTGGTCGTCTACGGCGGCGGCAATACCGCGCTCGACGTCGCGCGCACGGCCAAGCGCCTGGGCGCAACCGATGCGATCATCGTCTACCGCCGCACGCGCGAGAAGATGCCGGCGCACGACTTCGAGGTCGAGGAGGCGCTGCAGGAGGGCGTGCTGATCAAGTGGCTCTCCACGATCAAGAACATGGCCGACGAAGGCACGCTGACCGTCGAGAAAATGCGCCTCGACGACAAGGGCTTCCCGCAGCCGACGGGCGAGTTCGAGACGCTCGCAGCCGACTCGCTGGTGCTCGCGCTCGGCCAGGACGTCGACCTGTCGCTGCTCGACGGCGTGCCGGGCCTCGCGATCGCCAACGGAGTCGTGCAAGTCGGCCCGAACATGATGACCGGCCATACCGGCATCTTCGCCGGTGGC
>WNGB01002585.1_pt1 | contig 29082 bp, 29 predicted proteins | sample 5400681 | NCBI WGS metagenome assembly WNGB01 (sample SAMN13153367, study PRJNA577476) | soil metagenome | isolation source: 115 cm soil or saprolite under grassland replicate 2 | place: USA:California | collected 2016-06-15
GTTCCTCCAGCAGGGCAACCTGTCCGGCTATCAGGCGGAGATCAACGCGGCCCAGAACGCCATCCAGCAAGCGAACGCTTTGGTGAAGGGTGGTCCCACTCCTTCGCCGTCGCCTTCCGGGTGATGGCTCAGGCACCGTCGCCCTGTTGCTGTTTGCGTTGACCAGTTGGTAGCATCCAGGTGCGGGGTGGAGCAGTCTGGTAGCTCGCTGGGCTCATAACCCAGAGGTCACGGGTTCAAATCCCGTCCCCGCGACAGAGACGAAGCCGCAGGTCACGGACCTGCGGCTTCTTTCATGAGGGCGCGACGGTGGCCCGATCCGGGCCAAACTGCAAACGGATTGCAAACGGAGCAAGACAAGCCTGACGAGCGGAGTGTGGCAACGTCGCCGTCGTTCATCTCCGTGAAACCTGCCGTGAACGAGGAATGGCGCCGTACCCATCAGACCTTCAGCAAGGCGCAGCCTATTGAGTGAAGTGATAACGACTGTCTGACCAGTCGAGTGCTCACGCCGAGACTCGCTAACAGGTGTCGAAGGTCGGCCTCGACCGGTGGTGAGGAAGTCGACCATCAGGGTGGCACATGTCCAAAGATGAGGCGAACAACCCATGCAACTCGACTCCATCGGGAACTACGATTCCGATCCAGTCGAGATGAAGGAGGTCGGACGTGCCGAAGCTGTCGAAGGAAACCGGGACGCGGGTGGACTGGGGGCCCCCGGGGGTCGAGTGGCGGGCGGATCTGGACGGGTACGTCACCAGCCTGGTCGAAGTGGGCCAGGACGCGGACCTGACGGAGCTACTGAAGGGCCTGCCCGGGGATCGGTGCCCCTCCCCGCACTGGGGCTACGTCGTCACGGGGCGGAACTGGTGGCGGTTCGAGGACCGCGAGGAGAGCTTCGGCCCCGGAGAGGCCTTCTACGTCGAGCCGGGGCACACGTCGGGGGCCGACGCCGGCAGCCAGTTCGTAATCTTCAGTCCCGCCGAGATCATGGCCGAGGTCGAGGCGCACATGAGCCGGCGGGCGCAGGAGATGCAGAGCGCCTGATCTGCCGCCGCCTCATGCGAGCACGGGCTCTTCCTCCGGGAGGAGCCCGTGCTTCATGGCGAACAGGCTCGCCATCGCCCGGGTCGAGACCCCGATTTTCGCGTAGATGTGCTCGATGTGGTTGGCTACGGTCTTCGGCGAGAGCACCAGGATGGCCGCGATGTCCTTGTTAGTGAGGCCGCGGGCGGCAAGGCGCAGGACATCGATCTCGCGGGCGGTCAGGCCCGACGGGCCCTCGCGACGGCGAGTGACTCGGTGGCCCGCGGCAGCGAGCACGGCCCGGACGGCGTCGCCGTCGAGGCGTCCTTCCTTCACCTCCTTTCCTAGCTCCGCGGCCGCATCGATCGGTCCGAGGGCGTCGCGGTGCGGTCGCGGCTCGCGGATGGCCTGGTACACATCGGCCGCGGCAAGGAGACGCGCTGAAGGCGCGAGGGCCGCTGCGGGCAGCCCGCGGGGATAGCCCGATCCGTCCAGCCGCTCCCGGACCTGCCCGGCGACCGCGCCCAGGAAGCGGAGCGCGGGGGACTGCTCGAGCATCCGCTCGGTCAGGTACGGGTGCATCCTGACCCGCTCCCACTCGCCCGTGCCCAGGGAGCCCCGCTTGTCCCAGATCGAGTTCGAGACCCCCAGCCGGCCGAGCCCATGGACCAGCGCCGCTCTCCGGAGGACCACCGCCTGATCCGCCGCCATCCCCATCTCTGTCGCCGCGGCGGCGACCAGGTCCGCGACCGCCCGGGCATGCCCCAGGAAGTAGGGCGACTTGAGGTCGACGAAGGTCGCCACGGCTTCCAGCGCCGTCTCGATCCGATCGCCGGTGAGCACCACCGCCAGCGACGGCTCGGCGGAGACGACGGTCTCCCAAGTGCGGATACCGTCGAGACAGGCCAGGATCCCGTCGGCATCGGCGACGAGGACGTCGCAGAGGCGCGGGTCGAACTGTCCCCCCCGGCGTTTGGTCGCCAGGACCCGGACCCCATCGACACCGCCTACCCGATGGGCCACTTCGACGAACTCCGCGAGCTGCGAGATCCGGGCCGCGATCGGGACGGCCTCGCCCCTCAGCCTTCCGGGCCATCCCTTACCGTCCCACTGCTCGTAGGCGGCGCCCACCGCGTCGAGGACCGCCCCGGAGAGCCCGAGCTGCTCGGCCAGCGAGCGGGCCAGCTCGGCATGGTGCTCGACCATGCGGTTGAGGTCGCGACGGCCGGAAAGGGCGAACTCGGCGCCGATCCGGAAGCGCTGCATCAAGGGATGGCCCGCCCCGATCGTGCGCAGGCCAGCAGCTGCGGCCCGCAGGCTGCGGAGTGGGTGGTCGTACTTGGTGGACTTCAGCGCGATGTCGTCGCCGAACCACTTGGCCTGCTCGTGGGCGTCCGTGTGGCAGCCGACGTTGATCAGCAGGGCCGTGTAGTAGACGGTCGCGCGCTCCTCCTCGGCCAGGCCGACCCGTTCCCCGAGCCGCAACGCGATGAGGCATTGCCGGAGGACGTGCTCCATTGGTTGCCCGAACCCGAGGTCGATCCCCAAGGACAGCGCCCCGACCAGCTCGGCCAGCCGGAGATGGCCATCAGTGGCCGGCCGAACGGAAATGCTCGAACGTGGCGGGTTCGTCAGTGGGCTCCAGGGACGCGTATCCGCAAAGGCTAGCCCAGGATCCCGTCGACTGCCTTTGTCCAGTGCCGTGGAGAGCGATGTGCGATGCACGTGTGAACGATGTCTTCTCCCATCACACTGCGGTGCCCGCGGGAGTCGGCCCAGATCTCCGACGCGTGGTTCGGCTTCGGCGGCGCCCTCGATTGAGGCTGAAGCTTCCAGCCGACTCTGGCCCGGACCGAAACGCGTCGGTTGCGTGAGGTGATGGGAAGGATGTATGCCACGTCCGTGGAGGCGCCAATCGGTCCAACAGAGAGGGACTGCAAACGGATTGCAAACGTCCCGCGTGTAACGAGCTGTCAGGAGGCGGCACCCGACGACATGGAGGCTGACCCGGAGCTGCACGTCAGCGCCTTGTTCGGCACCCGCCGACCGCCGGCGTCAGGACGCTAGGGAAGCTCATAACCCAGAGGTCACAGGTTCAAATCCTGTCCCCGCGACAAGCAAGAGTACGTCAGAGGGGTGTCGGGAGACCGGCACCCCTGCCTTTGGGCCCGATTGCAAACGGATTGCAAACGCGCCGCCGCCGTCCGCTCGTGTGATGTCCGGATACATGCCTGACAGATCGTTCCAGACACATACCTGACAGGTGTTCCGGACACATCCCTGACACCACCCACACTGGTCCCGCCTTCCCCGCCGGACGGGGAGGTGGGCATGAGCCTGAGGGTGGTGACCATGGCGGAGCTCCGGTTGGAGATCCTGCCTGAGCCTGAGAGGACCGGTCAGTCGTTGGCCGAATCATGTCGGAGACGAGGGATCTCCAGGGAGACTTTCCACGAGTATTGACAGCCCGCCGCCGGTGGAACAGGATCGCCGGTCCACGATGAAAGGGGGAGCGGGGAGCCTTCCTGCCAGACGGTACGAGGCCGTCCGGAAAGGGATCGGCCTGACAGCCGCATTGAAGGGGGAGATATATGAAGAAGACGCTTCTGTTCGTCAGTGCGATCGCGCTGGTGCTGGCTGTGGCCCCGGTGGCCTCAGCCTCACGGGGGGCCCCGGCGGTATCGCATGACATCGTTTTCGATGGCTACTGCGATGGTCTGCACTTCAACGTCCCGTCGCTCGGGACCGGCGATCCCACGACGACGGACGGGGACCAGACGGGCTGCGTGGCCGGCGGGATCTTCGGCCAGTTCAGCAAGGCCAAGAAGGCCCTGTACTTCACGATCCCAGGGTTCGAAACCTTCACCGTCGTCAACTTGGACCACACGTGGACCCACTATGGGTTCAACGGCAACCAGATCACCTTGAACAACTCCGGCACGTGGAGCCCCGGGACTCCGAACGACCGGGCCGCCAAGCCCTCGAACACCCGGCGGGCAGCCGCTGCCAGTGCGGTGAGCCCGGACGCCGTCCACGACATCATCTTCGACGGCTACTGCGACGGGATGCAGCTCAACGTACCCTCCGTGGGCCTGGGTACGCCTGGGACGGTGGACGGGAACCGGACCGGCTGCGCGAGCGAAGGGCTCATCGGCGCCACCACCAAGATCAGTGGGCAGACTCAGGCCGCCGTAACGTTCAACGCCGGCGGAACCTGGATCCAGACCGCGATCTTCGTTCCGAGCCGCACCTGGATCCACTACTCCGTGAGCGGCGACTTGATCTACGTGCTGAACTCGGGCACGTGGAGCCCCGGGACGCCGACCGGGTCCGGGCGTCCGTCCACCAGCTGAGGCTCCCGATCGACCCCGAGTGCCCTGGACCGGCACTCGTTGAATGGCAGCAGCGGCGAGGACCACCGGTGGTCCTCGCCGCTGTGTCTTGGGCCTAAGGCCGGCGGTACGAGATGACCATGTTGGCCACCCGGGTGGCTTGGACCGGACCAGGCTCAGCGTCGGGCGGGTTCATCGGCATCGTTCTTCGCGCCACCGGCGCGGGCCCTACGCGTGGGCGAAGTTGAGCGCGAACTCGAGCACGCCCTGGTCGTCGGTGGTCACCACGCCGCCGAAGCTCGGGTTCGGGATGCTCCAGTCGGCGAACGTGATGGGGATCGATGCCGCCACCTGAACGACCGAGCCCGTGTACTGACCGGTCACCGTGAAGCTGACCGTCTTCGTGACACCGTGCAGGGTCAGGGTCCCCGTCGCTTTGAGGGTCCGCTGGACCCCGTTCGCCGGGATCGAGCCCAGGTCGATCGGCTCCGTGAGCGTGAAGGTCGCGGTCGGGTACGTGCTGGTGTCCATGATGCGGCCGTTGAACTGGGCGTCCCGGCGGCTCTGGTCGCTGGTCACCGAGGTCATGTCGACCGTGAAACTGGCCTGCGTCACCGTCGTGCCGCCCACGACCATCGATCCGGTGATCGAGCTGGTGCGCCCCACCGCCGCGTGGCTCTGACCGAAGAGAACCTCGTTGACGCGGTAGCCGACGATGGACCCAGTCGCGATGTTCCAGGTCCCGTCGGCAGCGACGCTTGCTGTGCTTGAGGTCGTCGTGCCTGTGGCAGATGGTGTCGCCGACGGGCTGATGAGGGTCAGCGGGGCCGGCGCCGAACCCGCCACGAAGTGGATGTAGAGGAACGGTCCACCCACCACCGCGATCGCCACGACGGCCACGCCGATGCCCAACCACCGCTTCCAATGCCGCATCCGGACCGGAGTCGCCATCTCATGGACCTCCCTCTCGATTGGATCCCGACGAAGATCACTTCCACACCGTGGAGAGCAGACCACGCCTCGCTGGGAGCCTGGTCAGCGGTGGCTGGGACTTCGCTGTGAATCTGTGGCGATGCGTCTGAGGAAGCAGCCGGGAGGGTCGGAGCCTATGTCTCCCACTGTTTCTCGAATAGCCGGCCCAGGCCCCGGACGATCTTGCGAGCCTCGGCCCGAGCGAATCCGCCGAGGGGCTGCACAGGGACGTCCGTCGTCGGTAGCCCCGCTTCCGGAGCGGCCGCGTTCGGTTCGGTTGCCTCGGCCAGCGCCGGCTCGGCCTCCGTCTCCGGTATCTCGGCGGGCGCGGGCGCCGCTTCCCTTCTCAGCGCGGATCGGGGCCGGTACCGCCGAAGTCGCAGGGCGTTTCCCACCACCATCACGCTGGAGCCCGCCATGACGCCGGCCGCCAACAGGGGAGAGACCACGCCGATCACGGCCAGCGGGATCATGCAGAGGTTGTAGGCGAAGGCCCATATGAGGTTCTGGGCGATGACCCGGAAGGTCCTTTTGGCCAGGATGAGCGAGTCGGCCACGGCCCGGAGGTCCTCGCCGAGGATGAGGATGTCCGCGGTCTCGATGGCGACGTCGGTGCCCGTGCCCAGGGCGATGCCCAAATCGGCCTGCGCCAGGGCCGGCCCGTCGTTGATCCCGTCCCCGACGAACGCCACCCGGCGACTCTCGGCCTGCAGACGCCGTACCGCTTCCACCTTGTCTTCGGGATGGACGCCGGCCACCACGTCGTCGATCCCGACGTCGCGGGCCGCGGCGCGGACGGCCTCTTCCCGGTCGCCGCTCACCACGGTTACCCGGCATCCGAGTCGCTTCAGCAGATCGATAGCTTCGTCCGCGTGCGGCTTGGGGCGATCGAACGAGCCCAGCAGCCCAAGCGGCACCCCGTCGCGCCACACGCCGAAGACGGTGAGCCCTTCGGCCGCGAGCTCACCGGCACGAGCGGCGAGCGCGGCCGGCAATCCGTCGGGTCGCCCGACTCGCACGTGATGATGGCCGACCGTTGCTTCGACCCCGGCCCCCGGACGCTCCACGTGCTCGGCCGACTCGGGAAGGGTGACCCCACGTTCCGCGGCCCCCTCCACCACCGCCCTGGCGATGGGGTGGGCCGAACCTCGCTCCGCCGCGGCGGCGAGGGCCAGCAGCTCGTCAGGGCTCACGTCCTCGCCGGAGACGACGCTTCGCAGCGTCATGCGGCCCTCGGTCAACGTGCCGGTCTTGTCGGTGAGGACGACATCGATCCGGCGGGCGGCCTCGAACACCTCCCCGCCCTTGAACAGGATCCCGATCTCTGCCGCCCGGCCGCTTCCCGCCATGATGGCGGCAGGGGTGGCCAGACCCAGCGAGCACGGGCAGGCGATGAGCAGCACGGCGGTGGCGTGGAGCAGTGCGTCGCCGAGACCCTGCGAACCGAGGAAAGCCCGCACCAGGAACGTGACGAGGGCGAGCCACATGATGCGCGGCACGAACACCGCCGAGATCCGGTCGGCCAGCCGCTGGATGGGGGCCTTGGAGGCCTGGGTGATCTCGAGGAGCCGCACGATCTGCGCGAGCCGCGTCTCCTCACCCACCCGGGCGAGCTCGATCTCCAACCGGCCGGGTCCGTTGATGGCCGCGCCCACGACGTCGTCCCCTGGGGCCACGTCGACAGGGACGGACTCGCCGGTCAGCAGGGACAGGTCGATGGCCGAGGCGCCGGACCGAACGACCCCGTCGGCAGGGATCTTCTCGCCGGGAAGGACAACGACGATGTCGCCGGGCCGAAGCTGCTGAACCGGCACCGAGCGCTCTTCCCCGCCTTCCAACAGGAGGACGGCCTCTTTCGCTCCTTTCTCCAGGAGCAGGCGAGCGGCGTTGCCGGCCTTCGCCCTTGCCCGAGCCTCCAGGACCTTGCCCAGCAGGATCAGCGTGATGATCATCGCGGCGGTGTCGAAGTAGGTCTCGGGCCTTCTCAACACGACCGCGGCCGCGCTGTATCCGTACGCGGCGAGGGAGCCCGCGGCGATGAGCGTCTCCATGGTGGATGTCCCGTGCCGAGCGGCGCGGGCGGCCGACCGCAGGAACGGCCACCCGCTGTAGAACTGGATCGGCGTGGCGAACGCCCAGGCCAGCAGCATGCTCAACCGGGACCCGGGCGCGATGAGGAGCGAGAACGCCAGGACCTCGAAGGAAAGCACGGCGGCAACCACCAACCGACTCAGGTAATCCCTGGCCTCGGCCTCGGCGGAAGAGGTCCCTTCGGTGTGGAGCCGGGCGCCGTAGCCGGCTCTCTGCACGGCCTCGATCAGCGGCGCCGTGTCCGTCCCGGTGGCAAGCAGCGTTGCCGTGTGCGCGGCGAGGCTGACCCGAGCTTCCGAAACCCCCAGCTGGCGCTTCAGGACCTTCTCGATCCGGTTGACGCAGGAGGCGCAAGTCATGCCCTCGATGTCGAGGACGATGTGCCGCTCGGCGGGGGCCGGCCGGCTCATCGTTCGGCCGGTGATGCCTCCGCACCGGCCACGTCGTACCCGGCCTCTTCGATGGCGGTGCGGACCTCGGAAGGGTCCAGCGGGCCGTGTAGGGTGAGCTCCACCCGGCCGCTCAGGTGATCGGCGCGCGCCGACCGGACCTCCGGAATCCGGAGGAGGGCCGCTTCGATGCTCCTCTCACAGGTCGGGCACGTCATGCCCTCGACGGCCACCGTCACCGTGCTCATCCCGTTTACATGCGTCCTATGGGCATCATTTCACCGGCCGCGCGAAGCCCACCCAGAAGAGAGGGGTGGAAGGCCGCCATCAGGGCCAGGACCAAGAATGTCACGCCTGCCGCGCGCGCGACGAGGGTGGGACGAGGAGCCAGCTTCTCGGTGAAGATCACGACGAACACTCCGGCCATCGCCACCAGGTTCATCACGCCGGCCGCGAGGAGGATGGCCATCAGGGCCCAGCAGCAGCCGACGCAGATGGCGCCGTCCCGCGCGCCCAGGCGGAAGTTCGTCCGAAGCGAGTTCGACTCGGCGCCCGGTGGCGTCCGGATCAGCCGGCAGTGGGACAGGAACCGATCCTTGGCCGGTGTGAACTGATAGATCCCGGCCAGGGCGAGGACCCCTACGCCCAACCACCTGGCCGCGGTGGGCGACGCGTCGACCAGTCGACCCGTGCCGAGCAGCGCCAGGAAGGCCAGGACGCCGTACACGGTCCAGGGGAGGATGAAGCCGGTGACGAAGGCCCCGACCCCCGAGAGATGCTCGGTCCCGGCTTCGCGACGGGGAAGCGCCCCGGTCTCCAGCACGGCCTGGGGGGCCACGGCCGGCCACATCATCGCGGCCATCATGGCGACCCACATCCCGGTGAAGAGCGGGAGCGCCATACCCATGGTCCCGGGGCCCACGCCCATCCTCCGGGCCTGGAGGCCCACCAGCAGCCACGCCAGCCCGCTCAAGAAGAGCACTCCCAGCCAGATCGAAGCGGCCTTCCTCACGGTTGGGACAGGTGACCTCACGCTGGTCATGCTCACTCCGATCTCCTTCGCTGTTGAGGGGGCGGTCGACCCGCAATCTGCGTAGGGTAGCGTCCATCTGCGCATTGCCGCGATGCGATCTTGGTCACACTGCGCGTATGCGCCAGATCACAGATCAGCGGCCTGGTCCGGGCGGGGAGCCCTCGCCGGAAGGATCGCCTCCGGACCTACGCGGCCAGCAGGCCGATCCCCAAGGAGACCACGCCCACAGCGAGCGACAGGGCGCCGGCGTAGACCAGAGCGATCAACCGGTTTGGCCTGGTCACGCCCCTCCCACCGACCGAGAGGAAGAACCCCGCGGACATCAGGATGGCCGCGATTGGGATGCCCGACCGAGCCAGGAGGTTGGGGAATCCGCTCATGCCGGCCGCGTCGGCGAGGATCTGGGCCAGCAGGGAGAAGATCACCAGGACCCCGGCGTGGGCGTGCCCGGCCCGGAAGAAGGCCTGCTGGAGCCCCGTCGCGGGCTCCTGGCCGCGCAGGATGCGCAGCATGAAGAACCCACCGGACTCGACAGCCACGATCGTCAGCAGGAGAATCCCTGTGTTCAAGGAATCGTTGGACAGGAGCACTGCTGCTTCCACCGAGACCTCCCTCTCTTCAACCCGGCGAGCGCTCGGATCGCCGGCCCTGCCTCCTCGACCGTCACCCTACCTTGCTGGCCGGTAAGAAGGACCCGGTACTCTCCGAGCCGACGATGACGGACGGCAATCGGAGCGCGGGAACCATGAGCAGGTCGCGGCTCGAGGCCTTCGCCGACGGCGTCTTCGCCATCGCCGCGACCCTGTTGATCTTGAACGTCGACAGCCAGGTGGGGACCGAACCGCACGGTCTGGGCGGGCGGCTGCTCCACATCTGGCCGTCCTACGTGGCCTACGCGGTCAGCTTCGTCACGATCGGGATCATCTGGGTCAACCACCACGCGCTCATGCAGCAGCTGGGCAGGGTGAACCGAACCTACCTGTTCCTGACCGTCGGATTCCTCATGTTCGTCGCCTTCATTCCCTTCCCGACCCGCCTGGTGGCCGAGCACGTTCGCACCGACGGGGCGCGGGCGGCGGCCCTGGCGTACGGGATCACGCTGACCGGGACGGCGCTGATGTTCAGCGCGATCTGGTTCTACGCATCGCTGGGGCGCCGGCTGCTCCGGGAGGACGCCGACCCCCGGGTGGTGAGCGGCATCACCAGGAGCTATCTGCCTGGTCCGTGGATCTACCTCGCGGCGACGTTGATCGCGCTCGCCAGCCCCCTCGCCAGCGTCATCCTGTTCGGGGCGATCGCCGTCTTCTACGTGGCGGAGAGCTCGCTCTTCGCACGGAGCAACGGGCCACCCACCTAGTGGCCGTCGGTTGTCTCCCCGGAGCGGTCGAACGTGCTGTGCTCCTTCAGGCCGGCGAGGACCTCGAGGAGCGCATGATTGGGCGGACTGTCCGCGATCGTGCGGTTGCGATGGGCCAGGCGCACGATCCCCGCGGTGTCGACGACGAACGTCCCGGGCATCTGGAAGAAGTCCCCGCCCTCGAGGCCGCGCTGGCGCGTCTCCGGGTTGAGGTTGGCACGAACGAACGGGACGGCGATCCGGGGCGAGACCACGACGGCGAGGTTCCTGCGGCGAAGGCCGTAGGCGCGGTAGGCCGACTTGTCTCCGTCGAGCAGGCACGGGAAGGGGAGGTGCTTTCGCTGGCAGAACCCCGCCCCTTCCGCAGGGCTCCCCTGCCCCACCAGCACGACCGCGGCCCCGGCGTCGCGAAACAGCTGCTGGTCCTCTCGGAGCTTCACCACGTGCATCTGGCAGAACGGGCAACCGAAGTATCGGAGGAAGACCAGGACCACGGGTCGCTCCTTCCAGAAGGACGACAGCTGCACGCGTCTCCCCTCGCCGTCGAGCAGGGTCGCGTCGGGGGCCGGATCGTTCGCCTGCGGCCCGGCGCTCATGTCCCGTACCGAAGGGGCGGCGAGATCCGTTCGGCGCCGCGCAAGGGCAGGCGGAACGAGAACCGGGTCCCGCGCCCGACCTCACTGTCGACCTCGAGCTGGCTGCCGTGGAGCTCCAGGATCTCGCTGGCGATGGCGAGCCCCAGACCGAGACCACGCTGCCGCGTATTGATCTCTCCTCCCCGGAAGAACCGTTCGCCCACGTGTGCCAGCTCCTCATCGGGGATGCCCGGACCTTCGTCCTCGACTGTCACCACCACACTGCTGTTCACCTGCCCAGCAGACAGCTTCACGCGGGTGCCCGGCTGCGTGTGCTTGACGGCATTGGTGAGCAGGTTCTCGGCTACCCGTTCGATGAGGATGGGATCAGCCTCCACGATCAGCCCGCGCTCCACCTCGACCTGCAAGGGGTGGTCGACAAGAAGAAGGGCCAGCCGGTCGACCGTTCCGAGGAGAAGGTCGCTCACGTTCGTTCGCCCGAACGTCTGCGGATGGCCGGCCTCGAGCCTGGAGAGGTCCAGGAGGTTGGTGATGAGGTCGTGGAGGACCCGGGCGTTCGACGTCAGACCGCCCAACAGGTCGCGCCGAGTCTTGTCGTCGAGGGAGTCCCACATCCGTTCGAGCGTGAGCCCCGATCCCTGGATGACCGTGACGGGGGTCCGGAGCTCGTGCGAGACGGTGGCCAGGAAGTCGTTCTTGAGCTGATCCAGCTCTTCCAATCGTTCGACGGTGCGGTGCTCCGCTTCGAACTGCCGGGCGTTCTGGAGAGCCATCCCGGCCTGCGCGCCGAGGAGTTGAAATGCCTCCAGCTCTCGATCCGACACATGCTGGAGCTCGCGGCCGCCTCCCAGCAGGACCGCTTGGAGCCACCCTTCCGCCCAGATCGGCGCGGCCACCATGGAGACGAGGTCTGCGTCCTGGACGAGAGGGAGGGCGCCCTCCCACCGCTCGTCGTCGACCACGACCGGCTTGCCCGTCTGCAGCACGAGCGAGGTCACCGCCAGGGCCGCGGGGTCCAGCCGCGCGGCAACGTCGGGGGGAAGCCCGTGGGCTTGCAGGACGCGATAGGTGCGGCCGTCCTCGTCGAGAACACAGATGGCTCCTCGGTGGAATCCCAGTCCGAGGATCGAGTCCAGAGCCACTTCGAAGACCCGTTCCGGGTCCAGGGTCATGCTGTGGGCCGATTCCGCAACCGTCGAGAGCAGCGCGGCCCACCTCTCCGCGTTCTGGCGGGACCGCTCCTGCGCGCTCACCTGGACCATCAGCTCGCGCGACAGGAAGCTGGTAAGGACGGCCAGGATGCCCAGGCTGGAGAGCCTGGCCACGAGTGCCGCCGCGTCAACGTCCCAGCCGGTCGCGCCAAGCGCGGCCAAGTAGCAGGCGAAGGTGAACGCGAGGAGGCCGGCCTGCCCGGCCAGCGGGTAGGAGATGCCGAAGAACACCGTGGTGAGGCCGTAGATGAGGAACATCTCGGACCTGCCCCCTCCGCTCACGGCGATCCCCACGGAGACCAGGAGGATGTCGACGGCGGACCAGCCGTACAGGAAGTACATGCCGACCCCGCGCTCGAACAGCCGCTCCCACGGCAGCAGGCCGATGACGACCCCCCCGGCCGCCCCCGCCGTGAGCACGCCGAGGTACGGAACGATCTGAATGTGGGCCTCGTTCGGGAGGAACGGCAACAACATCAGTACGGCAATCACCAGAACGGTGACGAGGAGCCCGATGCGAACGCTCCTCAGCCAGTACCGGATCGGAAGATGGGTGGCGGGTGCCATCGCATTCTCATCCTCGACCGGCCCGGGCGACGGCTGAAGGAGGGGTGGCCTCCTCCGCTTGCGGGATGTCGGCCACCCTCGGATACAATCCCCCGCGAGGTCCGGGAACGTTCCTCGAAGGAGCGCGAGGTGGCCAGGAACGACCCAGTGAAGATGCTCGCCGGGGTTCCTCTGTTCGAGGGACTGTCCAAGCAGGAGCTCACCAAGATCGCCAAGTCTGCCAAGGAGGTCACCCACCGCCAGGGCGCCGTCCTGGCCAGGGAGGGGCAGTCGGGGCTCGGGTTCTTCCTGATCATGGACGGCACGGCCGGCGTGAAAGTCGGGGGCCGGACTGCGACGAGGCTCGGCAGGGGCGATTTTTTCGGGGAGATCTCGCTGCTCGACGGCGGGCCCCGGACTGCCACCGTCACGGCCGAGACCGAGGTCACGACGCTGGGCCTGACGCCGTGGGTGTTCAAGCGGCTCGTCGATTCGACTCCTTCGATCGCCTCGAAGATGCTCAAGGTGATGGCCGAACGCCTCCGGGCGAGCTCCAAGGATCCCCGCCAGTAACCGTCGCCGCGGGGACGCGTCCCTCGACCGCTCGTCGGATGCCAGCGTGTAGCCTCCCGGATCGTGGAACTCGGCGTGATGGTGGGGGGCTCCCTCCCGAGGCTCGGCGAGCTTTCGGCAGAGGTCGAGGGAGCCGGCTTCGAGAGCGCGTGGGTGGCGGAGACGGCCCGGTCGGCCTTCGTCCAGGCGGCAGTCGCCGCGGTGAACACTTCACGGATCCAGGTCGGAACCAACATCGCTCTGGCGTTCCCGCGTAGCCCGACGATCACGGCGATGGCCGCCCGCGACCTCGCCGAACTGTCACAGGGCCGATTCATCCTCGGGCTGGGGACTCAGGTGAAACGGATCAACGAGCAGCGGTTCGGCATCCCGTTCGAGCATCCCGCGCCCAAGGTCGGTGAGGCGGTCCAGGTGATCCGCGAGGTCCTGGCCACGTTCGAGGGTTCGCCCATCGAACATCGGGGCCGCTTCTACTCGATCACGATGCCGCCGTTTCCCGGTGCCGGACCCGCTCCCGGTGGAGTGCCGATCCATCTGGCCGCGGTCAACGCCGTGATGGCCGAGACGGCCGGGGCTGTTGCCGACGGCGTCCTGGGGCATCCCATGACGAGCCCTGAGTGGATCCGGGATGTCGTGCGGCCGGCAGTCGCCCGGGGAGCGGCGCGCGTCGGCCGCAGGCCGGAAGCGGTCAACGTCACCACGGGCGTGATCCTGCAGATCTCCGAAGACCGGGACGAAGCCCGGAAGGAAGCGGCGCTCCAGGTCGGTTTCTACGCCACGACCCGCACCTATCGACCGGTCCTGGCCATGCACGGCCTCGAGGATCGCCTGGAGCCCCTGCGCCGAGCGTTCGTTCGAGGAGACTTCGCCGGCATGGCGGACGTGGCGCTGGGGATGGTCGACGTGCTGGCGGTGGCGGGCACGGCGGACGAATGCAGGGAGCGGCTGGAGCGGTTCGACGGCCTGGTGGACCGGGTGATCCTCGGAGGGGCCTGGGTGGGGCCGTCCGAGGACCGGCTGCTCGAGAACCATCGGGCCATCCTGAAGGCGTTCGCTCCGAGAGCTTTCCGGCGGTGACGAAGCGAGCCTGATGCCCATCTACCAGCGCCCGGACGGCTGCCGCCTCTACTACGAGCCGAACGGGCCCGATGGGGCACCGCCGTTGGTCTTGCTCGAGGGCCTCGGCGGAGACATCCCCGGGTGGCGCCGAAACATCCCGCACCTCGCTTCGCGCTACCGAGTCGTCGCGTACGACTTCCGAGGCAACGGGCGATCGGACAAGCCCTACGGGAAGGTGTCGATGACCACGTTCGTGGAGGACACGCTGGGTCTGCTGGATCATCTCGAGATGAGCTCGTCGCACCTCTACGGGCAGTCCTTCGGCGGGATGGTGGGGATCGAGATGGCGCTGTCTCACCCGGAGCGGGTGCGGTCGCTGGTCCTGGCCGCCACCCACGCGGGTCGGCGTCGCGCCGCGCCGGTCGGTGCGCGGGGAAGGGTTCCGAAGGACCGGCCGTACCTCGCGCTGTACTCGGAGGCCTTTGCCCGCCAGTACCCCGACCACGTGGCTGAGGACGTCCTGGTGGGCAGCCAGCACCCGCAGCCCCTGCATGCCGGCCGTCGCCAATGGCAGGCCGTCGAGGAATGGGACGCGTGGGACAGGCTTGGCGAGGTCCGCGTCCCCACGCTCGTCGTGCACGGCACGGAAGACCGGCTGGTGGCGGTGGAGAACGCCCACCGGCTGGCCGAGGCGATCCCGGGGGCCAGGCTTGTCCTCCTGGAGGGAGCGGGCCACGTGTATCACTCCGAGCAGCCAGACGCGGCGGACCACGCCGTGCTGTCGTTCCTCGACGACGTGGAGGGCCGGCGGTGAGCGAGGCCCCCGACGACGTTCGAGCGTTGGCCGAAGCCAGGCAGCGGGCCCGTCAGGCTCGGGACTTCGCCCGCGCGGACGAGCTGCGCGAGCGGATTCGTCGGGCGGGGTTCGATGTCGCGGACACGCCATCGGGATGGCAGCTGGCTCCCCTCGAAGCCGAGGCTCCGGACAGGGCGACCCTCGTCCGCATGCGGTCCGAGGACGTGCCGAGCGTCCTCGAACACCCGCCTGCTTTCGATGGTCCCAGCGTCCAGTGGGTGATGCAGGGATGGCCTGAGGACGTCCTTCGAAGCCTCCGATCCGTCCAACGAACCTTCACGGACGACTTCCAGCCCATCATCGTCGAAGCTGCGGGCGCCGGCGGTCTGGATTGGTATCGGGGAGAGCTCGTGCACGTCGCGCCCGAGGCCGGTTGGGCTGCCGCCCGGAACGCCGGGCTGCGCCGCGCGGCCTCGGAGTTCGTCGTCCTCGTCGATGGCTCCATCGAGTTCACCGGCCAGGGGGTGGCTCGCCTGTGCGAAGCGCTGCAAGATCCCAGCGTAGGCGTGACGGGACCCTTCGGTCTGGTCACCGACGACCTGCACGAGTTCCGAGAGTCCGACGGGCCCGACGTGGACGCCATCGAGGGATACGTGATGGCCTTCCGGCGGGACCTGGTGGCGCAGGGGCTGCGCTTCGACGAGAAGTTCAAGTTCTACCGGACGGCCGACATCGAGCTCTCGTTCCAGATCAAGGCGATGGGCCTGCGAGCGACGGTCACCCCGATCGAGGTGACTCGGCACGAACACCGGATGTGGGCGAACACCCCAGAAGAAGAACGAGCCCGCCTGTCGAAGCGCAACTTCTACCGGTTCCTGGACACCTGGCGGGGCCGCACGGACCTATTGGTGTCCGGAGGGACCTGAGCGTGGCCCGCCAAGGCCGCGTTAGTCGGGGCGAGAGGGGACCTGGGTCGAATCCGCCCCTTCCGACGGCGTCATCATGATCTCCGGCCCGGTCAGCTCCTTGGCCGGCTCGTCCCCGTTTCGACGGTCCTCCGCCTCGCGCTTGAGCTCCTCCGTGGTGGGGATGGGCTCGCCGCCCTCCACATAGCGGCGAAGCTGCTTGCCCTCGATCACCTCGCGCTCGGTCAACACCACAGCAAGCTTCTCCAGGAGGGCTCGGTCCTTGGCAAGGATCGTCTTGGCCCGGTCGTGGGCCTCGTTGACCAGCCGAGCGATTTCCTCGTCGACCAGCCGGGCAGTCTCTTCGGACATCTCCGGGCGCTCTCCGGGGAACAGCAGCCGGCCCTCGCGGGACCGAAATCCGTTCTGGCCGAAGGACAGTGGGCCGATCTTCGGGCTCATCCCGAAGTCCACCACCATGGCCCTGGCCACCTCGGTGGCCTGCTCGAGGTCGTTCTGAGCGCCGGTGGAGATCTCGCCGAACATGATCTCTTCCGCCGAACGGCCGCCGAGGGCGAAGGCCAGCCGGTCCTTGAGCTCGGGCTCGGTCATGAGGTAGCGGTCCTCGAGAGGCCGGGTCATGGTGATGCCGAGGGCGCCCATCCCGCGGGGGATGATCGTCACCCGGTGCACGGGGTCGATGTTCGTCAGCCTGAGGCCCACCAGGGCGTGGCCCATCTCGTGGGCCGCCACCCGGACCTTCTCCTTCTCCGAAAGGACGCGGCTCTTCCGTTCGAGACCGGCTACGACGCGGTCGATGGCCTCCTCGAGCTCATCCATGCCGACCGAGTTCTTCTCTCGGCGAGCAGCCAGGAGCGCCGCCTCGTTCACCACGTTGGCGAGGTCGGCTCCGGTGAAGCCGGGGGTTCGGGCGGCCAGCACCCGCAGGTCGACCTTGGGGTCCATGGCCACCCCTCGCGAGTGTACCTTGAGGATGTTCTCCCGGCCCCGCAGGTCGGGCCGGTCCACTACGACCTGCCGGTCGAACCGGCCGGGCCGAAGCAGGGCCGGGTCGAGGACGTCGGCCCGGTTGGTGGCTGCCATCAGGATGACCCCCTTCGACGTGTCGAAGCCGTCCATCTCCACGAGCAACTGGTTCAGCGTCTGCTCACGCTCGTCGTGCGAGCCGAGGGAGCCACCGAACCCGCCGGCCCGCGACTTCCCGATCGTGTCGAGCTCGTCCAGGAACACCAGACACGGAGCCTTCTCCTTCGCCTGGCTGAACAGCTCGCGGACCCGGGCGGCTCCGAGGCCCACGAACATCTCCACGAACTCCGAGCCCGACATGTAGAAGAACGGAACCGCGGCCTCGCCCGCCACGGCCCGTGCCAAGAGTGTCTTGCCGCATCCCGGCGGGCCGAGCAGCAGGACGCCTTTCGGGATGCGCCCGCCCAGCCGCTGGTACTTCCTGGGATTCCGCAGGAATTCGACGATCTCCTTGAGCTCCTCCACCGCTTCGTCGAGCCCGGCCACGTCCGCGAAGGTGGTCTTCATCTCCTTGCGGTCGTAGATCTTGACCCGGTTCTTCCCGAGGTTGAGCGCCGAGGCCGCTCCGCCTCCTGCCATCCGCCGGATCAGGAAGACCCAGATCAGCGCGAGGATGGCGAAGGGAAGGACCCACTGCAGCAGCAGCGAGGCGAAGGCGCTCGGCTGCTGGCCCTTGAACTGCGGGACGTGCTCGGTCTGCAGCTGCTGGACCAGCGTGGACGTATCGAAGTTCGGAGGCAGCGTCGCCGAATAGCTGACCTCTTGCGTGCTGGTCCAATCGACCGAGCTGCTCGTGATCGTGACCGACTTGACCTGGCTCCGCCCGAGCTGGACATAGAAGTCGCTGAGCTGAGCCTTGGCCGGACCCGGGCTGGCCAGCGTGCGGAGCAGAGCCAGCAGGAGGAAGCCGACCACCACGTAGAGGATCAGGAACCGCCACGGGTTGCGCCCCGACTGTCCCGATCCGCCGCCGAAGTCGAAGCCCTGCCAGCGGCCTTTCCCTCGTCGGTCGTCCCCGTCCTTATTCGCCATGAAAGAGGTCCTCGTTGGTTCAGATCGTCTGAAGATTCAACGTCCTATTACGGTACATCTTCCCACCGGGTTCACCTTCCAGCCCCTTCACAGGTTGTCGGCCCTATCCTGGCCAGATGAAGTCCTGGCGCTCCGCCGCTGCTGCGGGGCTGGCTGGATCAGCCCTGATCACCGGGGCGATGGCCATCGTGCACACGGTGGTCCCCTCGGTGCCCTTCCTCCCCCTCGCCCTAGCGCAGGCCGTGGTAAGGGCCGCGCCTGGGGGGCTGGCCACGTACTTCATCGAGCGGCTCGGGCACTGGGCCATCCGCCTGGCCGTGGTCGGCACGTTCGTCGCGTTCCTGGCCTCCGGCGCGCTCCTCGGCCTGCTCATCCCAGCGATGAGCGGCGGGCTCAGAGGCCGGCCCCTGGCAGCCGGAGCCCTCAGCTTCGCTCCAATGTGGCTTCTGGCCGTGCTCGTCTATCCGAACCCGGCCGAATCGGTGGGCCGTGGCGCGTTCGCCGTGGTGAGCCTCCCGATCGATGTGGCGGGAGGAGCCGTGGCGGGCTGGACGTTCGCTCGCTTGTCGGCCGCCCCGGCCAGGGAGGCGATCGATCTCTCCCGACGCTACGTGCTCCGCGCCTTGTGGTGGGGAGTGCTGGGTGTCTTGATCGGTGCGGCGGACCTGGGCAGGCTGCTGTACCGCCGCCCGGATCCTGGAAGGGAAACCCTCGTCCTGCCCGACCTCATGCGCGTGGTGCGTCCTCCCGAGGCCCCCGGCGACCGGACCTTCGCACAGGTACCGGGGCTGACCCCTGAGGTGACCTCGAACGAATCGTTCTACGTGGTGGACGAAGAGATCATCGATCCCGACGTCGATCCGAAGACGTGGCGCCTGACGGTCGGCGGGCTGGTGGCCCGGCCGTTTCGATTGACATACGAAGAGCTGAAGCGCCTCCCCGCCGTGGAACGCTTCCAGACGCTGGAGTGCGTCAGCAACAAGATCGGGGGAGACCTCATCTCGACCGCGAAGTGGGTGGGCGTGCCGATGCCGCTCGTCCTGGACCGCGCGGGCGTGCGCTCGAACGGCGTCGAGGTGGTCCTGCGGGCGGCCGGAGGGTACACGGAGAGCCTCTCGCTCGAGCAGGCCATGGACGAGAGCACGCTGCTCGCGATCGGCATGAACGACCGCGTCCTGCCGCGGGCCCACGGGTTTCCGGTCCGGGTCCTGTCCGTGGGGACCTACGGCATGAAGAACCCCAAGTGGCTGGTCGGGATGGAGGTGGTGGACCGGCCCTACGACGGGTACTGGGAGCAGCGGGGCTGGTCGAAGACTGCCGTCGTGAAGACGATGTCCCGGATCGACGTCCCTGGTTCGGGTTCGCAGGTCCGCGGCACAACGACCTTCGCCGGAGTGGCGTTCGCGGGAGACCGGGGGATCTCCCGAGTCGATGTGTCGACCGACGGCGGCAAGACGTGGAGCCCGGCCAACCTCGAAACAGCGCTGTCGCCGCTCACGTGGCGGCGGTGGCTCCTGAGGTGGAGTCCTCAGCGCGGGGGCCAGTCGGGCATCCTCGTTCGAGCGTACGACGGGCAGGGCCTCGTCCAGACGCCGAAACACGCCGCCCCTCACCCAGCCGGCGCGAGCGGGTACGATGCCATCACGGTGCGCGATGAGTCAGGCTGAAGCGCCGAGGCGCGATCAGGAGCTGGAGGCCCGGTTCGAAGCCGAGGCCCTTCCGTTGCTGCCCGGCCTGTACTCGGCCGCCTTCCGCCTGACGCGCAATGGGGCGGACGCCGAGGACCTGGTCCAGGAGACGTTCCTGCGAGCCTATCGCGGGTTCCACCAGTTCCAGCCGGGCACGAATCTCAAGGCGTGGCTCTACCGGATCCTCATGAATACGTTCATCAACACCTACCGCAAGAAACAGCGCGAGCCCCAGACCGTCTCGGACGACGAGATCGAGGACTGGTACCTCTACTCGAAGATGACCGAGCAGGGGGCGGAGCCCTCGGCCGAGGCATCGGTCATCGAGTCGCTCCCGGACGAGGACGTCCAGGAGGCGCTGTCGGCCCTTCCCGACCAGTTCCGGATCGCCGTCCTGCTGGCCGACGTGGAGGGGTTCAGCTACAAGGAGATCGCGGACATCACGGGGGTCCCGATCGGGACCGTCATGTCCCGTTTGCACCGTGGAAGAAAGGCCCTGGAAAAGCGGTTGTGGGACGTAGTCAGGGAGCGTGGCCTTGTCCGAGATTAGCTGTGAAGAGGTTCTCTCCGAGATCGAGCACTACCTCCACGGTGAGCTCGATCAGGTCAAGTCGGCGAACCTGGCCGAGCACCTCGCGGACTGCCCGCCGTGCTTCGAGCGGGCCGAGTTCCGGCGCCGGTTGAAGGAGATCGTCCGGGCCAAATGCCGCTCCGACGCGCCCGAGCACCTCTTGTGGCGGGTCCGGATGGCCATCCGGACCACGCGCTTTCCCGATCGCGAGGGCCCGCCGGGGACCCTCTGAGGACCTCGATACCCGATCTTCACAAACGTTTCAGGTTGTGGCGAGACCCCTTGTCTCCTCTCCCACGAATATCTGGAAGGAGATGAAAGGAAGCCGCCCAGGCAAGGTCCCGCCCCCTTCGCCCACCACCAGCGGTGGTCGGATCTGCGCGGCTCCCGGGTGCAGCACCCGGCTGTCCATCTACAACCTCGGAGCGACGTGCTGGCAGCACGCCGACCTGAGCTTCCCCAACTATCGCGGCAAGCGCCTCGCGCCTGGGAAGGCCTGAGCTCAGGGACACGCAGAGCCAAGCGTATCCTTCGGACCCGTGAGCCTGTCTCGGACGAGTCCCCTCGAGGAGCGAGCGCCCGAGATCATCCACCGCCTGAAGAAGGCCTACCCGGACGCGAAGGTCGCACTGAACTTCACGAATCCACTGGAGATGCTGGTCGCCACCATCCTCTCCGCCCAGTGCACGGACGAGCGCGTCAACCAGGTCACCGCCACGCTGTTCCAGAGGTACCGGACATGTGAGAACTACCTGAAGGTCTCCGAGTCAGAGCTCGCCGCCGACATCAGGCCGACCGGGTTCTTCAATCAGAAGACGAAGTCGATCCGAGGGGCCTGCCGGAAGATCGTGGAGGAATTCGGCGGCGAGGTCCCCCGGACGATGAAGGAGCTGATCACGCTCCCCGGGGTAGCCCGTAAAACGGCCAACATCGTGCAGGGCAACGCCTATCCGGAGCGGCATCGCAAGGATCCCGATGCCGGGATCGCCGTGGACACCCACGTGCGTAGGGTCACTCAGCGTCTGGGGTTCACGGCCAACAGCAACCCGGACAAGGTCGAGCGGGACCTCATGAAGGTCATCCCCCGGCGGGACTGGTTCCCCTTCACCTACGTGTTGATCGAGCATGGGCGACGAGTGTGCAAGGCGCCCACGCCGAGATGCGAGGACTGTCCGGTGAACGACGTGTGCCCGTCGAGCAGGGTCTAGCGCGGCCTCATCCTCGCTCGAATCACCCGAAGACGGGAACCCTCGCCGCCTCGCCTCTTCGCCGGGCTCGCCGGAGCGCCCTTCGCTCTTCCTCCGACAGGCCACCCCACACGCCGGCGTCCTGACAGGTGGCCATGGCCCATTCGAGGCATTCCATCCGGACCTCGCATTGCATGCAGATCGCCTTGGCCGCGGCGATCTGGGTCGCAGCCGGCCCGGCGGTGCCGATGGGGAAGAAGAGCTCAGGATCCTCGTCCCTGCAGCGAGCGCGGTGAACCCAGTCCAAAGCGCACCCCCCTTCGCGAAGGTCCGGGCATGATCTCTGGCCGAGCCGGCCTCCCTGCCGTGCTCGCCCTCCTGTTTCGGTTCCCCCTACCAAGACGAGCAGCAGCGAGGGGCGGATTATACTGACCCGTTTCCCGCGCACACAATGGCCCCATCGAAGATTGACCGACAATTCTGGCCGGCGATCGTGGCGCATCGCGGCGCGTCGGCAACGCATCCCGAAAACACGCTCGCTTCGTTCCTTGCTGCAGCCGGCGCGGGTGCCGACATGGTCGAGCTTGACGTCCGTCTGACCGCTGACGGCGTCCCCGTGGTCCTGCACGATCCCGACGTGTCCCGGACCACCGAGGGTTCGGGGTCCGTGCATCTGATGTCCCTGAAGGAACTCAAGCGGCTCGATGCGTCAGGGGGGCGAGGGCCACGGGCCGAGATCCCCACGCTGCACGAAGTGCTGGAGGCGCTCTCCGGGCGAGTGGGCGTCGACCTCGAGATCAAGAACCTGCCGGGCGAACCCTCGTTCGACTCCCCGCGCGAGGCGATCGTCATGGAGACCCTGCGGTTGATCGATGAGACGCGATTCGACGGGATCGCTTTGGTGTCCTCGTTCAACTGGCTGTCGATCGAGCGGGCCAAGGAACGGTCCCCCGACATCCCCACCGGCCTCATCACCACCGCGGCGGTCGACCCGTGGGCCGCGCTGGTGTACGTGCGCATCAAGGGCCACGACCTGCTGCTCCCCCAGGCCTCCGCGCTGTTCGACGCGGGCGAGTCCTTCCTCGATGCTGCACACGCCGACGGCATCCGCATCGGATCGTGGACCGTGGACGAGCCGGAAGCGGTCGAACGCCTGTTCACGATGGGCGTCGATGCGATCGCCACGAACGACCCGGCTATGGCCGTCCCGATCCGCGACCGATTCCGCGAGCGAGCAGGTTAGCCGGGAACAGGACGCCCAGCGCGGCCGGGACCGATTCGATGGCCAGCCGTTCGTGCAGGCCGATGAACTCCCCGTCGACCTGCACGGGCATGGGTCGATCGCACCGAAGGTCGAACCTGCGCCGGTCCTTCAAGTAGAGCGCGTGGCGGCCGCGAATGTGGCGAGCGGACCGGAATGCGCGCGCGACGACGGGAATGGCAACCCGGGTCCTGAGGCTGTCGAGGGCCAGAAGGTCCAGGCCGCCATCCAGCTCGGCATCTGGGCACAGGCGCATGGCGCGGCCTCGGAAGTAGGTGTACGGCGTCGTGTTCTGCGCGATCGCCAGGAAGAGTCGCTCGCGCCGTTCCTCCGCCCCGGGTCCCCAGGCAACGCCGATGCGAGGCTTCCGCCGGTCGTAGCCGCGGAAGAAGACCCGGAGCCCAGACCACACGAAGAGCCAGTCGCCAAGGCGCTTCTTGGTCCACTGTCGCCGCTCCACCTCCCGCACGACGGCCGCGTCCAGCCCGACGCCGCAGCTCACGGTGAAGTAGCGGTCCGCAACGCGGCCGAGCGGCACGCGCCTCGGCGAGATGTCCGGGTTCTCCACGAGCCAACCGGTGGCCTCGATCGGGTCGTCCGGGATGCCGAGCGAGCGAGCGAACACGTTGGCCATGCCGGCGGGGAGGATGGCCAGCGACGAATCGGTCCCGGCCAGCCCGTTGGCCACCTCGTTCACGGTCCCGTCGCCACCCAACGCCGCCACGATCGCGATCCCGTCCAGAGCGGCCTGCCGAGCCAGAAGGGTGGCGTCGCCTGGGCGCGTGGTCACGGCCACGTCCACCTTGAACTCCGCGGCCAACGCGCGCGGGATGACCTCTCGTTGATACGCAGTCGTGCGGTAGGCGTTCCCGTTCGAGATCAGCAGGAGCCGTCGCACAGGTCAGCGCTCGTCTTCCGGCTCCCGGTCCTCCAAGCCCTCCCGGAGGGAGGCGAGCGTCTTGGCCAGTAACCGGGACACGTGCATCTGAGAGATGCCGAGCTCCTCCGCGATCTCGCTCTGCGTCATGCCCTTGAAGAATCGGAGGTGCAGCATGCGCCGCTCTCGTGGGGGGAGTTGCTTGAGGAACGGCCCCACGCTGACCCGGTCCTCCAGAGCCTCCAGCGACTCGTCCACATAGCCGATCTGCTCGTGATAGGAGAGGCCTTCGCGGTCGGCCCCCGCGTCGAGCGAGATCAGGCTGTAGGCGTGAGCGGAGTCCAGGGCCTCCAGGACCTCTTCGTCGGAGGCTGAGGCGGCCCGCGCGATCTCGGCCACGGTGGGCGATCGCTGGAGGTTCTGAGAGAGCTGGCTGATCACCGACCCCAGTCGGAGGTTCAGCTCCTGGAGGCGCCGGGGGACGCGTACGGCCCAACCCTTGTCGCGGAAATGGCGCTTCAGTTCACCCACGATGGTCGGTGTGGCATAGGTGGAGAACTCGACCTCACGGTCCGGGTCGAATCGGTCGACGGCCTTGACCAATCCGATGGTGGCCACCTGTACCAGATCGTCCAGCGGTTCACCCCGACCGGCGAACCTTCGGGCCAGGTATTCCACCAACCCGAGGTGGGATTCGATCAGCTTGTTCCGGATCTCGGCGTCGTCCGACTTCCGGAGGCTTCGGAACAGCCTCTTGACCTCGGCCTTGGGAAGCTGAGGGCGGCGTTCCTGCGATGCCAGGCCGGTCACCCCCTCGCTACCGAGAAGGTGGCGCAGGCCGTGCCCTCAAGGTCGCGCACTTCGATCCCGTCGGTGACCTCGTCGAGGATGGTCTTCGCCCACGACGTCAGGAACGGAGTCTTCTCCCCGAGCGGGGAATCACCGCGAGCGGAGATCTGCAGGGCGCCGTCCTTGAGATCGAACGTGACCTCCAGGCGAGTGGCGGTCGGCACCGAGGTGGCCATGATCCGCGAACAGATCTCGTCGATGGCGATGTGAAGGTCCATGAGCCGGTCGTATGTGAAGTCGAGCAGCGCGGCCAGGGACGTGGCCGTGGCCGTGACCAGCTTCACGTGTTTGGTGGAAGCGGGGATCCGGATGACGACTTGATCGGACAACTGCGCGATTCTACTCGGGCTCCGTCCGGACCATCCGCAACGCTCCCTAAACTGCTCGGTCGTGTTCCGCAGCAGGAAGCCGAAGCCGGACGTGGGCGCCGATCTGCGTGTTGCCTTCGTGCGCTTTCGGCAAACCGTGGCCGCAGTGGAGGCGGCCAAGGACAGCCTGGCGGCGGCGGCGCCCAGGGGCCGGAGCGCGGGCGTCCCGCTGGCGGAGGCGCTGGCCGGATTCGAACAGGGCCTTCGCGACGCCTCGGCGTCCATGAACGAGTGGCGCCGAGCGGACGTGGAGGAGGCGTGGATCTCCTGCCGGCGGGCGCTGGAGGAGGCGGGGCGGCGGGCCGACCGCCTCCGGGTGGGAGACGCCCCCCAGGGCTACGAGGCTCTCTACGGCGAGCTCGGAGACCTCATGGAGCCACTCGATGCCTTCGCGGCGGCGCTGGAGCGGTTCCGCGAGCTCGGCGTGTGAGCAGCAACAGGTCGGGCCCCGGCGCTCCCTGGGTCACCCTCGGCGCGTTGTTACGACGTGGCCTTTCGGAAGGCTCGGGTCGCCCCCGTCAACGTGAAGAGACCAACCAGCGCGATGATCCCGACGGCCTTGCCGAGCTCCGCCCACGCGTACCCGAAGTTCATGAACTGCCGTGCCGTGTTGATCACGTAGGTCACCGGGTTGAGCCTCCCGACCGTTTCCAGCCACCCGGGCAGGAGGGCGGCCGGCATCATGGCCGTCGACAGGAACAGCAAGGGGAACGTCAGGAGGATCCCGATCATCATGGTCATCTCGGAGTTCTTCGTGCGCAGGGCAACGATGTTGGATAGCCCCGCCCACACGATCCCAAACGCCGCTGCCAGGACCAACATCACCACAGCCCCGACCACCCCGGTCTTGATGCGGGCTCCCATCACGAATGCCACGATCAGGATCAGCGCGCCCTGGAGCACCATCCGGGACGCGTCGGCCATGACCTTGCCGATCAGCACGCTGGACCGGTGGATCGGGCTGATCAGGAACTTGTCGAGCATCCCCTGCTCGAAGTCGGCGACCATCCCCATGCCCGACTGGAAGGCGGAGGTCAGCGTGGTCATCGTCAGGACGCTCGGGGCGAAGAACATCAGGTAGCTCGAATACCCGAGCGTCTGAAACTGCGGGAACTGACCCAGCTTCTTGAAGATCTGGGTGAACAGGAGCAGCCACAGCATCGGCTGGAACAGCGAGAAGAACAGCATCATCGGGATGCGGACCAGCTTCTTCAGATTCCGGCCGAAGATCGTCGTGGACTCGGCGACGAGCCGTGCCAGCGGGTTCCCGGTGGGCGCCGCTCCGGGGCGGAACTCGGTTGCCTCGTCCGGTCGTGCGGTATCGATCGTCCTCGCCATGATCATCGTCTCCTTCTGTTGCCGCCCCGCATGGAAGCGAACATCGAGCTCTGAGCGTGGCCGGTCTCCTCTACCCGCATCCGCTCGCCCGTGTACTTCAGGAACACCTCGTCGAGCGTCGGGGTGGTGAACGAGAGCTTGGCGATGGGGATGCCCTGCTCGTCCAGCCTCCGGACGATCTCCGACAGGGACCGACCGGCGTCCGTCACCGGCACGGACACGGAGTGGTCGAACGTGGTCGGCTCGCCGGCGCCGGGGAAGGCGGCCACGGCGCGCTTGGCTCGTTCGATCAGCTCGCCGCCGGTCTCCTCCGGCAGCGCGATCGTGACCACGTCTCCGCCCACCCCGGCCTTGAGCTCGCCGGGCCCGCCGGAGACGACGATCTTTCCGTGGTCGATGATGGCGAGCCGGTCACAAAGCCGGTCGGCCTCCTCCATGTACTGCGTGGTCAGGAAGATGGTCGTCCCGCCAGCCCGCAGCTCTTCGAGGTGCCGCCACAGGGCGTTCCGGGTCTGGGGATCGAGGCCCGTGGTGGGCTCGTCCAGGAACAGCAGAGGCGGCTCGTGGACCAGTGCTTGGACGAGGTCCAGGCGCCGGCGCATCCCTCCCGAGTACGCACCCGCCCGTCTGTTCGCCGCGTCCATCAGACCGAACATCTCGAGCAGGAGGTCGGCCCGCCGGCGGGCGTCGGCCTGGCTCATCCCGTGCAGCCGGCCCTGGAGGATCAGGTTCTCCCGGCCGGTGAGGTCGATGTCGATCCCGATGAACTGCCCCGAGTAGCCGATCATCTTCCGGATCGCTTCGGGCTCCCGGTCGACGTCGTGTCCGCCCACCAGAGCCCGGCCGGAGGTCCTGGGCAGCAGGGTGACCAGGACCCTGATGGTGGTGGTCTTGCCGGCCCCGTTGGGCCCGAGGAACCCGAAGATCTCTCCCCGCGCGACTTGGAACGTGACGTCATCGACGGCGCGCGTACCGTCCGGGTAGACCTTCACCAGGTTCTCGACGTTGATGAGATCGATCACTTCATCTTCACTCCTTTTGAGGGCTCGAGCCCGTCCATCAGCGTCCTGACGACGTCTCGGGCGAACTGCTCGTCGCTTCCGACCCTGGCGTCTTCGCCGATCAGGGCCTCCACGGATGCCTGGCTGAAGCAGGCTCCGAGGAGGAGCCGAGCGGCGGGTTCGGCTGCTGCTTTCTCCGCGATCCTTCCGAGCCGGCGTTCCCCGGACAGATAGGCGGCGACCGACCCGATGAACTTCATCGGGCCGATCTTGCGTTCGGCGAAGTGGCGGCGCTGCTCCTCAAGCAGTTCGCGGTCGGCCATGACCCCGAACGTGATGGGCAGGATGACCCGGTAGAAGCCGAGAGCGCCCACTGCCAGCTGCTCGAGGTTCCTTCGTACCGTCCCGGTCCCGGCTCGTTGGGGGAGGGTCTCCACCAGGATGAGGAACTCGGGGAACCTCGTCCGGACGATCTCGTGGATGATGGCGTGCTTGTCCGGGAAATAGCGGTAGATGCTCCCTTCCGCACACTTGGCGATCTCCGCGATCGCCCTGGTCGTCGTGGCCTTCAGGCCCCGGTCCCGGATGAGCTGCTCGGCCGCAGCCAGGATGTGGGCCCGCGTGCCGGTGACCGCTTCCTCAGTGGCCATATGCGGCGGGTTCGTCGTCGTGGTTGCCGACGTGGCTGCGGACGAACACGGCGGAGACGATGGAGGCGAGGATCAGGAAGCCGATCGCTACGAACAGTCCCACGTGGATGGCGTGGACGAAGGAGTTCTGCACGGCCTGCGTGAGCGCCGTCCCGTCGGTCCCCTGCGCGTTGCCGGCGGCGGCGCTGGCCCCGGCCTTGGCCACGATCGACGTGGCCTGAGCCTTGGACATGCCCGTCTCCATGAGACGGGCGAGGAATCCCCGCCTGAACGCCGACGTGACGATGGCGCCCAGGAGCGCGATCCCGAACACCCCGCCGATCTCCCGGCTGGTGTTCGTGGCGGCCGAGGCCACCCCGGCGTTCCGCGTGGGGACCGAACCCATGACCGCCGCGGTCATGGGGGTCATCGTCAGAGCCATGCCCGCGGCGAGCACGATGAAGGAGGGCAGGATAACCGTGGTGTAGGAGGATCCGACTTCCGTCCGGAGCATCAGACCCATACCGGCGGCTGCGATCAGCGGCCCGACCGTCATGAACCACCGGGAGCCGAACCGGTCCGACAGCCTCCCGGCGATGGGGGCCACCACCAGGATGACCACCGAGAACGCGAACAGCCGTAGCCCGGCCGCGACCGGCGAGTACCCCTCGACGTTCTGGAGGTACAGCGTGAGGAAGAACACCGTGCCGAACATGGCGAAGAACACCGCCGCCGCCTCGATGTTCGCCGCGGCGAAGGTCGGGATGCGGAAGAAGGACAGTGGAAGCATCGGCGACTCGCGGTGCGACTCGACGTAGAAGAAGACCGCCAGCAGGACCGCCGATAGCGCGAACCCTCCGAGGATCTGGCCATCGGTCCAGCCTCGGGCGTTGCCCTCGATCAGCGCGTAGACCAGGAAGAACAGCCCCGCCGTCCCGGTGATCAGGCCGGCCGGGTCCAGCCGGCGGGACCTGCTGGGATCGCGGGACTCCCGGACCACCAGAGCGGTCATCGTCAGGCCGATGGCCCCGATCGGAACGTTCACCCAGAAGATGCTCTGCCACGACACGTGCTCGACAAGGAATCCGCCGATGACCGGCCCGATGGCGATGGCCAGGCCCGACATGGCCGCCCAGACCCCGATGGCGGCCCCCCGCTCGCGGCCCCTGAACGTCGCGGTGATGATGGAGAGCGACCCGGGGAGGAGCATGGCCGCGCCGAGTCCCTGGATCGCGCGGAACGCGATCAGCTGCCCGATCGACTGGGAGAGCGCGCAGAGCAGCGAGCCGACGGTGAACGTGATGAGCCCGCCGATGAAGAAGCGCTTGCGGCCGTAGAGGTCGCCGAG
>WNGB01003557.1_pt1 | contig 29078 bp, 25 predicted proteins | sample 5400681 | NCBI WGS metagenome assembly WNGB01 (sample SAMN13153367, study PRJNA577476) | soil metagenome | isolation source: 115 cm soil or saprolite under grassland replicate 2 | place: USA:California | collected 2016-06-15
CGACGTCTTTACCGAGCAGCTTCCGCCGCGCCTGCACCCGCTCACCGGCATGGAGAACGTCATTCTGACGCCGCATGTAGCGGCCGGGTCGGTGCAAGCTGGCGAAGACATTCGCACGACGGCGATCGAGAACATTGTCGATATTTTAAGCGGGCGCTGGCCGCCGCACGAGAACATCGTCAATCCAACGGTCATCCCGCGCTTTCCGCTGGCAGAGCGAGATTAGATTGCGACTGAAAGGCAGGGGGTTTTATGATACGTGGTGTTTTCGCACCAACAGTCACAGTAATGACCGAGGATGGCATCGATATACCGGCAACGCGACGCCATATCCAGCGGCTGGTGGATTCTGGGGCACATGGGCTGTGTCCCGGCGGGAGTGGCGGCGAATTTGTTGGCCTGACGTATGAGGAGCGCCAGCAGATTATCGCGCTTGGCATTCAGGCGAGCGCCAAACGCATACCGGTCTATGCGGGCACCGGCTGCTACTCCACACGCGACACTATCCGCCTGAGCAAATGGGCCGAGGCCGAAGGCGCAGATGGCTTCATGGTGCTGGTTCCATGGCTCATGCAGCCGTTGGAACAAGACGTCGCCGATCATTTTCGCAGGCTCCGCGATGCCGTGACGAAGCCGATCATGATCTACCACCCCCAGACAACCGGTGTGCAGCTCAGCCTGGAAACAATGGTGCGGCTCGTGGAAGAAGGTGTACTGGCTTCTGCCAAGATTTCGCAGCGCGATCCAAGCCTCGCTCGCGATCTGAAGCTGCGGGTCGGCGACACATGCGCCGTGTTCATCGGGCATGATGCCAGCGCATTTGAAGCACTCTGTGCCGGCGTGGATGGCTGGATTTCCGGCTCGCCGATCGTGTTCCCACGGCTGACCGTGCGGATTTTCGAGCTGGTGCGGAAAGGCAGGCTGGAAGAAGCACGCGCCCTGTGGTCGCGCCTTACCGAGTTCGTCCGGCTTGAGTTTGGGCCATATCCTGCCGAGCTGCAAACCACCCATATTATCGCCGTGGTGAAAGCGGCGCTGAATGCTGTGGGCGTGCAGGTGGGCGATCCACTTGCACCGATTCAGCCGCTCAAGGGGGCCGAGCTGGCGCATGTGCAGCGGGTGGCGCAGTCGCTGGCACAGCTTGAGGAAACCTTATAGGCAATAGAAAAATACGACCCTATCGACCCCAATCAACACGATCACAACGCCCGATATTACTCGGCCCGATCGCGCGATCATCGATGGCCTGCGCGAGATTGGCAGCGCGACCGCGAGCGGGGAGCTGTATAAGCTTGGCATCAAGAACCCGCACCTGGTCGGGCTGACGACATGGAACAAGGGCAAGTCGGTCGTTGGCCCGGCGCTCACGCTGCAATGGATGCCGAAGCGCGAGGATATGAGCGCCAACCATGAATATGCCGACACCGAGATGCAGCTGCATCGCCACGTCATGTATCACACACAGCCCGGCGACATCATTGTCGTGGACGCGCGAGGCGATATGGCGGCGGGCATTTTCGGCGAAATGATGCTGACCTATTTCAAGGGTCGCGGCGGCATCGGCGTGGTGCTCGATGGCTGTGTGCGCGATTGGCCGCATGTGGAGCCGCTCGGGCTCGGGCTGTGGATGCGCGGCGTGACGCCAAATCATGGCTGGCAGAATACGATCATGCCATTTGCGGTGAATGTGCCGATCGCCTGCGCGGGGGCGCTGGTGATGCCTGGTGACATCATCATCGCAGATAACGATGGTGCGATTGTGGTGCCGGTTCAGCTCGCGCCCGAGCTGATCAAGAAAGCCAGCGAAAAAAACGAGTGGGAGGAATTCACCCGTCTCAAGCTGGCCCAAGGCGGCGATATGCGCAAGTATTACCCGCTCAACGATGCCGCGCAGGCTGAGTACGAAGCGTGGCGCGCCAAGCAAGCCAAGGCGTCTGCCAAGCGCTCGCGCACGCCCAGCAAGAAGAAGGGGTGATTCGGTTGAGCATCAGCTTTGGGGTGGGCATGCCGTCGCGACCGTCGGCGGTACAAATGCAGCAATGGATGTCGACTCTGGACACCAGCATCCCGCAGCTGGCGCGCGATTTCGAGAGTTTGTGGATTAGCGACCACTTCTTCTGGGGCGACACGCCGACCATGGAAGCCTGGACAACGCTCAGCTTTATGGCTGCGCGCTGGCCGGATCTCAAGGTTGGCACGATGGTGTTGGACCAGGGTTATCGCAACCCGGCATTGTTGGCGAAGATGGCTGCCACACTGCAAGTTCTGACTGCAGGAAGGTTGATTCTGGGCATCGGCGCGGGCTGGAAAGAGGACGAATACCACGCCTATAACTTTCCGTTTCCGCCTGCGCCCGTGCGCCTGTCGCAGCTGGAGGATACACTGGAGATCATACGCCGGCTGTGGACACAATCCGGCCCGGTGACGTTTGAGGGCGCGCATTATTGTGTGCGGGATGCCTATTTGGAGCCCAAGCCGCATCCTATCCCGCCGATCCTGATTGGCGGCTCGGGCAAGCGCCTGCTGAACATCGCCGCACGCTACGCCGACATGTGGAACATGACCGAGATCACGCTGGAGCAATACGTCGATCGGGTGCGCGCCCTGCACGCTGCGTGCGAGCAGATCGGGCGTGACCCGGCCAGCATCCGCGTGACATGGTGGGGGCGCGTGATTGTGGCCAAGACCGAGGCCGAGGCGCTGCGGCAGGGCGCGGGCAAATGGACGCGCGAGAACGCGCTGGTTGGCACGCCTGATCAGGTGACGGAACAGATGCAGAGGCTGGTGGCTGCGGGCGCTTCCTACTTTATGACTATCATCCCGGAGCTGCCCGACCCGGATGTGATTGGGATGGTGCTTGAAGATGTGTTGCCGAAGGTGCGCGCCGCGGCAGGCGGGCGCTGAGGCGGCACAATGGCGTGAACCAATGCTTACATTTTCGGCTGCGTTCCTCAAGACGCATATAACCAAACTACTGGTGGCGCTCGACACGCCCAACGACCTGGCGGAGTTGGTCGCAAGCTCATTGGTGGGCGCAAATCTGGCCGGCCATGATTCGCATGGGGTCGGCCTGGTGCCCGGTTATGCAGCGCAGATTCGCGCCGGCACGCTCAAGCCTGCCGCGCGTGCAAGCGTGGAGCCGGCATCGGGGATGCTGGCGACGCTGGCGGTGAATGGCGCGATGGGATGGGGGCCGCCGGCTGGGTTTCTTGCGACCGAGAAGACTATGGAGCGCGCGCGGCAGTACGGCATCGCCGTAGCGGTGATTCGCGAATGCCAGCACATCGGGCGCGTGGGGCAGTATGTGGAGCGTATCGCCGCGCAAAATCTGATCGGCATCGTGACATGCAATTCCACCAGCGGCGTCGCGCCTTTTGGCGGCAAGCACCGAACGCTGGGAACCAACCCGATCGCGATCGCCGCGCCACGCCAAGGCGGCCAAGCGCCGGTGATGTTCGATGGATCAACCTCGGTGGTGGCCGGCAACAAGCTGAAGGTGCAATTTGATAAGGGCCTGCCCGCGCCTGCCGGCTGGATCATCGATCGCGACGGACAGCCCACCACCGATGCCGAGGATTACTTCACGGGCGGCGCGCTGCTGCCGCTGGGCGGCCACAAAGGCTATGGGCTGGGTGTCATGGTCGAGCTGCTGGCCGGGCTGCTTTCCGGCAACTCGGCCGCGTTTCTGCCCGATTTTGCGGCCGGCAACGGGGTGTTGGTCATGGTCATTCGGCCCGATGCGTTCATACCGCTCGACCAGTATTTGGCGCAGGTGGAGCGCGCGTGCGCAGCGCTGAAGGCTGCGCCGAGCATGGACCCGTCGCGTCCAATATTGCTGCCGGGCGAGCCCGAGCAGATCGCGCGTGCCGAGCGCACGGCCAATGGCATCCCGATGGCCGAGGCCACCTGGCAGTCGTTATACGAGCTGTCGGACAGCCTCGGCGTTGCAATCGCGTGATTTGAAAGCATTGTGTAAGCGCAGCGCGCGATATTTACCATCTGCGCTGGCGGATATTTATAGGATTTACGCAAGCCACGAATTTCTTGCCCCTTGTAGGTTCTTTTTTCGCCCTGCAGGGCGAAAAAAGAACCTACAAAAGAAGGAAAGTACCATGCTGCCGCAGGCTAGAATCGCTTTTGCGTAAGGCATATTTAAAAGGAACACCTATGAACTTGTTCGATATGACCGGCAAGGTTGGCCTGGTATCCGGTGCCGCCAGCGGTATGGGCAAAGCGATGGCCACCGCATTTGCTGAGGCGGGCGCGGATGTGATGCTGGTGGACAAGAACACGGCGGGCTTGCAGGCGACAGCGGATACGATTGCGAGTTTGGGGCGCAAAGCTGTGCCCGTCACCTGCGATGTGTCGGATATTGGTCAGATCACTGCCCTGTTCGAGCGGCTGGATCGCGAATTTGGCCGGATTGATGCATTGGGCAATGTGGCCGGCGACGCGCGGAGCGCAAAGCCTGAAGATCTCACCCTGGAGGATTTGCAGTATACTTTGCAAAATTTGGTGGTAGGGCGTTTCAGTATGTGTCAGCAAGCCGGCCGGCGCATGTTGGCGCGCGGCAAGGGCAGCATTATCAACATTGGCTCCATCGGCGGTGTCACGTCGCTGGGGCGTAGTCATATCGCCTATGGCATGGGCATGGCCGCCGTGGTGCAGATGACACGCGAGCTCAGCACCGAGTGGTCGAGCCTGGGCGTGCGCGTGAATGCCATTTTGCCCGCCCAGGTGTTGAACGCGGGCATGGAGCAGCGCATGGTCGATGACCCCAATCTGCGCGCCACCTGGCTGCGGGGTATTCCTGCCGGCCGCTTTGGCACCCCCGACGATATTAAGGGGCTGGCGGTTTTCCTGGCATCCGATGCTTCTCCGTGGATTACGGGCGCGATCATCCCGATGGATGGCGGCAACATCGCAATGAACGGTGGCGGCTTGGTGCGGCAGCCTAGGGGTTAGGGGTTACGGGTTAGGAGTTTTGAAATCAATGAATCACAGCGGACTTAACCCGTAACCCGTAACCCATCCTTACACAGTTGGCAGGTTTTTCTCTTATACTACCCAAAGGAGGGTACAGATGTCTAGGCAAGATCTGTCGGGCGAAAACGGTGGGCAGTCACGAATCACACGGCGCGATTTCCTACGGATCGGTGGGCTGACCATGCTGGGAAGCGTGCTTGCGGCATGCGGCGGCGCGGCCCCAGCGGCTCCCGATGCCGGCGGGGCGGCCGCGCCGACCGCGGCTGGCGCGGCTGCGCCGGCGGCAAGCACGGGCGCGAAGCAGACGGTGCGCTACCTGTCGTGGTGGTTCGAGGAAGGCAATCGCGGCAAGACCTGGAACGCCTTTATCAAGGAGTTCAACGATTCGCAGAAAGACATCGAGATCAAGGCGGAAAACATTCCGTTCGACGCCTATACCACCAAGACGATCGTGGCAGCGCAATCCGGCAAGCTCGACGGGGATATCCTACAAGCCACACCCGAGCTGGCGCCGCGCCTGATCAAGGCCGATCTGCTGGCCCCGCTGGACGACGTGCTCACTCGCAACAACATCACCGATCTGAGCTCGGCCCACGACGCCATGCGCAAGGACGGCCACCTCTACGGCCTGGACATGGTGACAGTGGCCTTCGGCATCCTCTACAACAAGAAGCGCTACGACGATGCCAAGATCACTCCGGCGAAGACACCGGAAGAGTGGATTGAGGTCAGCAAAGCGTTGACCAACCGCGATAAGCAGCAATATGGCATGTGGGCGAACCACCTGGTCAACGAGGCATCGGATTTCTGGTTTCAGCTCGAAGAGTGGGCCATGCCTTATGATGGCGTGTGGGCCAAGGGCAAGACGCCGCTGTTGACATCGGATCCGATCATCAAGGGACTCAAGCTGTTCAAGCAGATGTACGATGTGGCTTTTCCGCAAGGCGCCGACGGAGCTACCGGGCAGCGCCTGTTCGGCACCGGCGCAACCGCACAAGGGCTGTTTGTCTCGGCAGCAGTAGGCGGCTTAAAGCCACTGTTCCCGGATCTGTATCCACAGCTACGCAGCGCGCCCATCCCGTGGTCCACCAATAAGTCGATCGCACGCATCCACCCAATGATGATCAACAAGGCTTCAAGCGTCAAGGATGCGGCGCTCGAATTTGTGACCTACATGTACAAGCCGGATAACTACCGGCGCATGGTCGAAGGCTGCGAGGATGTGATCTTCGCCCAGCCGTCGGCCGCGCGCAAGGAATACCTGGACAAGCTGGAATGGCTGAAGCCGGGTTACTCTGGCGTCACTTACGTGACACCGTTCGATGTCGTCGGCGACTTCGTCTACAATTTCCAGGAATTCGGCCAGATCGTGATCACGAACTTTGCCAACGTGCTCAACGCCGGCACATCGGTCGAAGATGCGATGGCGAAGGCCCAAAAGGAAGCTGAAGCGCTGGCTACGCGGATTAAGTAGTTTTCTAAACCCTTCGGGTCGGCGAGCAATGGTGCCGCGTAGCTAGGCAGCCGTCCCACCCGCCGACCCGAAGGGTTTACAGCGTCGGTCGTTTTTTCGGCCCGCAGGGCGAAAAAACGACCGATATAAAGAAGAAAAGTACCCCGATGAGCTCTATAGCAGATGCCAGCGGCACAGAGGACCGCGTGAAGTCGGCGAAGCCGCGCCGCCGCCGGCGGCTGAACTGGCTGCCCTATGCATTGGCGCTACCGATCGTCCTCTATGAAATCGCGCTGATCGTGTACCCGATCGTTCAGGGCGTCTATGGCAGTTTCCAGCAGATCGAGCTGGCGGCCGACAGCCCGCCAACCTGGGTTGGGCTGGCCAACTACCAGCGCATGCTCAGCGACCCCGATTTCTGGCAGGTGATGAAGACGACGCTGATCTTTACTGTGCTGGTGATCATTGTGGCAATTGGCGCCGGCCTGGTGACGGCGCTGCTGTTCAACCGCGAATTTCGCTTCCGGTCGCTGGCGCGGGCCATGCTGATGCTGCCTTGGGCGTTTCCCGAGGTGCCAGTCGTGATGATCTTTGTCTGGATTCTCAGCCCGCAGTTCGGCGTGGTCAACATTCTGGCGCGCATGATTCCCGGCGTTACCGAAAACCCACAGTGGTTGCAGATTCCCTCGCTGGCGATGGGCTGGGTCGTATTGATTTCCTCGTGGAAGGCCTTCCCTTTTTACAGCCTGGTGATCCTGGCGGCATTGCAATCGGTGCCGCAGGAAATCTATGAAGCCGCCAAAGTTGATGGCGCCACCCCGCTGCAATTGTTCTGGCACATCACCATTCCAAGCATCAGGACAACGCTGGAGCTGCTGGTGGTGCTGGCCTCGATCTTTTCTTTCAAACAATTCACGATCATCTACCTGATGACCGGCGGTGGCCCATCTGGCGCCACGGAGACGATTGTGATGCGGATCTTCAATACAGCATTCCGATTCTACGACTATTCGTATGCTACCGCATTCGGGGTGGCGGGATTCATCGTCTCGCTGGTGATTACGTTTTTCTTCATCACACTCCAGTCCCGCCGGGCGCAGGAGCAGGCTTGATATGGCGAACTTAACCGCAAGCGCACGAACGATCCACAGGCGACCAAAGCTAGCGCCGACGCTACGCAAGCTCGGGCTCTATCTATTGGTTACTGCGATCTCGGTGCTGACGATCTTCCCGATCTATTGGATGTTGGTCAGCACCTTCCAGCCCAGCAAGTTTACCTTGCACTACCCGCCACCGCTGTTTCCGCAGGAGATTACGTTCAACCAGTTTGCCGAGCTGTTTGCCAATCACCCGATCGCGCTCTGGCTGCGGAACTCGTTTCTGATTGCGACGATGTCGATGCTGCTGTGCATGGCGCTCACGGTGTTGGGCGCGTATGCGCTGTCCAGCCTGCGCTGGAAGGGACGCTCGCTGTTCGGCCTGTTCCTGCTGGTCACGCAGATGCTGCCGGAAATCCTGATTGTGATTCCACTGTATATCATCTACCGCCAGCTGAACATGCTCGACAGCTTGCCGGCGCTCTCGCTGGTTGATACTGCGTTCGCTCTGCCGATCTGCATCTGGATTCTGAAGGGCGTCTTCGACACGGTGCCATCGGAAGTTCTGGATGCCGCAGTGGTCGATGGCTGCACCGAGATGAGCGTGCTCTGGAAGATTGTGCTGCCGCTGTCGGCGCCAGGCCTGGTCGCGGTCGCTGTGGTGTCGTTCTTCTCGGCATGGAACGAGTTTCTGTTTGCGGTGATCATGCTCTCCAGCGCGGAGTTTCAGCCGGCCTCGGTGGGCCTGACCACGCTGAAAGCCACTGGGTTTACGCCGGTTGAGCAGTACATGGCTGCCGGGCTTATTTTCTCGATTTTGCCGGTGTTCTTCTACCTAATCATGCAGCGCTACATTGTTGCCGGCCTCACGGCCGGCGCTGTCAAGGGGTAAGCTGGAAAAGGAAGCGTTATGCCACCCACCGTCGTCACCGCCTTGGGAAGTGCCGCTGACTCGCAGATCGAGCGGGAGTTGCTACAAGCCGTCGACGCCAATCTCGTGCATGTTGCGAGCTTCGATGCGCCTGAAGATCGCGCGATCATTCGCCAGGCCGATGCGCTCATAGTCACGATTCATCGCGTCTCGGCTGACCTGATCGCGTCAATGGAGCGCTGCCGAATTATCAGCCGCGCCGGCACCGGCCTCGATGCGATCGACATTCCGGCCGCGACCGCCCACGGTATCTGGGTGGCGTATGTGCCAGATTACTCGGTCGACGAAGTCTCGTCGCATGCGATTGGCCTGCTACTGTCGCACGCGCGCGCTATCCCGCAGCTAATCGAGTCGGCGCGCGCCGGGCAGTGGTCGAATCAGGTGGCTATCCCGCGCCGCCGATTGCGCGGCCAGACGCTGGGATTGCTGGGCTTCGGTCGAATCGGCCAGGCGGTGGCGATCAAGGCGCGCGGGCTCGGGCTGGAGATCATCGCCCACGATCCCTACCTGGATGCGCAAACAGTCGCCGCCAATGGCGCGCGCGCGGTCGATCGCGAGACATTACTGCGCGAGTCGGATTATCTCTCGCTACATGCGCCGCTGAACGACAGCAACCGGCGTTTCCTCGACGCACCAGCGCTGGCGCTGATGAAGCCGACCGCGATTGTGATCAACACCGCGCGCGGCGGCCTGATCGATGAGGAAGCCTTGCTGGCGGCCATACAATCCGGCCAGATCGCCGGCGCGGCGCTGGACGTGCTGGTGGTCGAGCCGCCAGCGCCCGATCACCCGCTGCTGCACGAGCCGCGCGTGATGATCACGCCGCACACCGGCTGGTATTCCGAAGACGCCAACCATGATGTGCGAGTGCGCGCGGTTGAAGAGGTGGTGCGTGTGCTGCGCGGCGAGCGGCCACGCTGCCCGGTGAACGAGATTCCGCCGCGCTAAACAATTTAGGACTGGTCATCACGGCTTTCTGACCACGGCTGCCTGCCCGCTGGGCTAAAGCCCGCGGCTACCTTTACGAAGCCCGCCTACGCGGGCTGGAAATGTGAAGCATTAATCCGGATCAATACAAATATCTATTCCTTCTGTTGTTTTTCGGCCCGCAGGCCGAAAAACAACAGATAAAAAAGGAAAAGTACCGCTATGAAAACCACATTTGGGAACCGCGTAATTCCTGTCAAGGAGGTGCATTCATGGCAGCTTTGACCAGCGCGCAGCTAGAGCAGTTTCAGCGCGAGGGCTATCTGCTCGTCGAAAACATGTTCGACCCTGCTGTGGACATCGACCCGATTATCGCAGAGTATGAACGGGTGCTCGACACCCTGGCCGACAAACTTTATGCACAAGGCGAGATCTCTTCCGCCCACGCCGAGCTACCTTTCGGCCAACGGCTGATCGAGATCTACAAAGAGAGCGGCGCGGTGCATGCGCAGTATTTCGACTTCTCGCTGCCGCAGGCCGATGTGCGTGAGGACACACCATTCTGGGCCGGCCCGGCGGTCTTCGCCATGATGCGGAACGAAAAACTGCTCGACGCGGTCGAGTCGATCATCGGGCCAGAGATCTATTCCAACCCGGTGCAACATGTGCGCCTGAAACCGCCAGAACACCTGACACCGACGGATGCCGAAGGCCGCATCCAGCTGGGTAAAACGCCGGTGCATCAGGATAATGGCGTTGTGCTGCCCGAAGCCGACCAGACCGATATGCTCACCGTGTGGTTCCCGCTGTGGGATGCCACCGTGGAGAATGGCTGCCTGGTAGTCTAGCACAGCCACCGCCAGGGATTGCTCGACCACTGTCCCGGCCATGGGGGCCTGCATATTCCCGGCCAGCTGCTCAGCGGCAAGGCCCGATCCATGCCGATGCGCCGCGGGGACGCGCTCTTGATGCACAAATTGACGGTTCATGCCTCGCTCGCCAATCACAGCAACAATATCCGCTGGAGCTTCGACCTGCGCTACAACCCGATCGGCCAGCCGACTGGCCGCAGCTCGTTCCCCGGCTTCATCGCGCGCAGCCGCAAGAACCCTGCTGCCGAGCTGCGCGACCCGGCGGAATGGGCGCGTAGCTGGCTTGAAGCCCGCCAAACGCTGGCGACGACCGGCATGGGCCAGTTCAATCGCTGGAGCGCGGATAGCCCGGTGTGTGCGTAGGGTGACGAGAACCGAGAACAACGTACAAAGGGATTTTAGGTCATGTCATGTTGGTTCTTTTTTCGCCCCGCAGGGCGAAAAAAGAACCAACAAAAGAAGATAAAGTACCATTTCAGCGTCGAATTCATTCGATGCGTGCTGAGGAGCATCTGTAATGCCCGAGAGCTATACCAACGATGAGCTGAGCCGCGCGCACGCCGCGCTTGCCGCGCTTGGGTGCGATGCGGCGCTGCTGTCATCGCTGGCGAACGTGACGTATGTCAGTGGCTATGAGGTGCCCATACCGATCGGCGCGGGCGCCGAGTTCGCCTATGGTGTCCCACTGGCGCTGTGTGGCCGGGCGGTACCGGCCGGCTGCCTGATCGTGCCCGATGGCGGCGCGGCGGCGGCGCGCGAGCAATCGCGGCTGGCCGATCTGCTGGCTTTCGATACCTTCGATGGCTTCAGCGCGAAGGACTCGCACGCGTCATTCATTGCGCGGATCGGCGAGGCATTGCGGCAGGCTGGTCTGGGGCATGGCGCGGCGGTGCTGGCGGTTGAATTTCGCAGCCTGCCGCATGTCGTCAGCGCGCTGCTGGCGGCCGAGTTCCCAAACATCAAGCTGGTGGACGCCGGCCCGGCGCTTCAGCAGGCGCGGATGGTCAAGACCGATCGCGAGATCGAGCTGCTGCGGCGCGCGGTGCGAATCGGCGATATCGGCCACCATGCGCTGGCCGAGCTGGTGCGCGATGCCGGGCGCGACGAGTTCGCGATCTGGGCCGAGCTGACCAGCCGTATGTATCGCGCCGCCGGCCACGAGATCCCGGTGGTCGGCGAGCTGGTGACCGGCCCGCGCACCTGTGTGGTGGCCTACCCGGCCGGGCCGCGCGCGCGCACCACCGAGCCGGGCGATGCGGCGCTCATGGATATCAGCCAGCGCATCGACGGCTACTGGTCGGATTGCAGCAACACGCACATCGTCGGCGGCGTGGCGCCGAGCGCCGAGCAGACGCGCTACGCGCGCGCATCGCAGGCGGCATGTGAGGCGGCAATGGACGCGCTGCGCCCCGGCAACCGGGCATCCGACGCCTGGAACGCCGCCGAGGCCGCATTCCAGCGCCATGGCCTGACATCGGCGCACTACGCCGGCCACCAGATTGGTGTAGCGGTCAACGAGCCGCCGCGCCTGGTGGCCTACGACCATACGCCGATCGCGGCCGGCATGGTTTTCGCGGTCGAGCCGGGCGTGTATCAGGGGCCGGGCGGATCATTCGGCGCGCGCTCCGAGAAGATGGTGCTAGTGACTGAGCAAGGGCCGGAGATTTTGTCGCAATTTGAGTGGGGGATTTAAACGTTCCGGGAAGCCGGAAAGTAACCTACGAAGCGCGGCAGCCAGCTTCCCGGAAGGTTAGTACCAGATTTAAGGGGGAGCCTATTTTATGACACATCCGCTATTCGACTTAAGCGGGCGGGTTGCGCTGGTCTCGGGCGCCGGCAGCGGGATGGGCCGCGCTATGGCGATCGGTTTCGCCGAGGTGGGCGCCGACTTGATGTTGATCGACATCGACGAGGAGGCGCTGGGCCGCACTGCGGCGCAGATTGAAGCGCTGGGCCGCCGTGTGATCCCGGTGGTCTGCGATGTCACCGATATCACCCAGATCGACACGCTGTTCGCGCGGATCGATCGGGAGTTCGGACGGATCGACGTTGTGGGCAACGTAGTCGGGCCAGGCGCCGCGATAGCGCCGCCGGAAGAGGCGCCGATCGACGAGATGGAGAAAGCGATCCACGGCCTCACGGTCGCCCGCTTCCGCTGCTGCCAGCAGGCCGGGCGGCGGATGCTCAAGGCCGGGCGCGGCAGCATCATTAATATCAGCTCGATCGGCGGCGTCACCTCGCTGGGCCGTGGCCAGATCGCCTATGGCATGGGCATGGGCGCCGTTGTCCAGCTGACGCGCGATCTCAGCACTGAGTGGAGCAGCCGCGGCGTGCGCGTCAATGCCATCCTGCCGGCGCAGGTGATGAACCCCGGCCTGGAGCAGCGCATCGCCGCCGAGCCGAAGCTGGCCAATGTGTTCTTGCGCGGCATTCCCAGCGGGCGCTTCGGCCAGCCCGACGACATCAAAGGCCTGGCGATTTTCCTGGCCTCGGATGCATCCTCCTGGATCACTGGCGCGATTATCCCAATGGATGGCGGAAACCTGGCAAAAAATGCCGGCGGCTCGCATTACGGCATGCCGGGGATGTGAGTGCCAGCTAACGAATGTTAGGATGTATACATACCACGAGGGTCTTACCCTTTGTAGGTTCTTTTTTCGCCCCGCAGGGCGAAAAAAGAGAGATGCTTCACTTCGTTCAGCATGACAAAGCTCATCGCTGGCGTACCTTGTTATGGAGTAACGCTACTATGATTGATACACCTGGAGTCCAACTTGACAAGGCAACCGCTCTAAATCTCTATCGCCAGATGCTGGTGATTCGCCGCACCGAGGAGCAGCTGGCGAAGGCGTATCAGGCTGGGCTGATCCATGGCGCCTGCCACACCTACATTGGCGAGGAGGCGGTTGCGACGGGTGTGTGCGCGCACCTGAGCCATAAGGATGCGGTCTTCAGCACACACCGCGGCCACGGCCACGCGCTGGCCAAAGGTGTGACGCCGGCCGCGGTGATGGCCGAGCTGTTCGGGCGCGTGACCGGCTGCTCGCAGGGGCGCGGCGGCAGCATGCATCTGTTCGCGCCGGAGGTGGGCATGATGGGCACCAGCGGGATCGTTGGGCCATGCATCTTGCAGGCCGCCGGCGCCGGCTATAGCTTCAAATTGCTGGGCCTCGAGCATGTCGGCGTGGCCTTTTTCGGCGATGGCGCATCGAACAATGGCGCCTTTCACGAGGGTTTGAATATGGCCGCGATCTGGGATCTGCCGGCGCTGTTCATCTGCGAGAATAACATGTATGCCACTGAGGTGCCGTTTGCCTACGCCTCTCGCAACACCGATGTGGCCCAGCGCGCTGCCGGCTATGGCATCCCAGGGGTGGTGGTGGATGGCAACGACGTGCTGGCGGTCTATGAGGCGGCTGGTGAGGCGCTGCGGCGGGCGCGCTCCGGCGGCGGCCCGACCCTGATCGAGTGCAAAACCTATCGCACCCGGCCGCACGCCGAAGGCATGCGCGATGGCAGCTACCGGACGCCCGAAGAGGTCGAGACATGGAAGGGCCGTGACCCTATTCAGCTGCTCCACACAACGCTGACGACCGAAGGGCTGGCGAGCGCGGAAGAGCTGACCGGTATCGAGGCCGAGGTTCAGGCGCAGATCGTCGAAGGATTCGAGTTCGCTAAGAATAGCCCGTACCCCGACGGGGCGACGGCTTCCGATTATGTCTACAGCTCTTAGAAGAGGAATCATGCGCGAAATTACATACACCACCGCCGCCCGCGAGGGCCTGGCGGAAGAGATGGCTCGCGACCCGAGCATCTTCGTCGTCGGCGAGGGCATTGGCGCGCGCGGCGGCAACTTCGGCACCACCGCCGGCCTGTATGAGCTGTACGGCCCTATGCGGCTGTGCGACACGCCAATCAGCGAGCGTGGCTTCGTCGGCCTGTGTGCCGGCGCGGCGATGACCGGCACACGCCCGATCGTCGACTTTATGTTCGTCGATTTCATCCTGGATTCGATCGGCGAGCTGTTCAACCAGGCCGCTAAGATCCAGTATATGAGCAGCGGCCGGCTCAAAATGCCGCTGGTGCTGCGCGGCGCGATCGGGATCGGTAATTCCGCCGCGACACATCATTCCGGCAGCTACTACTCGATCTTTGGCAACATCCCCGGCCTGCGCGTCGCCATCCCCACCACGCCCTACGATGCTAAGGGCCTGTTCAAGACGGCCATCCGCAGCGATGATCCGGTGCTGTTTCTCGAACATAAGTCGCTGCTCAACAACAAAGGCCCGGTTCCCGAGGAGGAGTACTATATACCGTTCGGCCAGGCGTCGGTCGCGCGCGAGGGTAAGGATATCACCGTCGTCGCGCTGGCGCTGATGGTGCGCAAAACGCTTGAAGCCGCCGAGCAACTGGCTGGCGAGGGCATCACGGTCGAGGTGATCGACCCGCGCACGATCGCGCCGCTCGATATCGACACGATCCTTGAGTCGGTTCACAAGACCGGCCGGCTGCTGGTGGTCGACGAGACGTTCGGGCCGTTTGGAGTTGGCGCCGAGATCGCAGCGCGGGTGATGGATCTGGCCTTCGACGACCTTGACGCGCCCGTGCGCCGGCTCAACGGCGCACATACGCCGACGCCGTACAGCCCGCCACTCGAGGCGGCCGTGGTGCCGAACACGCAGACGATCGTCCAGGCTATCCGCGACCTGCTGGCTGAGTAGCTCGGCATCAATGTATCTGGTGCTGTTTTCTTGCCTACTGGGGAGGTTTGGGGGCGGCTTCGGCCCCTCCAAACCTCCCCCGCGGTGGGGTATGGGGCGGCTTCGCCGCCCCATACCCCACCACAAATTCACAGGAGCAGTTCATGGCGATTGAAATACTGTTACCCCGGCTTGGCTGGACGATGGAAGAAGGGGTGTTTGTCGAGTGGCTCAAGCGGGATGGCGATCTTGTTCAGCCTGGCGATCTGCTTTTCACTATCGAGAGCGACAAGGCGACCAACGAGGTCGAGACGTTCGAGAGTGGAATTCTGCGCCTCGCGCCGGATGGGCCGCTGCCGGGAAGCACGCTGCCGGTCGGGGCGGTGTTGGGCTACCTGGTGCAGCCGGGCGAGCGAGCGCCGTTCGAGACCGACGCCGAGAACCGAGAACCGAGAACCGAGAACCCAGAACAAAGAACAACGGACGACGGACGACGGACGACGGACGACGGGCGACGGACAACGAACGGCATCCCAACCCCCAACCCCCGGCGCCACGGGCCGGCGATTAGCCCACGTGCGCGGCGGGTCGCGGCCGAGCTAGGTATCGGCTGGGCCGCGCTCGCAGGCAGCGGCCGCAGCGGGCGAATTGTCGAGCGCGATATCCGCGCGCTGGCGGCCCAGGCGCCAACCGGCCAGGTGCGCGCCACACCGCTTGCGCGCCGCATGGCCGAGGAGCTGGGAGTCGATCTCAATCAGCTCGCGGCCGGCCAGCCGGGGCGCAGGATCGAGCGATCCGAAGTGGAGCAGGCCGCGCGCGCGCAGCCAACCGCAGCCGTGCCGGCCGCGCCAGCAGCTGCGCCTGCTCAAACGCAGCCGATCGGCGGCATCCGGCGGATCACCGCCACGCGCATGGCCGAGAGCGCGCATACCACCGCCTCAGTCACGCTTACGACCGAGGCCGATGCGACCGAGCTAGCGCGGCTGCGCGGCAATATCGTCGCCGATATAGCCGGAACGGATCTGGCCGCGCCATCGTATACCGACCTGCTCGTTCGGCTGGTCGCGCTCGCCCTGCTGGAACACCCCGCGCTGAACGCCTCGCTGGCCGACGACCGGATCGTTCAGCACTCGGCGGTGCATGTTGGTATCGCGGTGGACACCGAGCGAGGGCTGCTGGTGCCGGTGGTGCGCGACGCGCATACCAAATCGGTGCAGCAGATCGCGTCTGCATCGGCCCAGCTGATCGCGCAGGCGCGCGCAGGCAAAGCGGCGCCCGACGATCTGCGCGGCGGCACGTTCACCATCACCAACCTGGGCATGTACGAGATCGACGCCTTCACGCCGATCATCAATCTGCCGGAGTGCGCGATCCTGGGCGTCGGCCGGATCGTCGCGCGGCCCATCGTGATCGACGAGCAGGCCGAGACTATCGCCGTGCGCAAGATGATGGCGTTGAGCCTGAGCTTTGACCATCGATTGGTGGATGGCGCCCCTGCCGCGCAATTCCTGAAGCGAGTCAAGCACTTCGTGGAACATCCATACGCCTGGTTGACACGCTAGTACAAAGATACAGGAATGCTATGCGCTATTTCGCACTCGCGACCGATTATGATGGAACGCTGGCCCATGATGGCGTGGTGAGCCCTGAGACGATCGCAGCGCTGGAGCGGCTGCGCGCGACCGGCCGCAAGCTGATCCTGGTCACCGGCCGCGAGCTGGCCGATCTGCTGCGCGCGTTCCCCAGAATCGAACGAGGAGCAGCCGCTGGGCGAAGCGCCGCCCGAGGCGTTGGTCGCCGCGCTCCGCGCGCAGGAAATTGCCCCGCTCTCGGTCGGCCGTGTGATCGTCGCCACCTGGCATCCGAACGAGACCGTAGTTCTCAAGACTATTCGCGATTTGGGGTTGGAGCACCAGGTGATCTTCAATAAGGGCGCGGTGATGGTGCTGCCGCCGGGCATCAACAAAGCCACCGGGCTGGGCGCCGCCCTGGCGCAGATCCAGCTCTCGGCGCACAATATCGTCGGCGTTGGAGATGCTGAGAACGACCACGCCTTTATGAATCTGTGCGAGTGCTCCGTCGCGGTGGCGAACGCGCTGCCAATAATCAAGGAGCGCGCCGATTATATCACGCGTGGCGACCACGGAGATGGAGTGGCCGAGCTGATCGGCATGATCATCGACGATGATCTGCGCGGATTGGAGCCGCAAATGGCGCGCCATCAGCTGCTGCTCGGCAGGCGCGCGGGCCAGGATGGCGCGGAGGTTCGCATCGCGCCCTATGGCGTCAACCTGCTGCTCACCGGCTCGTCTGGCGCCGGCAAATCGACTCTAGCAACCGCCATACTGGAGCGCCTGGCCGAGCAGGGCTATCAGTTCTGCATTGTCGACCCAGAAGGTGACTACGAGGCATTTGAAGGGGCGGTGACGCTGGGTGACCCCAACCGCGACCCAAGCGCCGACGCGGTGATCGAGCTGCTCGAGACATCGAGCCAGAATGCGATCGTGAACTTGCTTGGCATCGCGCTGGAAGACCGGCCAGCTTTCTTCGAGCAGCTGCTGCCGCGGATCCAGGAGCTGCGCGCCCGCAGCGGCCGGCCGCACTGGCTGGTGATCGACGAAGCACACCACTTGCTCCCGACATCCTGGCGACCCTCCCCCAGCACGCTGCCGCAGGAATTGAGCGGCCTGATGCTGATCACCGTCCACCCCGATCACGTGGCTCCATCCGTGCTCTCGCTGATCCAGATGATTATCGCCGTCGGCGAGTCGCCCGAGAAAGCGATTCAGGGCTTTGGCGAGGCGCTGGGCCAGCCTTCTCCCGATCTGGCGCCGGTGCAGCTGGGCGCCGGCGAGGCGCTGGTCTGGTCGCGCGCGAGCGATCGTAACCACGGGATGGGTAGCCCAGCGCCGTTCCGGCTGCGGATCGCCCCGCCGCGCGGCCAGCGGCGCCGGCATTCGCGCAAGTATGCCGAAGGGAATCTGGGCGACGACAAGAGCTTCTATTTCCGCGGGCCGGCCGGAAAGCTTAATCTACGCGCCCAGAACCTGACGATGTTTATGCAGCTAGCCGAGGGCGTCGACGATGACACCTGGCTGTACCACCTGCGCCAGGGCGACTACCGGCGCTGGTTTCAGGAGGCTATCAAGGATGATGAGCTCGCTGCGCAGTCCGCGCGGTTGGAGGAACAGGCGCAGATGAGTGCCGCCAAGAGCCGCGCGGCGATCAAAGCCGCGATCGAGCAGCGCTACACTATGCCGGCATAATCTGCTTCATGTGGAGAGGAGATGCGGAAATGGATCCGATCGAGCTGCTGATCGACGTGACCGAGGAGCTGGTGCGTGAGCTGCTCTGGCTGGCGCTCGCGCCCGAGGCGATTGTGATGACCGGCGCGTTGCGCGATGCGCTGGCGCGCGAGCAGAGCATACGCGGCATTTCAATCGAAGGATACCAATTGACTGGCATCAGCGTCACTGCCGAGCCAAGCGGGATGCGCGCGGAGCTAGCATACACGCCGATCGCCGGCGCCGATCAAGCCGCCCCTGATCCGGTTGAAGATACAGCTTAATGTGATCGGCTGCCTGACCGCTTCATCGGCTTTGCGCCCTTTACCGCTCCCAATCGTACTGGGCCTGTGCGTAGCTCTCGGGCGTGCTGATGTCGCACGGCTAGCCGGCGACGAGGCGCCCACACTGGCGCGTCCGCCGCAAGCAGCGCCGGGATGGCATCGTGCCCGAAATCGCTGACGCTGGAAGGAATCGCTTCCAGCCGGCCCGGCTCGCACAGATACACTCGAGTAATCGCGAGGTCGCCCGCGTCCCAGCTAGGCGGCAAGAGCATGCTGAGCTACGAGCGCTCCCTCACCCCCGGCGCCTCTCCCATATCGGGAGAGGGGCGATAGCGCGCCAGGAAGCCTTCCGGCTCCCCTTCTCCCGCCGGGAGAGGGGGTTGGGGGGTGAGGGCGAATGGCGATCTGCAAAACAAGTAGACCCACTAGCCGCCGTGCTCCGGCGCACGCACGCCCAGCACCACCGTCGTGCCGGCGCGCACCATCTCACCGCTGTGCGGCAGGGTGCTGACCACCTGGAATGGCGGCACGCGGTCGAACAGGTCACCGAGCTTCGCCCGATCCTGGTAGTCCGACACGATCTGTGTCACCGGAACCCCCAGGCGCAGCAGCGCCTCATGCGCTTGCATCTCGGTCAGCCCAACCAGTTCCGGCATCGCGAACTGCTCCGGCGCCGCCCTCGATGCCGCCGGTAGCTCCGCCACCGCCGCAACCGCGCCCGCGGCATCCACCAGGCCGGCGCCGCGCGTATCTGGCCCGCCGCGCATCCACTGCGCTGTCCGCGCCAGCAACTGTTTGGCCTGCCCCTGATCCAGCACGATGTCGCGCTGGTACGCGCGCTGCTTCACCAGCGCGAGCACCCCCGCCACGTGCGGCGCGGCCGCCGAGGTGCCGAAGAAGCGGCAGACCGCATTGGCCGCGTCCGACGGGTTGCAGCGCGGCCCGCCAAGCATGGTGCGCCCGAAAAACGTCGTGCGCGCGTCGGTCGTGGCGATAATATCTGGTTTGGCGCGCACATCCGGCGCGGCCAGGGGCGCTGCGGCGCGGATCGACTCGACCGGCGCCCAGTAGACCAGCGCCGGGCCGTGCGACGAGAATGGCGCCGTGCGTCGGGCAGCGCTGTGCGGCGCGGCTCCCACCGTGATCGCGTCGGCCGAGAGCGCATGGTCGGTGGTCGTCGGCCCAAACTGGTCCACCGAGCCGATATTAGCGTACTCCATCTGTGTGATCGGGGCTGCTGCCAGTGCGGCGCTCCCCACCACAAACTTCAGCCGCGGGGTCGCGCCCGAGGTGCGGCCGACCACCAGGGAGATCTGCTGCGGTGCAGCGCTAGCGTTGCTGTAGCCGATCAGCTCGAACGGCGATGGGCCAAGCCCATTGATCGATTGGCCAAGCACCGTGTTCTGCTGATCGACCAGATAGATGTCCAGGTCGGTGGCGACGCCGAACCATGGCTCCGACCACTGAAAGTTGAGCACAATGAGGCCACCCGCTGGCAAGGTCATGCCGATCCGTGGGTTCACGCCGTCGCCCGGATCGAAGTCGTGGCAGTCGATCCCGGCGGCAACCGCATTGCCAATGCTATCGTGGAGCAGCGGGCAGGCGGTTGGGCGGTACGCCGGCGCCTCATACGAGCCGATCGGTCGCCCGGACGAATCGGTCACATTGATATTGCCACCGGCCGTCACGTACATCGCGCCATCCTGCACGACATCGCGGATGGCAACGTTGATCGGACCATCCTGGAAGAACGGCTCCTCGGGGTAGTAGTAGTCGTCGACGATGATATCGGCCCGGCCGGCGCTGCGCAGCCGTCGGATATTGTCGGCGAAGGCGTACAGGCCATCGGAAGCGGTCGCGAACGCCAGCGCGGCCCCCGGCGCCATGTCATGCACGATCTGCAGCATGGCCCGGCCCTCATCCCGGCCGGCGCCAACGCGCGATTCCGCCAGCACCTGCACTGGCGTGCTGTAACCACACGGGTTGCCCACGCCGGGCAGATCGCCCGCTGCGATGTCGTCGGCTGCATTCACCTGCGTGGTAGTCTCGACATCATACGAGCCCGAGAGCACCCCAACCGTGACGCCACTGCCATCCACCCCGAACCGCGCCCGCGCCGCGGCAGCGCGGAGCTGCGCATCGCCCTCCGAGACCATCGCGCCGGCTGGGCAGCGCGCCATTTTTGGCCCAGCCAGCGCCACCGCCGGCCGCGTGCGTGCTGGTAGTGGCGCCCGGACAATCGGCGCGAGCGCTTCTTGCATGGACACCACGCCGGGTACCGCCGCCACCGCTGCCAGCCGGCGCGGCGCGACCGCCGCCGTCACCACACGATAGCGTTCGCTGACATGCACGATCCGCGCGCCGGCCGCGCGCAGCGCTGCGCGGGCGCGTGGATCGCTGTGTGCCAGGGAGATATAGACCAGCGGGTCGCCAGCCGCATCGAAAAGCAGGCTGCCGGGGCCGTGATCCGGCAGGCTGAGCGCGCGCATAGTGGTCGCCCGATTCGCCGGCATCCCATCCGTATGGGCAATGGCAGCCAGCCGCGCCGACAGGGGCGGCGCGGCTTTGACCACGCGCGCGATCGGCGCCGCGCGCATGGGGACCGCACGCGGCTGGCCAGGCACAGGCGGCACGATCGCGGCAGACCAGAAGCTCGTTAGGGCCACGAGCAGCGCCAGCCACACACCGCACCGGCGAGCAGCCACAGGACGATAGTAGCGCATTGTGGTGGGAGCGTACATATCGATCCTCTCCTTCACAACCAGCGAATCACACAGTGCCGATCACAATCGCGCCCGCCTGGAGGGTTGCCGCATACCGCCCTGGCACAAGCTGTGCCAGTGGCCCCGTGCTATCCATCACGCAGGATGGCAGCCCAGCCCCGATAGTCAGTTGATTACCGGCCGCGCCGACGGCTGGGACAATCCAGATGTTGCTGCCGGTCCGCTGAACCTCGATCCGTTCCGGGCTGCCGAGCGCGATCCAGATCGGCAGCCCGAGCGACACTCGTATACGCATCACGCCGGTGAAGGGGTCCTGCTCCGGCCTGATCCGCACGTAGTATCCAGCAAGACGCGTTGATGCTTTGCCGACCACCTGGCTGGTTTGGGGCAGCTTGTCTCCGGCGCGCGGCGCCGCCGGCGTGTCCCTGTCCGCCATCCGCTCTTGCTGCTCGGCCAGCGCACGTAAATCAGCGGCTATCTGGCGCCGCTGATCTGCGGATGGCCGAGGGCCAAGGGCGTCGAGCAGCGCGCGCCGCAAGATATCGTAGCTGTTCTCGGGCATGTGATCCATCCATGGGAAGGGCACTGAGCTGGAGATGGAACGCCTACGGCTTAGCTGCCGGTGCTGTGTACAGCTCCGGCGCTGGCGCGATTACGTCGGCGATGCCAGTAACGGCGCCGCGCTCGACAGCCGCGACAGCCTGGCGTAGCGCGCTGGCGATCGCGGCGGCATCGGATTTGCCGTGAGCCACGATCGCAACGCCCTTGACGCCCAGCAGCGGCCCGCCGCCGTAGGAGCGATAATCGGCCTTGCGGCGCACGCGCGCCAGCGCGGGGATCAGCAGGTTGCCCAGCAGCGCTGGCACCACGCCCAGCAGCCCCAGCAGCGATAACAGGCCGGCCTGGCGCAATCCTTGCTGTCCCAGCCAGAGTATCCCGCCAGCCGCCAGCAAGCTCGGCAGCAGGCGCAGCGGCAGGCCGCGCCCGACCTCATCCCGCGCAAGCTCTAGCGATAGGCGGACGACTGCCTGGGCCTGCTTGATGAACATATTCCCGACAAAGCCATCGCAGACCAGCACATCGCACACGCTGCCGCTTAGCGCGTCCTTCGGCTCGGCGTTGCCAATGAAGTTCAGCGCGCTCTGGCGCAGCAGCTTATGCGCCTCCTGCACCAGCCGGTCGCCCTTGCTGGCCTCCTCGCCATTCGCCAGCAGCGCCACGCGCGGGCGATCGATGCCTAGCCCACGCTCGGCATACAGGCTGCCCATCTGCGCGAACTGAAGCAGATATTCCGGTTTGCAGTCGGTCGTCGCGCCAATATCTAGCAGCAGAAACATGCGCTCGCGCGATGGAAACAGGATCGCCAGCGCCGGCCGCTCGATCCCGCGAATGCGCCCCAGCACCAGCGTGGCCGCCGCCATCGTCGCGCCGCTGTGGCCGGCCGAGACAAACGCATCGGCCTGGCCATCGCGCACCATGCGCAAGCCAACTACATGCGATGACCGAGTTTTGCGCCGGACGGCCAGCGCCGGGTGCTCGTCCATCTCGATCACCTCAGGCGCGTCCAGCACTTCCAGCGCCAGCCTAGCGGTGCGATGCTTGGCCAGCTCAGCCCGGATGGCGGCCTCAGGGCCAACCAGGATGATCTGGCAGCCCAGCTCGCGCGCCGCCAGCACCGCGCCGCGCACCGGCTGCTCTGGGGCATGATCCCCGCCGGCCGCATCTAACACTATTCGCACGCTCTCCGCTCCGCCTCTAATTGTAAATTGCAAATTGCAAATTGCATATTGCCGATTTGCTCAATTTGCAATTTACAATTTACAATTTCTACAATGTTCCTTTGGTGCTCGGCACCGCGCCGCCCAACCGCTCGTCGATTCGGGTGGCGGCGTCGAGCGCGCGCCCAAATGCTTTGAACAGCGCCTCGACCTTGTGGTGATCGTTGTGACCGTATAGAATGCGTGCATGCAGATTGAGCCGCCCATGCACGGCGATGCTCTCGAACAGGTGCGCGATCAGGTCGGTGCCAAGCTGCCCCACGCGCGGTGTAACAAACACAGCTTCCACCACGCAGTACGGTCGCCCGCCTAGATCGACAGCCACGAAGCCGAGCGCCTCATCCATCGGCACAAAGCTATGCGCAGTCCGTACGATCCCGCGTCGATCGCCTAGCGCTCGATCGAGCGCCTGGCCCAGGCAGATGCAGACATCTTCGGCGGTATGGTGCTCGTCCACTTGCAGGTCGCCGACGGCCTTGAGGCTTATGTCAAATAGCCCATGCTTGGCGAATAGGGTCAGCATATGGTCGAGGAAGCCAATCCCAGTCGCCAGCTCAGCGGCACCGGTTCCATCGACTGTCAGAGTCAGCGTAATATCGGTCTCGCCGGTGCGCCGGCTGATTGTGGCGGTGCGCTCGCTCACATTAACTCCTAGTAAGGGTTAAGGGTTACGGGTTAATTGCATAGATCGCGTTGCTCTCACTGACTTCTTTGATTCTAACCCCTAACCCCTAACCCCTAATCCCCCTGCTACTTCGGCCCAGCCCCCAGCAGCCGCAATGCCTCCAGCAACTGGGGGTCGTCGTCCTCGCTATAATGCGTCCAATCCACATCGACAGTTGAGTCCGGCTGTACGCCGACACCTTCGAGATTCATGCCGTTTTGCAATCTGAAGGCCTCTTCGGCCAGCCACAGCCGCGATCCATCGCTCAACACCGTGGCATAGATCGTCTCGGTGTTGCCGGCCGAGCGAGTTCCGACCACCAGTGCGTGGTCTTCGCGCTGCAAGATCGCCGCCAGCACCTCGCCGTACGAGGCGGTCTCATTATCCACCAGCACCACCAGCGGCAAGCCGCGCAGATCCGGACCATCGGGCGACGGCACCTCGAGCGGGCGAACATGCTGGCGATTGACGAACGCGCCCACCTGCCCGCGCACAAAGTGGCTCAGTAGCCCCGACATGACATAGCTCCAGCCGCCGCTGTTAGCGCGCATATCGAGGATCAGGCCATTCAGACGCCCCTCGGCGACCAGATCGGTCAGCGCGCCGTTGACCTGCTCATGCATGTCGGTGACCCACAGTGTCGGAACAGTGACATAGCCGATATCGCCGGGGAAGCGCCGATAGGATGGCACGATATGATTGCGCACTTCCTGCCGCGTCAGCACCACATCGCGCAGCTTCGCGCCCGGCCGCACCACCGTGAGCCGCACGGCGCTGCCCGCCTCGCCCAGCAGGTCGCCATCCTCGACGCGGTAGGGTTGCCCATCCACAGCAATGATTCGATCGCGCGGCCCGATCTCCGCGCGCGCGGCCGGGCTGTCGGGGAAGACGATCTGGATAAACGCGCCATCGGGCCGGGGTTTGGTGAGCACACCAATGCCAACCGTGACCTCGTCATTACTGGTCTTGGCATTTTCGAGCTGCGCGATCGCCGGTGGCTCAAAGCGCGAGTGCTGGTCATCCAGCAGCGCGAGCATCTCGACCATCATCGTGTAGAACTGGTCGCGGGTCTGCTCCTGCTCAAGCTTCACGCCATACTGATCGTGAACCGCGTTCCAATCCAGGCCGTGGAAATCGGGGTAGAGATACTTTTCCTCGACCGTGCGCCAGACCTCCTCGAAGAGCTGTCGGCGCTCCTGATAGGCCATCGCCGCCGGGGTGGGCGTTTCGATCGCCGGCAGCTCAGTCGGCGCATCGGTTGGCGGTGGGATTGTGGGGGGCTGCTCAGTCGGTACAGGGCGTGGGCTAGGGCTGGGCGGCGGCAGGCTCGGTCGAGGCGTCACCGCCGGCGTTGGGGCGCTGGTGATCGCCGCGACAACCGCCGTCGGCGCCGGACCGGCGGTCGGGACCGTCGCGCTGGCTGGCAGCGCGCCGCAGCCGATCAGCGTGATCGCGACGCCAGCCAGCGCGCATAATCGCAGCGCGCTCAACGATGCCCCAGACTGTCGCGCGGTATCACCGCACACGTCTACACTCACTTACTGTTCACATCAACTTCCAGCAGCCGCGCCACCAGCTCGGCAGAACGCTCCAAGTCGGCCACGGCGATGTACTCACCGGTTGAGTGAATCTCGCGGTAGCCCACGCTCACGTTCGCGATCTGAAGCCCGCGCTGGGCGAGAATATTCACATCGCTGCCGCCGCCACTGATCTGAAACTTCGGCTCGTAGCCGATCGCCCGCAGCGCCGCCGCGATCTGCTTGATGATCGGCAGATCCTCGGCCAGCCGATAGGCGTCATACTTATGCGTGATCTCAACCTTCACGCTGCCGCCGGCTGCGCTCGCCGCCGCTTCCAGCGCGGCCACCATCGCGCCCACCTGATCGGATAGCTTCTCCTGGTCATGGCTGCGCGCCTCGCCCCAAAGCTCAACCCGCTCCGGCACAATGTTAGTCGCGTCGCCGCCCCTGATAATCCCAATATTCGCGGTCGTCTCGGCGTCGATCCGCCCCAGCGGCATCGCCGCCAGCGCTTGCGCCGCCATCATGATCGCATTGATTCCACGCTCGGGCGCCACCCCGGCATGCGCGGCCCGGCCGATCACGATCGCGTACAGGCTATCCTGCGATGGCGCGGCAATTGTGATGCCACCGAAGTCGCCGCCTGAGTCGAGCGTCACACCCGCGCGCGCCTGGAGCTTGCCGGTATCGAACGCGGCCGCGCCGGCCAGCCCAACTTCCTCCTGAACCGTCAGCAGCAGCTCGGCCGCACGATGCGGCCCGCCGCGCTCCAGCGTCGAGCGCACACCCTCGATGATCGCCGCGACGCCGGCCAGATCATCGGCGCCAAGCACCGTGTCGCCGCTGGAACGCACCACGCCATCGGCCACCAGCGGGCGCACGCCACGGCAAGGTGCGACGCTATCCATATGCGCGTTCAACAGCAGCGGCTCGCCCTCGCCCGGCACGCGCGCCAGCAGGTTATGCACAGCATCCTCTTCGACCGCCAGCCCGATCGCTTCCAGCAGGCCGCGAATGTGCGCCGCGATCGTCGCCTCGCCGCCGGAGGGATTGTCGACCCGCACCAGATCAAGAAATGTCGCCAGCAGCCGGTCGTGGTTGATCATCTTTCCGACCCTTGCAAATTGCATATGTGATGCGTGATGCGTAAATAACAATCACGCGTCACTTCACATCGAGATCGAACGCCGCCTTGATCACATCGCCGGCCAGCTGCGCGCCCACCCGCGATCCTTCGCCGCCGCTCTCGACCATCACAGCCACTGCGTAGCGTGGCTGATCGAACGGCGCCAGAGCGATAAACCAGGCGTGCGGCGTCGATCCGGCGCCGTGCTCGGCCGTGCCGGATTTGCCACCCACCAGCGCGATCGCAGGATCGACCTGCTGGGCTGCCTTGCCGAAGCCGTACTCGACCCCGGCGCGCATATTTTTGCGCATACGGGCCGCGATCGCGCTCGGCACCGCGCGGCGAATCGCGCGTGGCCCGCGGGCCACCACCAGGCTGCCATCTGGGCGGGTGATCTGCTCGACGAGGTATGGCTGCATCATCCAGCCGTCGTTGCCGATCGCCGCCGCGACCATCGCCATCTGTAGCGGCGTGACTTCAAGCTGGCCCTGGCCAAAGCCAGTATCCGCCAGCGCGGCCTTGTTGTTCAGAAAGCCAAAATCCTTGTACAGCGTGCTTGGCTCGGTCGGCAGATCGGTGAAGCCTCCATAGGTATCAGGCGCGTCCTTCGGCTCGTAGATATCAAACGCGTTGGCAGCCTCGGCCAGCAGCTGCGGCCCAAGCCGCTGGGCGTACTGCGCGAACGCCACATTGCAAGAATAGGCATAGACCTTCTCCAGGTTCGACGGATCACCGGTCAGGCTAGCGAGATCCTGCACGGCGTTGACCACCGGCGGCGCGCCGGGCTCGCCGGTATCCAGCTCGTTGAAGCAGCGGATGTCGTCGGGCATGGCCTCGTTTGGATGCTCCAGCGCGCCCACGGCGGTAACGGTTTTGAAGGTTGAGCCCGGTGGATAGCGCCCCTGGGTTGGGCGATTGAGCAGCGGCTGGCCGGCGCCCTCGCTGTTAATCTGCTTCCAGTAGGCGTCGATCCGCGCGCTCTCCTGATCGCGATCGGCTGCCGGGTTGAACGCCAGCTGGCTGGCATCAAATCCGGGGTTGCTCGCCATCGCCAACACCGCGCCAGTCTTCGGGTTGAGCACAACCACCGAGCCGCGCCCATGATCGCTCAGGAGCCGCATCGCTTCGGCCTGGAGGCGCGCATCGATCGTCAGGCGCAGATCGTCGCCGACCTGCGGTTTGCCAAGCAGTGTGTTGCGCAGCTGGCTGTACGTGTCGCGCTCGCCATTCAGGTACGAACCGTAGGTGGCCTCCAGGCCCGATTGGCCGAAGCGCGGGCTGAAGAAGCCGATCAGATTGCTGAACGCCGCCGGGTCGTACTGCTGGGTCAGCGGGTAGGTGCGTGCCGCGTACGAATGAGCGACCACGGCGGTATCGACCAGCAGCGCACCGGTGCGATCGAGCATCTTCCCACGCCGCACTCGCAGCGTCTCAATCACCCGCCGAACATTGCTGGTGGTCTGGCCGGTCTGCTCATCTACATAGACGGTATCAGAGATCTCGGCGGCACGCACAAACTGTTGGCGCATCAGCTGGAGCGAGAGCAGGCCAAAGCCCACCGCCACCACCAGCCCTACGTTGTAGAGGCTGTGCGCCGTGCCACGCGGCGGCGCCGGCAGCGCCAGGCGACCAAACAGCAGCAGCAGCGGTGCGGAGATCCACAGCGCCAGGAGCCAGCGCTGATCCTGACCAACCGGCTGCAGCATTCCATAAACGATCAGCGTAATCGCGGCACCAAGCGCGAGAATACGCGCGAAATAGCGCATAGGTTCGCTCCAGTGAGATAATGAAGCGCATGGCGCTAAGTACGCCAACGGCTAAGGTACTTTAAGAGCCGATTATACCCTAAAAGCGCCAGTCGAGTGAAACACATGAGTGACATGATCAGCACATGCTTCTGATGCATGCCTGAAACACAAAAGGGGTGGGGGTCTGGGCGCGGCTTCGCCGCGCCCAGACCCCCACCCTGGAAAGCTGATCGCCGCCAAGCGAAACCTTGTCTCAGCAAAGCATAGTGGAAGCTCATTCGAGGGGCATCGTCGCACGCACCGTCACGCCGCCACCTTCGGTCTCGAAGACATCGAGCCGGCCGCCAAATTCGGCCAGGCGGTACTGCATAGCGCGCAGCGCATGCAACCCCGGCCGCTCGTGCGTGCCATCGAGCAGACCGACGCCATCATCCTGGATCAGCAGCGCCACCGAGCTTGCATCATAGCGCACCGTCAACACTGCCGACCCGGCGTGGGCGTGCTGCTGAACATTCAGCAGCGACTCCTGTGCCAAGCGCACCAGCAGCCCGCGGTGGATCGGGCTGACCACACGCGTGCGGCCAAGCAGGGTGACACGTGCGCTGACGCCGGTGTGCTGCCCGAATCGCAGCGCCAGCAGATCGAGCGCCGGCGCTAGATCCATATCCATACTCGGTAATGGTGTAAAGATCAACCGGCGCAGATCCTCGACGCTCTGCTCGGCCGCGCGAATCTTGGTGGCCTGGGCTGCTAGCGGCGCGTCGTCGGGCAGACCCGGGCGGGCGCGGCTCGGCGCGCGGCCGACAGTGTTGAAGCGCGGCGCATCGGCGCCGACATCGCCATCCAGGTGCGGTAGGGCGGGCACACGTCGCCGGCTGCTACGCTGAGCCATGCCGCGGCGGAGCAGCTCGACCATGCCCGGCAACAGCCCGCCAAACAGCACCGGCCCTACCATCATACGCGCCAGGCTAGGCCAGCCGCTCTC
>WNGB01009283.1_pt1 | contig 29075 bp, 37 predicted proteins | sample 5400681 | NCBI WGS metagenome assembly WNGB01 (sample SAMN13153367, study PRJNA577476) | soil metagenome | isolation source: 115 cm soil or saprolite under grassland replicate 2 | place: USA:California | collected 2016-06-15
GTGACGCCCCAGCGGGCGGTGTACTCGCGGAGCGACGGCACGAAGTTGGCGCCCTCCTCCATCCGCTCCCGCTGCATGCGCAGGACGTAGACGACGTCCGCGGCCGCGATCGCGGCGATGTCGGTCGTCGACTCGCAGCCCATCGCCTCGATCCCTCGCGGCAGCAGCGCCGGCGGCCCGACGAGCGTCACCCGCGCGCCCATCAGGAGGAGCGCCTGCGTCAGCGAGCGTGCGACCCGCGAATGAAGGACGTCGCCGACGACGGCGACGTGCAGCGCCTCGATCCGGCCGAACTCCTCCCGGATCGTGTAGAGGTCGAGCAGGGCCTGCGTCGGATGCTGATGCTTGCCGTCGCCCGCGTTGACCACGTGCGCGTCGGTGACGCGCGCAACGAGCTGCGGGGCGCCGATCTGCGGATGGCGGATGACGATCACGTCCGGGTCGTAGGCGCCGAGCGTGATCGCGGTGTCCTTCAACGACTCGCCCTTGTCCACGGACGAGCCGGCGGCCTTGATCGACATCGTGTCCGCGGAGAGCCGCTTCGCTGCGAGCTCGAAGCTGGAGGACGTGCGCGTCGACGACTCGTAGAACATGTTGATCACGAGCCGGCCCTTGAGCGTCGGCAGCTTCTTGACCTCGCGCTCGAGGCTGCGCTCGAAGGTGCGCGCGGTCGCCATCAGCCGCTCGAGATCGTCGCGCGTGACGTCCTTGATCGAGATGAAGTGCCGCCGCGGCGGCGGGTCGGGCGGGCGCAGGTCCTCCCGCATCACATGGATCTCACCCATGGCGGTTACCGCTCCTCTTCCGGGTTCGGGACCAGCAGGATTCGGTCGACCTCGTCGACCTCGACGAGCTGCACCTGGATGCGCTCGTCGCGCGAGGTCGGCAGGTTCTTACCGACGTAGTCGGGGCGGATCGGCAGCTCCCGGTGGCCGCGGTCGACGAGGACGGCAAGCTGGATCCGGTCGGGGCGGCCGTAGTCGAAGAGCGCCTCGATCGCGGCGCGGATCGTCCGGCCCGTGTAGAGGACGTCGTCGACCAGGACGACGGTCTTGCCCTCGAGCGGAAAGTCGAGCGCCGTCGAGCGGACGACCGGCTGCGGATGGAGCGGCGCACCGCCTCCGCGCACCTGGACGTCGTCGCGGTAGAAGGTGATGTCGACAGAGCCCGTTGCCGGGGCGTGGCCGGCGCGCTCCTCGATCAGGCGTCTGAGCCGTTGAGCAAGCGGCACGCCGCGCGTCTGGATCCCGACGAGCGCGACGCGGGAGAGATCCGGGTTGCCCTCGATGATCTCGTGGGCGATCCGGGTCAGCGTCCGCCGGAGCGCCTCGTCGTCGATCAGGATCTTCCCCGGTGCCGCTTCCACTGCGCTCACGACGCTGCGGAGGGCAGGGGGCTCTGGGCAGGCAGCTGCATTCGACTCCTTTCCGGCCTCTCTGGACCGGGTTAAAGGGGTTCGGGCTCGCAGGAGCTTACATCCCCCTGCGGACGGATCTACTCGGCGGCCGGCGCCGCCCGTCGGTCGGCGTCACCGGAGATCCGACCGATCTCGCGTTTCCCCCGCTCCAGGCTGAGCCGTGTCGGCTCGGCGCGGACGACATGAGCTCGAACCCGCTCTCGCAACTCGAGGTCGAGCCGCGCGTCGAGGCGGATCGACACCTTCTCGTTCGCGCGGGAAGCTCGGCTACGAGTGCCCCCTCGTCCAGCTCCACAGGACCGGTCTTCCAAGGATCCTTGACGACGCACTCGAGATCGGGGAGAACGCTGCGCGATACGGAAGAAGCGCGTGGCGGTTATCGGCGATTTCGCGGACGAGCACACTGATCCGCTCCGCGCGCAAGTCGCCGTCCGGCGGTCGATACGGCATCTCGTTCATCCGCTTCGGCTCGTAGTTGCGCCACACGTCCCGCGGTCGCTTCCCCCGCACCGCGTACCACAGATCGAGCAGTTCGCTGTTTAGCACGCCGCAGAGGTAGGCGACTGGACTCCCATCCGTCTTCGCGACAACGACCGTCGCCTTCTTCCCGGGTTGCAAGTCTCCCGCCTCGTCGACTGCGAAGCGGCCGCGGTCGGTTCGATAGAGAGCGATCACCTTGGGTGCGCGGAGATCGCGTGAATTGCGAGGCCAGGCGGTCTCCCACCATTTCCGAGCGCGAGTTGCGTTTGATCTCCGCGCGTGACTCGAGGACCGATCGCCATGGCTTCAACGCATCGACGACGGCCTTTGGCGGATCCGCTCCGCGCTCGAGCCGGACGTAGTGGACGTGGCCAGCCGGATCAGTTGCACCGTAAAGAATGGCCGCCGGTTCGGGCGAACGTGCCAGCACGTCCGGGTGCTCCCGCCACGGTGACTGTGTTTCGACCATCGGCGGCAGCTCCATGATCGGGTCGCCGAAATTGAACCCGTGCGATTCAATCTCGCGCCTGACGGCTGGCGAGAGCCCTTTCGCGAGACGCCGCGAGTAAGCATCGGCCGCTGTTTCGATACCGGTAAAGGCGACGCGGAGGAGGTATTGCTCCCAGACGCGGCGCGGAAGCCCTTCGGCGGCACGCCATGCCTGAAGCGTCTCCGGAAGCGACGCGAGGTCCGTACCCGGAGAGACGTCGAGCGCGAGGAGTTGGAGCTCGTGTAGCGGCGCACTTCTCGTCCGGGATTCAGCCTGAGGAAGCTGTCTAGTCGGTCGGCCTGACCTCCTCGGCCGAGTTGCTCGAAGTACGCGTCGCGCGGAAAGCCGAGCACACGCTCGATGAGTGAGCGGAGGATCGGCTCCGTGAGGATCTCTTCGTCGCTCCGATCGGCCGGCTTCGACAGATACTCGGCAACGTCCTCGGCCCCACGGAGAGCGAGGTATTGCCCGGCGCGCTCGTCCAGGCAAACAGCGAGTGCCTCGAGTTCTGTCTTCACGCCGAGAGCCGGCACACTCTTGTTGCGCTTACGCGGTGGCGTTGGCCGATCCCCCCTCTACTATCTCCTCGTGGCCGCAGATCCCTCTCAACTTCCCGCGCCCGAAACGCTCTCGGACGCTGAGCTGCGAGCAATCGTCGCAGCAGCCACGTGGTATGCGAAGTATCACGAGCCGATGATCGCCAAGCACGCGGACGACGACTCAGCACTCGGATCGTCGAAACGCGATCACTTCGAGAGCCTGCACACGGCTCTCCGAAAGCTCGGCGTCCGGCTACGGCCCCCGGCCGTGCTCGCCCAGCGCTAGATCCGGTCACGCCCAGACGCAACTAACCCGGCCATTACATGGCCGTACAGCGCGGCCCACTGGCGCGCATCGAGGTCGCAGGGGCGTGGCCGTTGGGGGAAGCCGAGCTCGCGCGCGAGGCGCTTCAGCGTCAGCGGCGCCGCCACTCTCCGCACTCCTTGTCGGAATCCAGACTGGACGAATTGGGCATACCGGCGCCGCTCTGCAGCCGGGACGAGCGGCTCCGGGCGCCGGACAAGCCGCAGAACGGCCGCGTCGACGGTGGGTGGCGGTGCGAACACTTCCGGCGGCAGCCGCCGGACGAGCGTCAACTCGAACGACGCGCCCCAGATCACGCCGAGCGCCGTGCTGGGCCAGACGGCCGACCGTTTGTGGGCCAGCTCCCACTGGACGATCACATCCGCCGAGACGAGCTGCGCCTCCTCGACCAGGCGCCGGAGAATCTCCGTCCCGCCCTCGAACGGGAGGTTCGCGACGACGCGAAACGGCTCGCACGGCAGTGGCACGCGGCGCGCGTCTCCTTCGATGACACGCGGGAACCGCTCGCGGAGCGCGGCGGCGAGCGCGGGATCGAGCTCGACCGCGACGACCTCGGCGCCCGCGCGCGCGAGTGCCGACGTGAGCATGCCGGTTCCGGCGCCGAGATCGACGACGAGGTCGCCCGGCGCGATTCCGGCCGCGCGAACGATGTCCGCTGCGAGCGCGCTACTGCGGAGAAAGTGCTGCCCGCGAGCGCGCGGTTGTCGCGCGCGCACGGACACGGAAGACCGTCATCGTCGTCATTCGTCGAGAAGCCTACCCGCCGATCATGGCGACGACTGCGGGCGAGAACCGCCAGCGACGCACGATTCGCCCCGACGAGCGGCTGATTGCGGTGAGCTCGTTGCCTGCGCGCGCGTCCGAGGAAGGGACGGCGAGCAGCGTCGACCGCAGCCCAGCTCCCGAATCACGTAACCGTCGGCGTCGAGAACGAGCAGGCGCTCGCCACCCGTCGCGGCGATCCAGCCTTCACCGAACGCCGCGACCGACCCGTGGACGTCGGCGCTGCACCCGAGGTTGGAGTCCGTCGGCTGCACACAGGGAGGGCGTGGCGTCGGCTCCGTCAGGTCGAGGACATCCGCCCCGCTCGTGCAAAGCTTCGCAAGGCCGCCGCCGCACCCTCCGTGGTACGAGAGGACGAGTCGACGGCCGTCCGCCGACGCCGCGCCCCACGATTCCCACCAGTCGTGTCGCTCGGGAGGGCGGATGGTCCAAGACGTCACCCCGCCGTCACGGTCGACGTAGCTCAGGATGGCTGCGGACTCGCGCAGCTTGTCGACCGGGCCCACGATCTGCCCCGGGCGATAGCCGTAGAGATACGTTTGTCCTGACACGCGTACGAGGCCTCGGTAGCTGACTTCGGCGGCAAGGCGCGTGCGGGCGAGGACGTGAAGCCCGCGATCGACGACAACGAGCGTCTGCGGCCGTGTCGGCACGAGGGCGTAGATCCTGTCGCCGTCGAGCGCGAGCATCCTCCCGTGCGTTCGCACGCCACGGGGCGTCCGGCCGAGCGAGCGCTGCGCGACTATGCGCCGGCTGCCGAGGTTCAGCTTGACGATGCGACCGTCGCCGAGCAGGGCCCACGCATTGGCCGACGGTGTCGCGCCGTGCGCAGCAGAGCCGGCGAGCGCCAGGACCACGAGCGCCGTCAGCGACGCGAGCTTCATCGCGAGCTCTACGGCTCGGCGATGACGTCGTCCGGTTCGGTCATCGCCTCGATCGCGTCCTGCGCGGCTTCGAGGTCCGATTCCGGAACGAGCACCACGACCGAATCGTCCTCGCCAGACTCGAGCTGCGATTCGATCCCGGCCGAGTTGAGGATCCCCTGGATCTCCTCGGCCTCCCCGACGTCAGCAGCGACGACTGCGTGGACGAACTCGGTCATTGCGGCGCGGAGGATACTGGCTCTGCTTCGCGCCGGTGGGCCGCGCCGCCCTTGACGAGCTGCGGCGCCCCACGCTCGGGGAACGGGATCTCGACCACGTCGAAGTCCCGCGGCACCACCGTCTCGGGGAAGACGGCCCGGGCCTCGCGCGCGATCTCGGGCCCGAAGTAACGGTTCGAGAGGTGCGTCAGCGCGAGCAGCTCGACCTCTGCGCGTTGCGCGATCTCGGCGGCCTGCGTGGCCGTCTGGTGGAGCGTCTCCTCGGCGCGGTCGCGCTCCTCCTCGGCAAACGTCGCCTCGGTGACGAGCACGTCCGCCCCCCACGCGGCCTCGACGATTTCCTCGCACGGGGCGGTGTCGCCCGTGATCACGAGCTTCCGGCCCGGCCGCGGCGGACCGAGCACCTGCTCGGGCGTGACCGTCCGGCCGTCCGCAAGGGTCACCGGCTGCCCGTGCTGGAGGACGCCCCGCTCGGGTCCGTTCGGGATGCCGAGCGCATCCGCCTCGGCGACGTCGAACCGCCCCGGCCGCGTCGCCTCGATCAGCGACCAGCCGAGTGACGTGACGCCGTGCGAGACCCCGAAGGTGGCGAGCCGGAAGTCAGTGCGCTCGAGCACGTCGCCGGGCTCGAGCTCGGTCAGCCGGAGCTCGTAGCTGAGCCTGCCGACCACACGCTTGAGCGAGCCGAGCAGGTCACGGAGCCCGCGCGGCCCGTAGACGTCGAGGGGCAGCTCGCGGCCGCGCAAGGCGAACGTCTTCAGCATTCCCGGCAGTCCGAGCACGTGGTCGGCGTGGAAGTGCGTGATGTAGATCTCGTGCAGGTCGACGAGGCCGACGGACGACCGGAGCAGCTGGCGCTGCGTTCCCTCGGCGCAGTCGAAGAGGAGCCGGTCGCCCCCGCGCCGCACGAGCAGCGCCGTCGGAGCGCGCTGCGCGGTCGGCATCGAGCCCGCCGTGCCGAGGAACACGAGGTCGAGATCCACGGTCCGATTCTAGGTTCGACTGCGTCGAGCCCTGCCTCGTGGCCGAGCCGGAGCTAGGTACTGCGCGGGCGGCCGCGCTCCGCCAGCTGCCCTACTCCGGCCGGACGGCCAGGGCAGCGACGCCCGCAGCCCTACGGGAAGGTAAGCACCTGCCCCGGCCGAAGCGTCGTCTCGCGGAGGTGGTTGCGCCGCTCGAGCTTCCAGACCCCCTCGCGCGGGTCACCGGCGTAGTGCGCCGCGGCGATCGTCCAGAGCGTGTCGTACGGCTTGACGACGTAGCGCGTCTCCGGACCGGCCCCACCCGATGGCCGCGCGAAATAGCCGACCAGCAAGCCTACGGCGAGCAGAACGACAAGAGCCTTGGCGAACACGTGTTCGCCATCCTAGCGAACACGTGTTCGGTCCGTCAAGAGGGAAGTATCCCTTCAAGGGAGAGGCGGGCACCCGGAAGGCCGCGAGGCCGCCGAGTGACTCCTAGGGATCGTTTAAAGGGGGAAGGTCGCGAACGCTTCCACGATGTCCCGGACCTCAGCGATCAGTCGGGGGAAGGGATGCGGGAGCGTCCATCGCTCGCCGAACGCTATGCCCACTCGGAAGTTGGCTTGTATGTGAAGTTCGGGCTGAGGGCCGTTCGGGACAACCTCGATCTCGGCCAGTGGGTCGCCGTTCTTCATCACGCCGTAGTAGAGCTGGGCGTGGCCGTAGCTGGCGATGTCGCGGACTGCATTGAAGTGGTAGTCCCCGAAGACGTTGGCGATGACTTTGAACGTGCCTTCCCGATGTTTGTCTATACGGGCGAGCCGGTTGATGATCGCGAGCGGAGTTTCGTTGGGATCCGCTCGCTGGTACGGCTGAAGGCATTCAATCGCAGCTTGATGTTCCGGCCGCAGCTTCTTGATCTTGTTACGTCCGCTCCTAGTGAAGTCGGGTTCATTGACGAAGACTGGAAAGTCAATGTTCGCGTCCGAGGCTCCGCTCAGGGACGCGGCGAGGTTGTTGAGAGCGCTGCGGAGGCCATGAGCGATCTCGCCGATGATCGCGTCCAGGACTACCGGGGGTTCGCCGATGCGGAAGTAAAACGTGAACGTTTTCGTCTCCGGGTCGTAGTCGCCGGGGATGTCGTGAGGCTCGTTCCCCTCGAAGAACGTGCCGACCTCACTTTTCAACTCATCCAAACGGGTTTCGGCCCGCCTGATCTTCTCGCGGCACAAATCGATGGAGTCAGCCATACGCGCTAACCTCACCACGGATGGCCGAGAAGCCACAAGAGCCGCAGCAGACCACGCCGAAGGGCTTGGAGATCCCCGTGCCGAAGCGCAGGGATCTCATGGACGCTTTCCGCAAGGCCATCAAGCCCGTGAAGAAGCCCTAAGCGGCTCTCTCAACCGCTTCCGCAAGCAGCTCGTGGAACATCGAGCCGGAGTTGTCGCGGCGGTTGTAGCGCCACGCGTACTCGTTCAGGTACCCCTGCAGCCACTTGCGGGAGACGGAGTGGTAGACGCCCCGGCTTCCGTTCTTGGTCAAGCCGAAGAATCCCTCAATGGTCTGCGTGTGAACGTCTCCGCTCACGTACACCTTGGCGGTGTGATTGATGCGGCGGTGCCGGTACGTGCCGTCAAGCGTGGCGTATCCGCCGTAATCGTCCGTGTAGAGGATCGAGGCAGGGATGACGTGCGTGTGGACTGTCTCTCGAAGGAGCGGCCCTCCACTATTCGGGATGATCTTCGCCATCACGCGGCCACGACGCTCGACCGCACCGAAGACGATGGTGTGCTTGCGATAGTCGTGCCCGCGCTTGGCGACGATCCCCTGCCGGTAGAGCGCGTTCCGCTCGGACTGGCGCGGCTTCCCTCCGACCCACGTCTCGTCAGCTTCGACTTCGCCCGACAGCGGCACGTCGTCTTGCACCATCAGTTGGTTGCGGATCAGGTTAAACATCCTCCATGCGGTCTTGTACGTCACGCCAAGCTCGCGCTCCAACTGCTTGGCCGAGATCCCGCATCGAGTGCTAGCCATCAGGTACATCCCGTAGAACCACAACTGGAGCGACGTGGACGACTTCTCGAAAATCGTTCCCTTCAACGGGTGTATGCGGAAGCCGCAGGTCTGGCAAACCCAAGCCGGCCGTTTCTGCGCCGTCTCGTAGCGCTTGAAGACCCTCTCCGTGTCGCAGCGGGCGCAATGGGCATGCTCGCCGTCAGGGGCGAAGCGCTCGCGCCACAGCCATCGCAGGCAAGCCTCATCGTCGGGGAACTCCCTCGCGAACTCGAACAGGGAGCAAGTCGATTCCGAGGATGCGGCGCGGATAGGGTTACGGCGGTCAACTGGGGGCATCTAGCGCTCCTTGTTGGCAAGAAAGCGGTTCGGGGTGCAACCCGGGCCGCTTTCGCTTTATTCAAGCCGGTTCTAGCTGCATTCTCGCGGGTGGATCGGACGGACTCTCCCCTGAAGGGATACTTGCCCGTCAAGACAGCGTGACGAGCTGCGGCATGATCCGGTCGCGGCGGATCTGCAGGACGAGCATCGAGTGCACGGGCGCGCTGCGCCGCTCGGTCGGAGAACCCGGATTCAAGATCCAGAGGTGCTGGAACCGCTCCACCTGCGGCACGTGCGTATGGCCGTAGACGACCGCCTCGCAGTCGGGGAAACGCGCCGCGAGTCGAGCCTCCCGGCCGGCGGCCGGGCCGGGCATGTGCACCATGCCGACCCGCGTCCCGTCCACCTCGACGACCCGCGTGCGCGGCAGCGTCTCCTTCAGCACCGGCTCGTCCATGTTGCCGCAGACGCCTTCCACGGGCGGGCCGAGCGAGCGCAGCTCCTCGAGGAACTCCGCGGACACGAAGTCCCCGCCGTGCAGGATCAGGTCGGCCCCGCGGAGCAAGCGTAGGCACTCGTCCGGCAGCCGACGCGCCCCCCGGGGCAGGTGCGTGTCGGAGATGACCGCAACCCGCGCCAGCGTCAGCGCGCAGCGACCGGTTCGGCCGGCTGCGGCTCGCGCAGGAACCGCCCCGCCTTCCACACGAGCTCGCCGTCGGCGTAGACCTCGCCCTCTTCACGGAGGTCGCAGATCATGTCCCAGTGCAGGCCGGACTCGTTGCGGCCGCCGAGCTGCTTGAAGCTCGAGCCGAGTGCGAAGTGCAGCGTCCCGCCGATCTTCTCGTCGAAGAGGATGTCGCGCGTGAAGCGGTCGATCTCGTAGTTCAGGCCGAAGGCGGCCTCGCCGAGCACGCGCGCGCCCTCGTCCATGTCGAGCAGCGAGCGCAGGTAGTCGCCGCCTGTGGCCGCATCCGCGGCGACGACGCGGCCGCCCTCGAAGCGGAGCCGGACGTCTTCGACCGCGCGCCCGCTGAAGATCGCCGGGAACGTGAAGCGAATCTCGCCCTCCGTCTCCGTCTCGACCGGACTCGTGAAGATCTCGCCGTCAGGCATGTTCAGCTTGCCGTCGGCAGCGAGCCAGCTGCGGCCCTCGACGACGAAGCGGAGGTCCGTGTCCAGCCCGGCGACGCGCAGCTCGCGGAAGCTCTCGAGCTCGCGGGCGCGGGCGTTGAGGCCGATCGAGACACCCTGCCAGTGCGCGACCGGATCCTCGTGCGCGCGCACGTGACACGCGGCGTACACGAACTCCTCGTACTCCTCTAGCGACATCTCGGCGTCCTGCGCGTGCGCGTAGGTCGGGAAGCGCGTGCCGCACCACCTCGCCTCGCCCGCGTCGATCCGCTCCCAGTAGCGGTTCGAGAGCGCCCGCTGCGCGGCCATCCGGCGGCTCACGCGCACTGGGTCGGCCTGGCTCAGCGCCCGCGTGTTCCGGTCAGCCCAGATGGTGATCAGTGCGTCGAGCTCCTCCACCTCGTGTCGCTCGATCTCAGAGACGAAGGCGATCTGGTCGTCGGAGCCCTCGCTGAGGGCGATGTGCTCCGTGCCCTCGAGCGCGATCCGCGTGTACGGATGGGCGCCGGCCCGGATCGCCTGCCGGTAGAGCTCGAGCAGGAGCGGCGCGGCGACGGTGCCGCCGTCCAGACGAACCAGCTGGCCCGGCTGCACCTCGACGGAGTAGTTGACGATCAGGTCGGCGAGCTTGGCGGCGGCGTCGGCCATCGAGCCGCTTATATCGAATCAGCGCACGCGGAAGGTCCGGGCAAAGGTGCTCGTCCGCTGAGCGTTTGTCTCCGCACTCAGCTTGACGACGACCCGGTACGAGCCCCGGGCGAGTGCCGGGAGCTTGAACAGCGTGCCGGTGTTCTCCTGGCCTGTGCCGCGCGCACCGGTGACCCGCTTGGAGCCGCGGAAGACGGAGACGTTGTACGAGAAGCCTTCGTCTGCCTTGACGAGGAAGGAGCGGCTGAGGCCGCCGAAGTCCGCGGCCGCTCCGACGAGCTGGTCCGTGTGGCGCCAGGATGTCGGCGCACTCCGGCATCGGCCATTCTGTGCGATTGCGCCCTTGACGGTGCCGTAGGACGCGCGCCGGGTCCCGTCAGGGAGCACCATGCCGCTCTGCCACGCGGCGAGGCTGGGCTCGTCGACGGCGTGGAAGAAGTTGAGGAGCGCGACGTTCGGATCGCAAGCCATCAGCGCGATCAGCTGCGCGTAGTAGGAACCCTGGGTGTTCTCGTCCACGAGCGGGACGTTCTCGCTGCCGCTGTAGAGCCGGCTCTTGTCGGGAGCGATCCGCGCCTGGTAGCCGACCTCGTCGACGTAGATCCGGACGAAGGGGCCGGCCAACGAGGAGCCGGCCTCCTGGAAGAGCGGCTGGCCGGTGCCGTGGAAGGCGTCCCACCAGGCCTGCTTGAGGCGGTCGAGGTTGACGCAGCCGATCTTCGGCCACGCGTAGCCGACGGCCGGCGAGTCCGTGTTCTTGTTCGGATAGCAGTGGATCGAGACGTCGTCCGCGATCGGCTTCGTCCGCCCGCTCGCCCGGTAGGCGTCGCCGATCTCGCGCAGGAAGCGGACGGGCGAATGCGAGACGTTGCTGTCGGCGTCGAAGTCGTCGTTTCCGCGGGGCGACAGACCGAAGCCGGTCACGTCCAGCCCCGGGTCGACGGCCTTGAGGGCGTCGTAGCAGGCAGCCATCGCGCGCTCCTGGACAGCGCCGGAGACGCCGTTGCCCGCGCTGTCGAACTGCGGTTGGTGGAAGCGAGGCTGGTTGCCCTCGTTGAGGCAGATGAGCTTGCGCACCTGCGGGTACCGCCGGGCCACCTTCGCTGCGTACTGCGCGAACAGGTCGACGCCGTTGGGCGTGTCGACGAGGCCGCGCGCCTTCAACGGGTAGATCGCGAACAACACCTCGATCCCGCGCTGCGTCGCCTGCGGCACCGAGCGGTCGAGGAAGGCTTGGTCGACGATCGTCGTGGGGTTGGACGGATCCCAGAAGACGGCGATGCGGTTCTCGGTCATGCCGAGGTCGTTCAGCATCGCGAAGAAGCCCGCACCCGAGTCGGCGGCGTACTTGCCGGCGTCGTCGGCGACGCCGAAGGTGGTGCTCGAGGCAGCACCCGCGAACGCGAGCGCGGCGAGAACGCAAGCCAGGGCCGCAGTCGCTCGCTTCATGCAGTTGTTGTCGGCAGGTCAGCCGCGCGAATTAAGAGCGTCTAGCGCGTGGTCATTCCGTCAGACGCTCTGAGCACTGCTTCGAGCAGCTTGCCGGCCCCGAAGCGGACGGGGTCGTCGGCCGGTAAGCCGGTCTCCGCCTCGGCGTCCGCGATCGCCGCGCGCGCCGTTTCCTCGTCGGCCTTCGCGGTGTTGAGCGCGACGCAGACGACCTTCGCGGGCCGGAGCCTGAGCGACATCCGCTCGTGCAGGTCGACGAGCTCGGGGAGGCTCGGGATCGGGGAACCGGTCGCGTCGCCTTCGACGACGGTGCGCCCGACCTCATGGCAGAGCACATACAGGTGCGGCGCGCTCCCGTGCATCAGGCCGAGCGTCACCCCCGAGTAGATCGGGTGGAGGATCGCGCCCTGTCCTTCCACCCAGAGCAGGTCGCCGCGCTCGGCGCCCTCGACGACGAGCCGCTCGGCGGCGCCCGCGAGGAAATCGGACACGACAGCGTCGACGGCGATCCCCCAGCCGGCGATCGCGATCCCGGTCTGGCCGGTCGGGACGAAGACGGAGCGGAGGCCTCGCTTCCGGGCCTCCAGGTCGAGCTCGCACGTCGCCGTCATCTTCCCGATCGCGCAGTCGGAGCCGACCGTGAGGACGATCGTCCCGTCGACCTGGAGGTTCTCGCCGGTGGCGGTGCTCAGGTCTGCGGGCGGCTCGCGGAGGTCGCGCAGCTCGACCCCGTGCTTCGCGGCCAGCTCGGGGAGACCGGGGATGTCGCGCAGGCGGACGTGCAGGCCGTTCTCGAGGTGGAGACCCCTGGCGACGCAGCTCTCGAGCAGCTCCCGCCAGTCCGCCGGGAAGTGGCCGCCCTGCGTGGCGACGCCGACGAGAGCGGTGTCGGGGCCGAGGCTGAGCGCGTCGTCGACAGAGCCGACGATGGGGACGCCGTCATCCCTCTCCCCCGCCCGCTTCGTGTCGAGGATCGCGACCACGGACTCGCGGCGGTAGCGCATGACCCCCCGCAGCGTCTTGCCGTAGTGCGGGTCGTGCGAGAGCTGGTCAGCGAGGACTAGGTATCTCTTGTCGGACACCGAGACCGGGTTGCTCCGAGGGAAGCTGAACGCCGTCGCTGAACTCGACTCCCGGCCACGGGTCCTCCGCCAGGAGCAGGTTGCCGTCGAGGTCGACGTGGTCGCAGAGGCTCGCGATCTGGGCGGCGGCGGCGATCCCGAGGCCCGACTCGACCATGCAGCCGAGCATTACGCCGAGGCCGAGGGCACGGGCGGCGTGCGCCATGCGAACGGCCTCGCGGATCCCGCCCGACTTGGCGAGCTTGATGTTGATCCCGTGCGCGCGCTCGACGCACGCTGCGACGTCGGTGAGCGTGTGGCAGTCCTCGTCGACGTAGATCGGGACCGGCGACGCTGTCTTGAGACGGGGCCCGCCGACGTCGCCGGCGGGGAGCGGCTGCTCGCAGTACTCGATCTCCATCTGCGGGAGCAGCTCGAGCGCCTCGTCCAGGGACCAGTACTCGTTGACGTCGACCTGGAGCGGCGTGTCCGTGACGGAGCGAACGGCGCGAACGCGCTCGAGGTCGAGACCGTCGCGGGCGCCGAGCTTCAGCTTCAATCGGTGGAAGCGCCCGGCAACCTTCTCGGCGCGCCGGGCCATGTCGTCCGGGTCGCCGAGCCAGATCGTCCACGAGGTCGGAGGGCCGGCGCGCCGGACCCCGAGCAGGCGCCACGTGGGCAGGCCGGCGATCTTCCCCTGGAGGTCGTGGAGTGCGGCGTCGATCGCCGCCCGGGCGGCGAACTCGCGTCGCTGCAGCCGCGCCTCGATCTCCTCGAGCGCGAACGGATCGTCTCCGAGCGCGTCTGCGTGCTCCTCGACGTAGGCGACGGCGGACTCGGCGGACTCGTCGTAGCGGTCGATCGGCGTCCCTTCCCCGAAGCCGCTGATGCCGTAGTGACGGATCTCGACCTGGACGACGTCCACCGAATCGGCGGCGTCCCGCGCGATCACGAAGGTCTCGGCGAGCTGCAAGGTCGCGGTCCGGGCGGAGACCTCCATCGGGGCTACACTAGACGCCTCGCGCCTGTAGCTCAGGGGATAGAGCGTGCGCCTCCGGAGCGCAAGGTCGCAGGTTCGATTCCTGCCAGGCGCATCACGACTCCCGCAGGTGGTTGCGGACTGTCTCGGTGGAGAGCGTGAGCTTGCTCGCGATCTCGGACGTGGACAGGCCGGAGGCGATCAGCTCTAGGATCTCGCGCTGACGGGGCGTCAGTTGCGGCTGCGGCTCGCGGCCGATGGGCTCGGATGGCGGCTGCCGCATGTCGAACGCGAGAATGAGAACGCCCACGATCTGGTCGCCGTGTCGGAGAGGCAGATGCTGGGCGCGCACGCCCCGCAGATGTCCGCTCGCGTCGTCGACTGCCTCCAAAAGGTGGGGCATTGCAGCCACCGCGCGGTTCGGATTATCTGCGACACGGAGCGGCCAGCGCGTGCGCACCGCGCGACGTGTTACGATATATCGCGTTAGTGCGCGGAAAGCATCACGGCTGGCAGGGTGGCGGACGGGGCCCGTGGCCTCCGCCCTGGGGTCCGCCTTTCTCCTGGGGAGGCGGGGGACCGCGTGTGCGGCGCGGCAACGTGCGGGCGGCGATCCTTGCCCTGCTCGTCGAACGCCCCATGCACGGCTACGAGATGATTCAGGAGCTCGACGCCCGGAGCGGCGGCATCTGGCGTCCTAGCGCGGGCTCGATCTATCCGACGCTGCAGCTGCTCGAAGACGAAGGTCTTGTCAAGAGCCAAGAGGTCGAGGATCGGCGGCGCTACTCGCTGACCGACGCCGGCCGCGCGGAGGCCGATCGCCGGGAGGGACCGCCGCCCTGGGAGGAACTCGCGGGTGGGGCCGGTGCTCCGGGCGGTCAACTCCGTGAAGCCGGCTTTCAGGTCGCCGCTGCGGTGATGCAGGCGGCCGCCACCGGAACAGACGAGCAGGTGGCAAAGGTGCGCGAGATCCTCAGCGACACGCGCCGGCGCATCTACTCGGTCCTCGGAGAGGAGTCCGAGGCTTGACCCGACGTGACCAAGAGGAGCCCACGATGGACACAAACACGAACGTGCTGCGCGCCTCCGACGCCGAGCGCAGCGAGACGGCAGAGCTACTCCGACGCCATCACGCCGAGGGCCGGCTCGACACAGACGAGCTCGAGGAGCGGATCGAGCGCTGTTACGCGGCGAAGACGCGTGGCGAGCTCGATGCGTTGACCACCGACCTGCCGCGCCCTCAGCGGCAGCAGCCGCGGGGCTCGCGCGGACCACGCCGGCCGCCGCGGCCGCTCGCTGCGCTCGTCGCGATCGCTGCGATCGTGGCGGTGTTCGTCGCAACCGACGCCCATGTGCTCTGGTTGATCTGGCCATTGGCGTTTGTCGCTTTCGGCCGGTTCAAGCGGGGCCACGGCTGGTGGCCCATGGAGCATTCCAGGGCCGCCTCGTGGAGACGGTTCCCGTAGGGAGTGCCGAAGGCGGGGAGAGCAACGATCCCCTGACCCGGAATGTGACGCGAACGGGGCGATAATGGCGCCGCATGCGGGCGTACCTGCGCAGCCTCGACCCGCGGCTGCCCCGCGAAGTCTGGATCCTCCAGGCGGGCGGGTTGGCGAACATGTTCGGGAACGGCGTCGTCGTCCCCTTCCTGATCATCTACCTGCACAACGTCCGCGGGATCTCGCTCGGAGTGGCCGGGCTGATCGCGGCGTCGAACTCGCTCGCCGGGCTGCTCTCGGCCTTCGTCGGCGGTGCGCTCGCCGACCGGATCGGACCGCGAGCCGTGCTGACCGGCGCGCTGGTCGTCATGACCGTCGCGTTCGCGCTCTTTCCGCTAATCCGAACGCCCTGGCACGCGTTCGCGCTGAACATGCTCGCGGGCGCGGGGAGCGGCTCGTTCTGGCCCAGTCAGTCGTCGCTCCTCAACGCGCTGACGCCGCCCGCACGGCGCCACGCCGCGTTCGCCCAGCAGCGAATGACGATGAACCTCGGCATCGCGCTCGGTGGGCTCGTCGCCGGGCTGATCGCACGGACCGCCCATCCGGGGACCTTCACGGTCCTGTTCCTGCTCGACGCGGCCACGTTTCTCGTGTTCATGGCCGTCCTCCGCCTCGTTCCGGCTCCCCGCCACGCGCACGCCGCCGAGCCGGGCCGGTACGCGGACGTCGTCCGCAACCGGACCTTCCTCGCCTACATCGCGCTGAACGTCGTCTTCATCGGAGCTGGGATCGCGGTGGCGGCCGAGCTGCTGCCGCCGTTCGCGAAGAACACGGCGCATGTCAGCGAGCGCGGGATCGGCGTGCTCTGGTTCGAGATCGCGCTCGTCGTCGCACTGGCGCAGCTCCCGGTCGTGAAGCTCGTGGAGGGAAGGCGGCGGATGCGCGGGCTCGCGCTGATGGGCGTGATCTGGGCCGCCGCGTTCGGCGGGATCCTGCTCGCCGGGGATGCATTCGACGGCACGACTGCGGCCTTGGCGATGACGATCCCGGTCGCGGCGTTCGCGCTCGGGGAATGCCTCCACGGAGCGATTTACGCGCCGCTCGTCGCCGATCTTGCCGCGCCGCGCATGATCGGGCGCTACATGGCGTTCTCGAGCTTCTCGTGGCAGGTCGGCTTCCTGGCGGGCCCGGCCGCCGGCGGGTTTGTCCTCCAGCACGCCCCGCTGACGCTCTGGATGGGTGCCGGCGCGATCTGCCTCGGCGCCTCGGCCTATGCGCTCGCGCTCGAGCGGCACCTTCCCGAACGCGTCCGAATCACGCCCCATGACGTGGATTCCGCCGGAGGCGTCCCGGGTACGATGCCGAACATGGCGCTAGCGACCGACGACCCCCTCAGTACCGGTGCCGAGCCTGCCCCGCATCCGGCGAACGCGGCCGCCCCTGGCGGAGGTCGAACAGCGCCCGCGCGAGGAACGCGTCGCTGAGGTCGCCGCCGGCGGCCTGACCTGGATCCACCTCGAGACACCCGATCCGGAGACGGTCAACGAGCTGCGCGAACGGTTCGGCTGGCATCCGCTGGACGTCGAGGACGTCCTCTCCAAACGCCAGCGCCCGAAGGTCGACGACTACGTCGACGACGGCTACCTCTTCGGCGTTCTCCACTTCCCCGCGTACGACAAGGCGATCCAGCGCCTGAACGCCGGCGAGGTCGACTTCTTCCTCGGCCCGGACTACCTCGTCACGATTCCGAACGTCGAGCTCCTCCCCGTGACGCGGCTGTTCCGCCGCTGCGAGGAGGACGAGGTCTTCCGCGAGAGCCTGTTCACGAAGGGCTCGGGCCGGCTGCTCTACGAGGTGCTCGACGACCTATACGACTACTGCTTCCCGATCCTGGACAAGATCGCGCACAAGCTCGACACGATCGAGGACGACATCGACGAGCTCCGCTCCGAGGAGATCGTCAGCGACATCTCCAAGGCGAAGCAGGAGATCATCTCCTACCGCAAGATCGTGAAGCCGCAGCGCCCCGCGTTGCGTCTGCTCGAGCGCCACATCGAGCGCTTCCTGCCGGAGAACCTCGAGCTCTACTTCGACGACCTCGTCGACGCGAGCGAGCGGATCTGGGATCAGCTGGACAACTTCAAGGAGGTCGTCGAGGCGCTCGAGGACACGAACGAGTCGGTGATCTCCCACCGCCAGAACGACGTCCTGCGCATCCTCACCGTCTTCAGCGTCGTCCTCCTGCCGCTGACCCTGATTTCGGGGATCTTCGGGATGAACGTGCTCTTCCCGGGCGAAGGAACGCACGAGGCGTTCTGGGTGATCGTCGGCCTGATGATCGCCGTGATCGTCGCGATGGTCGGCTTCTTCAAGTACAAACGCTGGCTCTGACCGGCGCGCCTTGACGCCGGCCTCCGGGGGGAGGACAGTGGCTCTGTCGCCTACTGCGGATGCCTCAGGGGGAGAGGGAGGTGCCAGATGCGGAGGTTCATCGGTCTCGGCGCGCTCGTCGCCGGGCTCGCGCTTTGCTCGACGGCGTCGGCGGCGCAGCCGGTCGTCGTCCCGGTCGGAAACACGGACACGCTGTTCGAGAATGTCTGCTCGTTCGACGTGCTCGCGCACATCACGTCGGACAAGGAGTTCTTCCGGTTCTTCTCCGGAGGACAGATCCTGATCACCGGCGTCCTCAAGGTCACCATGACCAACCTGAGCACGGGGAAGACGCTCGCGTTCAACGTCTCGGGCCCGGCGCGGATCACGAGCGACGGGACGTTCTACGGCGAGGGGTTGGGCTTCGGGATCGCGGATGGAACGCTGTTCCTCGGCAAGGGCCTGTTCCGCGTGACGCCGGACGGACAGCTCACCCAGATCGGCGGTACGAGAGTCGACGTCTGTGCCGCGCTGAGCTGACAGCCGTTCGTGCAGGGGCGGCCGCCGTCGCCGCCCCTCGAATCGGGTAGCTCGTTCGGAGGATTCGGCGGCCACGGCGTGCTGCCGATGCCACGAACATGCCGCCTTCCCCCCCGCCGCAGGGGAGATCGACGCGCCTCGCTCTCGCCCTGGGCGCCTCACTGTTCGCGATGCTCTGGCTCTCGGGCTGGTCCCATGCCGCGACGATCCGGTTCGAGAAGACGGTCTCGGACGCCGGGCTCGGCCACGGCAAGAGCGGCGTCCACAGTCGCGTCGTCACCAACCGGGTGCGCGCGCTCGCGGCGCTGCAGCTGAACGGCTGGGGCGGCGTCTACACCACGAAGACCGGGGAGCAGGTCACGGTCTACTCCTCGAACGCGTATCCGATCGATCCGGCCGCGAACCAGGCGACCGCCGACTTCATCGCGGGCCTGATCCACGGTAAGGAGATCTCGAAGGCGACGATCTACATGGCGCCCGCCGAGGAGGTCGCGTCGCTTTGCCAGTCGCAGGAGGCGGATGGCTGCTACTACCCCTCGAGCGGACAGATCGTCTCGATCGGCCAGGACTCCCAGTACAGCACCGTCGAGGAGGTGCTCACGCATGAGTACGGACACCACATCGCGACCAACCGGTTCAACGATCCGTGGATCGCGGTCGAGACGGGCACGAAGCGCTGGGCGACGGTCGAGAACGTCTGCCGGAAGACCGAGATGGGCCTCGCCTTCCCCGGCGACGAGGGCGAGCACTACCTCAAGAACCCCGGTGAGGCCTTCGCCGAGTCGTTCCTCCATCTGAACGAGGTGCGGAAGGGCGAGCCGGAGACGCACTGGTTCTACGACGCGCAGTTCTACCCGAGCAAGCCCGCGTTGGACGCGATCGAGCAGGACGTCCTCCAGCCCTGGGAGTCGTACGCGGTGCTGACCTGGAAGGGCCGCTTTGCGCGCCGGAACCAGGTCGGGATCGCGACGCTGAAGACACCGCTCGACGGGCTCTTCGAGCTCCGGCTCGCGGGACCGCGCGGGTCGCAGGTGAAGATCTACGGCAAGAACGCGAAGCAGATCTCGCGGACCGTCGCACGCGGACTCGTGTGCGGGCAGCGCTCGTTCGTCACCTCGGTCACGGGTGGCGGCGCGGGCGTCTTCACCGCCAAAGCAATCATCCCGTAACTAGGCCGGCCAGACCTCGGCGAGCTTGCGCCGGGTCTCGGCCAGATGCTCCGGCATCACCTTGACGTCCGCGAGGACGGGCATGAAGTTCGTGTCCCCGGCCCAGCGCGGCACGACGTGCAGGTGGACGTGGTCGACGATGCCGGCGCCCGCGACGCGGCCGAGATTCCAGCCCAGGTTGTAGCCCTGCGGGCCATACGTCTGGGCCAGCGCGCCGATCGCCCCGGATGCAAGCCGGTGGATCTCGACGATCTCCTCGTCCTCGAGCTCGCCGAACTCGCCCACGTGCCGGTGCGGCGCCACCATCATGTGCCCCGACGCGTACGGGAACCTGTTGAGCAGCACGATCGCGCGGCGGCCGCGGCTGACGACCAGCTTCTCCTCGTCGTCGCCCTCAATGGCGGCACAGAAGATGCAGCCGGTCTGGTCGTCGGCCGAAGCGATGTACTCGAGGCGCCAGGGCGCCCACAGCCGCTCCACGCGGGCGCTTGTATCAGATGCGGTCGGTACCGGTCTCGACCGGAACGGTCTCGTTCGAGCGACCTAGCATCGAGAGCCACGCCAGGGATCCGAGCATGCCGGCGATGATCAAGAGGCTGGAGGTGAGGAGGATGGCCTGGATGCTGAGCATGCTCGCGGATCGAACGGACGCCCTTAGGGATTCGGACGCGTCGACTCGTTTCCTTCACCGTAGAGGCGATCACGAAACTCCGCGACGGTGCGCTCGAGTTGCTCGACCCGCTGCTCGAGGGCGCCCAGCCGGTCGAGCTCGACCGGCACCTCGGCTGCGGGCGCGGCGGGCTGCTCTTCGGCTCCGCCGAGTAGCTGCCCGTAGCGATCCTCCTTCTGGCCCGGACGTCGCAGTAGACGCTGGACCAGCTCCCGCTCGGCGAGCGCGTCGAGCGTCTGCTGCACGTCCTCGAGCGACTCGAAGCTGTACATCCGCTCGGTGCGGGCCTTCAGCTCGCCGAGCGTCTGCGGGCCGCGAAGCATCAGGACGGCGAGGAGCGAGATCTCACCGTCTGAGACCCCGAGCGCCTCGTCGAGCAGGTGGCGGTACTTCAGCGCGCGGCTGCTGGCCCCGCTTGCGAAGCGCGTCCAGCCGCGCATGCCCATCCGCTCGAGCGCGGCCTTGATCGTCCGCTCGTCGTAGTCGACGATCGGGTCGCGGTTCGTGCTCTGGTTGCACGCGAGCCGCAGCGAGTTCAGGGACAGCGGATACTGGTCGGGCGTCGTCCGCTGCTTCTCGATCAAGCAGCCCAGGACACGGATCTCGACAGCGTCGGCGTCCACTACTACACGGCGACGCCGGCGCCGTACCTCGTCCGGAGATAGGCGAGGTAGGGCTTCGCGTCGATCGTCGTCCCGATTGCCCGGCGCAGCGTCTCCTGCGGCGGGAACTTCCTGCCGTGCCTGTGCAGTTGCTCGCCGAGCCATTCCCGGAGGGCACCGAACTCGCCGCGCTCGATCTGCGCCGCCAGGTCGGGGATGTCCTCGCTGACCCTCTCCCAGATCTGGACCGACATGACCGTTCCGAGCAGGTACGTGGGGAAGTAAGCGATCAGCCCCGAAGCCCAGTGCGTGTCCTGGAGGACCCCCCGCGCGTCGTCGGGAACCTCGACGCCGAGGTACTCGTCCATCTTCGCCTGCCACGCCTCCGGCAGATCCCGGAGCTCGACCCGGCCGTTGACGATCTCCTGCTCGAGCTCGAAGCGCAGGATCACGTGCATCCCGTACGTGACCTCGTCGGCCTTGACCCGAATCAGCGACGGCCGGACGCGATTGATCGCCGCGAAGAACCGGTCGAGCTCCACGTCCCTGCCGAGGGAGCTCGGGCCGCCGGTCGGGAGCCGGCCGAGCTCCCGGGGCACTTGGTGGCTGTAGAGGCCGTGCCCGTACTCGTGCATCGTCGAGAACAGGGACTTGAGGGTCTCCGGCTCATACCTCGTCGTGAGGCGGATGTCGTCGACGCCCGCGCCCCGAGGCGAACGGATGCTCGGTCGGATCGAGCCGCCAGGTCGCCGGGCGCATCCCGAACAGCGCGACGACGTCCTTCGCGATCGCCTCCTGGCGCTCGACCGGGAACGTGCCCGTCAGGAAGGAGTCGTCGACCTGCTCGTCTCGCAGCGACGCGATCAGGGGCACGAGCTCGGCCTTGAGCTCGTCGAAGATGTCGCGCACCTGGGCGGACGTCATCTCCGGCTCGAAGTTGTCGAGGAGGATGTCGTAGCGCTCCTCGACGTCGTCGAAGCAGTCGATGTACGCCAGCCGCAGTTCGATGTCCCGCTCCAGCGCGGGCAGAAAGAGCGCGTAGTCGGACGCCGCCTTCGCGTTCACCCACACCGGCCGCGCCTCGGCCGCGGCGCGGGCCATCTCAGCGCGAAGATCGGCCGGAACGCGAACCGCCTTGTCGTAGTCCCGGCGTAAGCCGGATCAGCGCGCCGTCGTCGGAGTCGGGCTCGAGCGTCTCCTCGAGGGGCCGCAGCTCCTCGAGCAGGCGGCCCGTCTCGTCGGCGCTCAGCAGCTCGTGCGACAGGCGGCGGAGCGTCGCCATGTGATCCGCGCGATGCGCCGCACCGGCCGCGGGCATCATCGTCTGCTGGTCCCACGTGAGCAGCCGCGAGACGCGATCGAGGTCGGTGATCCGCGTCAGCCGCTCCTTCAGCTGGGCGAGCGCGTCGGCCACTGCCGGAGCCTATCGGCGCGGCGGCGCCCTCCTACCGCTCGGAGCGGAGATAGGCCAGCACGGCCAATACGCGCCGGTGATCGTCCGGGGCCTGCGCGAGCCGCAGCTTGTTGAAGATCGAGTTCACGTGGGTCTCGACCGTCTTGGGGCTGAGGAAGAGCTTCGCGCAGACGCCGGCGTTCGAACGCCCTTCCGCCATCAGCCCCAGCACCTCTCGCTCGCGCGGGCTCAGGTCGGCGACCGGGTCGTCCCGGCGGGGCCGCCCGACGAGGCGGGACACCACCTCGGGATCCATCGCCGTGCCGCCGCGCGCGACCCGCTTCACCGCGTCGACGAACTCGTCGATGTCGAGCACGCGGTCCTTGAGCAGATAGCCGAATCCCTCGGCCCGGTCGCCGAACAGCCGGAGGGCGTGCTGCGGCTCGACGACCTGGGACAGCATCAACACGCCGACGTCCGGATAGCGCTCGCGGATCTGCTCCGCGGCGCGCGAGCCTTCGTCCGTCTGCGTCGGCGGCATTCGGACATCCACGACAGCCACGTCGGGCTTTTCCGAGGCGACGGCACGCTTGAGCGCGTCCGCGTCCCCCACGCTCGCGACGACCTCGAAGCCGGCGTCCTGCAGCACGCGGGCGACGCCCTCGCGCATGAGAACGGAGTCGTCGGCGATCACGGCGCGCACGGCAACTCCCCGATCACGCGCGTTCCCTTCCCGGGCGGGCTCTCGACGCTCAGCGTCCCGCCGTGCGCCTCGACCCGGTCGACGAGCCCGCGCAGCCCGGAGCCGGCCGCTTCGTTCGCACCGCCGACGCCGTCGTCCTCGACGGCGACGACGAGTCGTCCGTTCGTCCGCTCCGCGCTCACCGAGACCTCGGTCGCCTGCGAGTGCTTGACCGCGTTCGCGATCGCCTCGCAGACCACGAAGTACGCGGCCGCCTCGATCTCGGGGGCCAGCCGCTCCTCCGGGACTGAGACGAGCCTGACCGGAATCGGCGTCCTTGTCGCGAGCGACTCGAGCGCGCCGCCGAGGCCCTCTTCGGTGAGGATGGCGGGATGGACGCCGCGCGCGAGCTCGCGTAGCTCGTCGACCGCGACTTGAAGCGAGTCGACCGCGGCCCCGAGCAGGCGTTCCATGTCCGGGTCAGGCTCCTTCCCGAGCTGGCGCTGAGCGATCCGAAGCTCGAGGGCGAGCGCGACGAGGCGCTGCTGAGCCCCGTCGTGGAGGTCACGCTCGATCTGCCGGGCGCGCTCGTCCCCGGCGGTCACGATCCGCCGCCGCGACTCCTGCACCTCGGCGAGCTGGGCGCGAACGTCCGCCTGGAGCCGCGCGTTCTCGAGGGCGAGCCGCGCAGCCGCGCCGGCGGCGTCGATCAGCTTCGGATCGTCGAGCAGCGAGGGGTCGTGCACGAGCGCCGCAACCGGCTCGCCGTCGTGCCCGAGCCGCGTGACCGAGCGGGCGCCGTCGCCGTCCGGTAGCTGCACCTCCCGCCCGGCTGCGTCGACGAAGACGCGGCGCTCAGGCAGCCAGAACGCGACTTCCAGCGTCGGGTCGTCGACCGCGCGCGCCAGCGCGTCCCGGAGGCCCTCCGGCGGAGTGCGCTCGAGCTCGAGCACGAGATCCCCCACGCCCGCATGCGCAAGGCGGGCGCGCAGCAGACCGGCGAGGAGCGTGACCGGCAGGGCGATGAACGCGCTGATCTGCCACCAGAACAGGTAGTCGTAGAGGATCGCCGAGGGCCGCTGGACGAAGGTGAAGACGCTCTCGAAGACCGCGCGCAGTGCAACGGTGATCGCGGCGAGCAGAAGCGAGGCTAGCATGCGCCGGGCGCGCGGCGTCGCGCGCACAAGCTTCCGAATCAGGAGCGCGATCGCAGCCGCGGCCAGCACGCCCCAGACGACGATGACGAACGCCTTCTGCAGGGCGATCGCCACATCCCCGTCGCCGGCGACGAGCAGGAGGCTCTTCCGCGGCCTCGGCTCGAAGAAACGCAGCGGCTTGGTTGGGTCGCCGTCGTAGACGAGCAGGATCGCGAGCGAGAACAGCAAGGTCGCGCTGTAGCCGATCCGCAGAAGCCCCCGCTCCAGCCGGTCCGTGATGCGTCCGGCCGGATAGGAGAAGACGGCCTGCGCGACGACCCAGTAGCTGAGCTCGCCGACGGCGAAGAACACTGTGAAGAGGACCGGATCGTGGCTGTATCGCAGCTGCCGAAGGAGCAGCGCAAAGCCCGCGGCCGCCATCAACGGCCCGAGCCGGTTGCCTGGGCGGCGCACCCATGCGACGAGGCCGGCGACCACGAACAGCCACGCTCCCGCGACGATCGCGCTCGCCCTCGCGGGCGTCGTGAACGGACCGTGACCGTGGATCCTCAGGTGGAGGTTGTCGATCTGCACCCGGTACGCGACCACGCCCACTGCGAGCCCGGCGGCGAGCACGACGCAGGCGCGGAACCGGGTCAAGAGGCCCCTCCCAGCAGCGCGGCAAGGGCTTCGCCCGAGAGATCGTCCTTCGAGACGAAGCCGAGTGCGCCGCTCTGCCGCACGCGCTTGCCGAAATCCTTCCGCTCCCGGCTCGAGATGAGAATCACCTTCGACGGTGTGTCCGCGAGCCGCTCGGCGACCTCCAAGCCGCTCATCTCCGGGAGGGCGATGTCGAGCAACACCAGCTCCGGCTCGAGCTCGCGAGCAAGTGCAAGACCCGAGACGCCGTCGGCGGCTTCCCCGACGACGTCGAAGCCGGAGACCTCCAGGAGGCGGCGCGCCGAGGCGCGAAAGGCGGCGTGATCGTCCACGATCACCGCTCGGACAGCCATGCGTTGATGGTTACATCGGCTGCCACCCGTGACCAGAGGGCATCCCCTAGGCGGGCACTCGGGGCAGACCCTGAAACGGCGAGCTCCGTTCGCGCCATCACGCGATGCTTCCGGGCCGGTCCAATCACGCCCTAATACGCTCCGATCCGCAGTCCCGGGACGACGGGAGCGGCGCTCCCCGGAGTGGCCGCACTCCGCCGTCGTGCGCCGTCTCCCGCCGTCCGATGCGCGCAGACGCTCGCGGACTGCCCTCGCAGAGCGCTTGGTCCAAGCGCTCCGTGAGCATAGAGGGCTGTAACGCAAGTTACAAATGCAGGCAGGCCTCTTTACGAGGACGGCGAATCAGCAACAACCGCGCGGCAGGGTGTTGAGAGGCGTACGCTGCCTGTCTCCGCGGTGTGACGAGCCGGGGGTGGAGCCAGGCGGGCCGCAGCCCTGACCCATTCCCCGGCTCATCTGGAGCTTCAGGCGTGGACGACGAATGTGGCCGCCGCGCGATCGCCGAGCCGCTGCCTCTGCGGCGACGTCCACACGGAGACCGCTGCGACGAGGTAGACGAAGAGGAAGTCGATCGGCCGGAGCAGGTTTCGTACGATCGACTGCCCCCAGCTGATCGAGCAGCCGTCGTCGTCGACGACACGTAGACCGACGACGAGCTTTCCGACGGAGCCGCCCAGCCCCGCCTCGGTGACGACGTAGTACGCGAAAGCCAAGAGAAGCCAGACGAGGAAGGCTCCGCCGTGCAGGTCGACGCCCGCATACGCCCCCTGTTCGGTCCGCGTCGCGTAGCCCCCACCGCCCAGTAAAGCTACAACCACGCCGAGCAGTGAAAGCAAGATCGCGTCCAGGAAGACCGCCGCAAACCTGATCCCGACTCCGGCGTGGCGCATCGTCGACCTAGTCGCTGATCGCGGCTTCGATCGCGGAACGGTCGGCGGGGGCCGCACCGGCTGCACAGGATCGGATCTGACCGGCATACCAGGCGGAGAGATGCGCGACGCGCGCGCTGAAGTGATCGACCGAACCCGGAGTCGTTCCACGCAGGGCAACCTGGCGCGCGAACGCTCGGAATACGAGACGCTGCCGCGCGAGAAACCGCAGCGTCGCCGTGCGGCACTTCACGCCGACCGCCGTGGTAACGCGCGAACGGGCGACGCGTCCGTACAGCGCCTCGTTCTTCCGGTCGAGCCGCCGCGCAAGTCCAGGCAACTCCCGCCTGAGGAGCGTCGTCGCCGCTCGATTCCTCGTGGCCTGCACGCGCTCCACCAGAGCGTTGATCTGAGCGTCGTCGAGATCGTTCGGGTCGGCAGTGGCCGCGTCTATGACGGCGAATACCTCTCGGACGGTTGGCGAACGCGGCTCGTTCGAGGACGGCGCGGAGGACTCCGACCAGAACGAATAGTCGAAGGTGACGTTCCCGTTCGCGATCAGGAGGACGACTCCCACGATCGGTAGAGCGAGCAGCTTCACGGCGATCGGCGGTTGCGGCACGCCATGGGTGCGCTATCGGCCGTCGCCTGTCGACGCTTGATCGCTCGTTCTCGCGAGGCGTCCGGACCCCTCGCCCGATTCGACACACGTGCCGATACTGAGTGCGATGACTGTTCTCGCGGTACGGGTCACGGTGGAGAACGTCTCCGAGACGCAGCGACTCCACAGCGAGAGGCGAGATCTTCGGGAGAGCTTCGGCTGCACAAACGCGCGCCTGATCCCGGACAAGTCGGTGCCAAACCGGATCCTCGTCCTGATGGAGTTCCCCTCGATCCGCCACGCCAAGACCTATCTGAGCGCCACCGTGCTCATGTTGGGCGCGGACAAGCTCGCCGGTGTCACGGATCGAACCGTCGAGTTCTTCGAGCGTGTCTCGCTTGCTGACCTCGAAGCTGTTCCGCCCGACGACGTCGCATCCGGTTTCGCCAGTCCGTCCTACTAGCCAGGCCCGTGCGGCTTCGGGTCTGAGTGGGGGTACAAAAAAAGCCTCGACTCGCGGGCTTTCCTTCAAGCGGACGACGGGGTTCGAACCCGCGACCCTCAGCTTGGGAAGTGCCCCAGCGGGATGGGCCGCCTAAACTCTGCGCCCCAGGCCGTCGCCCCAGCGGCATCCCTCATGACGTCGCAGGGGACAGCACGCGGGGATGACTCGCAAACCCTCTGACTGTGGAGATCGAGCGGCCCCCGCGCGGCTGCTGGCGCGCTGGGCTCGAGGTTCGATGAGATCGCTCTGTCAGTCCTGGCCGAGACGTGTCCAGAACTGGCACTAACGCGGCCCCCCGGCGCGTCGAGACACGCGCGAGCATCCGCTCCAACGCGACCCGCTCGAGCAAATCGCGCCTGGCGAACTCCGCGTACGGCTCGAGGGCGATCTCCGCGCTGTCGTCGGCGGACCGAACGCGCGGGCGGCTGATCGGAACGCGTCGGCCGCCGAGCGTGACCTCGCCGCCGACGTGCCCGTGGCGCTTCGTCGTGCGCCCGCGGTCGTGGCGGCCCCTGGAGCAGCCCCTCCCTCGCCGACTCGGCGATCTCGACCATCGCAAGCTGCACGTGGTCGGGCAGCGCAAGCCGCTGCGCCTCGGCCTCGACCAATCCGACCTCGACCAGATGTACCTTCTTCACGGCGGTTCCTCCTTTCTCGATGGGGGACAAGCTCTGGTCTTGTACGGCATCGCCAGCGCGCTGTCGGGCGAAGAGTCCGTCCCTATGTTTCGATGACCGCGCTTTGCGGTACTTGGCGTCCGCCGACATGGGAGGGGTCGCCGCAGCCCCACCGGAACGTCAGCTTTACCGCCCCTCCGGGCGGATTGCGTCCGGCCCATGTCGGCTTCAGCCATTAGTAGATCGACCCTACGATGGCGTCTGATTAGCGGCTGATTAGGGGCGCCCACGAATCTCCGCGAGTGAGCTGTGCTTTGAGGGCTCGATGCGGCGGAGCCCTCAAATCACACCCTTAGAACGGTGCAGAGTCCCGGGGCGGGGACTCTGTCTCGTGGACGACCGGCCTATCTCAGGCGACGCGCCCGGTCGAGCCTGACCCGGTAATGGGTCATGACGTCGCGCATGTCCACAATTCCATCGCCGCTGTAATCAGGTACGGGGTTTGGGCTGGTGGCTGTTGATCGCGGGGTAGACGTGCGGCCGACAGCGCGGGAGGCCGGCGCAGCGAAGTAGCTCGGGCGCGGCTTGGACGCCGCGAGAACTTCGGCTAACGGGCGGCGAGCCCTTTTGCGACCCGCGCTGCCCGCAGCATCCCTCGCGGCCCTCGCAGCTACGGCGAGAGCAGCAAGAGGTTGGGGCCGGCCGAGCGTCTTCCGTTTCGAGAGAGCGACGCCGCAGTTACCTCCGGATTCGCTCGCGCCTTCCAACATAGAACGCCCACACGCCGACGAAGAAGAGCGTCGGAACGACGAGAACGCCGATGATGATCATTTCCACGGTGCGCCCGTTGGCGACGGCAAACCCAAGTGCGACAGTCAGGAGCGCGAGCGTCGCGATTCGCCACCAGGGGATCAAGAACTTCTCGCGCCCATGAGAGGCGGCCACCGTAGCCGCCTTCCGAAACTGTAAACGTCTAGCACCCCCTCGACCTCAACCTCAGCTCCCTGGAGTCTGAGCCGGCCCGCCGGTCGTCGATCTAGGCCAGCAGGGCCGCGGCGTGGGGCTGGTCGACGACAGTCGTGTGTGCGAGGCGATCGCGTCGACCGACCTACTCATTTGTCCTTCCCCTTGACCGGCTCCGTCTTCGCGGCCTTGTTCTTTGCGTACGTGCTCGACTCGATGCTCGGAACGCTCTCGAGCTTGCCTTCCCGCCAATCTCTCTCGATGTGGACTGTCATGGCGACGGCGGTCTTCTCCGGGCTGCTTCTCTCCGAGCTCTTGGGGCCTCGCTGGGCCGATGTCGACTTCGTCTCCGGCCTGCTCCACGTCCGCCATCAACTGAGCGTCGCGAAAGAAGGACAAGCCGGCTCGGCTCGTGCGGCTGAAGACGGACGCCGGGGTTCGAGACGTCGTCCTCCTCGCTCAGCTTGCCGAGCTCTTGAAAGAACATCGCCGGAAGGCGCTCGAGCTAGGCCACGCGCGCCCGGATGGCTTCATCTTCTCGTCGGCCGCTCCTTGAGCGCTGACCGAACGCCACATCCGACCACAACTCCGACCACGCGAAAGAAGGCGCTCCCTCTCAGGGGCGCCTTCGGTTCAAAAGCTGCTATTTGCAGGACCTTCTGTGAAGCGGACGACGGGGTTCGAACCCGCGACCCTCAGCTTGGGAAGCTGATGCTCTACCAACTGAGCTACGTCCGCGCGAGCGACATTCTAGCGCCGGTGCGGAGCGGTCCCTCGCCGCGTGGAGTGCAGGGTTTCGCCCC
>WNGB01006228.1_pt1 | contig 29054 bp, 29 predicted proteins | sample 5400681 | NCBI WGS metagenome assembly WNGB01 (sample SAMN13153367, study PRJNA577476) | soil metagenome | isolation source: 115 cm soil or saprolite under grassland replicate 2 | place: USA:California | collected 2016-06-15
ACGAACGTGTGGAGATAGCCCTCTGGCGCGGCGAGTGCCAGCGCTCGGCCGAGCGTATCGAGCGCCGCACCATGGCTGCCGTGCGCCTGGAACGCGAGCGCCTGGAGCGTCATCGTGCTGATCGCCCCCCACATCCACCCCGCGGCCTCGTAGCTACGCAGCAGCTGCTCCAGCACAACTAGTGCGTCGCCGGGCTTGCCCTGCGCAATCAGTAAGGATGCCAGGATGGCGTAGCCGTCGCGGTGACGGCTCACATCGCCGTCGACCGCGATCGTGCGCTCCTGCGCCCATCGTGCGACCGCATCAAGGTTGCCCTCTGCGAGCCACAGCCGCGCTCGAGTGACGGCAATGCGCTCGGCGGCCCACCCGATCTTCTTGTTGCTCAGACTCCGATCGGCGCCGCTCGTGGTTCTCAACGCGCTGGCGGCGAGCTGTTCCGCATACTCGATGGTCTCAAGCGCAGCGCCGAAGTTGTCCTGCGCCAACTGGAGCTGCGCCAGGTAATAGTAACCGTCTAACAGATGCTGCAGGTGGCCCCATTGCTGGCACAGCTCGATCCCTTGTGTCACATGTGTCGCAGCAGCACCCCGATCCTCCCATTCGAGCAACACGCCGCTCAGGTAGACATGCGCCTTGCCTGCGTTGAGAACCGGTCGCCCCTGCTGAGAGGCGTAGTGCAGCGCCTCCTGATAGATGGCAGCTGCCTGGCGGAGCTGGCCCATACGCCCGTGCAGCTGGCCGAGGCTTCCAAGCGCGACGACGACAACGTCGGCGTATCCGCCGGCTTTGCCAGTGGCGATTGCTTGGGCGAAGGCCTGCTGCGCCGCCGCCGTGTCGAACAGCTCTTCGGCGGCATAGGCGTCGCCGAGATTCAGCGCTGTCTGGCCCAACAAGAGCAAGTTGGTCGCGGGCAATCGCTCAATCGCGCGGCGTGAGAGTTCGACGGCGGCGGCGTAGTCGCCAACATTGATCGCGACTGTCGCACGGGCGGCGTCGATCAAGACAGCCAGCTCTTCCCGCTCAGTGGACTGAGCGCTCGTCACAGTGGCCAGCGCAGCTTCCGCGTCGCGCAACTTGGGCTCGACCTCGGCGAGTCGGCTGGCGACCAGCATGGCCCAGGCATACGCGACCGAGAGCCGTGGGCGCACGCGCACCAGGGCGGCCGGTAAGGCTTGCAGCCAGCCGCGCACCGCACGAGCCTCGCCAGACGTCAGCATCCGCTCGGCGTGTTCCTCGACGAGCCGCGCAGCGCAAGCATGATCAGCGGCTGCCAGGGCGTGATTGATTGCCTCGGCGATCAACCCGTTCCGCTCGTGCCAGAGAGCTGCCTGACGATGGAGCTCAGCTCTACGCTCGGCGTAGGTTGTGCGGAGCTGGCTGCGCAGAAATTCGGCAAACAGCTGGTGATAACGATACCAGCGCCGCTCCTGATCGAGCGGGACGATGAAGAGGTTGGCGCGCTCCAGATGCTCCAACACCAATTGAGAATTGAGAATTGAGAATTGAGAAAACTGCGGCTGTCTTCGACCGTTCTCAATTCTCAATTCTGCATTCTCAATTCCGAGAACGGCATCACACAATGGCCCGCACAGGCGATCGAGAATCGACGTCTGAAGCAGGAATGACTGTATGTGTGGAGGCTGGCGATCGAAGACCTCCTCGGTCAGGTAGTCCAGGATGTAACGCTGGCCGCCGGCGAAGGTCTTGATGAACTCGTCGACGTCGTCGCGATTCTGCAGCGAGAGGGCTGCCAGTTGCAACCCGGCGATCCAGCCTTCCGTACGCGCTGCCAACGCCGCGACACGATCATCCGAGATATCCAGCCGCATGGTCTGCTGCAGGAACAGCGTCGTTTCGTCTGCTGAAAACCGCAGATCGTCGGCTGTGATCTCGACCAACTGGTCGCGAGCGCGCAGCCCAGCGAGGGGCAGCGGCGGAGTCGCACGGCTGGCTACGACTAGATGGACATGTGAAGGCAGCCGATCGAGCAAGAGTGCGACGCCGCGGTGGATCTCCGGCGCCTCAATCATGTGATAATCGTCGAGGATCAACGCGCATTCCGTCGAGAGATGGGCAAGGTCGTTGATCAACGCAGTCAGCACCGCCTCGATCGGCGCCGGCTGTGTGGAGCAGAGCAAGGCCAGGGCCACGTGGCTGATGCCATCGTGCAGCCCTTCGAACGCTGCGAGGAAGTAGCGCCAGAAACGCGTGGGGTCGTTGTCGCCCTCATCGAGGGACACCCAGCCCAAGCGGAGAGCGGAGAACGTAGAGTGTAGAGCGAGTGCGTCGTGAACCCGTTCTACGCTCTGCGCTCTCCGCTCTAGGCTCTGGAGCCAGGCGGCCAGCAACATGGTCTTGCCGAAGCCGGCGGGGGCCGAGAGCAGCGTCAGTTTGCGGCGCAAGCCCTGACTGAGCCGCGCGATCAGGTGGGGGCGCGGCACCAGGCCGGGACGGGCCGGCGGGGGCGATAGTTTTGTCGTGAGCAGCGGAGGCACCAGTGACATGCCACCTCCTGCGGAGCGCCGCTCGACGCCTCAAGAGCCTTGCCTGGCTGGCTCAACCGCTGGCGCAACTGGCGGACGAAACGCCGCGGCGCCCTGTCAGCCATGTGCCGGCCTGCCAAGGCTCCTGCTCGGCAAGCCAGGTGAGCGGCGGCCCAGGAAGGATATTATACCGTATCGCCAGGCTGCCGTCGGGAGGATGCCATTTCACACTGGTGGGCTGACAGTAGCAGTTAGTGCGCGGACGTGATTGCCAGGGGGCGTAAGAAGCCCTGGCGCTTTGGCCCAGGGAGTCATCACCACCGGTTCCAGTGCAGCACTGCTTCCAACGGTTTGCGAGCAGCGGGCTTGAAGGTGGTTCCCAGTGTGTACGCGACGGGGATGAGCCCGACTTGCATGACCTGCTCGTAGGGGATGCCCAGCACCTCGGCCGCCTCCTGCTCAAAGTCGAGATGCAGGGTTGTCAGGACCGTGCCCAGGCCACGTGACCGCGCGGCCAGCATGAAACTCCAGGTCGCAGGCCAGATCCCACCCCAGTGCGCGGCCTGCCGAGTAGCAGACAGTTTCTCGGCACGGCCCTCGACGCAGGGTATGACGTGGACTGGAACCTCGTGCAGATGTGCGGTCAGGTATCGCGGTGTGTCGGCTATCCTGGTTAGGTATGCCGCCTCCTGCTCATCGGCGGCCGCGGCGATCATGTGCTTCAAGATATCCTCCTGACCGCCTGGAGAGCCGGTGCTTTTGCGATAGAGGGCTGCTAAGGCCTCACGCTGCGAGGGATCGGTCACGACAATAAAGTGCCAGTTCTGCATGCCGCCTGGGGTCGGCGCCTGCACAGCCAGGGACAGGCATTCGCGGATCACTTCCGGCTCGACCGGGCGCGTGAGATCCAAGCGCTTGCGCACGGCGCGGGTCGTGGTCAGCAGTTCATCAATCGATAGATCGAGCATGGGCACGATGGCATTTCCTTTCGCTTGATCATCATCCGTTGCGTACTGCGCGCTTCATTCGTTGATCGCAGATTTCGCCCTGTCTTCCTTCTTGAGCCAGGTGTCGAAGTTCATTAGGCCAGGATGCTGTCTGCGCAGCGCAACGATATCCGTCGTGTAGCCGACCTGGTTAAGGAACTCGAATGCGCTAGCGATCTGCGCGTTTTGCTGGCGAACAGTCTCAACTGGAATCTGAGTATAGCGGATCGAGCGTCCGGTCGCACGGCTGATGGCCGCGGCTACCTGCGTCGGCGTGAGCGCATCTCCTGCGATCTCGATGGTTTTGCCCAGATACTCGTCCGGGTGCTCGAACGCCAACGCCGCGAACGCGCCAATGTCATCGGCGGCGATCAGCCCGATCGCTACGTCCGGCTGGAATGCGATTGCGAACGTGCCGCTTGGCACGCCGTAACGCGAACCGAGCAGGTCGTCCATGAACAGGCATGGACGTAAAATCGTCGTGGGCAGGCCGAGGGTATGAACATACTGCTCAATCTCCCACTTGTTGCCATCGCCGCCGACGCGGGCCAGCTCCTGTGCGCTTTGTACTGAGCTGTAGACGAGGTGCTGGATGGAGGCCGCCCTGGCTACGTCGGCGATCTGCTTGCCCTGGCGGACCTCGTCGACGCTGGCCTGCACACTGAAGACACCGTAGACGCCCTGCATGGCTGCCGCCAACGAAGCCGGATCGTCATAATCGCCCTGGACGACCAGAGCGCCAGCCTGATGCAGTGCTTGTGCCGCCGGCTTATCGGGGTCGCGGGTAAATGCCCGAACACGCCAGCCGCGTATCAGCAGATGGCGGGCTGTTGCGCCGCCCTGCCGGCCGGTTGCTCCCAGGACTAACACGGTCTTTTTCATAGCGGTCATGATGCTCCCCTATCTCTACTGCCATCCAGCCTACTGGATGGCCGGATAGAATGGCAATTCCCAATTCCCACACTTGCCAGAAGTATAGGCCATCTGACACAATGAATGCAAATCATAATAGTCATAATATTATGAAGAGTGTGCATATGAACTTCTCACAACTTCAGTCGTTCGTCGCCCTCGCCGACATGGGAAGTTTCACCGAAGCAGCCGATGCAGTGAGCCTGACCCAATCGGCGGTGAGCCATGCGCTCTCAGCCCTCGAACGCGAATTAGGCGTGACGCTCCTCGAGCGCAACCGCAAAGGCGTCGTGGCCCTCACCACCGTCGGCCAAACGATCATCCCCCACGTGCGTGCGCTCCTGGCACAAGCTGAGGCGATCGAGCAAGCAGCAAAGGCTGCACACGGCCTGGCGATCGGGAAACTGCGAGTGGGCAATACGCTGTGCCTCTGTCCAGGCGTGCTCGCCAGTGTGCTGACTTGTTTTCAGCAGCAGTATCCGGAGATGGAAGTGGTGCTGTTTGAAGGCACGATGCAAGAAGTGGGGGAGTGGCTTGTGAGCAGCATCATTGATGTCGGGTTCGTGCCCCTCCCGGCCATAGGGATGGACAGCACGCTCATCACGATGGACGAGCTGTGTGTGGTGGTTGCATCTGGGCATCATCTGCACGCTCAACGGGCCGTGACTTCTAGCGACCTGCGTGAAGAAGGTTTTATCCGGCCAAAGAGCGAATGCTCATTTCAGCTCATGGAGCTGGCTGGTCTTGAGCCGAGCACTGTCAGGCGCTCAATTCGCTATCAGGCTAGTGACAGCGCCACGATCCTGGCGATGGTCCGTGAAGGCCTGGGGATTACGCTCTTGCCGCGCATGATGCTGCCGACAAAGGTAGAGGGCGTGGTTGCGCTTCCGCAAACGCCGGCGCATAGCTGTCCAAGAGCCACGGGTCGGCCACCGGCAACACGACGAAGTAGGCGACCAGCCAGACCAGCAGCCCATACGCAAGCCCCGCCACCACCGGTATCCCAAAATCCGAGGGCAGCTGCAGCCAGCGCCGCGTCACGATACCGAAGATTGCGCCGAGCAGCATCGCGATGATCAGGTGGATCAACGTGCCGATCAGCACCGGCAGAGCGGCGAAGCCTGCCTGTGCGGCCGCCTGCGCTCCGAGTACGACAATGGCGATCGCTTTGGCTTCGTGCCAGATATCCTGTCGCTGCGTGACCGAAACCAGCGCTGCGACCAGTGCCATCGCCAGACCACCGGCCAACCCCGCGAGTGCGCCGCACAGACCGATGACATCCGGCAGCCGCGAGACCACCACCCGTGTAGGACGTGCTACAGAACCCATCGAGACTCTCCCGTGCTCCTAATCCCCAATCGATGCTACGCTTGATTTGCGTCACCGAGCGCTGCGCTGGTCAGATCCCAACTGTGATCAGGTTTGATATCCGCGCTTGAACCCTTGGTCTGAGAGTAGACTGATTCGCCAGCGCCCATACGCCACGAAGGCTGCCAACCCGGCGACAACCACATTGAGGACGGCGTTACCGATCTCGCCGCGTAAGATGTGGAAGACGATCGCGCCGAGCATCACCAGCATAAGGCCGAATGCAGCGAGCGGGGTCAGCCGGGGTTGAATGCGGGTCAGCCCCGGTAGGATCAACCCCATAGCCGCAAGCAGTTCCGCCGCGCCAGTGATAGCGTGCAGCCATGGCGACAGATCGTACATCCATTGGAGTGGCGCTGGCAGATTGGGCGGGAGCACGAAGTGGATCGCACCTGTGGCTGTCACAAACACGGCCAATAGGACTTGCAGAACCCATAATAGCTTGTTCATAAGCGTGAGCTCCTCATGTGGCAATGAACAGCTTTCCTGGTCGCTGTCATTGCGAAAACTCGTACGATCGTGCGTCGCTCCGGCAGTGAGCACGGACAGTGGGCTTTGGTCCAAGTGCTGGACGAGCAATGCATCGTTATTGGGCTTTTGTGAACCTCTGGATGATCGGTATCCAGAAAAAGACCATATAGCCCACCACCAACCCGCTGAGGATGAAGGTTCGGATTGCGAGTGGCAGCGTCAGCAGTACGTCGCCAAACAGCAACGAGATCAGGGTGACGACCGGATAGACTCCAATCCACGCCAGCACGAACAGACGTCCGCCATGGAAGCCAGTTTGATTATCTTGCGACATCGAAATCCTCCACCTGGGCAAATGCCCATCCTTGTCCTTTGCCCCGGCTATCTGTGTCACAACCGACTGTGTCGGTGTACCGGGAGAGCCGTATCCCCGCGGCTAGTAGCTTGTCTTTATATAGTATGCCAGATCTGATATACTGGTACAAGAAGGTATTTTATACTAGTAGTAAGTCATACCAGGCTAGACAGAGGGCAAGCACGATGCGGCGCGATGATAGCGAGCACACGAGGCGGATGGAGTTAGCCAGTTTCCTGCGCACACGGCGCGAACGCCTGCGACCCGAACACGTCGGACTGCCACTACGACCAAGACGCCGTACGCCCGGCCTCAGGCGTGAGGAAGTCGCCGAATTGATCGGCATTGGCGTAACATGGTACACCTGGTTGGAGCAAGCACGACCGATCCACGTCTCGGCAGACGTAGTAGAACAGTTGGCGCGGGTCTTCCGATTGAGCGAGGATGAACGAGCCTATCTCTTTCAGCTGGCACAGCGAACCCTGCCACTAACGCTATCTGAACCGCACGACGTGGTACGACCGGTCTTCCGTGATGTATTGACCGCACTTGAACCCTCGCCTGCCCACATTCGTGATCGCAGCTGGAACGTGCTGGCGTGGAACCGCGCAGAGTCGTTTCTCGTTGACTGGCACGCTTACCCAGCGAGCGAGCGCAACATTGTCTGGCATCACTTTACCAATCCCACATTTCGCCGTATCATGGTGAACTGGGAGCGCGAAGCCCGCAGTGTGCTTTCCGAGTTCCGCATGGAGAGCGGGCACCACGCTGAGGATGCTTGGTTCACGAGTCTGATCGGGCAACTGCACGAGCGAAGCGCAGAGTTTCGTGATTGGTGGTCGCTGCATGAGGTACGGCGCGAGCGTGAGCTGCCGATTGAACTCCAGCATCCCGATGTTGGGCGCCTGATACTCCAACCAGTGACGGTCGTGTTCGCGACTGAACCGCAGCTCGCGATGCGCATCCTGATGCCACTGCCAGAGGCGGATACAACCGCCAAGCTCCACGCGTTGATGCAAGCGGCAGAGAGGGGTTAACCCACGCGGCGGGATCGCCCCCGCCCAGGTTAACCTCACTCGGTGCTCGTCGTTCAGGCGCAACGGCGCGTTCTCGCCGGCTCAATTCACGCTCGCTCCCCTTGCTTGCCTGTGCCGAGGTCACGCCTGCCTGCCTTGGAAATGAGCAACAGCACGCCGACGACCCCATAGCAAAGACCACGGCGCCGGCTACAAGCGAGGCGCTCAGACCTCTGACGAAGGCCTCACGCCGCATCGGCGAGCCGCTCGCCTGCTTCCGCCATTCACACAGTCGGATCGCACATGCCTCAGAGCTTCACCACTCCTGCGCGTATCGCCACAAGTGCTGCCTGGGTTCGGTCAGCCACACCCAGCTTTGAGAAAATGATGCTCACGTAGTTCTTCACCGTACCCTCCGAGAGAAACAGCCTTTGGGCGATGTCTGCGTTGCACAATCCGCTCGCCAGCAGCCCAAGCACGTCGCGTTCGCGTTCGCTCAGCTGGCTGATCAGTTTTCGGTTCTCCAACACCTGATCCGGTTGATCGGCCACGTGTTTGAGAAGCTTCGCAGCCACTTGCGGATCAATATGGCTCCATCCCTGCATCGTCTCCCGGATCGCTTTGAGTAACTCTTCCTGGGGCGTATCCTTCAACACATAGCCCGCCGCTCCAGCGCGTATCGCATCAATCACCCAGTCCTCGTCAGCATAGGTCGTCAACACCAGGATGCGCGCATCTGGGAATTGGTCACGAATCGCCTTGGTTGCCTGGATCCCGTTCATCCGCGGCATTTTGAGATCCATCAGCACTAGGTCCGGCTGGGTTGTTCGTGTCAGCTCGAGCGCATCGGCTCCGTTGTTGGCGACGCCAACCACCTCGATGTGTGGGACGCCGTCCAGAATGGCGCGTAACCCCTCGCAGACGATCGCCTGGTCGTCACAAATCAGCAGACGTATCGTTCCCTGCGCCTCCGTGCTCATTGGTTGCCTCCGTAGGAAAAGGAGATCTGTGCGCCCTTCCCGACCTGGCTTGTAACCGCCAGACAGCCGCCGATCATCTCGGCGCGCTCGCGCATCCCCAGCAAGCCATACTGCTCGGAAGCTGCGCCACCATTCAGATCAAACCCGCATCCGTCATCGCGGATGATCAGTCCTAATTGATCGCCATCCTGCTTCAGGATCAGCTGGGCATGTTGCGCCTGGGCATGCTCGGCGATGTTGGTGAGCGCTTCCTGAGCAATCCGGTACACACACTGCTGGACCTCACCTCCATAATCGTCCAGATCGGGATCGATAGTCAGCTCAAGTCCAAAGTCAAACCGAGTGGCGTAGGATTCGGCCAGAGCGCGCACGGCCAGGGCCAGCCCCAGATCGTCGAGCGGCTTGGCGCGCAGCTCTTTGAGCGCCCGGCGACTTTCGCTCAGCCCTTCACGGACGGCTTGCAGCGCGTGGCTGAGCAGCGCGTTCGCCCGCTCCACGTCCAGGCGCAGCATGGCCCGCAAGCCTTCCAGCTCGACGGCAACCCCGCTCAGCGTGTGGGCCAAGACGTCGTGCAATTCGCGCGCCATCCTGTTGCGTTCGCGGCTGATCGTCAGTTGCTCCAGCGTAGAGGCGTAGAGCGCCAGGCGCGTATTGGCCTCGCTCAGGCGCTGCCGCTGCTCGCGCTGGACGTTCATCAGCTGCACAATCATCTGCCCGACCAGCAAGAAGATAATCGTCTGGACAACAATGATACCCACAAGTGAACTCGCGATCGACTCCTGGAACAGCGTGGTTCGCGACACCAGAGCGATGTTGAGCACACTCGTCAGCGCACAGAACACGACCACCTGGCGCATCGCATACTGCCAGCTCAGCACGACCAGCGGGATCAACAGCAAGATGATCTGCCGCCAGAGCAGCACTTGTGCAAATAGTTCTGGAGCAGTGTTGGCGGTGGCGTGCAGGCTCATGACGTTCATGTTCACGAACGGATCGAGGATCGGTCCTGCCGCTGCCCAGACAATGCCAATCGGGAGATACAAGGATTTGAGGGTTCGCTGCAGGGCAGGAACCGACAAATACACCAACAACAGCCCAGGCTCCAGGAGGCTAAACACAGCCAGCGTGACGACTGCGGGTGGTGGTGGAGCAGGGGCAACAAGCCAATGCGTGAGCCCGAGCGCGGTGATAGCCACCTGCATGCCGATGAACAGGCGAAAGCTTGGCAAGAGGCCGGGTTCTACTTCTCTAATCGGTTTCATGGCTTGGATCATACCATAGACCGGTTCTTCTTGATAGTGACGCTGGCAATTTGTTGCTATGACCATGGTCACAACAAAAAGATTACCCAGGTCATAGCGGTCCCTTACCCCAGGCACTACAAAACACTCCGCTTTTTGCTTATCCTACGTAGCGTTCCAGCATCGTTCCGCATGATAAGGATGGAGATAGGTGAAGAGCGGTTTTCTCTGAAAGGAGCACGATTGATGCATTGGTTCGCACATCACCACCACAGCGAATCGAGCGAGGCGGCGGCCAAATAGACACACGGGCTGATCCTCAATCTGGGCTGGCGCTACGACCTGATGGGATGGTTCTTCGACACGTTCCTGTTCCGCGGCAAGTTGCACGAGCTGAGGCAGAGAACCGCCAACCTGGCCGGCATTCAAGGTGGAGAGACGGTGCTGGATGTGGGCTGCGGCACGGGAACGCTGGCGATCGAAGTCCAGAGCCGCGTTGGCAGAGCGGGCCGCGTCTTCGGCGTTGACCCAGCTCCACAGCAGATCGCCCGTGCTCGCTCGAAAGCTGCTCGGCACCAGGTGCCGATCGAGTTCCAGATCGGGGTGATCGAGCAGCTCCCCTTTCCCGATCAGACGTTCGATGTGGTGCTCTCTACCCTGATGATGCATCATTTGCCTGCGAGCCTCAAGCATCAGGGACTGGCTGAAATCGCCCGCGTGCTCAAAGTCGGCGGGCGCCTGGTGATTGCCGATTTCAAGCGCAAGCAGGAACGGGTGGGCCAGGCGGCGCGCTTTCACGCCGGGGGGAGCAGTATGCACGATCTGGCTGCCCTCGTCAGGGAAGCCGGTTTCGAACATCTGGAAACGGAGGAGATGCGGCTCCCACGCTTCTCTGCATTCCCAGGAGCAGGCTTTCTCAGGGCACACAAAAGCTGATTATCCCAAACGGGATGGTTTTTCTTTACTAGGAGATGAGAGCTATGAGTAACAATCGATCACATGAAACCACCACGCGGCCCCCCTCTCGTGCCAGTCGGGCTGCAGATCAAGGGCTGCCACTCTCAGAACCGATCATCGATCTGCAGCAGGTCGTCAAGACCTACGAGTCCGCCTCCCAGCCCTTCACTGCGCTTCGAGAGGTCAGCCTACAGATCCAGGCCGGCGAGTTTGTCGCCGTGGTCGGCAAATCCGGCAGTGGCAAGACCACGCTGCTCAATCTCCTCGCCGGCATCGACCGCCCCACCAGCGGAGTGGTCTCGGTTGCTGGTAGTAGGCTGCACGCACTCTCAGAGTCGCAGCTTGCGGAGTGGCGTGGCAGGACGATTGGCCTGGTGTTCCAGTTCTTCCAACTGCTGCCGACCTTGACAGTGGCCGAGAACGTGATGCTGCCGATGGAGTTCGCAACGATCGTTCCAGCGGCTGAGCGCCAGAGCAAGGCGCTCGCACTCCTCTCTCGCGTCGGTATCCAGGATCAGGCCGACAAGTTGCCTGCTACTCTGTCGGGCGGCCAGCAGCAGCGCGCCGCGATTGCCCGCGCGCTGGCCAACGATCCGCCGCTCCTGCTGGCCGACGAGCCGACCGGCAATCTCGATTCGGCGACCGGCACGTCGATCCTGGAGCTGTTCGCCACTCTGAACGCTGAGGGGCGCACCATCGTTATGGTGACCCACGAGCGCGATATCAGCGGCTACATCAGCCAGCAACTCACGCTCCTCGACGGCCGCGTCGCCGATGGGGCTCAGCCGGAGGCGGATCATATTGAGTCAGCGGAGGTGAGGCTATGACACGGCTACTATTCGTCAAGCTGCTCAGGGATCTGCGAGGAACATGGGCGCGGATCGTGTTGATGATCCTCGCCCTGAGCATTACCGTGGTGATGTTCAGTGCCGTGTTGTACATTTGGGGCATCTCTGCCCGCGAGATGCCGCGCGACTACTTGAGCACCAATCCGGCCTCGGCGACCATTTTGCTCGAAGGAGATCGTGACGGTGATCAGCTGGCAGCTATTTCGGCCGAAGCCCGCACGCAGCCAGGGATCATCGATGCAACGTGGCGAACCCAATTCAAGATCCTGATACAAGGGCGAGATGGCGGGTGGAGTCCCTACCCGCTCCAAATCTTTGTTGCCGCGCCCGACGACCCGATGCGAGTGGAAACCTTCACGGTCGAGCATGGCAACTGGCCGCCTGCCGCCGGAGAGATCCTGGTCGACCAAGGATCGCTCGATCTGCTGAAGCTGGCAGTTGGAGACACGCTGGTTGTTCAGGCGCCGAATGGTACACCAGCATCGCTGCGGATCAGCGGGGTAGTACACAACGCGGGGATAACTCCGGCCTTCCAGGAACAAACAGGGCATGCCTATATGTCCGCGGCATCCCTGCCAAGTCTGGGAAAGCCCGTCGCTCTGGATGCGCTGAAGATCCAGGTGGCCGACCAGCCGGGTGGAACCACACCGAGCCGTAACCGAGAGACCATAGTGGCTGCCGCACGTGATCTGGCCCTCTGGCTCCAGCAAACCTATGGCGTGGCGGTCGACGAGATCCAGGTTCCGGCACCGTATCAGCATCCTCACCAGCAGCAAATGAACACGCTGATGCAGGGACTGTTCACCTTTGGACTGGCCGGCCTGCTGCTCAGCGCGATCCTGGTCGCCACCATGCTCAATGGACTGTTTACCCAGCAAATTCCGCAGATCGGGATCATGAAGGCGATCGGCGCACGCTCGGGGCGGGTGCTGCAGGTGTACCTGCTGATGACGCTGCTCATCGCCGCCGCGTCGACTGCCCTGGCGATCCTGCCAGGGATCAGCATGAGCCGCGCCCTGGCTCCCGAATTGCTCTCTTTGCTGGGCATCGAGGCCGAGAGCCTCACGGCGCCCTGGTGGATGTACCTGGTGGTCGTCGCCGCGGGCATCGGCGTGCCGCTGCTATTCGCTCTGACATCGGTGGTCAGGACGAGCCGCACGACCGTCCGGGAGGCGCTCGACGAGCGCGGCGTCGACCGCCGCGGAGACATCTCGACGCGCTTTGACGCCGGGCTTGGCCGGCTGCGAGGCCTTGACCGCACGACTGTTTTGGCGTTCCGCAACATCTTCCGGCGCCGGGCGCGGTTCCTGCTGTCTGTCGGGCTGCTGGCTGGCGCTGGCGCGGTGTTCATCGCCGGGATGTCGACCATGGCCGCCTTCCAGGCATTTTTGGATCGAGAAAAGGAGTTGCGCCGCTGGGATGTTGAAGTGCAACTTGCCGACAGCGATCAGGTCTCGGCAGTCGCAGTGACAGACCTGCTGGCAGCAATACCAAATGTGACACACGTGGAGGGATGGAGCATCGTACAAACGAGCGTTATGGCGCCCGGTCAGCAGTTCAGCATCACCCGCACCTATCCCGACCAGGGACACGGCAGCATCGCCGTGACCGTCGTTCCCCCGGCCAGCTCGCTCGTGGATCCGCCTCCTATCCTGGAAGGCCGCGGGCTGCGCCCCGATGAGAGAGGTGCCATCGTGATTAGTAAGGCAGGACTTCCAGAAGAACTCACCACTGTTCGCAGCGGCGACACCATTCAATTGGAAATTGGCGAGAGTCTCACCAATTGGCAGGTGGTTGGCATCGCCGAGCCGGTGGGCGGGCGCGGGGACATCTTCATTACCCAGGCAGGCTATGAGGCAGCTACGGGCGTGAGCCAACCCAGTCTGCTGCGCATCGTGACCGATACCCACGACGAGCAGACCCGAACAACCGTCGCTCAAGCGGCCGAGCGTATCCTGACGGAGGCGGGGTTCGTGGTGCGCTCTGCGGCGTCGGTCAGTCGGGCCCAGGCCGTCAGCGTCGGCCATATGCTGCCCCTCATCCTGGTTTTTCTGGGAGTCTCCATTGGTATGAGTGTGGTTGGGTTTGCCGGGCTGACCTCGACGATGAGCACCAATGTGCTCGAGCGCACCCGTGAATTCGGGGTGATGAGCGCGATTGGGGCGCCAGCCTCCACTGTGCGCCGCCTGGTCGTTCTGGAAGGCATCTTTACCGCGGTGGTCAGCTTCCTGATCGCGGCAATGCTTGCTCCGCTTCTCACGGCGCTCATGATCAGCAATCTTGATCTGCCCGTGGGCGCACCCTTCCAGATCTCGGGAGTGGGAGTCGTGGTTTGGATTGTCTTGGTCGTGGTTGGCGCGGTGCTGGCTACCCTGGCGCCCGCATCGCGGGCATCGCGGCTGACCGTGCGCGAAGCACTCGCATACTTGTGAGGCGGAATAACACCAGGAGACAAATACAATGACACAGAAAGTCATTACTGTCATCGTCGTGATCGTTGTCGTTGCGTTGTGCGCGTCGGCAGTGATCTACGCTCCAAGTCTTGGCGAGATTATTCAGCGCCTACATCCGATACCGCAACACTAACGAGCCAACTCATCAGGCGGACACAGCCAGGTCTAAGCAGTCAGGAGGATGGAACTGATGCACTCGCTTCGCGCTTTGCTCTCAGAGTTCGGCTGGCGACGCCGCGCGTTCTCACTCGTCGTGCTGCTCACCCTTGGGTTATTTGGGTTAGTCGCCGTGGTGGACGGATCTGAAATGTTGGCCGCCGGCCTCGACCACCGCATCCACGACTTCACGTTCTCGTTCCTCTTCGCGACGGCCGCAGCGGGGGTCCTCGCCCAGCTCCAGACGCCGTCGAAGAATGTCGCTGGTCAGTTGATGACACTGATACCCTGGGTCGCGCTGGGGCTCGCCTTTGCCCTCACGAACACCTGGGTTCCGTGGGATCTGGTTGCGATTTTCGGCGTATTAACGCTCGTTGCAACATTTCTTCACCCAACTGGGCGCGATCTCTTTCGTTCGTCCAGCGTCTCGCGCGTGAATCGGGTGATGCTCGCACTGGTCATCATCGCGGCCGTGCCGCTGCTGGCATTCGCGTCCACCAACATCGGGCTGCAGCGGAGCGTCTCCAACGAGCATGCCGCCCTGGGCCACTACGGTTTCATGGCCGCCTTCAGCTTCACCGTCATGGGTGTGGGCCTGTTGGCGAGCCTGCGGCCTGACGGCTGGTGGCTCTCGGCGTGGGTCGCCGGCCTGCTCGGAGCCCTGTTCGGCCTCGCCTCGGTGGTGTTCCCGGACGTCGACTCGAGTCTCGGCCCGATCTGGGCACTCGCGGCGATTGCCTGGGGCGTCGTGTTCGTCGCGGTGGCCGAACTCACCCAGGACGCGGAGAGCCCGACGCTGCTCGGTTCATGGGGCATAGTATCGAAGTCGGAACGCGGTTGAGAAGATGGCGAACAGGATGGTCGAGAAGGTCGGGCGCGACATCGTCTCCAAGGTCAGCTCTCTGCGGCCTCGCTCAGCAGCTTTCGGATGACGTCGCTGAGCTGCTGCTGCGCTCGGGCGGCGTGCTCACCTCGATGCACGGGCGGCGAACCGCGGCGCCATGGCGCTGGAGTCACTGAAGCACCATGGCGCGGGCAGCGTCGCACTGCTGGAAACCGTGCGCATTAAAGGCCAGGCGCTGCGGGTGATCGGCGTGCTGGCGCCGAAGGGCGACACCCTGGGCGGTGGCGAGCACGTCGGCTCGGCGGACGACCAGGCATTCGTGCCGCTCAGCGCGGCCCAACAGCGGCTGTTCGGCGCGCGCACTCGACGGCAATGGGCGGCAGGTGCAGTCGATCGGGCTGTCGGTGATCAAGAGCCAGGATATCAATGCAGTGCAGGCGCAGATCTCAGCGCTGCTGCGCGAGCGGCATCAGCTCAAGGCCGATGGCACGGCAGACGACTTCCGTTTCTTCAACCAAATCCAGTTGCTTGGCACCTTGACAACGATCACGCGGTGATGACGGCGTTCCTAGCGGCGGTGGCGGGCATCTCGCTGCTGGTCGGCGGCATCGGGATTATGCACATCATGCTGGTGAGCATGACCTCGCGCACCCGCGAGATCGGGTTGCGCAAGGCGGTGGGTGCGCGCAGCCGGGACATTCGGCTGCAGTTCATCGTCGAAACGCTGGTGTTGAGCCTGGCGGGGGCTGATCGGCCTGGCCCTCGTCGGCCGCTAAGCCAGGCTCGACCTGCTGTCGCTGGGCGAACTCACCCGCGCGGCCAGAAACTCCTCCCAGGTTCGGCGGCCCACAGCCCTCTCCGGGTTCAGGTTCGCGCCAGCCCGGAACGCGCGGGCGGCCTTGCCTGGCAGCCAGACCGGAATGATCGGCCGGTGGTGGTGACTGGCCCGCAGGTAGGAGCGCAGCAGCTCGGCCATCTCGTACACCCGCGGCCCGGCCATGTCATCCACCAGCCCGGCCGGCGTGCCAAGCGCAAGTTCCACGAGCCGGTCCGCCACCTCGCCGGCGTCGATGGGCTGGAACTGGAACCCCGCCGGGACCGGTATCACAGGTAGCCTGGCCATCTGCCGCGCCACCATCAGGATCAGGTCATAGAACTGGGTGGCGCGCAGCGTCGTCCAGGGCAGGCCGGAGTCGGCCACGGCCCGCTCTGCGGCTAGCTTGGACCCGAAGTAGCCAAACATCGCGCGGTCAATACCGCTGGCGAGGGGGATGGTGTCGGCGCCGACGACCGAGATGTAGAGTAGATGCCGCGCCCCACCCCGCGACGCTGCCTGGACCAGGTTGCGGGCCTTGTCCTCGTCGCCCTTGCTGCTGCCCGCGCAATGCACGATGATCTCGGTGCCCTCCACCGCCTCTTCGATCCCCCCGCCCGTGGCCAGGTCACCCCTCACGAACTCGATACCCTCCCCGCCCTCCTTGATACCCTCTCCGCCTTCGCGGCTGCGTCGGCTGAGCACTCGGACGACGCGACCGGCGTTGAGCAGCCGCGAGACGACCAGCCGCCCCAGGGTGCCCGTGCCGCCGGTGACCAGGATGGGTGACGTCACAGCTTCCTCCTACTCTGATGAGTCGTCCGGCGAAGGCCAGTTCCCCCTCGCCCGCGAGAACTGATCATCGCCGCACGCGGGCGCGCGGAACTGGCACGCAGCAGGACGCGTTGGTTTCCTTCGGCAGGTCGCCTCGTGTCCCTGCCGTTCCGAGCGCCTGGAGGGCGCCCATGACACCAGGCACGCTCATCGCCGACTTGCTGATTCGAGCTTTCATCGTGTCTCCTTGTCACATCCGTCGTGTGTGTGGGGTCATGTCTATGACACCTGGCAACGAGAGGATGTGACCGATGGACGAGAACGAGTGGCTGGCAGACCGCTTCGAGGAGCAGCGGGACCATCTGCGGGCGGTGGCCTACCGGATGCTCGGCTCGCTCACTGAGGCCGACGACGCCGTCCAGGACACTTGGCTGCGCCTCAGCCGGGCAGGAGCGAGCGAGGTCGAAAACCTCGGCGGGTGGTTGACCACGATCGTTGCCCGCGTCTGTCTGAACATGTTGCGGTCGCGCAACAGGCGACGTGAGCAATCCCTCGGCGTCCACATCCCTGATCCCGTCATCAGCCCAGACGGGGAGCTCCAACCGGAGGAGGAAGCGTTGCTGGCGGACTCGGTCGGCCTGGCCCTTCTCGTCGTGCTCGATACCCTGTCACCGGCGGAGCGGCTGGCGTTCGTGCTCCACGACATGTTCGAGCTGCCCTTCGAGGAGATCGCTGCCATGGTCGGTCGATCTCCTGCGGCAGCGAGACAGCTCGCCAGCAGGGCACGGCGACGTGTCAAAGGCACCGAGAGAGTCGCTCCCGACCCCGATCTCGCTCGTCAACGAGAGGTGGTCGACGCCTTCTTCCTGGCAGCGCGTGGGGGCGATTTCGACGCCCTCGTCGCACTGCTCGACCCCGACGTCGTGCTGCGAGCCGACTTTGGCGCCAGGCGCCCGCGCGCTCCCGGCTGCCGAGTTGCGCCCCGCGCTGATGAACGGCGCAGCCGGGGTGGTCGTCACTGTGGGTGGACGGCCCTTCGCCGTAATGGGTTTCACCGTCGCCGATGGCAAGATCGTCGAGATCGACGCGATCGCCGATCCCGAACGCGTCGGAAGGCTCGCCGCGGCGGTTCTTAGCGACGAATAGATGAAAGGTAAGCTTGCCAGAGTCAAGAGAACACCGAGCGTAAGCGGTAGAGCGGAGCCGCGAGGTCGCAGCTCCGCCTTCCTGTGCGATGACACCAATTGCGTAACAGTCACTCGCGTAGCAGCTCCAAGGCTGCCTCGAGCAGCGAGAGCAAGAAGGCGTAGAGTAGTGTCACCATCAGCAGCAGCTTCAGTCGCCGCTCTCACGTCCACACTCACGGGCTTTCCATCGCCCACGTCCATGAGTCACTGATTGGCCTCCTGACGGTCGCAGTCGTGTACGCCGATGCAGCCTACTTCGACCACCGCTTTCTTAGCGCTGTGACGCGCATCTTGCACGCACCGTGGTAGACTACAACCCTCGCCGCAAGGGCAAGCGCCAGTTGGCGTCGCGGTCGTTCATGCGCTACTGGCACCACGCGGTGCCTGGTCAGTGCGCGGTGATCGAGGCCATCACCGCGACTCTCGGAGCGATCACTTGGCAGTATTCAAGCGGCGTGCCTCACTTTGAGAGCAAGTGGCACGTTGAACAGCACATCCGTGAGATTGGATTGCCTTACAGCAAACCAATATAGAGGCTGTATAAATAATTTACTTCACTTATCGACGTTTACTGTATTTTATGGCATTTCATTAACAATCGCACGAATGCCTATCACTTTATCGCAAAACATGCCCATCGACGACATACCTTTCTGAATTGCATCACTCTGTGTTCGGTCTCCAATAACATAGTATAATGGCCGGACGGTTGTCCACCCAGCCGCCCGCTGAACGCCAGGCCGTTAGGACGTCACAGGAGGCTGAATTGATCTCAGACATACGCGTCCACTCCACTTGGCAAACGCTCACATTGCACTTGCTCCCCGGTGCCCTCATTACTGCTTTCTACTTCCTTGCCGGGCCGCTTGTCATGCGCGCTGGCTATCCATCAATACTGGCCCTGCTGCTTGCCATCATCGTCATTCTGATCCCCTTCGAATTGGGATATCTGCTCTACGAAGGCAAGCGCACCAGCGGGCGCTTCTCACTCCACAGCGTGGTTCTGTACCGCGATCCGCTGCCAGTCTGGAACTACCTGCTCTTCGTGCCTGTGCTGCTGGCCTGGATGCTGGCGGTCTTTGCCCTTCTGGCACCTTTCGACAGCTACCTAGCCAAAACCTTCTTCTCGTGGCTACCAGATTGGTCACTGCCTGCAACATCACTCGCGACCATTTCCCAGTATCCGCAAGGGGTGTTGGTCGTAACGTTCGTGGCAGAACTGGCCCTCAGCGTTGCAGGCCCGCTGGTAGAGGAGCTGTATTTCCGAGGCTACTTGCTTCCGCGCATTCCAGCCTCCAGAACTTGGGCCCCTCTCATCAACGTGCTGCTTTTCTCGCTCTACCACTTCTTCTCACCTTGGCAGAACATCAGCCGAATCATCGCCATCCTGCCTTTGGTCTACGTCGTATCATGGAAGCGCAATATCTACATTGGCATGATCACCCACGCGGCTTTTAACACTGTTCTCAATATCGTGGGAATGCTCGCGACACTGGCGCTAGTAGCTCGGTAGCCTCTGGCGGCCCAATAACTCGGTGGAGCCGACCCGCCTCCGCGCCGCAGAAGATGTTGAGGCCTGCGGCGGTCGTGGTGCGGGCGTGATCTGACGCCACGCAGGCTGCCACCTTGCCCACGTCGGCCAGCGGTGGCGTCCGCCGCGTCTCCGACTGCCTATGGACCAAGACTTTGTTCTTCATTCCAGGCCGTTGGTCGACAGGCTACACGCTGATGCAGTACCACGGAACGAGCACTTGTTGAGCGAACCGATATGTTTTTGCGATTACGGTAGCGGATACTAAGTTTGTGCGCTAATTACCGCGAAGTGAAGAATTTCATTTATACAGCCTCTATAGAGAAAGGAAGAAATCGTGAAGACGAGAACAAATGGCTTCATTCTAATTGGAGCCGTCATGCTCATATTATGGGCGGTCTTTCACATAGCCATCGGCGTCTATCATACATTGCTGTTCAGCACGCAAGGCCCACAGAGTCTGTTTTCTGTCGCTTGGGGTATAACAGTTAATCCTGCCGATATGGAGGATCCGGCACGCTTACTTGGAAGCCGTGCAATTGAAGTTTATTCCGTCTTGCTTTTTGGCTATGGTGTGATAGCGATCTGGGCGACGGTCATAATGCTACAGGGACACGCTTAGGATTTTGGCTGAATACAGTGATGATGGGCATCGCCCAAATAGCAGTCTTGTACGGTCTGATTATTCCTGGTCAGTTGACAGGGCCAAATGCATACGCTGATCTCGCTTTATATGCCTTGGGTGTTGTCTTGAGCGGGATTGGTCTCTTCCGCTTACATACAAATAAGCCAGATTTTAACCAATGAGGAAAGGGGCAAGTGATTAAAGTGCAATCCGATGGAGAAAGCAGAGCGTCGTGACATCACAAGTACACAGACCAGTCATATCCCTCATGCTGGCCGTCCCCAACGCGCCCACGGCGGTCGAGTGGTACAAGCGGGCCCTCGGCGCCACGGCACTGTGGAGTTTGGGATCCGTCGCAGGCATGGAGATCGATGGTGCGCCCTTCTTCCTCGCCAGCCGGCCAAGAACGCCTGGGAAAGCCCCAGGGAGATAGGCACCACTAACGAACCACTGGCACTGATTCCACGATGCGAGAAGTCGGACATTTGTAACGTTTTTCCAGTTTCGGAGACTGATCACTATGAGGTTCAAGCGAAGGTTGTGGTACAGAGCACTTGACGTGAGATAGAGAAATGACGAAGGAGAGAGAAATGCTAAAGAGCACAGTTGCCTCGAACATTCCTCGATACTTTGTGTACACGGCTCTCAAGGGTTTTGGCTTCGATCTGTCATTTTGACGCTTCCCTGTTCGCCATTTATATGGGAAGGCATTAGCAGCCAATAATCTATACAGCGGAGGATAAACTCATGAAGTACTTACTGCTGGATTATGCGGACACATCTAAAGCGCCAGACTATACCCCTGAACAAGCCAAGGCCGCTGTGCAAGCCTGGCTTGATTATGTGACAGAAGCCAAAGCTGCCGGGGTGCTGCTGGCTAGTGAAGCCCTTCGCCCCGTCACCGACGCAACAACCGTGCGCGTTCGCAAAGGCAAGACCCTGACCATCGACGGCCCGTTCGCCGAAACGCACGAGCAATTGGGCGGAATCTTTTTGCTCGACTGCAAAGATCTCGATGAAGCGATTGCCTGGGCAGCGAAGATGCCCGGCGCGAAGTACGGCTCGATTGAAGTCCGCCCGGTGTGGGAGAATCCCCAGGCATAGCAGTCGCAGGTAAGGCATGACCGCAGCGGAACAGATCGAAACGACCTTCCGCGAGGCACACGGACGTATTCTGGCGGCGCTGATCAGCCAGCTTGGCGATTTCACGCTGGCCGAGGACGCGCTGCAAGACGCGCTAGTCAATGCGCTGGAACGCTGGGAGATCGATGGCGTGCCGCGCAACCCCGCCGCGTGGTTGATGACTGTCGCGATACATCGCGCCATCGACCGCCTGCGTCGTGCGGCGACGCAAGAGCGCAAAGCAGCCATCCTCGACTCCCTCGTCAGGCAAAAGGAACCGGAGATGGACGACTCGATTCCCGATGACCGGCTCAAACTGATGTTCACCTGCTGCCATCCCACGCTGGCATTGGAAGCGCAGGTCGCGCTGACGCTGCACACGCTGGGCGGGCTGTCCACGCCCGAAATCGCCCGAGCGTTCCTCGTCCCGGTGCCAACGATGGCACAGCGGCTGGCGCGGGCGCGGGCAAAAATCCGTAACGCAGGCATTCCCTACCGCGTGCCGCCCACAGATCTGCTGCCGGAACGGCTGGACGCGCTGCTGGCGGTCATTTACCTGATCTTCAATGAAGGCTACTGCGCCACCGCAGGCGATACCCTGACGCGCAGCGCTCTGTGCAGCGAGGCGATCCGCCTGTGCCGCCTCCTGGTCGACCTGCTGCCGCAAAGTGCTGAGGTGCACGGTCTGCTGGCGCTGATGCTGTTGCACGATTCACGACGCGAGGCGCGCCTCAATGCGGCGGGCGAACTCGTCGTGCTTGATGAACAGGATCGCACCCGCTGGGACCAGGCCAGAATCCACGAGGGGATTGCAGTTCTGAAGGCGGCATTTGCCCTTTACGATCCGGGACCCTATCAGGTGCAGGCGGCGATCAGCGCGCTGCATGCCGAAGCGCCGACGGCTGAGGCCACCGACTGGCGTCAGATCGCGACGCTCTATGACACCCTGACGACAATGACTCCGTCTGTGGTGGTCGAAGTGAACCGCGCGGTAGCGATGGCGATGGCCTGGGGCGCAGAGACCGGTTTGCAGATGCTGCTGCGCCTCGACAGTCGCGCGGATGGCTTTTATCCCTATCACGCAGCGCGCGCCGATCTGCTGCGCCGGACGAACCAGAGCGCGGCTGCCGCCGATGCCTATGCGCGGGCGCTCGCCCTGTGCGGCAACCGTGCCGAGCGCGTGTATCTTCAGCGGCAGCTGCGCGAGATGCTCAATCTCGCCAGCTAGTCAGCCGCTGAGCGAGATCGCCTGCCCGCCCAGATACATCCGAAAATGCCTGAGCCGCAGCAGCGAGAAATTGCTGATGAACGTCGAAATCATGATCATTGTTCCATACCAGACTTCTCCCTGCCCTGACGCTCCCCCGTGCCCTCAGTGCCAACCGTCCACTTGCAAGGGGGTCATCACCTCGTCGACCAAGTGTGGCACGATCGCTTCAGGATACGGCGCAAACAGCAACAGCGTTCCGTGCGTCGCCCCCGCCTCAATATACCGCCTGGTGATCTCGCGGACCTGTCGGAGATCCAAGTTGGCCGGGTGCACCGGGATCATCACGGAGCGTCCAATCGTGGTAGGGTCCCGCCCACGTTCTGCGCAATAGCGATCCAGAATCGCACTTTTCCGTCGAAACTCTTCCGGTGTGGCGGCCATCGCGCTCCAGCGATCGGCGTGCTTGGCCACGACTCGCAGCATCAATTGTTCACTGCTGGCGCCGATCATGATCGGCGGGTACGGTTGCTGTAAGGGCTTGGGCTCACAATAGGCCTCCTGGATCTGATAGTATTGCCCTTCAAACGATGGCGTCGGCTCCGTCCAGAGGCGGCGGATGAGCGTACAGGCCTCATCGAGCCGCGCCACGCGCTCGGACGGCGGCGGGAATGGAACGCCGTAGCCACGGTGCTCACGCTGGTTCCAGCCCGCGCCGATACCGAAGTTGAGTCGCCCGCCGGAGATGCCATCGACCGTCGCGGCTTGTTTGGCAAGGATCGCCGGGTGGCGAAACGTGTTGCTCGTCACCTGAATGCCAATGCGTACGCGGCGGGTCTGCGTTGCAAGGGCCGCAAGCAGACTCCACCCCTCGAGGATGGGGATCTTTGGGTCATCACCCAGCGCAATGAGATGGTCGAAGAGCCACACATCTTCGATGAGCGCTGCATGATCGGCCGCCACCCAGAGGCTGCGGAGTTGCTCGTACGTGCCCTGCTGTTGTGGTGTTCCGATGCCAAAGTGAAATCGTTGCTGTGCCAAAGAGCGCTTCACTTTCTCTCACACGATTGCTGATGCCTTCGGGCGCACCTGCACGCGACTGTCTGCCCCGCTTGCAAGAAGCGTAGTACCAGCCGACACGCGACGCACCATAGCAGCGGCGGCGAGGAGGCGCAGAGCGGAAGACTGCCTTGCCGAATGCCAGCTACTCTGCCGTCATTCGCACTGCTCCGGTTCTTCGCTGGGCAGATCGTTTGCTGGGAGCGATTGTGGACCGTGCGCCCCATCGCTGAGGCGCAAGCGCTGCACCTTCGCATCGATGATGCTCAGCGCGCGCTCGAATTCCGCAATGCGCGCCTGTACCGCGCGCCGGTGCGACTCCAGGAGTTCAAGGGCGGCGCCTACGGGTGCGTGCCCTGCGCGGGCCAGCGCAGCAAATTCCTGCATCCGGCGAACCGGCATGCCAGTGGCGCGCAGACAATGCAGGAACTGCAGGTGCTCCAGGTCGGCATGCGCATACTGGCGATGCCCGCTTGCATTGCGGGCAACCGGTTGGAGAAGACCGATGCGCTCGTAGTAGCGCAAGGTGTGTGCGCTCAAGCCCGTGAGTGCCGCTGCTTCTCGAACAGTCAGAGTTTCCATAGGCAGGAGTATACAGCTTTGAGCGCACTCGAAGTCAAGATCTGCCAGGCAAAATGCTCGGGCCCAGGAAATGGGCGAAGCGGAGATTGCCTCAGTGGAGGATGAGTCAACGTGCGATTATGTATCAGGGGAGGTTGTGCCGCACAGATACTGCGTAAGAGCCCTGCAGACCACACTGGTCATGCGCCTCGCCCAACGGCGGGCGCATCAATCGCGCTGCTGGGAGCCATCTTTCTACCCTAGTGTTAACTGATGTAGCCACCGGCTGGAGTGACGAATCCGGGCGCACGCCGGCCCGCAGGGCCAGGAGCGCCAGGATCCAGAGCGTGAGCACCAGCACGAACCCAGCCAGCATGTGAATCGGGAGCAGCGTCAGGGCATTGCCAGTCCAGAACAGCACGCCCAGCACAACCGCGGTCAGCCCAGAGATGCGCATCAGCAGCAGAGCGATGGTCGTTGTGCTGCTCAGCGCAGCGCGTCGCCTTGGTTGGCCTAAACGAAGCGAAGCTGACACCAGGTTCAAACGAGCTACAAAAATCGCATCTTGATGCTTTACACCAACTGGAGATAATTCTATCGGGGTTAGCCGTCCAGGCTGCCCATGGTCAAGTTGACGGTCGTTCCCGTCATCCCGCTTGCCTGATCGGAAGCCATGAAGACCGCCACGTTGGCCATCTCCGCGAGCGTCGAAAGCCGTCGCGCGTGGGTTCTGCTTGCGAGCGACTCTTGCCACTGTTCCCAGGTCACTCCCAATGCCTTGGCGCGAGGCTCGAAGGCTTCCTTGAGCGTGCCTGTCTCCGGTATCCCGTGTGGTCGCAGACCGACCACGCGAATGCCCTGAGGTGCCAGCTCGGCTGACAGATCCCGAGTGAGTGCCTCCTTGGCAGCCATCGCCGGAGGGTAGCCTCCCTGCAATGGGGTGCCCGTCCGCGAAGGGATTGAGGTGACGGTCATGATCACCCCCGATCGATTCGCGACCATCCGCCGCGCCGCCAGGCGTGCGGTCAGAAAGTACGATATCGTGTAGGCCATGATCGGCAGGGAGAACTGCTCGACATCCAGCTCGACCAGCGGCACACCCAGAATCTTCGCATCCGCGATCCCGACCGCGTTGAACGAGATGTCGACGCGGCCCGCTGGCGATCGCAAGCACCTTCGATCAGCGGATGGCTTCACAAAGCTATCCGCTGATCCTTAACGTACACTTTTCCCAAGTTTATACGGTCTCCCGAGTAGACTGCTCCTCCCCAGTGAAATCGAGGTTCTCTTTTCGTAGAAACGTCGAGCTGTGTCCACCCTCGGATAGTCCCATCGGGAGGCGGTTACCCAAGCTTTCGATACCTGGCCGGCGGTATGCCGACCTCTCGCTTGAAGGCTTTACGAAAGGCCACTCCTGACTCATAGCCGAGCAGCTCGGCGATCTTTTCCACTTCGACGTCATTCTTGAGCAAACGGGTCGCTCTGTGCATGCGCCAACGGGTCAGATACTTGATGGGGGGCTCACCCACAAGACGGGTAAAGCGCGCGGAGAAAACTGGGCGGGAGAGAGCCACCGCCGCTGCCAGTTCCTCAACCTTCCACCTGCGTTCAGGCGATTGATGGATCAGGCCCAGAGCAGTGCTGATGGGCTGATCGTGGAGCGCCGCTAACCATCCTCTTGAGGCCCCCGCTTGCTGCTCAACCCAGATCCGGATTACTTGAATGAAGAGCAGTTCGGTTAACCGCCTGAGCATCACTTCCGTTCCCAGCCGAGGTGCAGCTGCTTCACGTGCGATCAAACGCACAATCTCAGTGAAGCCCGGCGCCAATTGGCCTTGCTGTGCGGGAATATGAATAACTCTTGGCAAGCTGTGCAGCAAGGGAAATGCTCGGGGATGCTCCAAACGGAACGCGCCACACAGCACGACCATCTTTGATCCCTCGCCCGCATCTGGGGAGGTCCGGTACTCACTTTGCGCGGAATACGCCACATGCAAGACTTGGTTCAGGGGTGACGTGAGTTCATCGCAGATCGAGTGAGCGTGCCCAAACGGGAAGAGCAGGATACCCCCATCCTCGATCCGCAGAGGTGTTGGATCTCCTTCAATAGAGAGGTAGCCATCACCAGAGCTGAGCAGGTGAAAGATCATATCTTGACTGGCGGCAAAGTTGTAGCGCCAGGGAGGAACAAGCTCTCTGCGCGAAGAGTCGAGAGAGTCGAGTCTCTCGACATCCTCATCAATAACGCCGGCCTAGCGCTCTACGATGATTTGAGCGATCGCGCCGCGCTCGAACGGCACCTCGGCGTCAACCTCTTCGGCCCGTACGGCGTGATCCAGGCATTCCTGCCGTTGCTGGCTCGCTCTCGGGGAGCCATTGTCAACAACCTGTCGTTGCTGGCGTTAGCCCCGTTGCCAATCCAGGCCGCGTATTCCATCTCAAACGCCGCCGCGTTCTCCCTGACTCAGTCGCTGCGTACCCTCCTGGCCGGACAGGGCGTGAGCATTCATGCCGTCCTGACGGGCCCTGTGGACACCGATATGATCCGAGGCTTAGAGATTCCGAAGAGCTCGCCGGAGTCCGTCGCGAGAGCGATCCTGGACGGAGTGGAGAGGAGGAGGTCTTCCCCGATCCCATGTCAGGGTCCATGGCTGAGAGCTGGCGCAGCGGTGCGGCTAAGGCGCTCGAGCGCCAGAATGCGGCGTTCGTGGATGGAGAGCGCGTTAGGTCATGAGCCTAGGGGAGCTGAAGCTGAGCGCCGAGCCGAGCAGGTTCAGGGGTCGGATGCGAGGGAAGAGGTGAACAGCCGGCGCGGCAAGGCGCGCCGGCTACCAGATCGACGTCTAACAGCGCGCTGGAACGGACCAGCGAACATCGTAGCCGCACCGTGCGCTATGAAAGGAGAATGCAGTGTTGCTTCAGAACCAGAACGCCGTGATCTACGGAGGCGGCGGCGCCATCGGCGGCGCCGTGGCGCGGATATTCGCCAGGGAAGGCGCAAGGGTCTTCATCGCCGGGCGGACGCAGGCCGATCACTTCGTGGCTGCGGATACCACTGCTCGAAGGTCGCACGCAAGTCGCCGTTGCAGACCTGTGTCCGCACCTGCTCCTGCAGGTGCGCACCCCGTTTCGTCCAGCGCATTTGCTGCTTCTTCTCAAAGCGCTTGCTGATGAGTTGGTTGACCGTCGATTCGGCCATCGCACTGGAAATGGCCTCTCCATACCGATAACGCTCACCATAATTGGGGATGAACGCCTGGTTGCTCTCGATGTACCGGCGAAACTCCTGCATTGCCTTGGCCAGTTTCTTGACCGGCTCTGCTGGCTGCTCCGTGTCGTCAAGCGCCCGCTCCAGCGTTTCAATCACTTGCAGCACACGAAAGACATTCCCGTGCCACAGATACCACTTGATGCGCTCAAGCTGCGCTGCGACCGTCCTCTGTTCTGGCATGTCGGCTGGCTTTACGATGCCCTTGGCCAATTGTTGCATCATCGTGATCCGCATCGTCACATGAAACCAATCCAAGATATGTTCTGACTCGGGAGCGAGGTACAGTTGGAGTTCGCGCATCGTGTCGCCGCCGTCCGAGAGAAAGGTGATCGCCTGATTCATCTGCAAGCCCTGTGCTTTCAACACCTCAAACAGCCGACGTTTGGGTTTCTGGTCGTAGGCCTGGACAAAGCCGAAACACTTCGCTGCGCCGTCGCTCGCCATGCTCTTACCGACGATGACTTCAAATCTGCCCGCTTTGCCCTGCTGCTCGTCGCGACCATGCACATAGCCTCCGTCCAGCCCTACACTCAGCGGTCCATCCGGTCGTGGCAAGGCATCCCAATCACGCAGGCAGCCGTCCACGAAGGCCCACTGCTCCTCCCCAAGTGCTCCTTCGAGACGCTCCGCAACCTGCTGCACATGACGGCGCAGGCTGGTCGTGTTAACCGTGGCTTTGAGCGGCAGAACCTCCGCTAAGTGCGCGACTGTCAGACCATAGGACATCAAGGACGCCCATTTGGCCTCCAGATAGCGTAGTTCTGGTGCCGTTCGCTCAGGGAGGAGCACGGCGAGGGGACTCCAGCTCCCTTTCTGCTCGAGCTGATGGTCCTGACAACGACAAGTGTAGTAGCGCGGACTGGGCAGGTGCAGCGTGCCAAACAGCGTCCGATAGACAATGGTATGCTGTCCTTTGCGTGCGCGTTGTCTACCACAGGCCGGGCATTTGTGTTGATGGTCAAGGTAGTCGGCCACCTGCTGGCTGACCATCGTCTCTTGCACCTGAGCGAGCAGGGTTTTCGCTTCCGCCAAGGTGAGCCCCAGCGTCTCTTGCACGAGTGTGTTGTGTTCCGACCCATCCTCGATTACGAGTTGGACTTTGATGTTCACGGCATTTTGCCAGGCCGCGTCCTGGAGAGCATACTGGCGCAGCCGGCGGTTATGAAGATGAAGAAATTAATCGGGTAGCCCGCTTCAGCGGGCTTGGGCTGTTAGCGCGGGTGCTTTAGCCCCGCGCGTGCGGCGGTGCGAAATGCCCGATTTAATAATAAAAGTTCATAACCGCCGGTCGGTCAAAGCGATCGACCATCAGCCAGTACTGAAACTGCTGCACTTCTTCCAGTGCATCAACGCGTTCGTCCGCGTCGCCTTCCAGAATTTCAAGCAGCCGATCCGCAATGGTTGGCAGGGAATAGTGCTGGCGCAAGGCCAAAAAGCGCTGCGGTCCCCCACAATCTTCCGGTGGGGCTGCTCGCGCACCTCCAAGACAGATCGGATAGGTCGCATGTGGGTCGCTGGGCTGTTGCGCCTCAACGCGGATATCGTGTTGCCACAGATCGCCAAAGTCGTATTCATACAGGAAGCGTTCAGAGTGGCGGAAGTGGAAATCCGCTAAGTGCACCTGGTTGGGATCATCGCGGAAGGACATGCCACCAGGATGCCATAAACTATAATCTTTGCCATGAATGCGAAACCGATGGAGATGGAAATCGCTCCAATTGAAGGCGATTTGCAGCGTGTAATGGAGATCGGTGATGGTGCTGGTCTCTGCGACCAGCAGGCGCCGCCAGATCAGAGGGCTGATCTGGCGCAGCACCACCCGCAGTTGATAGA